>WNFE01004975.1_pt1 | contig 9997 bp, 9 predicted proteins | sample 5400451 | NCBI WGS metagenome assembly WNFE01 (sample SAMN13153344, study PRJNA577476) | soil metagenome | isolation source: 200 cm saprolite under Douglas fir tree site 2 hole 2 | place: USA:California | collected 2015-04-18 | reverse complement strand
TCCGGTTCGAGAGTGGCACTACGTTCCGCGGCGGAAAGGTGCCGCCAGGTTTCGCCGCGCACATCGCCAACGAGATCAGGACCCAGGCGGCGAGTATCAGCCTCTTCGGCTTGCTCGTCGGCCAGTTGATCATCATCGTGCTCGGCTCGCTGGCGATCACCTCGGAGTACTCGACCGGGATGATCAGGACGTCGCTGACGGCCATGCCACGGCGGGGCACGGTGTTCGCGGCCAAGGGCGTGGTCTTCGGCACGGTCGCCCTGGTCGTGGGCCTGATCACCAGCTTCCTGGCGTTCTTCACCGGTCAGCTGATCCTGTCCACCCAGCATGTGAACACCACGCTCGGGCATCATGACGTGCTGCGCACGGTGATCGGCGGCGGGCTGTTCCTCGCAGTGTGCGGGCTGCTGTCCTTCGGGATCGGCGCGATGATCAGGCACACGGCGGGGGTCATCGCCGCCGGGATCGGGCTGATGTTCGTGCTGTGGATCCTGAGCCAGTTCCTGCCAGGGCCGCCGAGCGGCTGGTTCGGGCAGGAGGACATCGACAAGTGGATCCCGTTCAACGCGGGCTCGGCGATCTGGGAAAACCAGGCCAACGGGCTGCACCCGTTCTCGCCCTGGATCGGGTTCGCGGTGTTCTGCTGCTACGCCGCGGTCGCGATCATCGCCGGGCTGGTCGTCTTCCTGCGCCGGGACGCCTGACCTGGCCCGCTAGCGCAGGGTCAGGACCAGCACCCGTTTCACGGCGGCATCCTCCAGCTGGGCGACGACCGGGACGTCGTAGGCGGCCAGCTCACGCAGGGCTGAGCGGGGCAGGAAGGCCCGGCCGACGTCGCCGGCCAGGACGTCGGCGCCGCGCGCCCGGGCGCGGCGCAGCAGGGCGAGCGCGCGGTCGGCGAGCCCGCGCTCGTACCAGATGTCCGCCGCCAGCACGACCGCGGCGTCCTCGCCCGCCCCGTCGAGTACGTCGCCGGTGACGGCAAGCGGCACCCGGTTCGCGGCGGCGTTCAGCTCGATCGCGGCGCTGGCGAACGGGTCGAGCTCGCTGGCCAGAACGGCAGACGCGCCGGCCATGGCCGCGGCGATCGCGGCGAGGCCGGATCCTGACCCGAGGTCCAGGACGGCGCGGCCGGCGACTCGGTCGGGATGATCAAGCAGGTAGCGGGCCACCGCCTGGCCGCCCGGCCAGGCAAACGCCCAGAACGGCGGCGGCTGCTCGGGCGCACCGAGCTCACGCTCGGCGGCCTCCCAGAGGCTAAAGGCGTCGTCGCCGAGATGCAAGCTGATCTCGGGAACCAGCGGCACCGGCCGGAGCACGGAGTTGGCCAGCACAAACTCGGCTGCTTGCGCCGCCCGCGAGCTTGCGGTCCTCTCTGCGGTCATGGCTGGCCAGGGCCAGGCTGGCACGCCGGGCACCAGAAGGTCACCCGTTCCTGCGAGGGCGTCCCGCGCCCGGCGTAGCCGTCGGCTGCGATGGCGGTGCCGCACCGGCGGCATGGCCGGCCGGCCCTGCCGTACACCCAGGTTTCCTCGCCGCGCGCCGGGTTGCCCGTCGTGACCTGGCCGGCGCGGTCCTTGTTCGCCTCGAGCAGGCGCTTCGCCAGCTCGACGACCGGCTCGAGTTCACCGGCGCCCGATACGGGCTGCCAGGGGCTGATGCCGCGCAGGAACAGTACCTCGGCCTTGAAGAGGTTCCCGATCCCGGCCAGATTTGTCTGGTCGAGCAGGGCCTCGCCGATGAGCCGGTCCGGCGCGGCCCGCAGCCTGCGCACGGCCTCGGCCGCGTCCCAGTCCGCGCCGAGCAGATCAGGCCCGAGCTGGCCGAGCGCGCGGTCCTCGGCGGTAGTTGGCACAACCTCGACGACGCCGAGCAGGTAGCCGACCGCCTGCCACTCGTCGTTTTCTAGCACGAGCCTGACCCGGTGATCGCGCGGCGGGTACCGGCCCGCCGGCCGGATCCGCCAGGAGCCATCCATCCGCAGATGGGTATGGATGGTGACCCCGCCGTCGACCCTTATCAGGAGGTGCTTGCCGCGAGAGATCGCCTGGTGTACCGACCGGCCCGTGAGGTTAGTTGTGGCAAATCGGGGGACGCGGAAGTCACTGCGGGTCAGCGCGCGGCCGCCCAGCGCAGCATCGAGCTCGCGGGCGACCCGCCAGACCACGTCTCCCTCCGGCATCACTCAAGGATGTCACCGGTCGCGGCCCGCGCCGGACGCGTCGTCGCATTAGGTCAGCCCTGATTCCCGCAGCGTGATGTTGAGCCGTCCCGCGGGCAGGCCGATGTCGGGCCGCTCAGCCGCCGGAACAGTCTTCATGACGCCGTGAAAGGCGAGCCGCGCCTCGCCGCCGAACACGAACAGGTCACCAGACTCCAGCGCGACGTCATGCCAGGGCCTGCCCCGGCTCTCGGCGTTGCCGAACCGGAACACGCACGCCGATCCCAGGCTTAGGGAGACGACCGGCGCCCGCGAGCGCTCATCCTTGTCCGCATGCATCCCCATCTTGGCGTGTTCGTCATAGAAGTTGATCAGCGCAACGTCCGGGCGGTAGGAGGTGGCCTGGGCCTTCTCGTCGTACGCGTCGGCGACTGCCCGCCGGCCAAGGTCGGCGAGCCAGCCGGGGAACGGCTTGACCGGCGCCCCGTCGACGTCGTCCGCGGTCCGCGAGTACCGGTACGGCATCCAATGCCAGCCCAGGCACACGGTCTGCACGGACATCCTCCCGCCGGATGGCATGGGCGTGTGCCGCATGCCCGCTGGCGGGCGCCCCCACTGCCTGCATGCGGTGACCAGGTGGCGTTGCTCCTCGATCGTCAGCCAGCCCGGCAGGTGGACCGCACCGGCCGCGATCTCGGTCCGCGGCCGTCCGAACAACCCGGTCATAGCGCCACGGTACATGCGCCGCCTCTGGCACGCCGCCACGCTTCCGACACGCCGTCACGCTTCCGCCACGCCGCCACGCCGTCCGGTCTCACCCGCCGCGATTCAACAGCTATGGCCCATCAACCGTCTTCTTTGAACGTCCGTGGGCCATAGCTGTTGAACGTTCGCGCGGGCGGCCGCGAAACTGTCGGCGGCATCTGGCAGGTTGTCCCCCGTGGGACGCAGATTGTTATATGACAGACCAGGCGCCGAAGTCCTGATCGCCCAGCAGAGCGGCCTCATCACCCGCGGTCAGGCGCTGGCATGTGGGCTGACCGAACAGGCGATCAGGAGTCGCATTCGCTCCGACGGTCCCTGGCAGGTACTCGTTCCCGGCGTATATGCGACCTTCACCGGCGACGCAACGCTCGCGCAAAAGGAGGTCGCCGCTCTTCTCTATGCGGGCCCGAGCAGCGCCATCACAGGTCAGGCCGCGATGGCGGCGCATGGCATCAATGCTCTCGGCCGGACGGTGGTGGATGTTCTCATTCCCGCGAGATATCAGCGCCGCGATCACGGCTTCGTGCACGTGCTGCGAACCTGGCGTGTGCCAAACATTGTCTACAACCTCGGCGAACGTCGATATGTGCCGCCTGCCCGGGCGGTGGCCGACGCGGCCAGGCAGTTGCGTGACATCCGCGACGTGCGGACCGTTGTCGCGGCTGCTGTCCAGTGCCATAGGGTCTCGGTTGCCGAGTTAGCGGCTGAGCTTGAGCAGGGACCGACAGCTGGCTCGGCCCAGTTCCGAGTTGCGCTGGTGGAGATCGCAGACGGCATCAGGTCGTCCGCCGAGGCCGACCTCCGCAAGCTGATCAAGCGCTCGGGCTTGCCAGATCCGCTCTACAACCCGCGGCTTGTCGTGGGCGAGGAGTTCATCGCGAAGCCGGATGCGTGGTGGCCGGAGGCTGGCGTAGCGGTCGAGGTCGATTCCAGGCAGTGGCATTTGTCCCCGGCCGACTGGGAACGCACTATGGCGCGCCACTCGAGGATGAGCGCCCTAGGCATCACGGTTCTGCATTACCCGCCGCGTAGGCTGCACGCCGAACCACGGGTCATCGTCGCCGAGATCAGGGCCGCGCTGGACGTTGGGCGCCGTCGGCCGCCGCTTCCGATCCGTGCCGTATCGGGAGTCTGAGCACGTTTTGAGCTGATACGACGGTGCCGGCTAGAGCAGCCGTCTCAGGTGCAGCAGGTCGAAGAAGTTGCCCTCGACCTTGAGCCGCCCGGACAGCCAGGCCCGGGCGAAGCTGCCGGGGTCCATGGCGACGGCTACGACATCATCGCTCCTGGCCGTGAAACGGATCTGCGCCGCCGGGTAACCGTCCAGCGCTTCCTTGATCGGATCGGCGCCGTGCGGTCCGAGCCTGGTCAGAAACGTAACGCCCAGATCGGAGACATGGCAGCTCAGCGTCCGGTCGATCAGCTTCGCCTGCCGTGCCTCTGCGTCCATCTCCGAGATGCGCCCCGTGAGGCTCTCCAGGGCCACGCGACACTCACTCGCAGTCGCCATCATCACCCGCCTTCACGGTCATTCTCTGCCAGCGGCCGGGAATTCGGACACCGGGGTGCGAGCCGACACTCCAATGGCGCCAGCTTCACGTCCAGGACGGTAGCGTTCCAGACAGGACGCAGAATGAGAAAGCCGGCGCACCGGCTGGCAAGCTCAGCCGAGCCAGCGACGGCCACCCACCGGCCCCGCGGACCGTGGCACGAGGAGCAGATCGCGATGGAGCACGACACCGGAGCCGCAGGGCCGCCAGAGACCCTGGAGCCGCCAGCGACCTTGGAGCCGCCAGCGACCTTGGAGCCGCCAGCGACCGGGGAGGCGCCAGCGACCGGCGAGCCACGGGTCGACGCTGCGCTCAGCCCTCTCGGCGAGCTCGATGAGCTCCCGGTGTCGGAGCATCCTGGCGTATACGACCGCATCCATGAGCAGCTAGTCGAGGTGCTCGGCGAGCTGCACTCCGCCCAGACCCCGGCGGGCCAGGGATCGGCCGAGCAGGTCGCGGGGTAAACACGAGGACGCGAGGAAACACGCACGGTAAGCACGCACACGCTAGGAAACACACGAGGGCGCAAGGACAAGGGTCACGAGGACGCGAGGTCATCGGCTGATGACAAAGAGGACACGACTGGACGCGGAACTGGTGCGCCGCGGCCTGGCGCGGTCGCGGGTGCAGGCGGCGGACCTGATCGCCGCCGGGCAGGTCCGGGTGTCCGGTCAGGCCGCGGGCAAGGCGGCGACCCAGGTAGCCCATGACGCGGCGATCACGATTCAGCGCCAGGACAGCGGCCCTGATTACGTGTCGCGCGGCGGGCACAAGCTGGCCGGTGCCCTCGCCGCGTTTGGTGGGCTGCAGGTGGCCGGTCGCCGCTGCTTGGACGCTGGAGCGTCAACGGGCGGTTTCACCGACGTGCTGCTCAGGGCGGGAGCGGCCCATGTCGTCGCTGCCGACGTCGGCTACGGGCAGCTCGCCTGGCGCCTGCGGGCCGATCCGCGGGTGACCGTCCTTGACCGGGTGAACGTGCGGAGCCTCAGGCCCGATCAGGTCGGCCCGCCGCCCGAGCTTGTCACGGCCGACCTGTCGTTCATATCGCTGACTCAGGTGCTGCCCGCGCTGGCGGCCTGCGCCGCACCAGATGCCGACTTCGTACTCCTGACCAAGCCCCAGTTCGAGGTGGGCAAGGGAAGGGTCGGTGCGAAAGGAGTGGTGCGGGACCCTGACCAGCGGGCCGAGGCGGTCGCGGCCGTCGCGCAGGCAGCGCTGGACATCGGCCTTGGCGTGTGCGGCGTCGTCGCGAGCCCGCTGCCCGGCCCGTCGGGGAACGTGGAGTACTTCCTCTGGCTACACCGCGGCGCGCCGCCGCTGGACGACGCTGACCTGCGAGCCGCGATCGCCGAGGGACCGCAATGAACCGCCCGGCGAACCGCGGCATGCTGCTGGTCGTGCACACGGGCCGACCGGAGGCCGTCCAGACCGCGCGAGTCGTTGCCCAGAGTCTCCGCTCAGCCGGCGTGACCGTGCGGGTGCTCAAATCCGAGGCCGACGACCTGGGCTGCCAGGACGTGACTGTGGTGCCGCCCTCACCGCAGGCATCCGAGGGCGCCGAGATGGTGCTGGTGATCGGCGGCGACGGCACGCTGCTCCGCGCTGCAGAACTCGCCCGCCCGGCCGGGACGCCGTTGCTCGGCGTCAACCTCGGCCATGTCGGCTTCCTAGCCGAAGCCGAGCCAGATGTTCTGCGCGACGCCGTCGATCATGTCCTGGCAGGCCGGTACTGTGTCGAGCCGCGGATGACCATTGACGCCGCCATCCTGCACAATGGCTCGGTATCGGCAACGGCCTGGGCGCTGAACGAGGCGACCGTCGAGAAGGCCGCCAGGGAGCGGATGCTCGACCTGGTGACCGAGGTCGACGGCAGGCCGTTGGCCCGCTGGGGGTGCGACGGCATGGTGTTCGCGACACCGACTGGGTCGACGGCTTATTCCTTCTCCGCAGGCGGGCCTGTTGTCTGGCCCGACGTGGAGGCGCTGCTGCTGGTGCCGATTAGCGCCCACGCCCTTTTCGCAGGCCCTATGGTGGTATCACCGGAATCGGTGCTGGCAGCGGAGGTCATCGGCACCACCGGCGATCACGGCGAGACGTCAGGGGCCGTGCTGTGGTGTGACGGCCGCCGCAAGGTCGACCTGCCACCTGGCGCGCGGGTCGAGGTGCGCCGGGGCGCCAAGCCGGTGCTTCTGGCTCGGCTGCACGGCGCCGACATCGGGGCGTCCTTCACCGACCGGCTGGTGGCCAAGTTCGGTCTCCCGGTCACCGGCTGGCGAGGCCGTGGCGGTGCTCGGCAGGACGCTGCCGCGCAGGTGCGAGACGAGGAGCCGGCAGGCGATGCTTGAGGAAGTGCGAATCACCGGCCTCGGCGTCATCGATGAGGCCGTGCTCGAACTGTCCCCTGGCTTCAACGTCGTCACCGGCGAGACCGGCGCCGGCAAGACCATGGTGGTTTCCGGGCTCGGCCTGCTTTTCGGCGGCCGCGCCGACCCGAGCAGAATCCGGCCGGGCGCCGATCGGGCGATGGTCGAGGGCCGCCTGCGGACCGACCCGGACGGAGAGGTCGCGAGGCAGGTCAACAACGCCGGCGGCGACCTGGACGACGACGGCGGGACGCTGGTGCTAGTCCGGTCGGTCTCGGCCGAGGGCCGCTCGCGGGCCTACGCTGGCGGCCGGTCGGTACCCGTGTCGCTGCTGACTTATCTGTCCGGCGACCTAGTCGCCGTGCACGGCCAGGCTGACCAGCAGCAGTTGCTGAAGCCGGGCAGGCAGCGCCAGGCACTCGACCGCTTCGCCGGGACCGAGCTCAACCGCATGCTCGGCGACTACCAGCGGGCGTACTCCCAGCACCTGAAGGTCGCCGAGGAGCTAGCCGAGCTCACCGCGCTCGCGCGCGAACGCGCCGCAGAGGCCGAGGACCTACGGCGCGGGCTGGCCGAGGTCGAGCGGCTCGAGCCCAGTGACGGCGAGGACATGGAGCTGCATGCCGAGGCCGAGCGGCTGTCGAACGCTGACACCCTGCACACCGCCGCAACGACCGCGCACGAGGCGCTGATCTCCGATCCGTCGAGCGCTTCCTACGAGGCGGCCGACGCGCTGACCCTGCTCGGCACGGCCAGGCACGCGCTGGAGGGCGCAGCGCAGCATGACCAGGCGCTCGGCGAGCTAGCCGCCCGGCTGACCGAGGCGTCTTACCTCGTCTCGGACATCGCGGCGGAACTGGCGTCCTACGCCGACTCGATCGAGGCTGACCCGGTCCGGCTGGCCGTCGTCCAGGACCGCCGGGCCGAGCTGACCAGGCTGATCCGCACGTACGGCGCGGCTCCCGTCCCCCAGGTCGCTGGCGGCGATCGCGACACCCCATCTTCCGGCGATAACGGAACGCCCGCGGCCGGTGCCGTCGGCAGCCGGCTGCCGTCCGGGGACCTCGCCGGAGCCGGCGACGGCCCGCTGCTGCCCGGCGCTGCCCCGACAGCCGCTGCGGACGGCGCCGACGCCCCCGCCGGACCGCCGGTGCCCCAGGTACCCGACCTGGCCGCCGTGCTCTCCTGGGCGAAAGGCGCCGCAGCCCGCCTGGTTGAACTGGACGGCGACGACGACAGGATCGCCAGCCTCCAGGGCCAGGAGACCGACCTGGCCGCCAGGGTCAGGGAACTCGGCGGCCAGCTGACCTTGATCAGGCAGGAGGCGGCAGCGCGGTTCGACGCCGCTGTGACGGCTGAGCTCACCGCGCTCGCGATGCCCCATGCCAGGCTGAACGCCGTGGTGAGTCCGCTGCGCGAGTACGGGCCGCATGGCGGCGACGACGTGGAGATACGCCTGGCCGCCCACCCTGGAGCGCCGGCGCTCCCGCTGCATAAAGGCGCCTCAGGTGGTGAATTGTCTCGGGTAATGCTTGCGATCGAGGTGGTGTTCGCCGGTGCCGACCCGGTGCCGACCTTCGTCTTCGACGAGGTTGACGCCGGCGTCGGCGGCAAGGCCGCCGTGGAGATCGGCCGCCGGCTCGCCAGGCTCGCCCGGCTCGCGCAGGTCATCGTGGTGACGCACCTGCCGCAGGTCGCCGCCTTCGCCGACACCCATCTCGTGGTGGAAAAGGCCGAGGACGGCCTGGTGGTATCCAGCGGTGTCACGAGGCTCGACGACTCGGGCCGGGTCAGGGAGCTGTCCAGGATGCTGGCCGGGCTCGAGGACTCTGAGTTCGGCCGGGCGCACGCCGGCGAACTGCTCGAGGCCGCAGCCGCCGAGCGGGCGGAGTCGGTGAGGCCACAATGATCCGTTTGACTGGCGGTAGTGAGCGAGGCCGTGATGGCGTCGCAACGTAGCCGACCTGGCACACTTGGTTACGCAATGTGGGTCTACTCGCGGAGGTTCGCAGGCAGGCGCGGGAACGGATCGACCGATCTCCCGGGTCTCGTAGCGCTCGCCAGGATCGACCGGCGCACCAAAAACCTGACCAGGTCGACCGGTCAGGCAGGACGATTCACTCGCCGCAACAGGAGGCGCAAGGGGCGCCTTCAGCCCGGCGACATCGCGATCATCGATCATGCCGACCTGGACAGAGTCAGCGCTGAGTCGTTGCTGAACTGCCAGGTCGCCGCCGTCGTGAACGCGGCGCCCAGCATGTCGGGCAGGTACCCGAACCTCGGGCCGCAGCTACTGCTGGATGCCGGCGTCCCGCTGATCGACGACGTTGGCTCTGACGTGTTCGAGAAGATCAGCGAGGGCTGTATGGTCCGCCTGGACGGGGACACGCTCTACGTGGGCGAAACGGTTGTCGCGAAGGGAACCATACAGACGGCCGAGTCAGTCGGCACGGCGATGATTAAGGCCAAGGCCGGCCTGGCCGCCCAGATCAGGTCGTTCATGGCTAACACCGTCGAGTACATCAGCCGGGACTTCGAAGAGCTCATCGACGGCATCAGGGTGCCCGAGCTGCGGACGAACCTCGACGGCAGGCACGCTCTGGTGATCGCGCGCGGGTACCGGCACCGCGAGGATCTCAATACCCTGCGCGCCTACATCAGGGAGTTCAAGCCGGTCCTGGTCGCCGTGGATGGCGGAGCCGACGCGCTGCTGGAGGCCGGCTACCGGCCGCATCTGGTCGTCGGCGACATGGACTCGGTCTCCGACCGGGCGCTGACATGCGGAGCCGAAATCGTCGTTCACGCCTACGCGGACGGTGCGGCGCCCGGCCTGGAACGGGTCCGGGCTCTCGGGCTCGACTCGGTGCTCTGCCCGGCAAAGGGTACGAGCGAGGACGTCGCGCTGCTGCTCTCCGACGAGCTTGGCGCGCGGCTGATCGTGGCCGTGGGCATGCGGACCACGCTGGTAGAGTTCCTGGACAAAGGCCGGCCGGGAATGGCCAGCGCGTTCCTGACCAGGATGCGGCTCAGCGACAAGATTGTCGAGCCCAAGGGCGTGAGCCGGCTCTATCAGAGCCGGATCTCGACCTCCTGGCTGGTCCTGCTGGTGGTTGCCGCGGCGGTGGCAATCGTGGTCGCGCTGGTGACGGTGGCTGGCG
>WNFE01004974.1_pt1 | contig 9998 bp, 5 predicted proteins | sample 5400451 | NCBI WGS metagenome assembly WNFE01 (sample SAMN13153344, study PRJNA577476) | soil metagenome | isolation source: 200 cm saprolite under Douglas fir tree site 2 hole 2 | place: USA:California | collected 2015-04-18 | reverse complement strand
TCCCTCGATCAGAAGCTGCACGCTATCGCAGATCCCACGCGCCGCCGCATCCTGCAGGCGCTCAAGCAACGCGGCCCGGGCCCATCAAGCGCACCCTCAGTGGGAAAACACGGCGGCCTGTGCGCCGGAGATATCGAAGAGCGCGTTCACCTGTCGCAGCCGACCATCTCGCATCACATGGCAATCCTGACCAAGGCCGGGCTAGTCGAGGCCGCGAAGCAGGGCCAATGGCGCTGGTATAAGCGCAACGACAAAGCTCTCCGCCGGTTGGTGAAGAGCTTGCGCGCACAACTGTGAGCAAGCTGTCATCCCGAGCGATGCGAGGGATGACGGGTATGTCTGTGCCCACTTGTGGAAACTTCTAGTCCGCCGAAGCCGCCGCCGCGTGCGCCTTTTGCAGTAGTCGTCTGGACTGCGAAATCAGCTCCGCCACTTCGAAGGGTTTCACCAGATAGGGCACGTTGTTTTCTTGCAGAAATCCCCGCTCATCGCCCTGCTCCACGCCATTCGAGAATGTAAACAGCGCGTGCCGCTCCATTTCCGGGCAGTTCTGTTTCAGCCAGAGGTAGGCTTCCTTCGCGTTCCAGTCTGCCGGCATTTTGCCGTTCATGATCAGCAAATCGAACGGCTCGGAGAGCAGTCGAGTTTTAACGTCCTCACTGCGCGAAGCCGTCACCACATTGGCGCCCGCGCCGATCAGCACGTCGCGCTCAAACTCCAGCACAGCTTCTTCCTCCTCCACCAACAGCACCCGGCCCTGAATGGCCCCTTCCCGCCGCGGAGCCACAACTGGAGCGGGTTCCACCACCTCGTCCGCAGCCGCTGCCATGGGCAGCCGGACCTCGATCACGGCTCCGCCCTCGGATGCATTGCGCGCTGTGATGTCGCCGCCATGCTCCTTCACAATTCCATAGCAGATGCTCAGCCCAAGCCCCGTTCCTTTGCCGACGCTTTTCGTGGTGTAAAACGGATCGAAGATTCTTTTCGGATCCTTGATGCCCGGCCCGTCGTCGGCAAACTGCGCGCATACTTCGCTTCTATGGCAATACACGCGGATCTTCAGCTTTCCCGATCGTCCCGTTTCCAGGACCGCGTCGACCGCATTGTTGATGATGTTCAGAAATACCTGTTCGATCTGGTGAGGGTCGGCCACCACCCGCGCGGGCTGCGAGCCCAGATCTTTTTCCACGTCGATTTTGTTGACCTTGAGATCGTAATCGCGCAGCGCCAGGGTTTCGTCGAGCACCTTCCGTATATCCACTTCCGCCCGCTCCGGCTTTCTCTGGCGGGCGAACGAAAGCAGATTCTGTACTACCCGGTGGGTGCGCTGCGCTTGCTTGAACATCTTGGCCACATAGTCTTGCGCGCGCTCGTTTAACCCTTCGCTCTCCAGCAACTGCGCATAACCCAGAATCGCGGTCAGCGGATTGTTCAGTTCGTGCGCCACACCCGCAATCAACTGACCCACCGCCGACATTTTCTCGCTCTGCAAGAGTTGTTCCTGCGTGCGCCGTAGATCTTCGTAGGCTTTGCAGGTTTCTTCGTACAGGCGAACTTTTTCAATCGTCGTAGCCAACTGCCGGCTGATCGCCACCATCAGGTTCTCTTCGCCGCTGGAATATTCGTACTCTGCCTGGCCGCGCAATCCCATCATGCCGATCGGACTATCCTTGCCCCAGAACAGCACCCAAATCCAGGAGCCATCGCTGTCGGAGCGGATGAACTCGGCCACCGTTCCCGTGAGGTGCGGAAGGTACTCGGCGGTGATCACCTCGGCTCGCGACCGCATCACCAAGTCCCCGAAGCCCTCGGCAAAGTTTATTTCCGCCGGCCGGGACTTGTCGCGGCTGCGCGGTCCCCACGCGGCCCGGCGCCGAAACGTCGGCGCATCCGAATCGGAAAGGTACACCGCTCCGCTCTCCGCCCCGAACAGCGAAACCACCTGCCGCAGCGTCAGGTTCAGAATTTCGTCAAGATCGAACGATTGTGTCGCCACCACTGCCATCGCGTTCAACGCATTCAGTTCGCGGTTGCGCCGCCGCATCTCATCTTCCGTGCGCCGCTTCTCGGTCACGTCCAGAACAAAACCTTGAAAGCGTTCGATTCTCCCCGCCGCATCCCGTGTAGCGAAACTGCTCTCGGCCGAAAGCAGCAGCGTTCCATTCTTGCGCCGCATGGTCACTTCAAAGTTGCGGACGTAATTGTGTTCCTCAATGTCTTTACGGAACGCCTCGCGCTGGCCGGCATCCACGCGAATGTCTTCGTCCAGATTAAGCGTGAGCAACTCTTCCCGCCGGTCATACCCCAGCATGTGCACAAAGGCATCGTTGCAATCGAGCAAACGTCCGGTCGGCGTGGCCACATAAACGCCCTCCTGCACTTGTTCAAAGAGCAGACGATATCTTTCTTCCGCCGACCGCCGCTCGGTGATGTCGCGAACGATGTGGATGGTCCCCTTCTGTTTGCTTCCCTGCTCCGTATACGAAGACGTGGAGACCATGGAGAATCCGCCGAAGCAAGGGTCGGCGCCTTCGCTGATGGCCTCGCCTCCGCGCGCGCAGTAGGGACATCCCGTCCATTCACCAAGGCGGTGCGGCAGAACCGATTCGCAGGTGCTGCCGATCACGTCTGCCGAAGCCAGTTCCACCTGTTCCAGCAGAATCTGGTTGGCCTTGATGATCCGGAAATCTGCATCGTGCGCCAGGATTATGTCGTGCACCGAATCAAACGTGTTTTTCCATTGACGTTGCGAACGCAGGGTCTGCTCCAGCAGACGAAAATTCTCAATCGCGATTCCCAGGTGGCGTCCGCAGGTTGCCAGAAATTCCAATTCTTCTTCGGTCAGATGTCTCGACCGAGTGCTCCCCAGAACCAGCAAGCCGATCGGCGATTTCTTCCCCAGCACCGGCACCATCACCACGTATAGAATTTTTTCCGACTTCAGCCATTTGGCCTCTTCGGGACTCGCTCCCGCGCGGTGAGCCGTCACTGGCTTCGCCCGCTCCAGTGTCTGCGATGCACTCTCACTCAATTCCGCCAGACCTGCCTCGCGCAAAAAATCGGGCGAGACTCCCACGGCATGCGTCACCACGAGGTGTCCGTTCTCGATTGTGCGGAACCACGCAGCCTTGCTTCGAGTGAGCCTCTGCAATTCCGCGAGCGCGACTTTCATCATCCCGCCCTGCTGTTGAGCGAGCACAATACTCTCGGTCAGGGCCTGTAACACTCGCAATCGTCCGTCGCGCGCGCCGGCTTCGTCAAACACCACCAGCAGCATGCTCAGTCCCAGCAACATGTCCGCCGCCACAACAATATCGGAAGGAATCTGGCTGGTGAACGGCGCCCACCCCAAATGCTGAACTAGAAGGGAAGCAGCCAGCAGCCACGACGAAAGCTCCCAGCGGCCGCGCCGGGCGCGCAGCAATGCGACCACGGCGGCTAGCAAAATGATTCGGTAAGAAACTTCGAGGGCAACACGCAAGGGCAGCGAATCAGGCCACAGGAGCGCCCGGACCACGGCAAATCCCGCCACGCTGACCGCAATCGCAGCCAGAGGCGTGAGCAAATTCCGCGCCCGGATATAAACAAAGACTGTGCCCGCAAACAGACCCATCGCCAGCACGAAGGCCGCTTGCTCAACCGGCGGAATATAGTGCAAAGGGATCCGCATCCCGACGCCGTGGGCCCCCGCCAGACGTGACGTAACCAGCAGCGCCCAGCCTGCCGTCCAAATCAGAAGGTACCGCTCGCGGAGCGCGGAGAGCACCAGCAGCGATGCGCCCAACATAATCAACAACGCCCACTCCCCGGCCTTCAACCCGGCGAGTGCAGGCTGTGCGGTATTCCAAATCGACCAGAGGGAAGCATCCATCTTTGTTCAGGCTTCGATCCCAGACGTAACTATGCCCTGCTTCTGAATACCATGCTCAGCCCCATAAGTGATGCGTTTTCCGGACCATGATGGTTACTTTCGGCACCTGCGGAAACGACTAAAATCGCCGAGAGTATACTTGCACCTCTATGCCCGACCGCATTCTTGTCGTTGACGACGAAGAAGCAATCCGCGAGATTGTCTGCGCCATTCTCGCGGCCCACGGTTATACCTGGAAGCAGGCCAGTTCCGGCATGGAAGCCCTCGCGCTCCTCAATTCCGGAGAAGTATTCGAACTCATGCTTTCCGATCTAATGATGGCCGATCTCGATGGCATCGGCCTGCTCGAGCGCACCAAGGAAAAGTTTCCGGACATGCCGGTCGTGATGGTCAACGCCGTGGGCCGGGCTCTGGAGAATCGCCGCCTCAAGGTGGAAAACCGAACCTATCAAACTAATTTGGAATCTCTGGTCCAAGCCCGCACTGACCAGCTTCAGGCCGCCATGGAGGATCTGGAGCGCTCCTACGACATCACGCTGCAGGCGCTAGGCGACGCGCTCGATCTCAAGGACGCCGAAACCGAAGGCCACTCCCGCCGCGTCACCGCTTTTACCATCGCCATCGCCCGCGCCATGGGCGTGCCCCGCGAACAAATCCTCGTGATCGCCCGCGGCGCGTTTCTCCACGACATCGGCAAGATGGCTATCCCCGACAACATCCTTCGCAAGCCCGGAAAACTGGATGACGACGAGCGCGCTATCATGCGCGAGCACTGCTACCACGGCTACCAGATGCTCAAGAAAATTCCGTTCCTCGCCGAAGCCTGCGACATTGTTTACTCGCACCAGGAGCATTTCAACGGCAGCGGCTATCCTCGCGGCCTCAAAGGCGGCGAAATTCCTTTGGGGGCACGCATCTTCTCCGTCGCCGACACTCTCGACGCCATCATCTCTGATCGTCCTTATCGTCCAGCCCGAACCCTCACCGAAGCTCGCACGGAGATTAAGGCCTGGACCGGCCGCCAGTTTGATCCCGAAGTTGTGGAAGTATTTTCGAAAATGCCAGACGAAATCTTCGAGGATCTCCGCCGCGAGATCGACGCCCAGTCTTATCCCTTCAGCTATTCCGCCAGCGCCAAAGGCTCATAACGCAATCTGATTATTCTCACTGAGCTACCTCCAGGCTTCGCGAGTACGCAAGATTCCCTACAAGCCGCGTTCTATTTGAGAGGCCGATGAAACACTCTTGATTTTGGGTGGCGCAACGCTTTCAGCGCTGCGGTCACTTCTACCGTGACTCAGGGCTTTCCCCCGAGGGACTTACAATTGAAAACAGGGCACCACGGAGGGCCTTCCATGAAATTAGCATTCGTTATTTTCGCGGTCTGCATCCCTTCCACGTCATCCCCGGCTCAGGAGCACCCCGCCGTCACCGCGCTTCCGAATTCCGTTTACGTCGGCGCCGACGGCAAATTTGAATCCGCTCCCGACACCGCCGTCATTCAGTTCAACATCTCCGTGCAGGACGATTCCGCGCAAAGCGCCTACCAGCATGCCTCGAAGGAATCTGAGCAGGTTCGCCAGGTCCTGCACGCCAACGGCGTCGAGCCCAAAGCCGCCAATATCGGATTCTTAACGGTTCAACCCATGTACGACTGGAAGAATCCCAAGCAGAAAGTCATCGGATACCGCGTTACCACCGACGTCACTCTCAAACTCAAAGATTTTTCCAAGATCGGCGCCATCACTCAGCAACTCGCCGACGCCAACGTCAGCGAAACTCAAACCTTGAACTACATTCTGGAAAACATGGACGAGGCCAAAAACAAAGCCGTGGAAGACGCCTACCGCCGCGCTCGCAACTCTGCCGACGCTATCGCCCGCGCCAGCGGCCGCACCGTTGGAGAACTTTCCTACGCTTCGGTCGATACCTTCGAGAACCCGCGCATCATTGCCCCGCGCATGGCCCGCCCCATGTCCGCCATGGCAAATGCCGCGCCCGCTCCCACCGAAGAATTCACGCCGCAAACCGTAACGGTGACAGCCCACGTGAATGCCTTGTTTGGTCTGAAGTGAGGAAAAGGATTCTCGATTTGTTCCGTTGGGAGGTTACACGGTCGGCAGTCACACAGATCGTGTCACGCAGTTTCGGAGTCACGCAGTTTCGGAGTCACGCAGTTGCGGAGTCACGCAGTTGCTGAGTCGCACAGTTGCTAAGTCGCACGGATCGGGAAGGGCACGACTTTCAGTCGTGCCATAATTCACCAGAATAACTCCGGCTTTAGCCGCTGCGATGGCTGTCCGGCAGTTTTGGTAGACCTAGGGATGGCAATAACTCACAATGTCACTCACGATATGCTGCGCCCCATCCAGCACATCCGGAAGGGGATGCGGCGCGTCGGCCACGCATGAGAAAGAGTTGCTCTTCGGGATGACTTGCTGCTTTATCGCCTCTTGCCACAATTGTCCCATCACCGGCGCACTGCTGTCATCCTGCCCACCCCACACGAAATGCACCGCGGTATTGGGATAGGCCAAGGTCGCTTCTGGGCTCAGCGTGCTGTCTGAAAGAAACTGCGCCGAATTCGCCGTGCTCTGGCTCTGCACCGCTTGCGAACAGATCGGAGCCGTATAAGCCGGATCGATGTAGTTCTGCGCATTCATCAATCCCGCACACTGCGTAAGCGATTGTGACGGATTACAAGGGTCCGGCAAATCCGGCTGGTTGCACTCACAAGAGTTGTCCAGGCGCGAGATCGGCGGCCCACTGGTCGCTTCCACCATCTTAAAGATCGACGCGCTCCCGTAGTGAGCCAGCGCATAACCAATCAGCGCAGAACCTCCACTGTTGCCCGTAGCGCACAGCGCCGTACCCGAAGGATTTATTTTGTCTTGCACCCACTTCGCCAGGGTTGCATACCGGCACGCTACCCTTCGAATTCCTCCCGGACCGGTCACCCAGCCATTGGGTTGGCTGCCCGTAAAGTCTCCACCAAATGATGTCTGTACTGTAATGTAGCCCGCCTGCAGCAAGTTGTTCACGACGTTCGATCCGTATACGAACGACGTCCAGTACAAGCCCTCGCCATTGCCTCCCGTCGTCAACAGCACCGTACCCAGGGCCGCACCCGCCGGAACATTTACCCAGAGATAGCCATTGAGATCGGTAGTCCCCGGACACGAAAGAGCCACGGAATAGCACGTGCCTCCGATGCTGATTCCCGGACCCGTTGGACAACTAATCTGCTGACCGCTTGCAGTTCCCAGGGGATCGGTAGGTTTGAGCGTAACCACCGCCGTCCCTTTGCTAACTCCATCGGCCTGTGCCACCGCGGCAACCGTGATCGTCCCGCTGGGAATGGCGACAGGAGCGATGTAGAATCCCGTGCTGTCGATGGTACCGACGCTGACATTCCCGCCCGCAACCCCATTGACCTCCCAGTTTACGGCCGTGTTGCTCGCACCTGTAACGGTCGCCACAAATTGATAGTTCGATCCCATCCCCATGGTGAATGAGGATGGCGCGACTTTAACTGAGATTCCAGCCGGCGGAGGCGGGCTGCTGCTCGATCCCCCGCACCCTGCCAGAACTGCGCAGGCAACAATAGCAAGCACACTCCGAAAGACAATACTCCGACACATAAACACTTCCGTAGCTGAATGAATTCCCAAGCGATGGAGATTCGCGCTGACCGAGGTAAATGACATATTTATATTGGATGCGAAGTTCTCAACCCGCCAGCGAGAAAAATGTTGCGGCACTAAATGGTCTTCGCCGGGCGCAGCGAGGCGCCCGTGGGCCAGACAGCCCCTAGTTCCATCACAACGTTCTGACAGATAGGGTATGTTGCAGTCCGGGCGGCGCTTCAGCGCCGTATGGCTTTCTAAGAACTCAGGCTTCAGCCCCGGAAAATGACCTTAAGGCGTAGTCCGCGCCACGGCAATGCGTCTCGCATCGACCGTGATCGCCCTTTGCATCTCCATCTCAATCGACGTCCCCACATCCAGCTTCACATCGCTGCCGCGCTTCAGCAGCGCCCATCCGATGCCCGCAGCCGCGCCCGCGCCCGCTCCAATCCTCGCGCCGTTGAGTCCGCCAGCCAGCCCACCAGCCAGCGCCCCTCCCGAACCTCCGTAGACTCCACCCTTGGCTGCATCCTCAATCTTCTTCCCCGTATCTTTGTCCTGCTGAATCGTCCCTTCCGAATCCTTCACCGCTTTGTTATCCGCCCCCGGCGTGTTCTCCACCGACCCCGGCAACATCACGGTATATCCGCTGGGATAAATCATCGAAGTAAAGTGCATCAGGATCTCCGCCCGCCCCTTCAGCCGCCCGCCGCGCTCAACGTGCGAAATTTTTCCCTGAATATACGACCCCGCTGGCACAATCACGCGATCATTCACTACAAACGGAAATGCCGTCTCCGCATAAACCGCATCCCCTTCGCGCGCATTCTTGGTCGAAATCGCCTGCTTCAGCGATAATGGAATTTTGGTTCCCGCCGGAATCGTAACTATGTTGGGATCCAAAGGCGCAGAAGGCGAGCCCGGCAAGGAACTCGTCGTCACCGGTGGAGCGGAATTCTGAGCAGATCCGTCCGTCTTTGGCGATTCAGCCGCCTGCCCAAACCCCATCCCGGAAATAAGAAGAACTGTCAAAAGCCCGCGCATCGTTTACCTCCCGGGCAAATCTCGCCCGCCAGATCAGGCCGAGCATAGCACGCAACTACCGCCTAAGATGCGATTTCAACCCACCGAGGTGCCTACCCACCTCACCCTCCTCTGCGCCTTTCTCCGCGACCTCCGCGATAAAGCTTTTCAGCCGTTATTATTTACACCCTCAATAGATCAAATACTTTCTCCTCACAACCTCAAACTTCTCCAGCTCCTCCTGCCAATCCTGGGCAATCCGCCGCGGATCCTTCCCCGCCATCAGCCCATCGTAAGCTGCCTGGTTCACCAGCAACTCCGTTAAACGCTCGATCTTGAAGTCCGCCGGATACAATTTTTGTAAAGCCGCCGCCAACTCGATTCCCAACTCCGGCCCATCCAGCGCGTTACGTTCCGTCAGAATTAAATTCACGCCCTCACACTTCTGCCCCGCATAATTGCTTGCGATCGGCGTGAACGTCACCGGCACAAATCGAACTCCTGCAATTCCGCGCCTGTTCAAATACGCCGCCAGTTCCCTGCTCTTCATCCACGGTGCACCCAGCAGCTCGAACGGAGTATCTGTCCCGCGTCCCACTGAAACATTGGTCCCTTCAATCAACCCCACACCAGGATAGAGCCCGGCCTCGGTCACGCTCCTTAAGTTCGGCGATGGGTTGACCCACACCAGCCCCGTCGCATCAAACCAATCCCCGCGCTGCCATCCCTCCATCGGCATCACGGTCAGCTTTGCGTTGATATTCCGCTCCGCGTTGAACATCTTCGCCAGCTCGCCCACTGTCATCCCCTGCCGCACTGGCACAGTCCAATAATTCGTAAAATTCTCCCGCCCCGCATCCGATACCGGACCTTGCACGAACGCTCCCGTAATCGGATCAGGCCGGTCCAGCACGATCACCTCGACCCCAGCCAGGGCCGCGCCCTCCAGGAAATATCCCAGCGTCGTCTCGTACGTATAAAATCGCACGCCTGCATCCTGAATATCGAACACGATAGCGTCCAGAGTCCTCATCACCTCCGGTGGAGGCCTGCGCATTGCGTCCTTGGCTCCATACACGCTGTACACTGGAACGCCGGTCACAGCGTCTTTGGAATTTGAAACATCAGTCGTATCCAGTGTCCCCGTTACTCCGTGCTCCGGACTGAAAATCGCCTCCAGCGAAACTCCCGGAGCCTGCGCCAGCACATCAATCGTCCGCCGTCCATCGGCGTCGATTCCGGTCTGGTTGCTCAGCAACCCAATCTTTTTCTTGCGTCCTGCAACTTGCAGCACGTCGAATCCATGCTCTTCCAGCACATCAATCCCGGTTTTCACGCTGCCATTGCGCGAGCTCATCCGCCGCGCCGCGCTCTGCGCTTCGTTATAGCCGGTAATGCTTTGCCAGCGCAGCGCTTCTTTCTCGCTAGTCGTCAGCGGCATTGCCGCAGCCAGCGCGGTCGCTACCTTCGACCGCAGT
>WNFE01004972.1_pt1 | contig 9999 bp, 10 predicted proteins | sample 5400451 | NCBI WGS metagenome assembly WNFE01 (sample SAMN13153344, study PRJNA577476) | soil metagenome | isolation source: 200 cm saprolite under Douglas fir tree site 2 hole 2 | place: USA:California | collected 2015-04-18 | reverse complement strand
CTGTAGGGTGTGACCTCCCCCCAGCGGGGGGAGGCGAGGTGGGGGGTGGTCCCGCAGGTGGCAGTGCGCGGGGGAGGACACCGTCCACGCGTTCCCCCCTCCAACCTCCCCCCGCTGGGGGGAGGCGAGGAGCCTGTCCACACCGCTGTGGACCACAACAAAGGAGGTTCTTTTTAAGAAATCGCCTAAGTTAAGCGGAAAGCCGCAAGCACCGCAGAAGGCTTGGTCTGCATTATCATGTCCGCACTGATAGCACTGTTTCAACCGATGTAGCGTTTCTTCCACTATTGCTGCAACATTCCTAACGCTTGCCGGGTCTATGGCCCTTTCCGACAATATGTTCTCTTCCATTGGGCGGACAGTATAGCCCGTTTCTTACTAATATTCCGCCTAAAATCGAAGACTTTGACGCCCCTCCCCTCCACCTGATCCCCTTTCTCCAGGGAGAGGCGACGTTTTTTGCCAAGACAAAAAACAGCCTGACAACCCCTTCCGCATATGGTAGAATTACCATATTACGCAGAGGACACGATATCACGATGAAGCCGGTTCACTGGATAGGAAGCAGCAGAGAGGACTTGAGAAGCTTCCCACCAGACGTGAAGCGCGACATTGGCTTTGCGCTCGCAACGGCTCAGAACGGGGGAAAGCACCCGTCAGCCAAACCACTGCAAGGCTTTGGCGGTGCGAGCGTTCTCGAAATCGTCGAGAACTATGATGGGGACACCTATCGGGCCGTATACACCGTGCGTTTTGCAGAGGCGATCTATGTGCTTCATACATTCAAAAAGAAGTCCAAGCGCGGTATCAAGACCCCGAAACAAGAGTTAGACTTCATTGAAACGCGGTTGAAGAGAGCACAAGAGGATTACGAGCAATGGCTCAAAGCAGGAAAACCATAACCAACCATGATATCCCTGTCACCAGGGGAAGCGGCAATGTCTTCACTGACCTAGGCTTTGACGACGTCGAAGCCGAAGAGTTGCAGGTCAAGGCCGAGCTGACGCGCCAAATCTCCAACCGTATTCAAGCCCTTGGCCTGACCCAAAAGCAAGCAGGAACTCGTTTAGGCATTAGCCAACCCGATGTTTCCAAGCTCATGCACAGTCGTTATACCGGCTTCTCAACCGACCGACTGTTTGCATTGCTCAACGCCCTTAATGTCGATGTCGAGATTGTGCTTCGTCCACGCAGCGAAAACGGTTCGCAGCATCGAGGGAGCGTGCGCGTCGTTGAAGCCGTCGCATAAGAGGTCCGCCTGAAACTCCGTCTCTCACCACGCATACTTCACCACCACAGCCAAAACCGCACACACCAGGAGCACGGACAAGCGCTTCCTGTGTACAGAGTGTCACAAGACGTTCAGCGCCACGCAAGGCACGGCATGGTATCGCCTGCGGACCTCTGCGGAGACGGTCAGCCTGGTGGTGCCGCTGATGGCCCACGGGTGTCCACACCAAGCGATCGTCGTGGCGTCTGGCTATGCCGCGCGGACGGTGGCGTGTTGGCTGGCCCGCGCTGGCGTCCAAGGTCAAGCGGTGCAGGAGCATCTGGTCGCGCCACCGCGTGACCTGGGGCAGGTGCAAGCCGACGAGAGCCGCGTCAAGCAACAGGGCGGCATGGTCTGGATGGCTTGGGCCATGATGATCAGCACCCGCTTGTGGCGGGCGGGCGAGGTGCGTGAGCACCGCGCCATGCCGCTGCTGCGGCGCCTCGCGGCTGGGCTTGGCGTGTCCCATCCCGCTTCATCGAGACCAACGAGCAGGGTGTCGAGTGCTACGTGTTCGGCGAGCAGGTCAGGACATATGGCGTGCATATCGACTATCGATGTCTCCCTTGTCTCGCCAACGTTTGGGCTTTGGGTTTGTCCATGCTAAAGTAAAGCTTCAGCGGCGGGAACACAAGACCGCAAACCAACTGAAGCAAAGGAAGACGTATGAAAATTGCCGAGCTTCCACAAGCTGTCCTGGACGATTTGTGTGATGAGCAGCGCTGGCGGCTCGATATTGATCCCGGCTTCGATGCTAAACATGAGTTCTGGCTTTCATGGCACCATTTCCTGACAATATCCGACTGGGCACAGTCTCAGGGAATCTCCGAGGACGACGTGCTTGCGGACTTTATCACCGTTGAGGGGTACAACATCTTGCTCCCTGTGCCACGCTCACACCATCCACACGTGTGCATCGTGCGGCTGATCCCCAGCGCCAATGCGCAGACCCTCACGGTGTTCCTGCATGATACCTACCATGCTACATGGTTTCATGACCGTTGGGCAGCCAGGTACGGGTTCCTGGCCGTGGCCGATCGCTACCAGCAGTTCAACTGTGACTTCTACCTGGCCAGTTATTATCATTTTTCCTATCTGCTCAACCAGGACTATGAGACAGCCCAACGCCTTGTGGCCGACAAGCATCTTGGGGGCTAACGAGGATTATGGCGTGGCTCGTTGTTGAGCATCATGATATGGTCTGGCGCTCATTGAGCCGAACAATCTGAGATACTTTTGTGGCTGCTTAAGGTGACCTGCAGCTAAATCCTCTATAAGGAGGGTAGTCCGAACCTGACAGACAGGGCACGCCGATGCTGTTTGCATGGGACGAGGACAAAGCCAAAGAGAATCAGCGCAAGCACCGGGTTACCTTTGAGGAGGCAGAAACGGTGTTCGACGATCCGCTGGCCAAGACGTTCCTCGACCCTGATCACTCGGAAGGGGAAGAGCGGTACCTCGAAATCGGACACTCGCACAAGGGGCGTCTGCTCATTGTGAGCTATACGGAACGGCATGAGCGTATACGGATCATAAGCTGTCGTCCAGCAACCCGGAAAGAACGGAGAGACTATGAAGAAGGATAAACACCTGCAGGACGTTGAGCCAGACACCCTACGCCCAGAGTACGACCTCTCCCGCCTGGTGCAAGTGGGGGAGCGTGGCAAATATCACAAAGCCTTGCGTAAGGGATATACGCGCACGGTGCAGCATAAGGATGGCACACAGGAGATAACACACTTTCGTCCTCTGCCAGGGACAATACATCTCGACCCTGACGTGCGGGCGTACTTCCCCGATTCTGAGGCGGTCAACGCGGCACTGCGCGGGCTTATCGCCCTTATTCCGGCCAAAAGTCGGGTCGCACGGCAGCAGAAGGCGCAGAAGCCTCCCCCTGCTTGAGCCTCAGACGTATACGCTAGCACTATCGGAGGCGTTAAGGTACGACCTGCGCCGCGGATAGGAAGTGTAAAAGTACTTTCGCTGCTCGGCTCTGCCACATGTCTTACGGTTGCCTCTCCAGCGAGGAATCACGCCTGGCATCGTGCCATAAAGCCTCGATACCTGTCCAAACAGTCGCTTGTGTTATGATAGAGCCTGACAGCACGGCAGCGTGCAAGCCATGTCGCCAGCACTTGTGCAGGCGTACCATGCTATGCTCCCGGCAGATCTCCACGACGCCAAGCAACGCTTGAGGATGTTCATTATGACAATGGGCAACACGAACTCGCACGCTGTGGCCGCAAGGCCAGCGTCCTATGGCCACGGCACCATCCTGGCAAGCGCTGCGGATGAGGCGCGCAAGTCTACCCAGGGCCGCCGCATGATCCGTGCACGCGTCATGGCCCTGGGCAAGGACAGCATCTATAACCTCACCGGCCTGGTACGCACCTTTCCACTCCAACCGCAGGATCTCGAGCCCCTGGAGAATCAGTTTACCTACTATACCCACTTTCTCGGTCGTGCCGAAGAGCTGGCGCTACACTACATGGGTGCCAATCCGCACACGTGCAGCGCCGTCCTGTGCAACCGTGTCAGCGCGGCGATGCTGGCCATCATGCTGGGCACCCTCAAGCCCGGGGACCGTGTCCTCTCACTCGTGGCCCAGGGACGTTCGCACCCTTCGGTGCAACAGGCCGCCGAAGTGATGGGAGCCACCTTCCAGGAGGTGCAGGGGCTGGCAGCCCTGGAGCGCGTCATGCACGAAGGCGCCTGGCGTATGCTGGCCATCACGCCGCTCACGCCCTCCATGTACCACCTGCCAGCCGCTGACGTGGCCGCTGCTATTGACATGGCCAAGGCGGCACACCAGGTGGTCTTCGTCGATGATGCCCACATGATGTCGCGCAGTGTCTTTTACGACGAACCTGTGGCGTTTGGTCTGGGAGATATCGATGTCGCCGTCTGGTCGCTCGACAAGCACGTCCCCGGCCCACGTGGCGCTGCCATCGTTGGACGTCGCGATCTCATGCCGGCCATCATGGCACAGGTGTTTCAGTTCGGCTTGGAAGCCCAGTCTGGCCATTACGTGGCCATGCTGCGTGGCATGGAAGCCTTCGACCCGGAACCTATACGGCAGGCCGGAGCGTTGGCCCGCGCGCTCTTCCAACGGCTCTCTGCGAAGTTCGGTACCCGGCTCTATCAAGGTGGCCCTGGCGTCTCGTTCTCTGCCGACGATTTTAGCGAGGTGGTGTATGAGCGGGCCGGCACCCGGCAGACCGTGCTGGTGCCAGCGGAGGTCGCCATCACTGGCTGCTTTCTGCTGTTGCAGCACCATGGTGCCATCACCATCCCGATTACGGGCTACCCTGGCGCTGCCCCGACATTCCGCTTGATGATGCACCCTGACGGGGGACGCTTTGGGCTCGATCGCCTGGAACAGGCCATCGACGACACGTTTGAGGGTACCGCTGAGCTGTTGCAGCAACCGGCAGCAGTGCAAACGCTCCTCCTGGGCGAGGATTAGTGCCGCGCACCGCTGCTTGCACCGGGGCTGGACCGGCGCGCAGGATGCGGTAGGACCACCAGGGGAGAGCCTGCATGCAGATGCATGACGCCATCATAGCCTAGGCGAGAGGGAGCGTGCTGCAGGAAACCTAGATGTGGAGAGACGTGTATGAGGTAGGGTGTGATGCCGTTGGGCCAAACGTCTCATCAGCGTGATGTGCCCGCCCGTTTTAGCCTGCCAACTCGTCCAGCAATGCCTTCGCCTCCTGGAGGTCGGCAGTGTCAAACCCCTCGGTGAACCAGCCATAGACCGGCGCCAGCAGCTCGTGGGCTTCGGCTCGCTTGCCCTGCTGCTGCCACAGCCGGCTCAGGCTTATCGCCGCTCGTAGCTCCAATGACTTGGCCTGCTGGCGGCGGGCAATGTCGAGGGCATGACACAAACAGGTTTCCGCTTCGATGCGTAGGGGTTGCACGTCCGTCGCGTCTACCCGCTCGCCCTCAGCCAGAAGCGCTGTTGCAGGAGGAACCGTTCGCGAAGCGCCTTGCTCCGCTCGCCTGATCAGGAACTCACCATGCAGCCGATAGAGGTCTGCCTCGCAATAACGCTCCCCAGTGCTGTGCGCTGCCGCGAGCGCCTCGGCCAGAATGTTCAGCCCCTCTTCGATCTGGCCTGTTCTCCCATATGCCTCAGCCAGCTGAACGAGGAACGACGGGCGCGTGAGCGCTAACCCCGTGGCCCGCACGGCAGCCGTGGCCCGCACGGCGGCGATGCCGTGGCGTAGCTGAGCAATCCCCTCGTCGCCCTGCCCCTGTGCCACCAGCGCCCAGCCCCGGCCGATCATTCCCCCCGCTAAGCGTAGCGTAAACCCCTGCTCGGCCGAGAGCGCCATCACGGCTTCTGCCCGCTCTTGGGCTGTTTGCCCCTCCCCGCGGAATTGATGGACCCACATAGCCCAGTTCAGGGCGATAGCCAGGCTGTGAGGGTGCGTCAGCTCCTGCGCGAGGGTAAGCGCCTCATGGCTCCTCTGCAGGGCCTGCTCTGGATAGCCCAGATGCCACAGGCTCAAGGCCGCCCAGCAGATGCAAGCCACCCCTGGGTCATACCCTCCATAGAGGAACGCCAAAGAGCGGTGCTGCTGGGGGTTATAGAGCGCAATGCCTTGCTCTGCGTACTCTCGGGCCGCCGCAAACTCTCCAAGCCAGAACAAGGTGTCCCCCAGCACCTGGTAGGCTACCAGGAGGAGCGCGGGGGCTTGGAGGCTCTGCGCCAGGCTGAGCATCTGCTCCCCCAGTCCACGTGCCGTCTGGTACTCTCCCTGCATTTGATGAAATTCCCAGAGACCTCGCAGCACCGGGAAGAGCCGGGGCGTCTCACCTATGTGCCGGCAGAGATCCAGCGCCCGGGTGTAGGCTGTTTCGACTTCCGGGGCTGCAATGCCTTTGGTGGCCATCAACACCGGACCGAGGGTGATCTGCACATCCAGCTCGTGCTGGGTCCGCTCCGGGGACTCTGGGAGGGCGCTGAGCAGCTCGAGCCCCTTGGTGAGGTGCGCGATCGCTTCCGGGTAGGCATAGCGCCCCAGGGCAGTCTCGGCTGCCTGCTGTAGATACGGCACGGCCCGACGATAGTCCCGCCCGCGCTCAAAATGCCCTGCCAATTCCGCCGCTATCTCGCCCGCGCGGCCGCCATACGCTACCTCGCCACATGCGCCGAGGCGCTGGTGCAGTTGGACCCGCCGCGCTGCCCCCAGCCGCTGGTACGCCACGTGCTGATAGAGCCAATGGGTGAACCGATAGCGCGCCGCCACCGTCCCGTCCGGCCATTCGGCCACCCCCGCCGGCCGCAGCAGGTGCTGCCGCCGCACCAGTCCCTCGCACAGCTCTTCCACCGCCACCACAGCGTCAGAAAGACCGGTGGCCACCGCCGCGGCCGAGAACTCCGCCCCCGCCACACTTGCCACCTCGAGAACCCGCTGCACCTCCGGACTCAGCCGTGCGAGCTGCTGCTCGATCATCTGCCCAATGCTTTCCGGCACCCCCATGTCGATAGCCTCGATCCCCGCCGGCAGCACCCATCGGCCCTCCCGTTGCACCAGGTCTCCTTGTGCCATCAGCGACTCCACCAGGTTGACCAGAAAGAACGGATGGCCCTCCGTGCGCTGATGCAGCCAGCGCACCAGGGTCTCCGGGAAACGATGCCCCAGACAGCGGGTGGCCAGATACGCCGCCACCGCCGCTTCGCTGAGCCCCTCCAGCGCCAGTTCTGTGCTGTACCCCTGCCGTTGTAGTTCTTGCGTGACGGTGCGTAGCGGGTGCCCCTGTACGATCACCTCGACCGGCCGATACGTGCCCAGCACGAACAGCCGCGCGGGGGTGCGCCGCCGCACCAGCAAGGCGAGCAGATCGAGCGTGGCGTAATCGCTCCAGTGCAAGTCTTCCAGGATGAGCAGCAGAAGCGTCTCCGCGGTCAGCGCGTCCACCACTTCAGCGAATTCCCTGAGCATGCGCTCCCGTGTCGCCCCGTGCAGTTCATGCTGCAGGCGTTCCCGGTCGGCTGTACTGAGCAACCAGGGCATCTGCACCAGCCAGGTAGGCGCCTGCTGGCGCAACAGGGCCACGAGACGCTCGCCCTCAGGGGCACGGCAGAGGTGCCCCAGCGCCTCCAGTACCGGCAGGTAGGCTTCTCCGGTGCTGTAGTGCTCGACACACTGGCCATGCGCTACCCACAGCGGCGCCTGGGTCACAGCCTGCACCGCAAACGTCTCCACGACTGCCGTTTTGCCAATGCCGGGCTCTCCCGTGACAAAGACCACCTGCCGTGTCCCCTGCTGCGCCTGCGCCAGACGCGCATGGAGCTGGTGCAGAACCGCCTCCCGCTCGACGAGCAGCGGCGGGGGCGCAAGGGGGAGAGCGGCAGGGGGAGCCGGTGCGGCAGCAGTGGGTGCTGAGGAGGTAGACAGAGTCACAGGGGCGAGGAAGCGATAGCCCCGCCGGGGCACAGTGGCAATGAAACGAGGCGGCTGCCTTGTATCCTCCAGGGCCTTGCGCAGTGCGCCAATGGCCACGCGCACTACGGCATCAGTCACGGCGGTCTCAGGCCAGACAGCGTCCAACAGCTCGTCTTTGGTCACCAGACGGCTTGGGTGCGTCACCAGGTAGGACAGCACGTCGAAGGCTTTGTGCGGCAGGGCCACGGCCTCGGCACCACGCCACAGGCACGCGTTGGCCGGATCCAACGTGAAGGCTCCAAAGGTCCAGCACGGCACGGCAGATGGCATGGCCTTCCCTCCCTCAGTGTCCAGACGGGACAGCAGCGCCCTAACATTCCAGTCTTATTATGGGTACGTTACGGAGCAGCTGCAAGAGGATCCGGCCTGGCTAGGCCGGGAGGGGCTCCAGAGGCTGTGAGCCCGGCAGGAGAACGCTCTGGGGTTGCAGTGCCACGTTTACAGTTTTTTACAGCGACTTTACGACACTTTTACGATGCCTTTATGACAGCGTGCAGTACCCCTGGTATCCTCCTCGTAGCCTGTCGGAAAGGCCACTGCAGGGGGCGGGGGCCTCCGACAGGGCATCCCTCTGACACAACTGAAGCTCTCGATGGATATCGCGGTGTGCTGCAGAATGCCGTGTGGACCAAGGAGGTGAGGCCACGGCATAACGGGATGCCGATAACTATCCTCTAAGGTTGGTTCGCCGGAAAGAAGGAGAATATACCATGCATACTACTATCGACGAAGTACTGGACATCCTGCATCGCACCGGCCCAGAGTTGGTCGGTGGTAACGCGAACCATGCCCCTATGGTCGCGGAGGCCCTGTTTGCCCTGGGTCGCCCCGACGCGGTTCTCCCATGGATTGCAGGGTATAAGAGTCGCTTCCAAGACCGCCCGCCGACCCGTAACCCTATCTCTCCTGGAGGCTGGCATGCATCCCTGGGCGACAGCAGTCGCAGCGCCGATTGGGTCGCCTTCTTCGACCGCGAGCTGGCGGCAGCGCCCTGGCAGGCAGTGCTGCAGGCGTGGGTGCCACAGCTGGCGCCTGGGCTCTGGGCTGCCGCGACCCATGGGCTCATCCGCACGGGCCACGCGGTCCGCAGTCTCGCTGCCGGTGCAACGCCGCAACGGCTCCATGAGCTGGCTGAGGGGTTGGGCTACTGGGCCGCCCGCTATCAGGTGTTGCCTGGCAGGCCATCAGGCCAGCACATCGGGCACTCGCCCAGCGTGGCGGTCCAGTACGTGAGACGCGTCCACGGCCCCGACTTTGAGGCCCGTGGTTCGATCGTGCAGCAAATCAAAGGCCTGGACGACCAGCCGGAGTTTGCTACAGCGGTGGATCTCGTGGACACGGCTGGCAACCTGTCCTGGTTTATCTCAGAACTCACCGAGACATGCGCGGGACTCTATCTGGCGAACCCGAAGGGCTTAATCGCCTTTGTGCACACGGTCACTGCTCCGAGTGCGCTCCGTCTGTTGGCGCCGTACCTGACCGATACCGATGCCCGGCTCGCCGCCCGGTACGCCTGGCAGGCATGCGCCGCCATCTACGCCTGGTACTCTACGACGCCGCCTCCGTCACTATCAGACCTCACGCCACCCACAGAAGGCCCCGAAGCCTTGATTGACCGCGCCGTGGCCGCTGGTGGCGCGCACACCATCAAGTTCACCGAGGCCTGCCTGCGCGAATATGCGCTGCATCCCCAACCCGTGTACCTGGTGGCGGCCCGCGACGCGGCCGACCGCGTGGGGGCAGTGTAGTAACCGTCAGTGCTTCCGATGGCTTTCAGCCCGCGGCATTCTTACACCTGGAGAACAGAGGTGACCCATGCAACTCGACACGATGTATTTCGAGAGGAACGGGAGAATCGGCTGCTTAACGCTCAACCGTCCAACGGTACTGAACGCCATGAACTATCAGGGTGCGCGCGACCTGAATCGCGCTGCCGAGATGATTCGCGACGACCCGGAGGTCCGGCTGGTGCTGATCCGGGGGGTGGGTCGTGCCTTCTGCACGGGCATTGACCTTAAACAACTCGCAGCCGGAGAGACCCCGCACGAGTATTACGAGCAGTGGGACCGGGCGCTGCGCATCCTTGAGCAGGCCGAGAAGGTGCTGCTCTGTGCCATGCATGGCTACGCGCTGGGCGGAGGCTTGCAGCTGGCGCTGGCCTGTGAGGCATTAACCTAGCGAAAGGCGATTTTCCGGCAAAGCAAGGCCGCTCTGGGGCTCAAATCGGCAGGGAATCGGCCCGTCGTGCGGGCCGGTACGCGCACAACGGCGCTC
>WNFE01004969.1_pt1 | contig 10005 bp, 8 predicted proteins | sample 5400451 | NCBI WGS metagenome assembly WNFE01 (sample SAMN13153344, study PRJNA577476) | soil metagenome | isolation source: 200 cm saprolite under Douglas fir tree site 2 hole 2 | place: USA:California | collected 2015-04-18 | reverse complement strand
CCAAAAAGGCCAAAGGCAGAATACATGCCCTGTACCCTTGCTCGCGCACCGGCGATAGATGAACTGGCAAGATGTGCGTCGACCGCTGGCTGCATGAGAGAATAGACGACGCCATGAACTGCGAAGAGAGCAATGACGAGTAGTTCTGAATTTGCCAATCCATAGATCACGTAGAGTGGCACCTGCGCCAGGCCAAACACAAGGATGAATGTTGAGCGCCGTCTGCGATCGGCAATCCTCCCACCAATCGGCGAGATGATGATGCTGGGAATGGCAAATACGACGTAGGCAATACCGATAACTGCAACCGACGCTCCCAGGTGATCGTGCATCCAGAGGGCTGTGAGCGAAATGTCGAAGCCGATGAACAGGTAGTCGCCAAATGCGAGGATGTATGCACCCACCAGGGGGAGTTTAAAAAGCGTTCGCAAAGAGACAGGTTTTACTTCTTCCTGTGTTTCCTGATTGCTGCGGGTCTTAACATGGATCATTGTGACGACAACTACAATAGCAACCAAGCGGAAAAGGACCGCGCCAATGAAAGCGCTGGCATAACCGGTGGCAGCCAGTAAGCCACCGAAGGCCGGACCTAGCAGGAAACCGGTGTTGAAGAATGCGCTGAAAATACCAAAAGCTTCGCCCCGGTTCCTGGGCGGTATGGCGTCGGTGATGAGCGCACGGGCCGAGGGCAGGAAAGCTGCCGCTGCTGCCCCTTCGGCAAAGCGCAGGATCACGAACATCAGCGGGTCGCTAATCAATAGGTAGACTGCCGAGAGTCCAGCCTGGGCAAAGAGGCTGAAGATCATCATTGGTTTGCGTCCCCAGCGATCAGCCAGCCATCCGCTTGGATATTGGAAGAGGAAATTTGAGACGAGGTAAGACGACGCCATAGCGCCGATAATAGCTAAAGAGGCGCCTCGCGATTCTGCGTACAGCACCCGCACAGGTGTTACTATACCGATACCTGTGAAAGCGGCACAGACGGCCAGTGAAACGGCCAGCAGCGTGCGATTACGCAGCATAGAGACTCCAACTAGTGAGAATTAAGAAGCTGCACACCTTTGGGATAGATAGAGCTGGATGGCCCTTATGATGGTGGGTTGAAAGGCAAAAAAGCGCCTCTGCAGCAACGGAACAATATGAGTAAATTATAGCCTCCACTGCTCTAATGGGCAAGGCCTAAAGGAGGATCTGCTATTGTGGTATACTGACGATGTCTCCTATAGTATGCCTACTTATACTCATGTTCAGAAAGGAACATTGCGATACACATGAATGAGCAACTCAATCTGCCCCCTAACTATTTTTATCATCGCCTGTCCAATGGCATTGAATTGGTCGGCCAGTATATGCCGAGTCTGAGTTCGATTACATTTGGATTTCAGCTTGATGCGGCGGTAATCAACGAGCCAGAGGACAAGCAGGGCCTTGCACATCTGTTTGAATATATGCTTTTTCAGGGAACGAAGCAGAAGGATGCGCGAGCGTTGAACGAGGCTTTTGAGTCGCTGGGCGCGCGCAAAGGAGCTAGTACCGGTTTGGAGACCTCGCAAGTGTGGGCGCAAATTGTCAACACCAAGTTTGATGCGACCCTCCAACTTATCAATGAACTTCTATTGACGCCTACCTTCCCTAAGGAAGAACTGGAGCAGATGCGCAGCATTGTGCTGCAGGAGATTCGCCGCCGCGATGATGAGCCAATGAGCCGTATCTTTGAACTGGTACGAGCTAACTTCTACAGGGGTACGGCACTTGGACGCCCGATACTGGGCAGCTTCGAGAGTGTCAATGCAGTGCAACGGCAGGATTTGCAGGGTTTCTGGAAGGCACGTTATCAGCCGGACGATGTGCTCTTTGCGATAGCCGGAAAGTTCGAGTGGGATCGCGTGGTCGAACAAATGCAAGCGCTCTTTGGGGACTGGAATGGATATGCGGATCCTTCACCAGATCAACGACCGGCACCCATCTCAAACGTTGCATTAGAATATCAAGAGGGACAGCAAGAACACCTGGCGTTGATGTGCCCTTTCCCCAACTATACCGATCCTGATTTCTATGCTGCCCAGGTGATTAGCGAAGTACTGGGTGGTAACATGGCTTCGCGGCTCTTCGTCGAGGTGCGGGAGAAACGCGGTCTTGTCTATGGCATCTCTGCTGGACTGGCGAGTAACAAACATATTGGGGCGATGCGCATTTATGCAGGCACGACGCCCGAACAGGGCCAGGAGTGCTTCAGGGTTATCGTAGATGAACTGCGCAAGTTGGAGCAAGAGGGTATCACCGCCGATGAACTTGAGCGAGCCAAAGTCCAGTTGAAGAGTGAGAATGTTATGCGCAGTGAAGGGTCTGCAGCGCGTATGGGTGCTCTCTCTCGTTCCTGGTGGTACGAGCGCAAACTCCGTACCGTTCAAGAAGTCAGGGAGGCGATTGATGCTGTGACGCAGGAGCAGGTATTGAATGTGCTGCATCGCTTCTCCCCTGTGAACCCACTGACTGTTGCTGCTATCGGGCCACTTGGGCGAGATGAGCTGGTCGGAGATACCCTTTAGCATTGGCAAGGGGATTAGCGCCCCACCGCAGGCGCCCCCTGCCGGGCGACCATCGGTCGCCCGGGAAAGCTTTCATTTGTAGGCAACTACTCCATATGCTTCTGGTCGGCGGACAACTCGTGAAAAGCCGGCCTCTTGTAGTCTTCGCAAGGCTCCTTTTGTTATACCGCCGCTGGCCTTGCTTTTTGGGTCGCCGATGTAGTGAAAGAGGCGACCTCCGCGTTTGAGTACTCTGAAGAGTTGTTGGTAAAGCGCTCCTGAGTAGAGTTCGCCTGCCAGGCTAAATGTGGGTGGATCGTGAATGATGCGTGAAAAGCTCTCGTCCTCGAAGGTTTGCACAACTTCGTAAGCATCGCCCATTAGCTGGTGGATTTTGGGATTGTGGAACAGGGCCTGTGACCAGGGATTGAGGCGTGCAATCTCCTGCACGCCCGGATCGAGTTCTATAGTAATGACTTCATCTGCGGTTTTGGATGCCTCGATAGCTGTATATCCCAGACCTGTTGCTGTATCCAGTACGCGGCCCACGATTGGTGAGATGGCTGCGATCTTCCCGCGGGTATCCTGCATGGGGTCGATATCTTTGATACGGTGCATCACGAAGCCGGCGATTAGCATACTGGGTGCTCCTCGCGTGGGCATGAGGCTGCAGACGCGGTTCGTGTATTCTGAGAAGACCTGTATGGGCCTGATGGTGTGGTCTTCCAGGATGAAGCAATTGACCTCGGATTTACTGATCTTCTCTACGCTGCGCCAGTCTAAGCGTTCACCGGTCGGAAATGCAACGCCTTCGAGTGTCAGCGTCACTTTCACGCTGGTGAGGCCTAAATCGGGTGACATTTCAACGGTGGTTTGCCCTTGTTGCCTGGCTTTGAGCAGTGGCTCTACCTGGACGTAGGATAAGACGATAGGTTGTTTCATTTACATCGCCTGCCAGAATCGAGTATAGACATCGGCGTTTTCCCTCGTGATCTAGAACAAATTGTTTCGTTCGAGGAGAGTTGCAAAAGCGTATTGGCTGGGTACCGGCATGATTTGTGTATTGTACATGTTAGTATTACGTTATTTGGTATTGAGATTCCCACGGATTGCGCAACGAGATTGTAGCAGATAGCGAGTAAGCAGAAAAGTGAGAAGTTCTACTCATCTTTTTACGGGTTTTAGTAATGCAGCATTTATGGCGCGAACCTTACGGCTTGCAACGTTAATTGGCTGGATGGCCACATCCGTGATCGCCATAAAGCTTTTATGCACTCCGGATACTACTCAACATACACGAGACCATTAGTCCCCGATTTTTGTTGGAACGTTCAATGCAAATGAGCTTGCCTCGTCTCTTATAGTAGACTATAATGGCTCTATTCCGTCATATTGATTCATTTGTGTAGGGAGTCACCAGAGAAACTCATGCAGATTAGCGAACCAGCCGAATATGCTATCCTGGGGTTGCTTGAAAACCAACCTATGCATGGCTATGAGATGTTTCAGCAGTTTCAGAACGGTACTCTGGGCCAGATTGTCCACCTGGAGATGAGCCAGATGTATGCGTTCCTTAAAAAACTGGAAAGCCTTGGGTATATCGAGGCGGAATTGGAGCCCCAGGGGGCACGCCCACCGCGCAAAATCTTTCACCTCACGGATTTGGGACGCAAAAAGTTTTTTGAGTGGCTCACTACGCCTGTTGAACGTCCACGAGAGATTCGTCTACAGTTTCTTATAAAGCTCTACTTTGTGCAGCGCATTATTCCAGAGCAGACGGCAAACCTGATTGACCAGGAAGTTATCGCGTGCAGTAAATTCCTTGACCACCTGGAGTCGCAACGTCTCCCCGATGCAAAGACGAGCGATTCAGCTTTTTTCGATCAAGTGGTATTGCGCAGTCGTATTCACCAGACACGTGCATTGATCGATTTGCTGCATATGCTGCAAGAGGAGTTTGCGGGAGCCTACTGATATTGATTGTCCCCCAAGCGCTGTATTTCTATTCATGTTTAGAAGTGTAGAGGTGGCTGAGGTGGCGCCGCCACCTCAGCCACCTCTACACTTCTAAAAGGTTGCGACCCTTGGGTCGCCAGTCTTCATTGACGCTCTTCCATAGCTATGCTACTATCTAAGCGTGGACTATTGTTTGTCGCAAGCATGAAATAGCCTTTATTTGTCCATAAGCACCTATCATTTGTCATAATAAAATGAGGTTCATTATGCAACTCTTATCTTCTGTAACAGCGTCCCCTGGACTCGCGGGTCTGGCCGTCATGTCCAAATATTTTTTTACAGCATCGCTGGGTATGCTGATCGTTATGACCCTGGCATATCTCTGGTACACTGTTGGCTCTGCTCGCCTGGCGAAACAACTGGCTGTGGAGCGCGCGCGAAGTCAGAGTCGCAGCAAAACCAGTAAGAATAAAGCCGCCGGCGAAGGTGGCGGGGTAACAACACTGGTGCGTAGTGATGTTGTGCTGCATGAGCAGCCGGATGGCGAGAAACCTATAGCGCTCAATCGAAATCTGATCACTATTGGGCGCATTGGCACGACGTTGGGCTGGTTCGCAGTCTTTATGCTATTCATGTCGCAAGTGTTCCGCGCCATCGTGGAACAGCATGCCCCGTGGAGCAACCTGTACGAGTTCAGTCTGAGCTTCACCACCGCGCTGCTGCTGTGCTACCTTATTTTTGAGGCACGCTTTCATGAGCGTGTGCGGGCATGGGGGTTGTATGTGTGCCTGCTGGCGGTCGTTACCATCGGTATAGCCATTTTCCTCGGTATTACTTATGATCTGATCAATGGATCGGCGCAGCTTATTCCTGCCTTGCAGGATAAACCAATCCTGACAATTCATGTCTCGATGGCGATCTTTGCCTACGCACTGTTTAGCATCTCCTTCGGTGCAGCTTTGATTGTGCTGGCGCAGGGTGGCGAAGGCCAGCGCTTCACGTGGCTCCCCTCTGCAGAGGCTGCAGATGAGCTGGGTTATAAAGCCGTGATTGTTGGTTTCCCGCTACTCGCCCTGACGCTGATCCTTGGCGCCTACTGGGCAAATTATGCGTGGGGTCATTACTGGAGCTGGGATCCGAAAGAAACGTCTGCACTGGTCACGTGGTTGATTTACGCTATCTACCTGCATGCACGCGGTATTCGTGGATGGCATGGCAAACGCGCTGCGTGGTTATTAACACTGGGTTTTGCTGCGACGTTGTTCACTTATTATGGCGTGAGCTTCTTTGTGCCTAGCCTGCATAGCTATGCGATACCCCAATAGTTGTTTATTGGCTGCGTAGCAATAAGCGGTATTGTGGGTTGTAGCTTTTATCGCAACTGCTGCATGAGACGGATTGGGAGTAACGGCGGGTACGGGGATATTGTTTGCCGCAATGGGGGCATTCGTAGAGGTAGCGAATGGGATGTCGTTCACGGCGCAGGCTTTCACGGCGAGCGCTCTCCTCGTGAAGCAGGCGGCGCAGCTCGTCCAGCGGATAGCCGGTCACAGCAGCTTCGTCGGCGGCGATAGAATCGTAGCCGTGATGGCGATGGCGTCGCGGCGTTCCATGCACACGATCTGCAAGGTGGATTAGTTCGTGTGCCACCGTGACCTCGATCGATTTTGGCTGCATATCTGGCTCTATAAAGATCAGATGGCGATGGCTGGATGTATGCAGTTGTGGTGGGGTATCGCCGCTAAGGTCCTGGTATACCTGAGATGGTACAGGTGCATGCTTACGAGAACGCGTTCGGGGTGCTGGAGGCGCGGGCAGGTAGCAGTAGCAGCCCAATACCATGATGTTGAGTCGCTTCCCCGTCCAACGCATGTATTCCTGACGATCCTGAGTGATTGCCAGCCGGTTCAATTCCTGGGCTGGGAGCTGTAATTTTTGCCAGTAGTGTGTTAGCCAGTGTTGAATAAGTGAACTGCCATAGATAATTGGGCCTGCTTGCCTGGGCGGCGGAGCAGGCATAGACGGTCTTCGTGCGGCAACCATAACCGCTTCATTACTCCTTACTTCCATATGTATTGTGGTGAGGGTCTATCCCAACCACGAGTCGCATTGCAAGTATATCAGGCATAAATCGCGGATGCAAGACGACAGATGAGCAACCCTTCCCCACTCGTGGGACGAGAAAAGAAAAGTCGCTTGACACCCCTTCCTTAGGCAGCGTAAGATGGAGGCACATAGAACGAGAGGGGTTCAAGAAACTTCGCACCTCCAACCAAAAGGAGTCCTGTATGTCGTTTCAAATTTGCATTAAGACAGACAAATCTCTGCAACAGCTCGCGACTGATATACGCAACCTCTTCTCACTGCCTCCTTTTCGGCAAAACACTTTTTCGGGTGATGAATACTGCCAATTTGAGATGCTGGGGATGCTCATCCTCATCCATAGGACTGATGAGGAAGACCGCGACCCGGAGGTGATGGACTACCCTTACAGCTTTGACCTCCAGATGTCCTTTGCCGACCATGAGCTAGATACAGATAGCATGGAGTATAACCTGCAGCCGTATTACGCGCAATTACTCAGTTTTCGGCTCGGTGTGGATATTGCATATCATGAGAAGCAGAGAGATGGCCAGGCCTGGAAGATACGATATCAGTACTGCCGCAAGAATCCCAAGTGGAATGGATCTATTTTATACGGTGAGCCAGGATGGGAACCTGCTGTTATCAAGAAATCGCCAGGCCCCTGGCGTTCAATGCATCCTGTTTTCTGAGGAAGGAGGCTATTTATGAGCATTTTGGGCATAACCGTTGGTCAAGAACTCTCCCCATTGGTCAAACCATCAATCACACAGGAACAACTGCGCCGGTATGCAGATGCTTCCGGCGACCACAATCCTATTCACCTCGATGAGCAGGCCGCGCATAGGGTTGGGCTTGATAGCGTGATCGCTCATGGTATGCTCAGTATGGCTTTCCTTGGACAATTCGTCAACCAGCAGATAGCAGATATTCCGGGCGCGCGAATTGCGGAACTCAGGGTGCGCTTTATAAATATGGTTCGTTTGGGTGATACTCTCACTTGTCTTGGCGTGGTCAAATCCCAGGCGATCAATGATGATCTGAGTCAATCTATAACGATTGGTTGCTGGGCTCAGAATCAGAAAGGAGACAAAGTGACTACTGGTGAAGCTGTCGTAATTGTTCCCCTTGCATCAAGAAAAGAGACGAGCGTATGACAGGTAAAACGCGAAAGATGGACATTGAAGACCTGCGTTTTCTATACGACCTTTCCATCTACAATTGCCTGCAGTTCGGCCCATTTAAGGCACTGATCTATGAAGATCAAGAAAATGTGCGCGAATATACCAATGTGGAGATTGCTAGGGAAGCGACCCAACTGGCGGCGGGGCTCAAGGCGTTGGGTATAGAGAAAGGCGACCGTGTCATCGTAATGATGCTTAACAGCCCCGAAGTGGTTATCTCCTACCAGGCCATTGCGCGCGCGGGCGCCATTATCATTCCTGTTCTGCCTTTGCTTAAGGGGCCGGAGGTTCGTTTCATCGCTGAAAACTCAGCAGCCAAAGCTGTGCTTACCGACGCTATCCTTTTGCCGGTATTGCGCAGCTCGCTGGCCGATGTTCCTACTATGCAGTATATTATTTCTACAAGCATAGAGACAGGTGAGGGCAGCGATTCAATAGGTTCGTACACAGTTCATGCTTACAAAGATGTTGTGGCAAAAGGGACGGCATATGCTTATCGTTACCTGGAAGACCTGGAGGGTGTAGAGCTTTCGCCGGATGATGCCGCTGTCATCATCTACACTTCCGGTACCACCGGGAATCCGAAAGGCGTGGTTCTGACACATCGCAATGTCGTCTCCAACGCAGTCGGTGCCCGGGGAGGTGGTTCAGCCGGTGAGATGCGGGAACGGGTTGGTGAGGTGCAACTGGCGATACTGCCGCTGGCGCATGCCTATGGGGTGTTGGTTTCGAATGTTGCCTACCTGAATGGTGTCGTAGCTGTTTTGCACCCGCGTTTTGACACCACGGCTGTACTGGCTGCGATTGAGCGTTACCGTATCAATGCGTTCGCGGGCGTGCCAGCCATGTTCGTGGTGTTGCTGTATACGCCTGATGCAGACAAATATGATACGAGCAGCTTACGCTATTGCGTGAGCGGATCGGCTCCGTTGCCGGTTGCCATCCTGGAGGGCTTCGAGCGGAAATTTGGCTGCAAGATACTCGAGGGATATGGCCTTTCAGAGGCAAGTGCAGCTCTCACGGGTCATGGCCTGGATATGCCGCGCAAACCTGGATCGGTTGGCATGCCTCTTGCTGGTGTTGAGGTGCTTGTTGTGGATGAAAACGATCAGACCGTACCGGTGGGTGAAGTGGGAGAGATTATTGCGCGTGGCCCAAATATCATGAGGGGCTATTACAACATGCCGGAGGAGACCGAGGCGGCACTGCGCAATGGTTGGCTGCATACTGGCGATATGGGACGCTTTGATGAGGATGGCTATCTTTATATTGTTGAACGGAAGAAGGATTTGATCATTCGCGGTGGATTTAACATCTACCCGCGAGACATTGAAGAGGTGCTCAACAGGCATCCGGCGGTGATCGAGTCGGCGGTAGTTGGTATACCTTCGGAGCGTATGGGCGAGGAGGTCAAAGCCTTCGTCGTGACTCGTACCGATGTGGACGCAGAAACACTGAAAGCTTACTGTCGAGATGCGCTGGCGAATTATAAAACGCCCAGCGAGATTGAGTTTGTGAATACATTGCCACGTAATGCCGTGGGGAAGATCGATAAGAAAGAGCTGAGGAGGCTACATGTCCATTGATACGCCGCTTGAAAACGCTACGCTGACGCAGTTGCAGCAGACGCCTATCGATAATGTTTTGCATACCATCGACGAGGGATTGGTACACCTGCCTAGCTACCGTGAACTCTATTATCGATGGGAGCGCCAGCAGTGGCGTGTGCAAGAGATCGATTTCAGTAGTGATCAAGCGCAATGGGAGGGGATGTCGCAGGACGAGCGCAATATGCGTTTGTATGGTCTGTCGGCTTTCTTCCAGGGCGAAGCATGTGTCACGGATACGCTGGCTCCCTATGTAATGGCTATGCCTGATGAAGAGATGCGCATTTTCATCACCACGCAACTTGTCGACGAGGCACGGCACACAGTTTTCTTCGCCCGCTTCTTCAAAGAGGTGCTCGGCGTAGACACACAGAAATTGGAAGATGCCTTGACAGTTGCCCGTGGGTATATGAACGCGCAACTGAAATATATCCTGATCGATTCGCTTTCGGAGGTAGCCGAGCGCATTCGACTGGAGCCGGGGAACCTGGCGCACTTAGTCGAGGGGATCACGCTCTACCATGTGATAGTCGAGGGAACGATGGCGCTTGCGGGTCAACGCGGTATCCTGGAAGTTTACCGTATGAACGGGCTGTTCCCTGCTTTTCGCGGTGGCTTCACCGCTGTAGCACGAGATGAATCGCGGCA
>WNFE01028387.1_pt1 | contig 10006 bp, 11 predicted proteins | sample 5400451 | NCBI WGS metagenome assembly WNFE01 (sample SAMN13153344, study PRJNA577476) | soil metagenome | isolation source: 200 cm saprolite under Douglas fir tree site 2 hole 2 | place: USA:California | collected 2015-04-18 | reverse complement strand
GAGGGCTTTATCCGCCCAACGTCCTGGGCAACCTTCCCGACGCCTACCAGGCGCGCTTCTTCGAGCCCGGCCCGGAGGGATTCCACATCAGCAAGCCGCTGCGGCAGATGGTCATCTTCGGCATCCAGGACATCGGGCACGGCGTGCCCTTCCCCCGCATGGACCTCGTGGTGTGCCGGAACCTGCTCATCTACTTCCGCCCCGAGCTGCAACAGGAAATCCTGGACGTGTTCGCGTACGCGCTCCACCAGACGACCGGCTACCTCTTCCTCGGCAAGGCGGAGACGGCGCGGCCCTCGAAGTCCACCTTCGAGCTGCTGAACAAGAAGTACAAGGTCTACCGCTGCGTCGCGGGTCCTGGAGGCCACCTCAAGCCCGCCAGGCCGCCGCGCCCGCCGGCGGAGACCAGGCCGGCCGCGAACAACGGGGCGCCGGCCGCGCCGCCGGAGGCGATGGACGTCAGCCACCTCCGCCGCTTCAACGAGCTGATCCTGCGCTCGATGCCCGTGGGCCTGGTCGTGATCGACAAGAACTACCGCATGATCACCAGCAACCCGGCCGCGCGCCGGCTGCTGCAGATCCACGACCACGCGAACGAGCCGGACTTCCTGCACGCCGTGCACGGCGTCCCGTACAACGAGGTCCGCGCGGCCATCGACGTCGCCTTCCGCGACCGCAATCCCGCCGTCCTTCCCGAGCTGAGGCTGCCCTCCGGTGGCGAGGAGCGCTTCGTCCACGTCACCATCAGCCGCATCCATGCCGACCCCGCCGGCGGCGAGTTCGCGGTGGTCAGCATCATGGACGTAACGGAGACAGTGCGCGGCAGCCGCAGCCTCCACTCCTCGCAGGAGGAGCAGAAGCTGCTCGTGGAGGAGGTGAGCTCCACCAACAAGCGGCTGGCCGACGTCAACAAGGACCTGCAGGACGCCAACGAGGAGCTGCAGGCGGCCAACGAGGAGCTGATGCTGGCGCAGGAGGAGATGCAGGCGACCAACGAGGAGTTCGAGGCCACCAACGAGGAGCTGCAAGCCACGAACGAGGAGCTGGAGACCAACAACGAGGAGATGCAGGCCACCAACGAGGAGCTGGAGACGACCAACGAGGAGCTGACCGCGCGGTCGGCGGAGCTGCAGGAGCTGACGCGCATCCTCACCGCCGAGCGCGCGGGCCTGGCGGAGATGGTGGAGCTGGCGCCGTTCTGCATGGTGGTGATGAAGGGGCCTGGCCTGATCATCGAGGTCGTCAACCCCGTGGGGTCCGCGGTGCTCGGCGCCGACGACGCGGTGCACCGGCCCTTCGAGGAGATCTTCACTCGCGACGCCGACCTCGCGAGCGCGGTCCGCACGGCCTTCCGCGAGGACAAGGTCTGGACCGGCGCGCCGCGCGACGTGACGCTCGCCAGGGACGGCCGCCGCGTCGACCGGACTTTCGTCTTCTCCGCCGTCCCCACGCACGAGGAGGGGAAGACGGACGGCATCGTCCTCTACGGCGAGGACGTGACGGGCGCGCCGGCCTGACGCGGCCTGTCGTCTGCTATACTTTCCCGCTTAGGCGCCTGTAGCTCAGTTGGACAGAGCGGCAGCCTTCTAAGCTGCGGGTCAGGGGTTCGAATCCCTTCAGGCGCGCCAGCCCCTCGGGCGTCCGCGCCTCCGACGGTGGATGTAGCTCAGTTTGGTTAGAGCGCCAGGTTGTGGCCCTGGAGGCCGCGGGTTCGAATCCCGTCATCCACCCCACTCAAAACAGTAGACTTAGGTCAGCCGACGCATTCAACGGCCGGGGACAGAAATCCTTCGGGGTTGCACCGGGGTTGCGCTGGCCGCGCAACTCAATGTCGTGGCGCTCGCGGCGCGCCTGGCAACGCTTGGAGCGAAACTGATTCCCGAACGCCCTATCTCAATGGGCGCGGCTGAACCCGACCTGTGGGTCACGCCTGATCGCGCCGCGGAGATCGCGGCAGTCTCGAGGCGCCGCGTGTACGAGTGGGCGCGCGGCAAGCGCTGGGCCTCGCGGCCATCAAGGAAGACTCTCCGCATCTCCGAGCGCGGCTTCCGCGCCTGGATCGCGTCGCGATAGTCGAAAACGCAAGAAGGCCCGTCGTTGGGGGAACGTGGTGACCGATCAAAATGGGCACCCGGACACACTTACGCGGGAGTTCATTACGAGTAACGTGAGGTCCAACCATCGACCTACACGCGCGACAAGTGCCGCTGCCCTCCGATGGCACCGCCTCGCGATACGGTCCGTGCGGAGGTCTAACTGACATGCCGCAGTTTTGCGTCGACAAACGCCTGAACGAAAGGCGGGACGAAGTGCTCGCAGTCGCGGAGGCGCTGCAGCGAGTGCCCGCCATACGTTGCTCTGTCATACGACTCGAACCCTACGGGAACGGGCAACTCGTGCTGGTGATCCAACGGGGCGACCGAAACGAGCTCGGCGACAGGACACAGATCGTCCTCTCGAGCCCGGCTCACTTGGTCGAGCAACTCGAGTTCAAGCCGGGCGACCATGCAATCGCCGTAGACATGCCCGCACATGCGCGCTTCGGTGACGGAACTAGGGTGGAAGTCCTCCACACGAGCCCACTCGCGGAAGCGGGAACCTGGGCGGTGCGCCCCGCGGGCGATCGTGACCTGTCACGCGCGGGTTTCGTTTATGAGGAGCAGCTGCAGAGGATCCGTCGCGAATAGGCATGGCGCCACGATAGCGTTCTAGTCACAGGGATGAAGTCACCTCTTCTCATCCTCGGCTGCCTTGATCCCGACGCGACTTCCACGCGACGGCTAGCAGAGCGCGTGCGCTCGATCGGATTCGTAGTCGAACCGGTGCGACGTGAGTCGATTCCCCTGCACCTCGAAGGCCGCTCAGCACCTCAGCACCAGCGGCCAGAGGTCGTCCTCTTGGCCCCCGAGTACGATCGTCGACGACGACCTTACTTCGGCTACAACCTCGCTGCGGCTGAAGACGCCCACGACCTCGTCGGACGTATTCGCGACCTTCCGGACAGGCTGTCCTTCGCCGATGACGTGCGCGCCTGAACCGTCCCCGTCGTGCTGGCCGCCTTCGGCGACGATCACTTCTTCTTCGCACCCTTCGACCCATCCGTCGGCCGACGACGAACGCGCGGGTTCAAGTGGTTTCACGCGTGCCAGGATCCCCGCACCTTGATGGACGTGGTCATTGAGGCAGTGCGCGAGTGGCGCTACACGTTGGCCGAGCAGCTCCAGGACTACGGCTACGCGATTGAGCGCGACGATAACGGCGCATATCGCGTCGGACAAGCACTCCTCCGCCCTAAGCGAGAGAGCGACATCGTCAGCGAACGGGCGTCGATTCGAAGGGCGCCCTTCTACATTCTGCAGACCGATGCCCTCGACGATCTCCCGGTCTACCGCCAGCTCGAGACGGTCCTCAACACCTTTCGTCAGATCGCAAAGGCCTCGCGTCGAAAGCCGGAGACGGTGCTGCAGCTGTTCTTCGAACAGAATCCCCACTTGCTTGCCCGGCGTAGGTACGGTCGGCAGCACGCGAAGCCTGTCTTGCCTCGGAAGGGAAAGCGACCGTGGGCGCCAGACTTCGTCCATGAGCCCCTGCCGCTCTCCGAGGTCCACCGCGACTGGAGCATCACGGACCTCAAGCTGCCGGATGCGAAGATCCTTGAGCGCCCGCGCGCATTTCACCGCGGCCTATCGTGGGCGATCCATCGCGCCATCAACCAGCTCAGCGACTACCGGGATCAAATCCAGAGCAGGGACCCCAAGATCCGAGAGGCGGTGATCCGCCGCTTCGGGACGGTGCCTCTTCGCCCCCGACGCGCCGTAGTGATTGGCCGTCGTCCGAACAATGCAGAAGAGATCGAACTTGTGCACCGGCGAGCTCGAGACCTCGGGGTTCGCGTAGATCTGATCACATACGACGATCTCCTCGACGACGAGGCGCAGCGGATCCTTCTCCAGTCGGTGCTCGGCGTAACTCTCTAGCGGCCGTTCACTTCAGCCGGCCCAAGGAGGCGACGGACTCCGTTCTGCCATAGCCAACCTCACTCCGGCGTCGACGCGTCACGCCGCTCAGCCGAGCGCTTCTCAAATAGCCGACCGAGCCGCTGCACGTGGTAGGCGTCGCAGACGACCTTGAGCGTCCCGACCTCGCTCAATGTGATCGGACTCTGGTAGTCAGATGGTGGGTCGACCAGAGACGTCGCGAGCTCCAGATATCGTGCCCGATCCATCTCTGGACTAATGGCGGCTGCTATGTCGAGGAAGACCTGACCGAAGTCGCCGCCCCCATCCCAGTCTCCATACGTTCGAGTCCCCCACTTGAGCGCCTCAAAGAACTCCTGAAAGGCATTGGCCTCGAAGCCGAGATGAATGTCCGTCTTGGCAAGGAACGCCAGGCCCCGCAGGTAGTGCTCGATTGCGCGCTTGTCCTCTTGTTCGCCCGTGCCAGGCAATGTCCCATAACACATGGCCGCGCGTCGGATATCCCCCTCGGTGAGCGCCTCGCGGCCCCAGTCGATCGCGCGCCTCGGCAGGGGCTCCACGACGACGCTTCCGGTCCCTTTGCTTTCAAGGTCCGAGATGTCCTCGTAGAACTTGCTGATTTGTTCTGGCAGATACCACCAGAAGAACCCCATCGAGCCCATGTTGAGAGCAGTCAGGAGTCGCTGTGTCATCGCGTATCCGACACTCCACACGCCCTCCACATGAACGCGACTCTTGAGGACGATCTCGACGACCAGCTCCTTTTTCTTGTTCGCGACTGGGTGTAGCCGTAGGAAGGCGGAATGTTCGTTCCACCACTGCAGAGGCTTGGGCCTGATCGAATGCGAAGCGCTGTACAACCGCAACTTGATCTTCCACTTCGGGACGTCCGCCGCGTCCCCCGTGGGTTCAGGTCGCGCCAGCTCTCTCGCCGTCTCCTCTTGTGCCTGCGCCTCGGATCGATCGATCTCCTCCTTTAGCCACCTGACCCAACGATCGACGCGTCCGACCTCGGCGAGCTTCTGCATGGACGCGGATCCGAACACAAACTTCCGCTTATCCGGGTCACGGCTCGCGTCGAGAAACCAATCGAGCTCCTGTCGAGCCCTTGGCTCCAAGTCAGCGACACTGACGCTATGGCGGCTCTTCGCGAGTTCGAGGCGGTCTTGAGCGAGGCGAAGCAACTGCTCCGCCTCTTCGTGCGGGACGATGCTGCTCGGCTGTGAGTCGGTCTCCGCGTCAACGTACAGTCCCTGCAGTCGCGTTTCGTGAATTCGGCGCGCCAAGCCCTGAAAGCTCGAAACCTGATCCTTCGTTATCACCTCGGCGCCGAAGCTCGGTCCCCACAGGGCGATGAACAGCTTCCCGACGTGGTCCTCAAGGCGTTTCCTCGCCCATCCCTCTCCTTCTCCGTCGGCTCGTGCCGATCTCCCCATCCCGATCAGGTCCGCCTTCCCGATCTCTTCTAGTGCGACCGTCGCGAGGTGGTAAGCGATATTCGGCAGCCTTTCATTCTTGAGCGTGGAACCTGCGGCTCTCAAGAGCTCGCTCGCATGGTCAATGCATCGCTGTCTCGCGTCCATCTGCTCTCCAGTTCGTCTCTCGGTCGCCGACGTGTCTCGCGGACGACCGGCGGAGGGTCACTCGTTCCTATCATCAACGAGTACCCGACGCTGACGGGCCCACTCGAAGGCGTGGATATGTCGCACCCTCGTAATCGAGCAGAGGTTCGACGCCTCAGTCTGGCATTCACCCAAGCGTCACCAACCCAAGGCAGCGGCTGAACCTCATGGGGTTCGAGCCGGGTAGATGCGACATCCGCTGCGTACTACCCAAACTCGTCGGCTGAACGCGCAACTGCGGCGGCGCGAGCCCTGGCGATCTCCTCCGCGACAAGGCCGGCCTGAGCGCTTGGCGCACCGCGCCCTCGACCGCGGTCCCTGGGGTGGGACAGCGACCTCAGCCTCAGCCTATTGCCTGGTCTGGATCCTGGGATGGCGGATGCGCCGTCGCAGTGGAGCGATAGAATCGACATGCTCACCAACCCAGCGGCCATGATCACAACCCTAAAGGCAGCGGTTGCCGCGCTCGACGACAACCTTCGGCTGCAGTACGGCTAGCGATCGCGCCGGTGGCCTAAGCTGGCGGCGGGGCGCGCGAACTTGGAGCGGACCATGGCGCACTACGGGCACGGGCGTCGCTGATGTCAGACCACGGCCACAAGGGTTCCGAGGGTCCGCCCGCGACGAGCGAGGTCAGCGAAGTCTTTCGAGCGCATCGCTTTGTCTTTGCATTGCAGCTGGATGGCAAGGAGCGCCGGAAAATTCTTCAGCTGGTGTTCGACAAAGCCGATGGATCGATCTATGTCGCGTTCCCCTACTTCCAGCATCGAGACTTGGTCAAGTACACCCACCATGCCAGCGGCGAGGCGCTCTTCTCGCAGACCGGAAAGGTCCGATCGCTGATTCGTAAGCAGAGCGTTCCGCTGAGCGAGGTCTACGGTCATCTGTTCACCGTCCACATTCAGGGCCTTCGGAGCTTCAAGGTTGCGGACGCACGAGACGACGGTGACAGAAGCCCGAATCCCAAGCGGACTATGCTCACGAACAACTGGACCGGAGATGTGCCCGACTCGTACAAGTACGTGGCGCGCGTCTATGCTTGGGAAGCCCTCAAGGCCGACCTGGCACCGGGTAGCAGAATCCATCCAAATATGCGGCTCGTGGGCGACGGGAGGGCGCTGGATGCGTTCACCTGCGCTCCGCCAATCGGACTCCCTGGCGACGGCCGCGTCGTAATCGTGACGTGTGAACCGACTGCACGCCTTGATCGGACTAGGCAATCTTCGCTCGTCTTTCTGGGTGGGTTCGATCCGTACGACCGGGTGAATGATCTTAACCAGCCGTCAACATTCCTCGCGTTCTCGTATCCGATCGAAAACGCCCAGGCACTGGCGGCGGCGATAGGCTCTGTCGACCTGACGCCGCACCCAAAAGCTTGACCGGTGCCGACACGCCTGACGTCCTGAGCGGCCACCGGTTCATGTGGCCTGGAACTAGCTTGGCAGCCGCCCTCCGTCGTTGGGACCGCCCAGAGGAGGTCCAAGCGCTTCGCGTCCGGACAACCGAATTTCGCGGTGGACGCCGTCGCAGGATCCGCCGCCCGACGCGGTCATGTAGCCATCGAGCGACATACTCATGTCGAAGATCACCTTCGTCATTTGACGTCTCCTTCGTTCGGGACGGAGCGACGCCACCGATCCGCTCGATCCGCTGACTATTTGCGTTACTTCTTGCCGCGGGGGCTTCCGCGCCGCCCATCCTCCTTGAGGACCTGGTACCGCAGGTGGGTGACGCCGGGTGCATCGACGACGAGGGTCCGTTCGAGCCGAACGGCGCCTAGTTTGTGGAAGAGAGGTACGCCGCGCCCTAGTAACACGGGAACGAGGTTGATTTCGATCTCGTCCATCAGTCCCGCCCGAAGACAGTGCTGGATAGCCTTGCCTCCCATGACCATGACGATCTTCTTGCTGCGCGCTGCCGCGGCCCGCGCCTGCTAGGGCCCTCTCGATGCCGTTCGTCACAAACGTGTAGGGGATGTCGCCCCGGGGCACGCGGCGCGGAACGCGATGGGTCAGGACGAAGAGTGGCACGCCCTCGAGCGGGCCCTTGCCTCCCCAGGCGTTCGAGACGTCATACGTGCGTCGACCCGAGATAACTGCGCCACATCGATCCGCTCGCGCGTCGAAGAGCTCGGCGCTGATGGCTGAGAGGCGGAAGGGCGGTCCGTAGTGCCGGCTCGGTGTGTCGCCGTTGAAGTACCACTCGAACAACCGCTCGCCGCCCCTTCCCAATGGGGTCTTCGGGCTGTCGTCGACTCCCGCAATGAAGCCGTCGACCGACATCGACATCGCACCGCCGACCGTGATGCTCGATTCCGTCATGGGCGTCGCCTGTCTCTTCTCAACCGTCGGTTTGCATGGGCGCTATCGGGCGCCCATGACTCGCTTTGTCGTTTCTTGTTTTTGCCTCTTCGTTTTGCCTCTTCTGATCGAACCGTTATGCCGCCTGTCGCGCCGGAGCGTACGACGATCCCCGGTGTAGCGTCAGCTCCCACCGGCCGCAGGCGACGGACCGCCGGTGCATGTCGAGGTGACCCAAAAGAGAGCGTGGGTTGTCGTGCTCGGCGATCACTTGACTATCGAAAGTGTCTCATGATAACTTGCTGAGTGTTCAGCAAGCATTATTGCCTACCGCCATGGTGCGAAACGCCCAGAAATCACGCGAGGCAATCCTGCGAGCCGCCGAAGAGCTCTTTGCCGGGTCTGGCCCGCAGCAGGTCTCGTTGGCCGACGTTGCCGCGCGGGCCGGCGTGTCCCGCGGGCTTCCCTCTTACTTCTTCAAGGACAAGGAGACCCTCTCACGCACCGTGATGGAACGCGCGGCGGTAGAGGTCCGCCGCGCCGTTCTCGATCCCATTCGCTCTTCGAAGCATCGCGATCCCGGCCGGTTGCTCGCGGGCATGATCGATGACTACATCGAGTACCTTGCCGCTCATCCTCGGGTCGTGCGACTCTTGCAGTGGAACGCCCTCGAACGCACCGCCGATCCCCGACGCGGAGCGTCGACCAATGTGGCGGCCGGCGTGCTGCGCGAAGCGGTGTCGGTGCTGAGCACGAAGATCGCTGCCCCAACGATCTCCGACATCGACCTCAATGACTTGGTGCTGAGCATCGTCGCCTTGTGCCTGTTTCCCTTCGAGCGGGTGCACCCCAACGGCGCCGACGAGGCGTTCGTCCGCCGCCACAAGCGCCATGTCAAGGCGCTCGTCGGGCGCGTCATTGGCGCACCCAGATGAGAGCCGCGGCGAAAACCCTCTGCGAACTCACCCGTCCGATCGAGGTGTCCCGATGAGAGCCCTTGCAAGGCGGGCTGTCTGGGTGGCGTTGGCGCTGCAAGCGGCGTGGATTCTCGCGGAGCGTTATCGCGTCGCCGCTCCCTGGAATCGGCTTGTGTATCCAGTCTTCGTGAGCCTCGGATTCGCGGCACTCGCATTCGCGGGGGATCGAATGACATGGCTCGCGCCGCTCCTGCGTGGCTTCATCGGCGTCGCCTTCCTGAGTGCGATCGCCGATCGGCTGGGCCTCTTTGGAGGACCCGGCGCACCAGGGGTGTCCTGGGGAAGCTTCGAGAACTTCGAGGCCTACACCGCGCGGGTGAATGCCTTCCTTCCGCGCAGTGTGATCCCGGCTCTGGCGGTCGGCGAGAGCGTCATCGAGGGCGCCTTAGGCCTCGCGATGCTTCTCGGGTTCAGTACGAGGAAGGCTTGCGTGGGGTCAGCGACCTTGTTGAGTTGCTTCGCACTAGCGATGACATTCTCGCTGGGGGTCGCGTCCCAGTTTCCTTTCGCGGTATTCGTCCTGGCGGCGGGAGGTTTCCTGCTCGCGACCTCGGAACACTCCTCGCGGTGGAGCGCAGATTCACTCCGCGTGCGCCTCACGAGCCGGCCGAGCACGAGCATGGAGGGATCGTCAACGTGATACGCGTCTTGGTCGCCGACGACGAAACGTTCGTCCGAGCCGGCGTCCGCGACGTTGCTCGAGCAGGTTCCGGACGTCGAAACGGTAGCCAAGGTGGCCATGTCAAACCTCAAGAAAGTGGCTATTGCGTCGGACCACCACAGGCCTATATTTAGTAGCGGTATGTCGCGTGATTTCTTTCCGGCTCCTCACTTGAATCGGTGCGCCTCTTTGGGGACGGTGACGCGCCAAGCATCTGGATCCGTGCCACTTGTATGCCGGCGCCGATCCTCGGCGACTGGCCAGCGCGACTCGGTGCGCAAGTTCGCGGTCGCCGGAGCCAAGTCCCTACGGTCCGAACGGCTCTCACCGCGAATTCAACGAGCTTGCGTAAGAGGCTGAAGCCCGAAGACCTCAACGGGACGCCATGGCAGCAGGCCTACGTCCGGATCGCGCCGAATTCGGCCAATTGGTCCAGGTTGGTCGCGAAGGCAATGGACCGGGCATCGAA
>WNFE01004965.1_pt1 | contig 10008 bp, 10 predicted proteins | sample 5400451 | NCBI WGS metagenome assembly WNFE01 (sample SAMN13153344, study PRJNA577476) | soil metagenome | isolation source: 200 cm saprolite under Douglas fir tree site 2 hole 2 | place: USA:California | collected 2015-04-18 | reverse complement strand
CAACCTCCCAAACACCGTACAGGTTAGGCAAGCCTGTCTGACTGCTGTAGCCGTAACAGCAGTGGCTTACCCCGGATGTCATCTGATGCCAAGGCCCAGACTGACGTATTTCTAGATCTTTGAACTCGGCTGGGCCGATTATGTCCTTGTTGTCTGATGCTTGAGCCACTTCCGCGATCCCTGCTGGTGCCGCATTATTTCCTGAACTAGTAGCTCCGCTTCCCAGGTAGTTCTTCGCCCCCAAATCCGGAGACTTCCCTAATAGATTGTCATCCATGTAGAAAGACCAGACACCGTTCCCAGTGTGAACCATCGAATAGGTGTGCCATGACCCAATAGGACCTGCTGAACCTTCAGGGCCAATGATCGGTGGACAATCGCAGCTGGGTGTGGAGAAGGTTTCAAAAAACCACGCGCAGCAGTAAGGCTGGCCGGTAGTACTCAATCCATTGAGGTATCCAACCTGAACAAAGCCTCCAGTCGAGAGTATGCTACCCACCCAATATGAGTGGGCGTCGTTGTTGACTTTGTCAAAGACGGTTCGAATCGTGATGTTAGCACCATCCGAGTTGTAGCTGTTGCTGTCACCAATGGCTCCGATCTGGAACCAGTAATAACCTCCGAGAGCATAGGTGCTTTGAAGTGGGCCTTGTCTGATTGGTTGAGGAACCAGAACCGAGCCGGAGTTAACCGTCAGTGAGTTATGGCCTAGAACGACAGACGATTGGAGGCCAACTATGACACCGAGGACGACTAGGGCAACCCTGAAAGTCCGTGTCTTCACTGCTCGCCCCCCCATTACTTATTGAACAAGAGGCGTCCCAATTTTAGGAGTATGGAACTCTCCCTTGTTCCTCTCAATCAACAATTGTTCCTTGGCTAAGGTATAAACCGGAGCTTCCAAAAAAGGAATTTCCTAGAGGTTAGTCACGTGGGTTTCTTCGGGAACGAGCAGAAAGAACTCATCCAGATGATCTACGGGCCCAACTCCGAGGACCATCTTCTCCTTCTAGACTCTCTCGGAGATTTTATCGAAAAAGAGATCGAGCCCACGGCGCGAGAGATCGACGTTAACGCCCGATTTCCACGCGAGAACATCACCAAGATGTTCGAACAGGGCTTCACAAGCATGGGCTTCCCCAAAGAGTACGGAGGACTTGAGCTTCCCTGGCCAGTCTACGTCGCAGCGATGGAGATGGTCGGCAAAGCGTGCGCTAGCACCGCTCTCTCACTCGCGATTCACGGAACCTGTTGCGAAGGAGTACGACAGTTCAGTAATCCAGAACAGAAACAGCAGTTTCTCCCCGGAATGATCAGCGGCAAGTCATTTGCCGCGTTTTCTCTAACTGAACCCGGTGCAGGATCGGACGCGCGAAACATGCAGACACAGGCGCGATTGGAGGGCAACGACTGGATAGTTAACGGAACGAAAATGTTCACTACAAACGGCGGCCACTGCGACCTATACTTTCTCTTCGCCAAGACCGCTAAAGGTCCCTCCGCATTTCTGGTCGACTCGAAGAAAGCAAAGTCAAGCAAGGATATTGAGAAGCTCGGCGTGAGAGGATCAGTGACCTCTGAAGTGGTGTTCGAAAACGCAAAGGTTCCCAGAGAGAACCTTGTGGGAACAGAGGGGGAAGGCTTCGAGTATGCTAAGAGAATGCTCTGGGGCGGACGCGTGACGATCGGAGCCCTATCGACTGGAATCGCCCAAGCCGCCTTCGAAAAAGCGGTAAAGTACAGCAAAGAGAGGACAGCCTTTGGAAAGACGATATCCGAGTTCGAAATGACCCAAACAAAGCTCGCCGACATGTTGACGATGATAAACGCTTCACGCATGATGGTTTACCGCGCAGCACACTTGAAGAGTCAAGGAAAACCGTTCGAGTCAGAAGCTGCGCAAGGCAAACTACTGTCGACGGAGAGCGCGCTGAAGGTGTGCGATGAGGCCATACAGATCTATGGGGGCTACGGCTATGCAGACGAATTTGATGTCCACCGCCACTGGCGGGACGCGAGACTAATGACGGTGGGGGAGGGGACCTCGGAGATCATGAGGCTAATTATATCGAAGAACATCCTTCATCCATCGTAAGGTCAGAGCTTCTTCTCGTAAAGGCTGGCCTTCCAACCAGGCGCTAGAGTGTCTCTAACGTGGATGAATCCGGCTTTCTCGTAGTACTCACGAATCGTTTTGTTGCTGGCGAGGCAGTCGAGCCGCAGGTACTTCTTGCCTTCTGCTCTGGCTTTGGCTTCTGCCCATTGTAGCAATCGAAGTCCGAGGCGTTTCCCGCCGTAGGAGCGTTTGATGGCGAGTTTGTGGACATACCCGGCGTCTGATGGAAGATCGCCCCAGAACTTCTTATCGTTCCACTGGAGGGTGATTGTCCCGACGGTCCCTTCTACGTCCTTAACGACGTAGACATCGCCGCTCTCAATATTGTCCTTGATTGTCTGCCGGAAAGCTGGGCTGAGCCTCCACTGGGTTTCAAGTCCCTTTGAAGATAACCATCGAGAAGCTTCTTCCAGAATTTCCAGAACGCTATCAAGATCGCCTTGCTGTGTTTGGATTATTCTGACATCGGACCCAAGATTGACCAAACAGTTGGCCTTAGCTCAATCCTTGCCTTCGTAAGATTTGGACATTACCAACAGTTCGTCCTGCTCTACACACATACCCTGAGACTTGTGCTATGAGAGACCGACCCTTTGTTACCGGATTTCCATTGTCACGGTTAGACCTTGGCTATCATTAGCCCCAGCCAACGGTCCTAGCGACCCAACCATGAAAGCCAAGAGCAAAGCCAAGGCGAAGACAAGAACGAAACCTAAGACCAGAGCCAAACCCAAGAAGAGCCGAACAACTAGGGCAAGTGCGGCAACAAGACCGACCTTAACTACAACGCCAAACCTGAGCCCCGATTTCAAGACCTGTGAAGAGGTCGAAGTGGGAGATATCGGCGGCTTCGGAATCACGAGCGAGGAACGAATGGAGCGAGAGATCCGCTGCACTCAACGCGCGACGCAATTCTGCAAGAGCTGCGCCAAGAACCTATGCAATACTCATTACGATATACTTCACAAAGACCACGACAATCCCATTGGCCACGATTCCGGGCCAAGCCCAGTTCAAATGTAGATGTCTAGTGGGGCATCCAAGTCCCCCCCTCTCCTTTTTTTGCGACCCCAGCTTGGATCTGTATGTTTCAGCTTAAATTGGGGAGATAAAGCGTGGATTCTGGCTGAATCTACCTAATTACGGTTAGGATCGCTTGAATGGCATTGTTTTCCCGGTTTGTTTCCCGCGTCCTTTCGATATAGGCGAAATGGGGCTTCGATTGGGAAAGAAGGTTTGTTTTAGTCGAGTCTTATCCGGACTTTGAGCTTGCTGATCGCTTTCGACGCCTTTGTGAGAACGGAAGCTTATTACTCGGTCCGACTGAGCCCCGCTTCACCTATTACCTAGCTTTCCGGAACAAGAGTTGGAAACTAGCCGATGAGAACCCTTATCGTAGGCGCCGGACGAATCGGAATGCACCTCATCGGATACCTATCCTCGAGCGATGAGAATCAGCTCACAGTTATCGAGAAAAAGGGAGAGCGATGCAAGGATGTCTCCAACAAGTACGACGCTATCATACTAAACGAAGACGGGTCCAAACTGGATATTCTGAAGAAAGCTGACGCGTCTCAGGCTGACCTGTTGCTCGCCGCCACCGATGACGACCGGGTAAACCTTGTCACTACGAGAGCTGCAAAGAAGGAGTTCGGCATTCCCCGGGTCATTGCGGTTGCAAACAGCCCCAAGAACAAGATACGGCTTATGGAAGCAGGAGCCGACGTAGTAATCTGCCCGGTTGACCTAGCCCTCCGCGACTTTGAGAACGTCCTCTCGAAAGACCATTCTATTACGCTCATGTACAGGTCTGCCGAGAATCTGCGAGTGGCAGAAGCCATTATCCCACTGAACGCGTCGCTCATAGGCAAGAAAATCCACGAGATACAATTGCCAGAGAGATGCAGGGTCGGCCTCGTCTGCCGAGACAACGGTTTCGTCTTCCCCGAGCCCGAGCTTGAGCTGAAATCAGGCGACAAGGTATTGCTCCTTGGCGACGCGCCATCGGTGGCACGAACCGTGGAACTCTTAAGATCGAGTGAATCAGCCTAAGCTCGGTCATAACGAAGGTCTTGCCCAGTTACTATGGCTATTCCAACCATCTACGACCTTTTGACGAGCAACTTCGCGATAAGCCTCCTCCAAGTCGTCGTAACCCTTCTCATCACCTTCTTGGTCGTCCGCTTTTACAGGATCATCATCCAGAGAGCAGCAGGGTCCGTTCCTTCTGGGCTAGTAGCCAGCCTTCAACAGATCGGGTCTTGGGCAATCTGGATCCTCGGAATAATCATCGTCCTCAGCCAGCTCGCCGTAGCGATCAACGTGCTCCTCCTCATATTATTCCTTGGAGGCGTTGCGATAATCGTTGCTTACAGGAATATTCTCACGGATATGGCTGCGTCCCAGTTCATCTCCACCTACCAATCCTTCAAGGTAGGAGAATGGATAGAGGTCCAGGACCACTATGGCAGGGTCGTTGAGAGGAACCTGATACAGACGAAGATTCTGACCTCGGACAATGAAATCGTTATTGTCCCCAATTCTACTTTGTTGAAGAGATCCGTTGTAAACAGGAGCCGGTCCGGCGGCTTGCGGGTCCAGATTCCAGTGACCGTCGACGGCAAGTTTGACCTGAAAAACGTCCAGAAGAACCTGTTGGAAATTGGTCAGGAGATGAAGACCGACCTTGTTCCTGACGCTCCTCCCCAAGTAAGGGTCACGCAGGTGACCTCCCAGCAAGCCCACCTCGTTCTTATGCTCCGGATAACCAATCCGGCCAAGCGCGACCAACTCATCTCAGATGTTCAAGAGAAATTCTACGAACTTCTTCCCGAACTCGACGCTCGAAAGTAGCCAGTTAACGTCAAGCCATATTAGCGCGGGAATTCGGGAACCCGGTTCTACAGCTCACGAAATCCTAGAGGAAACTACCCTTGACACAGCCTGCTGAGAAGCCCGCTCGACGGAGGGGTCTGAAGAGAACCATCGGAGTCGGTGGACTGTTCTCCATTGGATATGCGGATGTCGGTGCCGGCATCTATCTCGCGCTAAGCCTCGTTGCCCTGCATGCAGGCTACGCAACGCCAATAGCCATTGGGATAGCTGCTATCGCCTATTTTCTAACGGGACTCACGTATGCCGAACTGTCCTCAACATATCCTACGGCAGGAGGGTCCGCAGCCTTCGGACAAGCAGCGTTCGGAGACACCGTAAGCTTTCTCGCGGGCTGGATGCTTTGCCTAGACTACGTTGTCACAGCCGCAATCTTCTCCATCCCGGCGATTGGCTACCTATCCTATTTCACGCCGCTCCTGAAAGAGCCCATCTGGCTAGGAACAGGAGCAATCGTCCTCCTAGTCAGTCTCCTCTTGCTCAACATAATTGGAATTAAAGAGTCCGCGAATTTCACATTCGGGCTCAGTATTCTCAGCCTAATCAGTGAAATCGCCCTCATAATCCTTGGGCTTGCGCTTGTGATACCTAACGGCAGCCTCTTGCACTGGCCTCAGATGTTCAACCTTGGCACTATGCCCACATGGTCCCAGCTTATTCAGGGAATAACGCTGGCAATGGTGTCTTATCTCGGAATTGAAGCGCTGGCGCAGGCCGCCGAAGAGACGAAGGTTGCTGGAAAGACTGTTCCCCGGGCAACAATGCTGACGCTCGTAATTGTCATCACGCTATATCTTGCAATCTCATTGGTTGCGGTCAACGTGGTTCCACCCACCATTCTGTCGAGTACATGGAAGAATGACCCACTCTCAGGCGTTGCAAGTAATCTTCCCGGAACGGGCGTACTCATCGTTGGATGGATCGCCCTGTTGGGAAGTGCCATCAGCATTATCGGGGCAAACGCCGGGATTATCGGGTCTTCGCGAACTCTCTTCGCGCTCTCGCGATACCGGTTGCTTCCTAAACGATTTGGCCAGATACATCCCAAATTCCGGACCCCGCACATTGCCGTGATGACATTCGGCATTGGAAGCATCCTTCTGGTCTTGTTCAGCACCTTCGTCTATCTAACCGGTGGTGAGGACCCACTTGTCTTGCTGGGAAGCCTCTACAATGTAGGAGCTCTTGTCGCATATGTCTCAGCACATGCGAGTCTTATTGTCACTCGCAACACGGACAGGCCGAGGTTCAGACCCTTCAAGGTACCGTTAACGCTTCGTTTCAAGAGGAAAACTGGGGTGCTGGAGCTTCCTATCTTGCCCCTCTTCGGATTGCTTGCAACCAGCGCAATTTGGGTGGCTGTGATCGTAACACATGAGCTTGGCAGAGAACTGGGGGTGGTTTGGGTCGTAATGGGAATGGGATTGTACATCTACTTTAGACGAAAGAATCGGCTGCCTCTCCGTGGACGCGCGCTTCCCGAACCTCGGGAAATATCGAGTCCAGGGAAGGGAGAAGGGACTATTCCGTCTGCTTGAGTCTCTTCTCTATGAAGTCTACCTGTTTGGTAAGGAACTTCTTGTATGTTCTGAGAAGCTTCGCCTGCTGAGGTTTGGTCTGTTTGTCGATTGTCGTCATGGTCCGACGAAAGGTCTCCACAGTCTCTTCTAGTCCTGCTGACACTTTTGGACCGGTGTCTTCCACAAACTTTTCCGTTGAGGTTTTCAGGGTCTTGCTTGCGCCAACAAGGTCCCTGCTCAATTGTTGGAGGTCTTTTCGCATGGCTTCGAGGGCTTCCTTAGCCTCGCGACGCACTTCGTCTCGCATACTCTTTTTTTCTGACATCGCTAACTTCTGAGAGTGTCATGTGAAGATAAAGCTTCGAATTTGAACAGTTTCATCTGAATTCATATTAGACCCGTAATTGAATCGGCGAGGGCATGAAAGGGGTCCGGGACAAGGTCTACTCAGCATGGAAAGCGGGCAAGCCTCCTAGCCCGGCCATTGGGACGCTGGGGATCAGAGTTCGCAGCGTAGAGGAGAGCAGAGCGATTCTCGAAATGGACGTTGACGAACACCTGCACAACTTGTCTGGAACAATGCATGGCGGAGTAATGGTGGATATCGCGGATGCGGCAATGGGGATCGCGGTGGCGTCGACGCTGGAGCCGAACGAAGACATGACTACAATCGAGTTGAAGATGAGTTTCATGCGCCCTCACATCAAAGGACAATTAGTTGCTGAAGGGACAATTGCAAGGAGGGGGCGGCGAATCGCGTTCACCGAAGCAGTCCTGACCAATGTGAAGAAGGAGATAGTAGCCAAATGCAGCGGTACGTGGCTCATAATGTCCGCGTAACTCGGTCTTTAGCATGTCGTCTAAGCGCCCCGTCGAACTCGGTAGATACGCGAGACTATTCCTACTCTTTCTTTCAGAAATCAACCTGGTCATGGGTGCCCTATTCTTTGTCTATCCAAACTTAGTGATCAGCTTATGGCCTTGGCCTGTGAAGGCGTTAGCGATACGGTTCATTGGCGCAATTTTCCTCGCGATAGCCTTTGGCTGCTGGTCTGCGCTCCGAGCTAAGATCTGGCAGAGGGCGAAGATTCTCGTGCTAGTTGGGGGAACTTTCTTTGGAATTACATCGATCGTCTCGATCGTCCTTGCGGCCTCGCAGGGTGACGGATACGTTATCTCTACATGGACAGGATATTTCCTGGTTGCAAGTCTAGGGAATTTCTACCTATTGTACCGATATGGTTGGCCTAGAAAGCCTCAGGACAGGTTGGGCGCTGGTCATCCTTGGAAGACTGCCCGTTGGTTCTTCAGGATCCAAAGCGTTGTTGTTGGGGTGTTTGGCATCATGATGCTATTGTTGCCGGGGGTTGCACAGGCACAGTTTTGGCCTTGGCTAGTAGCGACTCCTACTCTGCAAATGTTCGCGGGCTTGTTCTTGGCCACGTGTCTCGCGACTGGTTGGGCCTCCTTGCAGACCGATATTGGTAGGATCAGGGTTCTGCTGCCGCTGGACATGATCTTTCCAAGCCTTGCACTGTTAGCCGTTGGGATTCACTGGGACATAATATCAAGCCAAAGCCCCAGCGCCCTAGTAACGGGGGTATGGGTATTCATCTACGCTTTCGTAGCGGCTGGATCAGCCTACCTCTACTTTTCCTCCAGAAAAATAGTAGTGACATAATTTGGAAGATTTTCTGTTGCTAGAAGAGGAGATTTGAGTACATAGTCTGCTCAAAAGCAAGAACCCTTGATGCGGGCGCGTGTAGAGTCGCGTGGACGGTGCTCTCGTGTTCAAATTCTTGAACTAAATATCGCCACTGCCATAGTATCCACAGTTAGAAAATGGCATCGCAAGTACCGTTGCTTACTTTGGCCAAACTCCTTGTCCTGATCGGCGGCATCGTCCTCTTGATCGGCGGAATACTAGAGGCGATTGACGTCCGGGTTCTGATGGATTTCGGCACCAACTTGGCCCGATTGGGAAGTCTCACCGGGATCGTCATGGGAGTCTTGGTGGGAATTTTGGCACTAGTGGGATCAAGGGAAGTCGCCAATCCGGCGTGGAGCCTCATCCTCTTAATACTCGGCCTATTCGTCGGAAGCCTTGGCGGCATACTGGTCTTCATCGGGGGCCTCATCGGCCTCGTCGCCCACTACGTGAGGATCTAGCGAACTGCTAGGTTCAAAACGGGGTGATTATCCTTAGAGATTGAGATATACAATTGCGGTTGCAAGGTCCGTATCTATGAGGTGGAATTTGGAGAGTCGAAGAACGATCTTACAGAGCGACCTAGCCTTGTTTCAGACTACAGCCCTTGTTCGAAGCACAGGAACGCATGGAGGATTCCCCCTGGGGAGGCTCGTCTCCTAAAGGTCCGAGGCGAACATGAAGCCTTTCTGAACGAGTAAGACCAAATGTCATCGAGGACTTCACTCTCGCTGTTCAGTGGCAGACCTAGGTCTTTTTCCGATGCCGGAGATAGAGGGCTCCGAGTAGAACGGATACAGAAACGGCCCCGAACAGAACTGGATTGGAAGATACTAGCTGAACGCCCACCTGAACCTCGGGGTTCTCTGTAACCTCTCTCAAGTACGGTATCTCGTATGCTCCCGTAACATATCCGTATAGCCACACGGCGAGAAATCCTCCCAGAAAGACTACTAGTGCACCGCGAGCGGAACCTCGGTTTCGCGTTTTGGCCGGAACAACCGTCTGGCTAGAGTCTTGGAACGGACTCACCTCTGCTGTCCCAGAAACCTCTTCTACGGCTCCGTCCTGAGGATGTGCATATCTAGTCAGGCTGTTCAAAATATCATCCCTTGAATGGTTGGCCGCGCGAGGCACGGAGGACCCTCTAGGTTGTTTGCTCTGGCTGGAAAAACTGAATCGGTGCCTTGGCCTCGGGGGTTTCTTCGAATCCGACCCCAAACGTACCTTCCCCAATACCCTCTCTAGGCTCAACCTCGATTTGGGCATGGGCGTACTATCTAGCTATAGGGGCTAGGACTGGAACAGGCAGAAGACGCGTCTACAGAAGGAAATCCTTGAGAATTTCCATTTCATCAGTTATAGGCGATGCAATTTGGTTAGTGAAGGGGATCTTATGCGAGAGAACGGTGACGTGAATCAATCTCTCCCGGACTGGTACCGATAACTTGGACTCGAAAAGATCAACTGACCCAACTCTCGTATTCCTTGGGACAGGTGGTGCAGACTGTACTCCTCGCGTAGGATGTTTGTGCGACATATGCACAGAAGCGCGTCGAAGAGTTGGAAGATATTCACGTAACGGACCGAGTGTTTTCCTTACAGGTGCTGACTTGCTATTTGACACTCCGGAAGATGTTGCCCACAGTCTAGAGAGGGAGGATATTCATCGCGTGTCCCATCTTGCCTACAGTCATTGGCACCCCGATCATACGATGGGTCGTCGCGTTCTAGAACAGCTCAATCTGAATCTTCGAAAGAGAACGAAAACG
>WNFE01004964.1_pt1 | contig 10008 bp, 5 predicted proteins | sample 5400451 | NCBI WGS metagenome assembly WNFE01 (sample SAMN13153344, study PRJNA577476) | soil metagenome | isolation source: 200 cm saprolite under Douglas fir tree site 2 hole 2 | place: USA:California | collected 2015-04-18 | reverse complement strand
GCCCTCCTCAATTACGATTCACCGGAAACCTCCCAACACGATCTCACTCAGGTATTTCCCTCACTCCAATTCCTTGATTCCACTGATTGCCTCCCCGGCAAGGAACTGACTATTCTTTGGAAGATCGGGCGCAAATATGAAGAAAACGGCAGACATCTCTTTGACTCGGCGCCATGCTTTTTGATTCGCCAGCCTATTTTCTGTTCCTAATACCAGTCGTGCTGTTGTACTGGCGTCTCAGTCATCGCGCCCAAAACATTTTCCTCCTGCTCGCTAGCTACTTTTTCTACGGCTGGTGGGACTGGCGTTTCCTCGCACTCATGATTGGGAGCACCACCGTGGATTTTCTGATCGCCCAGAAAATTGCCCCCGGCCGTTCGGACCTTAACAGAAAGAAGTGGTTTATTTTTTCCCTCGTTTTGAATTTCACGATTCTCGGGGTCTTCAAATACTTCGATTTCTTCGCGGGTTCTTTCTTGGGCGCCCTTGACAGGTTAGGTATTCACAATATTCCGTTGCCGTTGATTCGCATTCTTCTTCCACCGGGCATTTCGTTTTACACCTTTCAGGAAGTCGCCTACATCGTGGACGTATACAAAGGCAGGATTGAGGCTTCCAGGTCTTTCTTCGATTATGGTCTCTTCATCAGTCTGTTCCCTCACTTGATTGCCGGTCCGATACAAAGGCCGGGGCATCTGCTTCCGCAGGTCCAGAAGGAGCGCACTTTCGACGCGGATCGATTTTTCGATGGCATGATGCTGATTTTCTCAGGTCTCATCCGCAAGTGTGTGGTCGCGGACAATTGTGCGGTTCTGGCAAATGCAGTCTTTGGCGGGCAATTCGGCCCCTCAAACTTCTGGCTTGTACTTCTCGGAACCTACGCGTTCACCTGGCAAGTCTACGGAGATTTCAGCGGTTACAGCGATATCGCCCGCGGCAGCGCGCAACTGCTGGGCTTCCACTTTATGGTGAATTTCCGCCAGCCCTTCCTCGCCAATCGTCTTCAGGATTTCTGGCGGCGCTGGCACATCAGCTTGAGCACCTGGCTTCGCGATTACTTGTACATTCCCCTCGGCGGAAGCGCGCATAGCCAATGGAAAACCGCGCGTAATCTCTTCATCACCATGGTTCTCGCCGGTCTCTGGCACGGCGCAAATTGGACCTTTGTCGTCTTTGGCGCGATCCATGGTGTGGTGTTGGCTGTCGAGCGGTACTTTTTCCCAGCCAAATCCAAATCAGGAGGCGCGGATCTTCCTCAGCACTCCGTCGGGTTCTTCTCCCTCTGGGCGCAGAGAATTCTCACTTTCAACGTTCTTTGCCTGAGCCTAGCTTTTTTCCGGGCGACCTCACTCACTTCTGCGGTGCAACTACTCGCGGGGTTGTCCAATTTCGCATGGCGGAGCGAGTACGCTTCAGCGTTTTTCATGCTCTGCCTTTTCTCTATCCCTCTGTTCGTTGTAGACCTGTTGCTGGAAGCCAGCAACCACGAATATCCATTCGCAACTTCGCCTTATGCCGTTCGAACCGCCCTCGCTGCCGCCGCATTTCTCGTGCTGACACTTTTTTCGGGGAGCAATCTCAATGCCTTCGTCTACTTCCAGTTCTAAGTCCGGCGCCCTCTTCTACGCCAAACTCCTGGTCGGAATCTGTGCTCTGTTCATGTTTGCTTTCGAATTCTTTAGTGATTTTCTGCTCAAACACCACTCCGAAACCTATGCTCGCGCTTCCCGACAATACGCCGAAGCCGTCAAGATGCGCCCCGCAAAGCCCGGTGAGCCGACCTCGGTTCTAATGATAGGTAACTCCCTGTTGCTAGAGGGGGTCGACGTCGACCGCTTGAAGGAATTGACCTCAAGTCAGATGCGCATTTACCCCATCTTCCTCGAAGCCACCGGTTACTATGACTGGTTCTATGGCTTGCAGCGCCTGTTTCGTGAAGGATCAAGGCCGCAGGTCGTGGTTCTCGGTGTTGGAGTGAATAGCTTCCTCGCAAACAGTGTGCGACAGGACTATGTTCCATTGATGTTATTTGATATGCGAGATTCTCTCGGTGTGGCGTCCGATCTTAAAATGGATCGGACAGCCACCAGTAACCTTCTACTTGCCCATTCAAGCGTCTTCTGGGATACACGCACCGTCCTTCGAACGCAGATTCTCCGTCACGCTGTTCCCCATTACAGAGAGCTCCTCTTGCTCCTGAAGCCGCAGCCTGCCATTCCGTCGCCCCACCAATTCCAGGCCACAGCGAATTATCGGTTGGAGCAGCTTCGTGAACTATGCCAGGCGCACGGCGCCAAGCTGATTATCCTCCTCCCGCCGACTCCATCTTCAGAGGATGGGGTCCGAGAATTGATCATCGCTTCGCAGAAGGCCGGCGTGGATACATTGGTGCCGATCGATCCCAGAGCGCTCTCCGCCAAGTATTACCAGCCCGATGAACTTCACCTCAATTCTGAGGGCGCAGCACTCTTCACCACAGCATTGGCCGAATACCTTCCCCAGACCATTGTCCGCGAATCGATGGCCTCGCCGGACTAGCGATTCGGAAATCACAAGGACACGCACGGTGCCCCGCCACGACCGATACGGGCGATTCCCGAGCCAAGCGATTTGGAGCGCTTCTTCAGAGTTATTGCGTCGGAAGTTCTTTTCTCACTCTGATCAGATTTTGCAAATCTTTTATATCCTGCGAACGGACTGTCTGTGGAAGATTCGACTCGCAGGGCGCGCTCTTGAAAATCAGACTACACGGCACTTCAAGCGCTTAAAACTGCGGCTAGACTGCGCCTGTGCAAATGAGGATTCAACCCGTGCCGATTTTGGCTAGATTATTAGGCCCCAATCATACTAGCAGGATTCGGATGGGCCTTGGCCCAAGCTTGATCCTGGGTTCCATTCATTCCCACTTCAGTTGAAGTCAAACAACCCTCTTGAAGTCCATAGGATGATGCTCCATGTTGCTACAGCAATATTCCAAGAGTTGCCGTCTTAGTCGTGCCGTTATACGAAGCGGAGATGTTAGCCGAAGTCGACACGAGAACTATAGATGTGTTCACCGTGAAGGTCGCGCTAGTGGCTCCCGCTGGAACCGTCACGCTGGAAGGTACGCTGGCCGCCCCGTTGCTGCTGGAAAGCAGGACTTGCGCGCCTCCCGCGGGAGCTGGTCCGCTCAGCGTCACCGTGCCCGTGGAAGATTGCGTGCCGCCAATCACACTCGTGGGGTTCAGCGTCAGCGAAGAGACGGTTGGAAGTGGTGGTGGCGACACCGTAAGCGCAATCGTAGTCGTATGCGTCAACGTGCCAGATGTGCCCGTGATGGTCACCGTGACCGTGCCGGTGGTGGCTGTGCTGCTGGCCGCAAGCGTCAACGTGCTCGTCGTGCTGGCGGGGTTGGGGCTGAACGATGCGGTCACGCCGTTCGGTAGACCCGAGGCGGACAAGCTGACGCTGCCGCTGAAGCCGTTCTGCGGAGTGACTGTGATCGTGCTCGTCCCGCTGGTTCCCTGTGTGATGCTCAGGCTGGTCGGCGATGCGGAAAGGACGTAGTCTGGCCCGGCGGTCACGGTGAGTGAGGCCGTTTGGGTCACGCCACCATAGGACGCGGATATGGTGACCGGAGTCGACGCGGCCACCGCGCTCGTGTTCACCGTGAAGGCCGCGCTGGTGGCTCCGACCGGAACGGTCAGGCTGGAAGGCACGCTGGCTGCCGCGTTGCTGCTGGAAAGCGCGACTTGCGCGCCGCCTGCAGGAGCTGGGCCGCTGAACGTTACCGTGCCCGTGGAGGACTGCGCGCCGCCGATGACACTCGTTGGGTTCATGGTCACCGAGGAAAGGGAGAGGGTTGGAAGAGGTGAAGACTGCTCGAAGATCAGAACTGCGGGATTCGGATCGCTCAATGAGACCGCTACAAACTTCGATGGGGAAATGACGTAGACGACGGCGCTCCCTCCTGATCCGGAAGTGACCGTCATGGCTCCTCTTCCATTTGTTGGCGATGAGGATACGGAGTATGTAGCATTGAACGCCACGCCCGGGTTCGGTCCGGTCCCGGCTCCGATATCCTCGGTCCCGCTAATACTGCCCGTCGGGCTGGCGCCGTCCGCCGTGAATTCGCCAGAGAAGGGAGCCACACCAAACGTCACCGGTGTGGTCGCAAAGCCGGCATACGTGCCCTTCACTTCGCTATTGGTGAACGACCCTGCTGCCTGGGGTTCGCCGAATCCGAACAAGACAGAGGTATCCGTGCTGAAGAGCAGGGCCTGATTCAAGCTCACCAGGTAGGCAACCACCCCAGCCGTTCCGACCGTGATGGATGTCCGCCCGTTGCTTGCCACACTGTAAGTCCCAGACAGTCCGTTGACGGAGTTGGGCGCGCTGCAGAAGTTCTCGTCGAAGGTTAGGGTGAGGGCGCCATTGCCATCGGCAATGAACAAACCTGCCACCGCTTTGGCCACGCTGCTCGTTCCACCCCCGCACGCAGAAAGTCCGGTGAGGTAAATCACCATGTTGCCGTTTAGCGAGGCGTTGGAGAATCCTCCGGCAGGAGTTTGCTGCTGCACCACGACGCCATTTAGCAAAGGGGTTGTGCTCGAGACCGCGTCACTCTCCATCACAAACAGTTTCCCTGAATTCACGACGTAAAATACGAAATTCAGGCTGTCAGGTGTTCCGCCAAACGTGAAGGTGAGGTTCATGGTGCCCCGCCCCGTGGCGGTATTGGACACCGTGTAATTCGCTGCCGTAAAGGTCATCGAATTAACGGAGCCATAGGCGTTGAGGTCCCCGGCTGTGTTGGTGAGAGTGCCCGCCCCGTTCGCAGTAAATCGGCCTGCAATTGTCGCCCGATTGCTTAAATTATCCAGGCCGGCGACGCCAAAGGCGTAGTCACCGGCTATTTTGGCCGTGTTGTAGGCATTCGTGTCCGTCTTTTCCATGGTCCCTGAGCTGATCGTTCCGTTCCCTCCTCCGGCATCGAACTCGATGAACTTGGCGTTGCCGTCGGCCATCATGGCGAAGGCAAGCTTCGCGCTGCCCGCGCCGATATTTAAGGTCATTACACCCCTGTTGTCTGCACCGATTGCATAGGTCCCGGTAAACGATTGAGCGCTTAGAACCCCTCCGGGGCCGTTGGTGTCCAGTTCGCCGTTGGTTACATTCCCCGCCCCGTCCGCCGTGAATCTTCCCACGGCGCCAAAAACAGACGAGCCGCCACCGCTCCCCGTGATTCCGCTGAAGGTAAGTGCGTAGTCACCTTTCAGCTCGGCTTTGTTCTGGGAGCCGATTGGTCCGACAACGGTGATGCTCAATGCTTGAGTGGCAGTCTGCGCAGGAACACTCGAGTCGGCCACTCGCACGCTGAAGTTGCTTGTCCCCAAGATGGTCGGCGTGCCGGAGATTTGTCCGCTCGCGGACAAGGTCAAGCCTGAAGGCAGAGTCCCTGAAAACAGCGACCAACTATACGGGGCGGTGCCGCCGGCAGCGGCGAGGCTCTGGTTATACCCTGCGGATTGCGTGCCGTTAGGGAGAGAAGTCGTGCCGACTGAGAGGAGCGAAGTTGTCCCGCCACTGGTGTTAAAGACCACGTCCACCCAGAAGTTCGAGGCATTGTAGTTGTTTGCGGGGAAGGCGCTGGTGCTGGCAAACGCGTACACGCCGTTCGCCCCACCGCCCCCACTTGCTGGAGCATGCAACGGCGCATTGTCCACTCCGGAGGTCGCGAAGTAATTCTGGTCCATACTAAAGTGCCCTACCGTGGTGTGGTAGGAAGCCACATACACTGTATTCGCCGCGATGGGCACGGGATTCGAGAAGCTCACCTGCTGCCAGCCGGAAGCGGTCTCCCCCGTAAAGGTGGCACTCGCCAGGAGCGCACCCGAGCCGCTCCACAGGTTCCCCACATGCATGCCAGTGTTTGCGGCACCTTTGTAAAAGCGTATGCCCGTTACGTAGCCACTGGCGTCCGCCCGGAATTGCACCCCGAGTTCCAGCGGCGAGTAGGGCCCGGCATCGGCATTCGCGGGTGCCACGGTGCTCGGCCAAATGGTGCATGGACACGGTTGCGGAACTGCGGTGACCGTAATGCCCGGGCTGGGAACCTCCAGATTGCCGCTGTCATCAGCCGCTCGACTCTGGACGCTCAGAGTTCCAGAATTCCCGGTTGTGAAGCTATAAGTCCAATTCTCACGTCCAGCAGCGGGGTGCCAGGTTTTTCCACCGTCCAGCGAGATCTCAACAGCTCCAACCACGCCGCCGCCGGAGTCCGCCGCAGTACCCGAAATTGTTACCGAGGAACCCGCAGTTATTTTGCTTCCCGGGGAAGGCGAGGTGATCAGCGATTTGGGTGGAGTCGTATCCGTTGAAGCAGTCGCTGGTACCAGGCCGCCTTGCAGCGTCGCGGGCTGAGCTCCCATGTCGGCAAGAAGGTTCACGGTTGCCTGCTGCATATTGGGATCGTTGGCCTCCAGCCCCCACGACCAGTGCATGGTGCCGGCTCCGAAGACCAGGGCTCCACTGGAAGCGCGGTACATGGTCAAGTGGTGCGTGGCGACGGCATTCCCAAAGTAGTAGCCTGAGGAAGGAGAAAAATAGAGATAGGTTGACACAGCCAAAGTAGTGGTCGAGAGTCGTATGAGACCCGCAGGCCTAAACCCATTGTCAGCGTCCTCATCCCACTCAGATCCAAGTGTTCCCGTCGGAAGGGTAGCGACCTGGCCTGGCCCGAGTGTCGCAATGCTAGTGTTCCGCCAGAAGCGCATTCTGCCGTCAGCCTGAGGCACGGTGATCGCGTCGTTTCGAGGCGCGTTCACCTGGAAAATCGTGCCGGTCAATGCGTTTTCCGGACGGCCTCCGTCTGCTGGTGGGCTGAAGCGCGGATCCAGCCATATCCCCGTCCAAGTGGGGGGGTCGGCAGGATCAATCACCGCATTCGCAAGCGTTTCTTTGTAACAAACCAGCGTGCGGTACGGTGTATTTGTGCCGTCAATGCTTGTTTCCCAGCGGGTCTTCCAGAAGATTTCGTTGCCGCTAAAAAATGCCAGATTCACGCCCGCCGCCCGGGCGGCTTCCACGTCGGCGCGTTGTCCGCCCGACCAGTATTCGTCATGCCCAACAGACATGAAGACTCTGTGTTGAGCGATGAGCGCGCCGTTACGGTCCGTATCCACGCCAGCGAAATAACTGACGTCGTACCCGTTCGCCTCGAGCCAGCGAAGCATGGGATATTCGTTCGAGAAGAAATCACCCGGTGTATTGAGCGGCCGGTTGTAACTGACTTTGTAGGCGCGGCCGGCGGGGCTTCCCGCATAGAGACTGTTTCCACCGTAGTCATTGTAGGCCTGCCAGGTTGTGTCGGACGTCTGCACCAGAATGTCGGAATGGCTGGAATTATCGCGGACGACGAAAAGCATGGGACTGGCCTCGCCCGTATCCAGCCGTGTGAGTCGGGCATAATAGATCCCTGATACGGCGGTGCTGGGCACTGTCCAAGACGCGGATATGGCCCAGTTGCCGCAGTCTGTCAGACCAGTCGAACTGTCGCTCAGACAGGGAGGTTGGATTTGCGGGAGAGGCATCGAGGGCGAGAGGGAAGTTACGAACCGACCATCATTTCCTTGATAGAAGCCCAGACGATAGATATCGATAAGGTATGAGGCGGCATTCGTCGAGATTTTGAAGGAAATGGTTTGGCCCACGTTCACGCTGATGTCGGTGGCAAAGCCCTGAATATTCGGTGAGCCCGCCCCCGAAACATACCACTGACTGGAGGAGGTACCTGGCAGACAATTCTCGGCCTCGATCGGATTTCGAGGTGCGGTACAAGTGGCAAAGGCAGAAAGCGCTATGCTTGCCTGTCCGAGCGCATAGAGTAAAACGCTCGTGAAGACAAAGCGCATCCGCACAAAAGATCGCGACCGGTGGCAATCTGCACCTTGCAGATTGGTCGCTCCCTGTGCGACGTGCTGGGTACGAGTCATGGCGCTTGTCTCTTTCCGTGGCATGTTTGCGGATGGTTTCCCATACTCGTGGCCGACCCTTACCTCGACTAAAGGAACATGGGCGAGTTCGAGACGTCGGCCAAATTGTGTTTTCGAACCCCTTTTGGTGCCAGGGCCACTGCAAACGCGTCCGATGGCGCAGACTGCCGGGTCGCAGCTTGGGGCATGCAGTCCGCGGGAGTCCCATTCTGCGGAAGCGCTGAAATTTGCAAGGGTAGTGCGGCTTTGGCCAAAAGCATTGAACTGACCTCAGCATTCCGTGGAATCGCATTTCCGGGACGAACGCGAACGAATGAGAGCGAAAATCGTAACTTGGAACCGTACCCTCAGACCGTCGGCAAACTCATCGCAAGTCCGTCCAAGGATGAGCAAACATTTAGGCCGCGCTCCAGAACGCCGCGGCCATGGCATGCTCATCAGGCGGAAAAGTTAGCGGGGGAAGAATCTGCTTTCAATTAGGTAAGTCCCTGCATCTTCGATACGGAGAATTCCGTTATTCGCATGGAACCGGGATGGGCGTCCGAAGTGTTGTGCGCCGCTGGCTGATTTGGCGGCTGGCGCAAGACGCTGTATTGCGCTCTAACTTCTCACAAGCGGACCAGTTTCGTAGGATTACTATCGACGAGTAGGCGTTGCACGACCGTTTGACATAAAGCCAGATTATTGATCGCGATGTACAATGCGACGCAATCGATCCACTCAGACTGCTTGGGCGATGGGCATTTCTCTCTCGCAACGGTCAAGTTAGGCTGGCTGGAACAAGCCTGCCGGAAACCTCTCTCGGGAGCCCCCATTTTCAGCAGTATATTTTTTTGCTATTTCTCTGCCCTTCTGCTCTAGGGGAATAGCTTGCTGAGAATCGTCCACGAAGTGCTGAACTTTGCCAAATCCCCGAGGTGTTGGCAAGCAAGGGATGGCCACAATCTGGGATGCTAAGTATATTGCTATCTGTAAATTAGCGCTGCTCCGAGGTGGCCGCGTTGCCAGTGGGCTGCAAATTGCCCACAGACTCTTGATATTGCAACCCTGAGTCTGTCCCCCCAATGGCGCGTCAATACGAAAGGTCGGGTACCAGTACGGCAGAAGATTTTCACATACTTTGCTACCAGCATCACACCGAGATGCTTGTAAGTCCCCCTACCGGGCCTGTGGCTAGACCGCTGTACGCCTGCCGGGAGCCCGCCTGTTTAGTCAGATACAATAGCTTGGATGGATACTCCATCGCCACGGAAGACGCAAAGACTATCGAAGAAGAAAAGCCGCCTCGCGTCAACTGTCCCAATGATGGGCAACTCATGTATCTAGCTGAGGTCATGCCCCAAAGAAAAAGCTTCCGCCTGTGGAAATGCCCGGAATGTAACCAGCACCGCACGAACGAGGATACTTCGGGCGGGCTGGGAAAAAAGATGGGAGCATAAGCTCTAAGTTCACTTTCTCGGTAGTTTGTTAAGAACTGTTGCCTCTTGCAGTTAGTAAGGCTTTGCCTAAACTCCACCCTGCCGGACAGCTCCAGACCTACGGCAAACCTTCCCTCGGACACGCGCTGGCAGTAGATGATCCGCGCTTGTGAGTGCATGCCCTCCTTGGGCGAGCTTACCAGCACTCGCTGCCCCGGCTGCAACTTCTGCTCCATGAGAACACGTGCGCCGTGGGCACTCACGTTTTCGGTCAACGATCTTTCATTAAGCTTCGTTTCATCCTGCAGACAAACTTCTACGCTCTCCGTCCTCGCGATCCGCTTTTCGGATCGGCCATTCGACATAATCCTCCTGGCGCCAGAGACCTTGCGGGCCCTAGGCAGCACGTTCAGTGTTAGGTTGCGCTCCTTGCCGATGGGCACCTTTGTGCGCGTACATGGCGTGATCTGCTTTAGCCACAAATTCTCTCGGTGAGACGTAACTCGTCGCACCTTCGGGTCGAAGAATTCAGTCCCAGCGCTAGAGCACTCTCTCCCTCCCGCATGTCCGTGCTTGGTTATCATCGTCCAGCTTAATGGTCAAGCGGAGGGAAACAG
>WNFE01012150.1_pt1 | contig 10009 bp, 8 predicted proteins | sample 5400451 | NCBI WGS metagenome assembly WNFE01 (sample SAMN13153344, study PRJNA577476) | soil metagenome | isolation source: 200 cm saprolite under Douglas fir tree site 2 hole 2 | place: USA:California | collected 2015-04-18 | reverse complement strand
CCGAGTTGTAAATCGGCAGAAGTGCCGAGTCGGGTCGAAAGACGCCGGTTGCCCGCCAAAGGAGGAACACCCAGCCGATCGTGGCGAGCCCCAAGCCCAGACGAGAGAGGACCCGCGTCGCTCTAACCGAATCGGCGAGTCCCTCCATGCGTGCGGCTCATAGCAGCAGCGCGCGTCGACTCCAACCGTTCGCGGCGCGCTATCTCCAACTGCACGAGGTTCCGGCGCGCCGCCCGAAGCGGCGGATGAAATCCGGCAATGGGGTCGACGTGGTCGGGTCCCATTCCGCTTCGAAAGCAATCCTTCCCCGGCTGTCGGTGCTGAAGCCAAATTCCTGAAAGCTGATGCAACCTAGGAGACAACCGACGAACACGTAGCGGTACCAATTGCCATCGAGCGTCAGGCAGATGGTAGGGAAGCCATCGAGGTAATTCGGCGCAGACAACGCGTAGAAGCAATCCGGCTCAGAGAAGGTGACGCCTCTTAGCGCTGCGTACTCCCGCGCGACCGCCGCCATATCGTAGATGCCTCTAAATTGAAGGAAGAGAGTTTCGAAAGACGCGTCCATATTTTGGATGTCCATGAGCCGCCACCGTGCGTTGAGTCCGTCCCAGTCATGGTAGGTATGCTGTTGGATAGCCGCGCCGGTCACGGCGTCGACTCTCAAGAGCAACGAATTACCGCAGTCACGCGACTGATAGCCGATTCCCTGTACCTCGGGATGAGAGGCGCGGATCGCAGCCACGTCGCGAACCACACGGTCGTAGATCCCTTGCCTCGCCACGACGGCCCCACTGACGCTCAGCGCGAGTAACTCGAGCTCCACGTCGGCGCGCGGTGTTGCTTCGAGATCGTTCGGCGGCGCTCCCCCGCAAGAACAGAAAAGTACCAACGACGCTATGACTTTGACGCGAATGGGTCGGCCGATCAGCATCTTCCACCGCCAGAACTACAAGTGAGTGAACTCGAAGACCCCGCTTTGACCGGATGAATAGACTCGCTTGACTCCGTCTCCCCGCGCGTCACCGACGCTCACCTGAATGACCGGACCGCCCAGATTGCCGACCAAAGCGGTTTGCCAGGTGGCGCCATCAAACGTCGCCTCCATCACCCGAGCAGGACTGTGCTGCGCAGTATAGAGTCGATTGATACCGTCGCCCTGGCCGTCGCCGATTGCAACACCGAACACATTAGGACCAATCGAAATATCCGCGGTCTGGTCCCACCCGCTGCCATTGTAGGTGAATTCCCGAAGGCCAGTGTCCCAAACGGCGACATATACGCGGTTCGTTCCGTCATTTCGCCCGTCGCCAACCACGATATCCGTCACCTGTGCAAGCAAGCCGCTGTTCAGTCGCGAAGCATCCCAGTCAGCACCATTCCAGGAAAGCTCATACGCGTGGAACTGTCCTAGGAGGGCGTCAAAGACTCCTTGGTAAATACGCAGCACGGCATCATTGCGGCCGTCGGCAACGGCGATCGCATAGGTACCATTGCTGAAGCGACCCAGCGGCGACGCGATCGGCGCTGACATCCAAGCCGTTCCATTGAAAGTGTACTCAAAGGAGAGATTGTTCGGCGCCGGTGCGTTGCTTGTCGAGAAATACAGATGCGGGCTGCCGTCGCCGCGAGCATCGCCCGCGGCCGCGCCGATCAGTTGTTGTCCCGCCGCGCCCATTGCGGTGCCGATCCACGAAGCGCCGTCCCAGGTGAACTCCAGCGTGTTGCCGCCAAAATCGGAATCGGCCACGTACAGATGTTGGCCGCCATCACGCCCGTCGGTCAACAGCAGTGCGCCCTCAGCGAAGAAGGGCACGTTGATGTTTGAAGTGTTCGCCCAAGACCCGTCGAACGTGAATTCCCTTAAGGTGCTGGTCGGGAAGGTGATCTGCGTTCCATACAGGCGTACTGTCCCATCGTTCCGCCCGTCTCCTTGAACAAGCCCGACCGTAAAGCCTCCTGTAAAGACCGGCGCTGGTGCCCAGCCCGTCCCACCCTGCACCTGTTCGCTGCCAACCCAATTCACCGACGAATTGCCCGCGGTGACCGCAGCCTTCCCCGTGCTCAACGCGGCGTTCGGCCTGGTCTCCTGCGCGATGACGCTTCGATCGACCCCCGCGAAAATCAACACCAGCCACACCTGCGCCCACAGCTTGCAAAACCCCTCTGCTTTCATGAGTAGCCCTCTGGTTGCACTCCGATGAGGGTTTCCAAAGACCCGGTCGGATTTGTGATCTCCACGAGCCGCCACCGTGCGTTGAGTCCGTCCCAGTCGTGGTAGGTATGCTCGTCGATTGCCGCGCGGGTCGCGGCGTCGACTCTCAAGAGCAACGAATTACCAGTGTCTCGCGGCCAATAGCCGATACCCTGTACCTCGGGATGAGAGGCACGGATCGCAGCCACGTCGCGAACCACACGGCCGTAGATCTCTTGCCTCGCAACGACGGCCCCACTGACGCTCAGCGCGAGTAGTTCGAGGTTCTGGTCGGCACGCGGTGTTGCTTCGAAATCGGACGGCGGCGCTCGCCCGCAAGAGCAGAAAAGTATCAGCGACGCTATGGCTTTCACGCGAAAGGGTCGGCCGATCAGCATCTTCCACCGCCACGTAACGACCAGTTCTGCCAGCTCGCCTGGGCCGGTCTATCTGGTGGTTGATGCCAAGACTGTGCCGAGCATGATGGCAAATCTTCGTCGTCATTTCGCGAGCTTCGCTTAGTGGACGCCGCAAAAAACTCGAGTGCCGGGCTCGAATGCTACGAAAAACAGAGGAAAGGGTTGAAAGGCTAGGCGCGATTCGGTTGGCAAGTGGCTTGCTAGCGAAACGGTTGTCCGAGGAGGGGACGCATGAGTCATCCGCCCGCCCTGCAACTGATCCCGCTCGCCTCTATCCACCCATCGCCGTACCAGTACCGAACTCAGTTTGACGACACAAAGCAGCAGCAGCTGATCGAATCGCTGCGGGCGACCGGCTTGAGCACGCCAGTTTTGCTTCGGCCCCTTTCCATGCCCCAAGCCCAATCCGGGCAAGCGGGGACCGAGAACGGTTACGAGCTCGTTTCCGGTGAGCGACGTTGGCGAGCTGCCAAAGAGCTGGGTTGGGAAAGCATCCGCGCTATTTGTGAGGAGATGACTGATGCTAAGGCGGCAGCTCGAGTCGTCACCGAAAATGAAGTGCGAACCGACACGAACATTTATGGAAAAAGCCGCTGGCTACAAACGACTAACGGAACCGCCCTGCGGTCTGACCCTAGACGAGATCGCCACGCGTTTCGGGTTCAGTGCCCGTTCTTCAGTAAAGCGGATCATCGATCTCCTGGAGCAGCCCGAGCCGATCCGAGATTTGTTGTCACAAGACAACATCGGGGAGGGACACGTTCGATATCTGAGTCGGATCAAAGACTTGGACGCCAGGACCAAATTGGCGAAGCGGGCTGCCGAAGAGGGCTGGACGGTCAAGGCGGCCGAAGAGCGCGTTGCGAAGGTGTTGGCGAAGGAAGGCAAGAGCCCGCACAAATCGCCCGCGAAAGGTGGTCCGACTCACCAGTACGAATACAACGGCTTTCACTGCGCTCTGGTCGGGGAAGAGGTTGTAATCAGTGGTAGGAACTTCAAGAGAACCAGGGACCTGGTCCGCCAGTTTGTTGCGGAGTACCAGTCGGCGCTCGAGTGCTTTCTCCGGGATATCGATGCGGGATCGGCTGAGCAGCCTGCGGCAGATACGACTCATCAATCCGCGGATGTTGCGCCACCACACGAGATGCCTACGCCTGAAGTCGCTGCCGATCTGATGAAGCAAGCTGCGGAGGTCAAGGCGGCAGCCCAACCGCTCAAAGACATTTTCTCCGAGATCGCCAAGGCGGTTGGACCCGCGGGAAGCGCAAACAAGGTTGGGAATGCCAGCCTGAGTGACCTGCTCACTTTCTTCAACAAACCCAGGTCCTCTGGATGAGGCAGGCCTAGCCCAGCGCAATTTCCGTTGAGCAAGAAAAAGGCAATTTGCCTAGTTTTTGCTCAAGCGCACTTACTTTCGAACTGAACCGGTAGTGCCCTTGGCGTTTTGTGCCGTGTCCGATGGATCGGTAATACCGGCGCCCTCGGCGCCCTCGCCATAGCTCGTGAAGCCCTGCTTCTTGGTGTCACTCGGCTTTCCAGAGCTCTTGGTGGCCGTCTTCGCAACGGCATGAGCCTTGGCCTTCGCATGACTCGTTGGCTTCGCATGACCCGTTGGCTTCGCATGCTTCGATTTGGTCGAGGCGACCGAACGTTGCGGCGTCGCGGGCTTGCTGGGTGAAAAGATCCTCTCGATGACAGACGGAGACTCGGTCGGCGCGGGCGTGCGCTCAACCTTCGACGGCGCTGCTTCCTCCGCGCCTCTTGCGCTCGAGGTCTTTTTCTCCGACCGATCCTTCTCCGACTGACAGGCGGTCACGAGCGCCCCGGAAGCGAGCAACACCGAAACCCAAATGGTGTGCCGAAAGGTTTTACTCATCGCCAACCTCCTGAGAGCCATGCCGAATCTAATCACTGCGCATCGGTAACCCACAGAGCAGAACAGCATGTCGTAAAAAAAACAATGGACGTTCGGTGGTCTGCGCGCACATCTACCTCGCGACGCACACCGCTCACCAACTTGGCTACATTGCTTCCGCCGCGAAGCTTTGGGGCTTCAGCGGCTTCGAGACGGCGAGTGCGCAACAGAGCGCGGCGATCACGAAGTAGTAGTAGTTACAAAATGCCTGCTTGTTGAAAGCGAAGAACACGAGGCAGACCAGACCGACGCCGAGCGCAAAGCCAGCCGGTCGACGTTCGGCTCGCCAAAGCACCAAGACCAAAGCGGGGATGATCACCACGAAGGCGAGCCAGGTGATCGGCTGACCTCCTTGTGCCGCCCACCAGGCCGGATAGCTCAGCGCGTCGGCCCGAAACGGCTGGTAAAGCTGAAGCGTCACGACGTTCCAGATGAACTTCGGGACGTTCACCAGCATCAGCGGGAGTGTTACGACCGCCGCCGTGACAACCGCTTTGACCAACCATCGAAGGCGCTCGCGTCGTTGTCCATTCCGAGGAATAAGAAGAACAACGAGCGGAGCGACGATTACCAAGTACTGCTTTACCGCAAAGAAAAGGCCCAGTGCATACGGCACAAATTTCGGTGCGCGGCAGCCTAGAAACACGATCAGCGCCAACAGCAGGACCACGAATGGCTCGGTCCAAGCCTCCTCCAAGACAAAGAACACCCGGGGTGTAAACAGAAAAACAGCGGCCGCGGCCGAGGCCACGGCTCCGGGCCGGGAGTATGCCATCAATCCGCCGGACAGGGTCATCGCCGCGAGTTGCGAGTAGCGAAAATCGCCTGCGAGTAATTGCCCCGGCATTGCCAGGAAAAGGCTCAGCGGCGGATACGGAAATCCAAACTGAAGCCTGCCGCCCGTTGACAAACCGGGTCCGTAGAAGGGCGATGATCTATAAATATCAGGAAACGTAATCGCATACGGATTATTGCCATGCAATAACGCATCAATACTGTCTCGTTGAAACACGAGCACATCGATCTGCGGCCGCGGCGACGCCTTAATCAGCCAAATACCGAGAAGAAAGTGGAGCGCCAAAAGGATCGGCACTTGAAGCCTGCCCAGCACTGGCGATTTTGAAAAAATGCCTCCGGCGACAACTCCTGCCGCCGCCAATCCCGCAAAGAACAGCACGTCGCGCTCTCGTGTGCCACGCTGGATGTACATCGCGGGCACCGTCGTCAGGAGCTGCGCAAGCTGGAAGGCAAATCCGACGCCGAGCAGCACAAGAATCGCGCGCTCGCCGAGGCGCTCGATCGGCGCAATGCCGGGAACCAGTAGCGCTCCGAATGTGCTTACCAGAGCCACCGTCAGCAGAAGTATGGACTGAGGGTGCAAGTTTCCATTGCTGATTTGAACAGCGTAGCCGAGCGCCAAGGCGGCCACGCTCAACAACAGCCCGGAGGTAATTGCGCGCGAGGACGCGCGTGCTTGTGCGGAAGCTAGCTCCATTCGTCGACTGAGAGTTTGTAGCTTAAGCTCCCGCCTGGGCACAGTTCCTGGCGAAGTTCAGTCTCCCCGGGCCACTCAGAGAGCACTGAAGTAGTCCCCGAGCGTGGCCTGTGCTACAGCTTCCCTTGTTGATGAGGTGTCCGAGGCCCTCGCTTCCCTCGACTAGAATGCGGCGTCCGTCGCTCGTCTACGCCCGGGAGATATAGCGCCTTGGGGTGGGCTCTTTGGTTGGTAGAGACTGCGCTCTGCTTGTTCGCCGCATTGGTTGCTGCGGGCGCGATCTATCCTGAGCGAGGCCTTGTCCACCGGCTGGTCGCGGCGCTGTTGATTGCGCCCGCTCTCATTCTCGTCGTCATCCAGGCCTGCGGAATTTTCGACCAGCTGAATCCGATCAGCGTCGGCGTCGTGGGACTTCTCGTCTTTGGCGGCTGCCTAGCAATCGCGTTTCCTTGCCTCGGCGTCGGTAGGCTAACGGACCTCGTCGCGAGAGACGTCCAGACCCTCCGAGAAACGGCGCGCGACGTTGTCCGGGAACGAGAGATCGGAATCCTCAACGCCGTTCTGGCATTCGCGATCTTCGCGCTCGGAGCGCTCGTGATCTGGGTTTTCCGATCCTGGGATTGGGATTGTTTGGTCTATCACAAGACGATTACAGATTTCACAATTCAGAAAAAATCACTCCAATGGATCGACGCCTATGCCGTCGTCGCGGCTTTTCCCAGAAACATTGGATGACAGTTCACAATGGCCATACGGATTATTGGCCTGCTTGCTGATCATGGCATGGGCCCGGCGCCTCGGCACCCAGCGCCCGTTCGCGACTGCTCTCGGATCAGCGTGGATAGCCTTACCGCCGGTCTTCTTGCAGTTGACGACCTCCCACAACGACATCGCGTGTGCGGCCTTGCTTGGGGCGACGTTGTACTTCTTTACCGAACCGGTCGACAGCCGCAGCCGCTGGATGATCCTCATCGCGATGGGCACGTATCTCGGTACTAAGCTGACCGCATTGATTCCTTGCCTTGTCATCGCGCCGTGGTTGCTCGCAAGGATTGCCATCGAGATTCATCGCCGAAGGGCTCATTGCTTTGTGACGTCAATCAACGTCGCCCTGTCCTTTCTCGCCCTCGCATCGGTGGGTTTGTTCAAATACATTCAAAATGCGATTCATACCGGGAACCCCTTCTATCCGTATCATGCTCGCATTCCGCTGATCGGCCTGGAGCTCGCGGGCCCTATGGATTCCGACCGGTTCGATGGCGACCCAGGGGTGTACATTTTCCAAGGGATGAGCGTTGCGAAGAGGGTGGTCTTGAGCTGGTTCTCCACCGAGGCGGTGTATTGGCCCGATGTCCGCATTGGTGGATTTGGGCCGCTATTCGCGTGGATTTTGTTGCCAGCTTTCGTTGCGATGCTGCTCTCGATGTTTTGGCTGCGAAGGACGAAAGCCGCCGTCCCGATTTTGATGCTCTTCTTTCTACCCCTCGCGCTGCCGGCTGCTTGGTGGCCTCGGTACATCCTCGCCACCTCGATAGCGGGCCTTTTGGCGCTGGCCTTCTTTCACAGCGTATTTCGCCAACGCTGGATCCGGCTGGTGCTTTCAGTTCTGCTGGTGATTGGGACGGGCTTTGGTTTCTATCGGGCATTGAGCAAGGCAGAGGGCCCGGGATGGAAGGAACTGCGCACCGCGTTTTCATCAAGTCCGGTGCAGCGAGCAACGCTGCAGCTCGTCCATTGGCAGTGGCCCACTTCCTGGGCCTTACTGAAAGAGGAGGAGCTTCGACAAGGCGATGGCGTTGCTTACGATGACGGCATTGCCTTCCCGGCGGAGTAGTTCTCAGCCGACTACAGAACGCGCGTCATCTATCTGCCGAGCGAGGGGAATCCGGCGGTCTATCTGCAGAAGCTTCGGGAGTTCAACGTGAAGTGGGTCGCCGTGATGGCGGGAAGCCCTGCGGAAAGAGCAGTTCGAGCCGAAGGTGGCCAATATCTCTTCACCCCTTACTTGTCTTCGTCGAACATTTACCGCCTGGTGCCGGCTCCACCCTCCCAAGGCCCGCGATAATTGTGCCGCCCGGCGACAGAAGACCGCCGCTCACTCCATTCCGAAGGCTCCACATCAGCCAGGGAAGATGCACGATACACCTGGCCCCGGCATGCCTTCATCTTGACACGGCCCAGCGCATATGGGTTCGAACTGCCCAGTGCGCCTGCAGCGGTCGCCGAATCGAACCGCCATCCGCGCGGCGAGACTCTCGCGGGCGCGGGCCCCGGGGACCCACTAAGGTAGCGCTTAGATGGGATGAGGAGGCCGCTCTCTCCGACCTGCAGCTAGGCTGCAGGCGTTGCGCACTCGAGGTGCAAGGAGAGAACGGCCATGTTGAGCTTTATGCGTAGCACGATTGGATGCGATCTGGGCGACAGGAACAGCCGGGTTTGCTGTCTCACAGCGGACGCCAGGGTGGAAACAGAAGCAACCGTGAGGACAACCCGCCAAGGCATGCGCGAGTTCTTCTCAGCTCGGGCGAAGGCAAGGGTGGTGCTGGAGGTGGGAACGCACTCTCGATGGGTGAGTGAGTTGCTCAAGAGTCTTGGGCACGAGGTGGTGGTTGCGAATCCGAGGCGAGTGAAGCTCATCTCCCAGAGCGATTCCAAGTCGGACATCTCGGACGCGAAGCTTCTGGCTCGGCTGGGAAGGGCGGACCCGGAGCTGTTGGCTCCGATTATCCACCGCGGAACGCAGGTGCAGGCGGACTTGGCAGCGGCAAAGGTGCGCGATGCGCTGGTGAGGACGAGAACGAAACTCGTCTGTCAGGCCAGAGGGCTGGTGAAGAGCTTTGGGGAGCGGCTGCCGAGATGCAGCGCGGAAAGTTTTCACCGGCGAGCGAGGGCCGACGTGCCGGAGGCTTTGAAAGCGGCTCTGGAACCCTTGTTCGACATACTGGAAAAGTTGGAGATCCAGATAAAGCTCCAGGACGTGGCCGTGGAGCAGTTGGCGAAGAAGTACCCTGACGTCGAAGTGATCTCACAAGTAAACGGAGTGGGAACCCTGACGGCATTGGTGTTCCTGCTCACCCTCGAAGACAAGAGTCGATTCAAGAAGAGCCGAACGGTGGGGGCATTCATTGGCTTAAGGCCCAGGAAGGACCAATCCGGCGACACAGACAAGCAGCTACCCATCACCAAAGCGGGCGACCCCTTCCTACGGAGGCTCTTGGTGAATTGTGCGAACCAAATCTTGGGCCCCTTTGGCAAGGACACGGACCTTCGTCGCTGGGGATTGGAACTGGCGAGCCGAGGCGGCAAGAACGCAAAAAGGCGCGCCACCGTAGCAGTGGCGCGAAAGCTGGCGGTTTTAATGCACAGGCTTTGGGTGACCGGTGAGGAGTACCAACCCGTAGGTTACGAGGCCTGGAAAAAAAATATCACGACGACAGCAGCTTCGTGAGCATGGCAGCGACAGGTTAAGAAAGGACGAACAAAATCAGAGGTGCTGATCGAGCCAGCGTCAGAACAAGAAACCACGAACCGCCCCGTCCGGGCGACTGCGATTTAACTCCTGGAGCCTTCGAGCTCGTCTCTTAGATAGCAGCGCCCTGACGGTTCGGACCCCAATGTGCACCTGGTCGCAAATGCGGCCCACGAAGAGTGCGGATGGAAGTGTGGCGGAGCAGGTTTCTCGCAAACGGCGATTGCATGACAGCAGCTCGGTGCTTGACTTCGAGCGGCCTCCTCATGGAAGGAGTTAAGACTTTCGGCTGAACACTCTTGGCGACTGTGTTCGAGTTTCGCGAACAACTTTGAGTGTTTAATGAAGCTTTCTGTTCTCATTTGTTAAGTGCAAAGGGTTAACTCCTAACGAGCACCTCCGAACCCGCTCGGGCACGGCGCTCGCAGCTCCAGCGCGGAATGAACGATATCGAGCGGGTGATCGAAGAGTTGCTCGCGAGGTGGCCGGCAGGCTTTCGCAACAAGCATCTCGCAGC
>WNFE01004962.1_pt1 | contig 10009 bp, 9 predicted proteins | sample 5400451 | NCBI WGS metagenome assembly WNFE01 (sample SAMN13153344, study PRJNA577476) | soil metagenome | isolation source: 200 cm saprolite under Douglas fir tree site 2 hole 2 | place: USA:California | collected 2015-04-18 | reverse complement strand
CTACCTTCTCTCGTCGATGGGCATATAGCGGCGTTGCTCGTGGCCGAGATAGATCTGCCGCGGGCGGGCGATTTTCTGCTCCCGGTCGAGCAGCATCTCTTCCCATTGAGCGATCCACCCGGACGTCCGTGGCATGGCGAACAGTACAGGGAACATGGTCATCGGGAAACCCATCGACTGATAGATCAGGCCGCTGTAGAAGTCCACGTTGGGATAGAGCTTGCGGCTGATGAAGTAATCGTCTTCCAGGGCGATGCGCTCGCATTCCAGCGCGATCTCGGTCAGTGGGTTCCGGCCCATCACCTCAAACACTTGGTCCGCGATGCGCTTGATAATGCGGGCCCGCGGGTCATAATTCTTGTAGATGCGATGTCCGAAGCCCATCAACTTGCCTTCGCCGGCTTTCACGCGCTTGATGTAATCCGGCACGCGCGAGACCGAGCCGATCTCCATCAGCATGCGCAGTACTTCCTCATTGGCCCCGCCGTGCAGCGGCCCGTAAAGCGCAGCGGTGGCCGCCGCCGTCGCCGAAAACGGATCCACGTGCGAGCTGCCCACGCAGCGCATCGCGTTTGCCGAGCAGTTTTGCTCGTGGTCGGCGTGCAGAATGAACAGAATGTCCAGGGCGCGCTCCAGTGTCGGATTGGGCCGGTATTTCAGCTCCGTGGTCTTGAACAGCATGTTCAGGAAATTGCCGGTATAACTCAGCTCGTTATCCGGGTACGCGAACGGCATGCCCAGGCTGTGGCGGTAGGCAAAGGCCGCCAGCGTGGGCATTTTGCCGATCAGCCGATAGGTCTGCTTGCGTCGCGATTCCTCGTTGAAGATGTCTTTGGCTTCTGGATAAAACGTCGAAAGCGCCGCGATGGTCGAAATCATCATGCCCATCGGGTGGGCGTCATAGTGGAAGCCGTCGAGGAATTTCTTGATGCTCTCGTGGATAAAGGTGTGGTGCGTGATGTGATAGGACCACTCCTCGAGCTGTTTGGCATTGGGAAGCTCGCCGTGCAGAATCAGGTAAGCGGTTTCGAGGTACGTGCTTTTCTCCGCCAGTTCTTCGATGGGATAACCGCGATAACGCAAGATGCCGGCATCGCCGTCGATGAACGTGATGCGGCTCTTGCACAAAGCCGTGTTATTGAATGCCGGGTCGTAGCTCATCAGACCAAAGTCATGTTCGTCCACCTTGATCTGCCGCAGGTCCAGCGCGCGGATGGCCCCGTCCTTTATGGGGATTTCGCAGGTTTTTCCCGTGCGGTTGTCGACGACGGTGAGAGTATCCGAACCCGCCCGTGTGGCCACTTCGTCCGCAGTTACCGGCGCTCGTTTGACAGGATTCATTCGTCCAGTCCTCCCAGGCGGGGCGGAGATGCGAAGTCAATGTACCACCAATCGCGCCGCGAGCGGGAGTGGCATCCCTTTCGTTCTCTCCGGATGATTCGACCACATCCTCCGCGGCAGTGCTGAGACAAAATCCCTCGCACACTTCCCGAAGTGGTGTGGCGTTTCTTCCCGGGTAATTGTCCAGGCGGGCCAGACGACTCGCTGCAAATGACGCCGGCTTCCACTCTTTCACGTCTGCCGTCATATTTACGGAAGAGTGGCCCAACAGCTTCTGGGCGCCCACTAGCACCCAAGCACGGCACTTCTCTCCGGGGCAGCCTGTAGCTATAATGCCGCCACCTCTGGGCTAGACAATTTGCATTCAGGAGGGGTCATGCGTCACAAAACAGCATTGGCGTCTCAGGCAGTTTTCCTTTGCGTGTTGCTGGCCGCGGGTTGCCAGAACAAAGGCGGCGGAGACACGGTCCGAATCGGGGTGATCACGTCGCTCACGGGCAGCCTGGCGGCGTTCGGCGAAGCGCACAAGAACGGCTATGCGATCGCGCGGGACGAAATCAACGCGAAGGGCGGGCTGCTGGGCAAGAAGGTTGAGCTGGATATTTACGACGACCAGAGCAAGCCGGACCAGGCGGTGCAGGGAGTTTCGAAACTCGTGGACCAGGATCACGTCACGATTATCCTAGGATCGTATTCCAGCGAAAATACCAAGGCCATCCTGCCCGCCGTAACGCAGAGGCAGATCCCCCTCATCATGCCGACAGCCACCGCCGACAACGTGATGGAATCGAAGTCGCCGTGGGTGTTCCGGATTTGCGCCGGGGCGAACGACTACGCAAGAACCACCATTGCGTTCCTAAAAGACATGGGCGCACCCAAAACGATGGCGATCGTTTACGAGAATACGAACTTCGGGCAATCGAACATGAAATCCATGACGGCAGCGGCGAAACAGGCGGGCATTGACCTGGTGGCGGTGGAATCGTATGAGGCCAAGTCGCCGGACTACAAAGCGGTGCTGCAACGGGTGAAGAAGGCCAACCCCGAGGTCATCTATTTCTGCTCGTATCTGCTCGATGCGACAACGCTGATGCGCCAGGCGCGGGAAATGGATTTGAACCCGAAGTATTACACGTCGGCGGGCACGGGTTTTGCGGCGGCGGAGTTTCCCACGGCAAAAGGCGCGGGCAAGAACGCGGAGTACACGTTTTCGGTGTCGCAGTGGCTACCGGAAGCGAAGTGGGCCGGCTCGAAGGAATTCGACGCGGAGTATTTCAAGCGATTCAACTCACATCCCGCGTACCACGCGATGCAGGCTTATTCCGCCCTGCGCGTCGCGGCGCAAGCGATCAGCGATGCGAAATCTGCGGAGAGCGGCAAAATCCGCGATGCGATCAAGAATCTGAATATGGACATGACGCCCTTCGGGCCGATCCGGTTTGACCCCATCGGCCAGAATCAGCATCCCGTCTTGATCACCCAGGTGCAGGGCGGGAAATACCGCGTGGTCTACCCTGCGGAGGCGGCCGACAGCAAAGCGATTATCCCGGCCCCGCGGTGGTCGCAGCGATAGGCTGCACTTCGGCCTGCCGCGAGACGTAGCGCGAATTGACGGGCGGGAGGACCGCTTGCCTTGATTGCTTTTCTGCAAGCATGCGCGAACGGGCTGCTGACCGGAGCGCTCTACGCGCTGATCGGGATGGGGCTGGCGCTGATCTTCGGCGTGCAGCGGATCGTGAATTTCGCCCACGGCGCCTTTCTCATGGTGGGCATGTATGCGACCTTTCTCCTGTTCGACAAGCTGAACATCAACCCTTATTACGGATTCATGGGCGCGGGGGTCTTGCTCTTCACCTTCGGTTATCTGTTGTACTGGGTCCTGATCAAGCCGGTGCAGAACAAATCTCACTTCATGCAGATCCTGATGACCACGGGAATCGCGCTGATCCTGACGGACGGCGCGCAGTTGATTTTCGGCGCCGACTATCATCAGACGAACATCGAGCTGATCAACCGGACGCTGCGCTACGGGCCCTTCAGTCTGAACGCGGCGTCGCTGCTGTCGTTCGGGATTGCCGGCGTCCTGATCGTCGCACTGACAATGTTTGTGACGCGAAGCCTGACGGGGCAGGCGCTGCGGGCGATCGCGCAGAACCCCGAAGTCGCGCCGCTGATGGGAATCAACGTGCTGCGAATCCAGGGCTTAAGCTTCGCACTGGGGACGGGCCTGGCAGGGCTCGCGGGCGGGCTGCTGCTCCCGGCGCTCTATCTCTTCCCCGGCGTGGGCGAAGATTACACAACGAAAGCGTTCGTGATCGTAGTGCTGGGAGGGATGGACTCGATTGAAGGCGCGGCGCTGGGCGGGCTGCTGCTGGGAGTGGCGGAGAGCCTCACCAGTCTCTATGTCGGCAACCAATGGGCGCTCGTCGTGGATTTCGCTCTTTTCCTGCTGGTGCTTTCGTTCAAGCCGAGCGGCATTTTCGGAAGGCAGCGCGCATGAAGGGCTTGCGAAGCTGGCAGCTCTGGACAGTGCTCGGCATCGCGGCGGCCTGTGCAAGCGTGCCGCTGTATGTGCGGAACGACTACCTGCTTCAAGTGCTGTTCCGCATCGCGTTGTTCTCGGCGCTGGGCCTAGCCTGGAATCTGGTAGGCGGCTACGCCGGGCAGCTCTCACTGGGCCACGTGGCGTTCTTCGGCGTTGGAGCGTACGGTCTGGCCATCTTCACCGACCTTGGGATTTCACGATGGATCTCCATGCTGCTCGCCGCAGGTGCCGCCACTCTGCTGGCCGCGATCATCGGGCGAATTGTCTTCCGCCTGCGCGGCCCGTACTTCACGCTGGCGACGATCGCCGCGGGCGAAGTGTTACGCCTCATGGCCACGAACCTGAAAATCACGGGCGGCGCCATCGGACTTACGACACCGGCGCTCTTCAGCGGACAACTGTTCTGGAAATGGTTTTATCTCGCTGCGATTGGACTAGCGCTCTTCACGCTGATTATCAATTACAGCGTATCGCGCTCGCGGTTCGGCTACTACTTGATGGCCATCCGCGAGGACGAGGAGACCGCGCGGGCGGTGGGGATTGACAGCTCGCGGTGCAAGTTGCAGTCGCTTTTGCTCAGCGCGTTTCTCACGGCCCTGGCTGGAGCGCTCTATGGAAGCGCTTTCCAGTTCATTATTCCGGACAGCGTGCTGGCTCTGGAGACCTCAGTGCAAATCGCGATAATCACGATGCTGGGAGGTGCCGGTACGCTGCTGGGGCCGGTGATAGGCGCCGTCGTGCTTCTTTCAGCTTCGGAGCTGTTCAAGAACCAGTTCAAGGAGAGCCACCTGCTAATCTACGGGATCCTGATCGTCGTGGTAGTGCTGTTCATGCCAGAGGGAATCGTCGGCGCATTGCAGCATCTCTTCCGCAGACGCACAAAGCCCCCTGATGTTCCAGCCGGGATAGCGCCGGGCGGACGGGATTTGTCCGGCTCCGGGACGCCGAGAAGGGGTTAGTAGGATGACGCCGATTCTCGAACTGCGGAACGTCTCCAAGCGCTTCGGCGGCCTTGCCGCGGTGAAGAACGTGTCGTTCACGATGAACGAAGGGGAGATTGTTTTCGTTATAGGTCCAAACGGCGCCGGAAAGACCACTGTATTCAATTTGGTCAGCGGATTCCTCCATCCGAATGAAGGAACGATTCTGTTCGAGGGCCAGGAGATCACGAAATCGGCGCCCCACGACACGGCGCGGCGCGGCGTCGGGCGGACGTTTCAGATCGTCAAGCCGCTGCCGAGCCTGACCGTGCTGCAGAACGTGATGCTGGGCGCGTTCATGCGCACAGGCAACGTGCGCGCGGCCGAAGAGGAAGCGGTGAAGATTCTCGCGTTCCTGCAAATGCGCCACTTGCGGGATTTTCCAGCGCGCGGACTGCCGCTCGCGGCGCTCAAGCGGCTGGAGATTGCCCGCGCGCTAGCGACCAGGCCCAAGCTGATTCTTCTGGATGAAGTGGTCTCCGGGTTGACGACGGGTGAGGCGCTGGCGCTGGCGGAGCTGCTGAAGAGCCTGCACGAGTGGGGTGTGAGCGTGGTCGGCGGTGTGGAGCACGTGATGCAGGTGGTGATGAAGATCGCCGACCGTATCGTCGTGCTGGACTATGGCGCGAAAATCGCCGAGGGGGTGCCTGAGGACGTGGTGAAGATGCCGGCGGTTATCGAGGCGTATCTGGGGCCGAAATATAAGGAGCTGGGGCGATGAGCGCAGCGGGCACGAACGGCGGCGCAGCCGGCGCATCCTTACTGGAGCTGCGCGATGCGACCGCTTTCTATGGAGACCTGCAAGCGCTCTTCGGGATTACGCTGCAGGTCCGCGCCGGCGAGATCGTGGCGCTGATCGGCGCGAACGGGGCCGGAAAGACGACCATCCTGCGCGTAATCTCTGGGATCAAGCACCCGGCCAGCGGGTCTTTGCGATTGGACGGAAGCGAAGTATCGCGGGTGCCCCCGCATGAGATGGTAGCGCGCGGAGTGAGCCACGTTCCCGAGGGCCGGCAGGTCTTCCCCTATCTGACTGTCCGCGAGAATCTTTCGCTGGGGGCTTACACGGCGCGGGCCCGTGCGCATTCGAGGGAGTCCATGGAAGAGCAGCTCAAGCTGTTCCCGTTGCTGGCGGAGAGGCTCAATCAACTGGCGGGGACGCTTTCCGGCGGCGAGCAGCAGATGGTGGCAATCGCGCGCGGTTTGATGGCCAAGCCGAAGCTGCTGCTGCTGGACGAGCCTTCGCTGGGCCTGGCGCCAAAGATCGTCGAAGAGGTGTTCGAAAAAATCCAGGAAGTGCGTGACACGGGCATCACGATGCTGATCGTGGAGCAGAACGTAGTGAGCGGGCTGGGCATCGCCAACCGTGGGTACGTGGTGCAGAACGGCGCCGTATTGATGGAAGACACGGCGAAGAACCTGCTTGCGAATGAGATGGTGCGCGCGGCGTATCTGGGATTGTAGCCCTATGCGAGATGAAGTGTAGGGCTTGGGAATTCCCCTTAGCGAAAAAACAGCAGCTTTAAGCTCGCCTAGGTCATTCACGCAGGCGGCGCACTATGCTGTGCAATCAGGTTCCTTGCGGGACCATTCGCCAGAACCACGCCACCAGAATGACGTAATACGCGATGACAATGCCCAGGCTCACAAAAAACGTGCGCAATCCTTTCCCAAGCCCGGCATATTCCCGCTTCCAGCGGTAAGCGCAAGAGACAATCATCAGCACAGCCAGCGCCGCTATGACGGCAGCCAGCATGGTCACTTCGTTGGTGGGCCGCTGCGCACGCATAAGCCGGGAAACCTGCCGCATCGCGCCGCCTAACTCTCCGGTGGCATAATTCAGCAGCAGCCACACGGCCGGGGCCAGAATGCCGATCATATAAGCCCATCGATCTTCGAAGTAAAACAGCAGGAGAACGATGACCAGATAAATCAGTGATTGGTACAGGTGCAGCAGGAAAAACTCCGGTTCGAAGTGGCTCAACAGCAGGAAACAAATCAGCAGCGCACTGGCCAGGGTGGCGATTCCTCGGTGAGCCGTCATCGCGTCCTTCCTGGGCCCATACGATAGCCCCTTCGACGGTAGAACGGCAAGCTGCGAACCTAACTCAAGCGAAGCCGGACCAGCTTCAAAGAAGGTTGGTAGGGGCGGTGGGGATCGAAACGACAAGCACTTAAATAAGGCTTGTGCCCTCAACGCGTTGCAGCCACCTGCCCCAGCCAACCGGAACAAACGGAACAAGATGGCTGACCTCCTGGTCGAAGTAAAACAATCTAATGCGTTGAATCGGCGTCGGATAACTGTGCAACTTCCTCCCTTACTCGGGCTACTCAGTGGGCTGCGATGTCTGACACTGGGCAACGAAACATCTTCATCGAAAATACGGAGGCCCGGACTCCCATTTCCGAGTCTAGGCTTCTGTGTTTTCTCTCTCTTAGAACCGATTGTCTTGGGCGTGGGGTTCGACTCCCCGCCTCCACCAACTTATTGCAGCCAAATGACTTACGGCTGCATAGGTCAGCAAAACGCGTCCAGGTCAGCAATTGAATTCCGCTGATGTGTTCTGGTGTGGGATTCGAGTTCATTCTGTGGAGGTTACACCAAGTCAGCAATCCATGCCACGATTCAAATTGCTCACCACACAGTTAATTGGCCCCAATTCCTGGTTCCAAACGATTCTGATAATCTCCACACGCGCAGTCACCGCCACACATTCAAGAGCTTTTCTGGTGGAAATTCTGCAAAGGAGATACGAGCCACAACATGGAAACCTGGGATCGCGAGGAGCCTTACGCTGAAGTTTGGGAACAGCCGTTAGTGAAGATAGCACTAAGATATGGGATCTCCGCTGTTGCGCTTGGAAAGGTCTGTGGCAAACTTCAGATTCCCCTGCCGGGCCGCGGATATTGGACCAAGAAAGAGTTTGGCAAAACGGTTGAGCGCCTCCCGCTGCCTCAGGCGAAAGACTTACCAATCGTCCGTCGGTTCAAGTTTCCTACTTCAGAGCAATCGCCGAGTTCGCTTCCTGCCGCTCCCGAAGAGGCACCGACTGACCCAGAGTTTCTACGAATCATCGACCTCGAATCTCGCAACATCGTCATAGACCCCGATGCCCGCCGACACAAACTGGTGACCGCAACGGAGAAGGCGATGAAACGGGCTCAGCCCGACGAGAAAGGTATTCTCCACTCCCGTTACGACGAGCCTTGTCTCGAACTTCGTGTTTCCAAGGGAGCCCTGGAGCGGGCACTATCATTAGTCAACGCGGTGATTCTCTACCTCGAAGCCGACGGATCCCCGTTACTGTGCAGCAAGGAAAGCACGGAACACGAGCTAAGATATTCGGCTATCGGATCCCGTTCGCTATTGTTGAGAAGATCCGTGAGAAAGGACGACGACAAGTACAGGAATATTTACGGACTAGAACAATCATTGAATATGAGCCCAAAGGAGACCTCGAGTTTCGCATTGGCGACTATACATGTGGCCGAGAGTGCCGCGATGGGAAGACGCAACGATTGGAAGATCAACTGTCGACCTGCGTGGGAGCATTCTTGCGTGAGGGGCGTGCAAGCCTCATCTCGGCCAAACTGGGGGTGCAACGTAATCTGGAGCGTCAGGCAAAGGAACGAGAGAGGGCACAATTAGCCCGACAAATTGCCGAGGAAGAGAATAAAGTACAAGATCTGGAAACCTGGGTCTCGAATTGGGCACGCGCTCGCCAGATGCGCGATTTCATCGCCGCGCTGGAAAAAGTTTGGGCACAGCAGGGGCACGATCTCTCACCCGGAGCACAAAAAGGACAGCGATCTAGCTCCGGCTTTTGAGCCATCAACGCTTCTACTTCCGATCGTGGAGGCATCTGTATCTCGGATGGCCAGCCTCTTGGGGGTTCGCTGGCCCGCCACTTGGGTCGATATTCCCATGCATCCGGGAATGATCTGGGTCCCCCGTATGAGTGGTACTCCTCCGAGTCGAACTCGCAAGAACGCGATTAGCTCGGCTCCGAAGGGAGGATTCCGGGGGTCTGGCGCTATACAGAGTAGAATAGCATTCAACAGAAATATACGGATGACCATAGACGGCCGGAACTTCTTGACAACGTTCCTGCGCGGTCTGGGTAATAGTCGCAAACCACTGACGGATCCCAATCCGGGTCCGATAAGGTGCCAGAAGCCTTCCCCCATATCCCGCCACCGATCAACCACCCCGACGCGAGCGTCAGAATCAGAAGTAGTCTCGACACGCGTGTTTTGGATGAAGGTGATGAGGGTAGCGCGTTCCTTTGCCACTTCGACGGAGGCCGGGGAAAATGACGAAGAGACCATTATGAAGTCACGCTTGGCACCGCGGCTCGTGCACCATACAGCCACCAGCGTTGTCAGACCTACAACGTACAACAAGAACGGATGGACGCGACTCATCATCAGGAGCCTCCTTCTTGACTCCGAAAACGGCGACCATTGAACGCCTGCTTCATGCTCCAACGGGGTATTTTGCAACTCAGGCGAGCAAATTGGCCCGCCCGACGGTGGGTTCTTGGCTCTTAGCTTTTCGCAAGGCATAACCATTACTTCGCCAAGATGTGGGACCAAAAATCATGAGGCGGTGAGTAATCCAGGCTGATTGGGGCCAACCAGCGTCACTTTTCCCGTGCTGGCTAACAATGCCGATTTGCGGGGTGTTAATGGCATTAGATCTTAGGAACGGAAGCCTGTGGATAATTATTTAAATATTAGTTGTCGCGGAGGGAACGAACCTGTACCAACATAATATATTTTTGGTCGGGCTGACTTTTCATATTCGACTTCGCCGAAAGCGTGGTCAATGCGCATATCAGCGACCAGGGAAGCCCGCAGTCGGAACAGACCCCGACCGAACCGAAGGGACCCCTCGAGGAGACCAACGGTGATCGAGAAGAGACGGAGGGTGAATAAGGATAATCTTGGGGTCATAGAAGCGCGATTCTATAATCAGATGTGCCGTGGGAGGACCTCGATTAGAAGCAAATCGGTATGGAAACACCGAATGTACTCAAGGGTTGATCCGTGAGAGACATACGAGACCCAATGAGGTTCTTGCGCACCACAGTCGAGAAAACCCGGCCGGATAGACTTTTTTGGTGCGGGCAGGGGTATGGTT
>WNFE01019067.1_pt1 | contig 10013 bp, 8 predicted proteins | sample 5400451 | NCBI WGS metagenome assembly WNFE01 (sample SAMN13153344, study PRJNA577476) | soil metagenome | isolation source: 200 cm saprolite under Douglas fir tree site 2 hole 2 | place: USA:California | collected 2015-04-18 | reverse complement strand
GTGTTTTCCGCAGCGGGCTATCATGTCTCTGACATCCTGCTCAATATCGTAATCACCGGTGCTGTCAATCTGGCGTTTACCCTCGTAGCCATCGCCTTGGTGGACAAAGTGGGACGCCGCAAATTAATGCTTTTCGGCTCGGTGGCTTTGGCGCTGATCTACTGTCTGCTCGGATTTGGTTTTCATCGACACAGCCATGGACTACACATGCTACTGCTGGTTGTTGTGGCCATCGCCTGTTATGCCATGTCGCTCGCCCCGGTTACGTGGGTAGTCATTTCAGAAATTTTCCCAAATCACATTCGTGGCGCAGCGATGTCCGTGGCGGTCACCTCGCTATGGATTGCCAGCTTCATTCTTACCTACACGTTTCCATTACTGAACCGGGGCGTTGGGCCGGCGGGAACCTTCTGGATCTATGCCGGCATTTGCTTGGCTGGCTTTCTGTTCATTCGCTGGCGCCTTCCGGAAACAAAGGGCCAGACGCTCGAGGAGATCGAACAGGCTTTGGCGACTTGAGTGGGATTCCCGCGAAACGATATGCAATTACCGTCTACCCTGCTGGATTGCTGTTGCGGCAACGTGCTGCGAAGGGGGTTGCTCAGGAGGAGGGATCGGATGGCTTGCAAACCCCATTTGCGCTGATCACTTGTGCGGCCCACGATCCAAACTAGCCCGCAGGGGAACGGAGATTTGCCGTGAAGAGGAAACGCTTCTCTGTGAAACGGATTATCGCGGTGTAGATGATTTGGTGGCTGTGGAAGCACTTCGAATTTTAACATTTCAATCGATTCCAACTAGTGAGACGCAACTGATTCATTAGCATTTGATTCCGGAGCACAGAATTTCATAGATTTCAATAAGAAGTGAAATCTGGTTCGGGACCCGGAGGTCGAAGGTTCAAACCCTTTCGCCCCGCTCTCATATTCGACTTGGTGACCTAGCCGTCTCGCGTGCCAAACAGATTTATTGTAATTATTGAGGAAGCTCTGCAAAATGTACTTGATCTTCCCATGGTCATGATACAATGACCATGAACAGGAGATAATGCAGTGAAGCACATACCAGCTGGTACCTTCAAGGCTCGCTGTCTCGCGGTAATGAAAAAGGTTCAAGCGACAGGCGAGCCGGTCATCGTAACCAAGCGCGGAACGCCAGTCGTCAAGGTCGTGCCCGCCCAATCGGAGAAGAATGAAATCTTCGGGTTCATGACAGGAAAAGTCAAAATCGTCGGCGATATCGAGTCTCCGATCCCTGTTGATTGGGAGAGCACGACAAAGTGATCCTGCTCGACACCCACGTGCTCGTTTGGCTCACCACTGAACCAACAAAATTGTCCAAGCATGCTAGCTCCGCCGTCCGAAGGAGCAGCCGAGCTGGCGGAATTGGCATCTCAGCGATTACTCTCTGGGAGTTGGCCTGGCTGGCGACTCACGGGCGCTTGCAGCTAACGGGAACGGTAGAGGCATATCTCGAAGAGCTTTCTTCGCGCGTTGCCGTCCTTCCTATCACCACGAAGGTTGCCGCATTGGCTAATCAGTTTTCGACAGACTATTCAAGCGATCCGTGCGACCGCATAATCGGAGCGACGGCGTTGGCAGAGGGCGTGGTCCTAGTTACCAAAGACGCGAAAATTCGCGATTGCGAGCAGATTCGGACGCTTTGGTAATGTCTTACTCCAATAGACGACAAGAAGGTCTATCTTCATCTTCAAGTAAATACAACGAGAACCCGGCAGTTCGAAAACCCGTCGCCTATGACGGTTTAGCAAACCTGCCAACTTTGTTGACCCGTTCTGAAAAATATGGACTCTACTATATTCCTTAATGGCTTACAACCAACGAGTCTTGACTCGTTTGGATTGGAACTGATCGGTTCTGAACAAGGAACTACTACACTTTTACTACACCTACTATCTGTTCGGTCCGCCAGCTCCTCAGCGGTCAGCGTAGTAGGCGACTTTCGGTGAGCCGGCGGCACGGAAAGATGATGCTCGCAGAAGTAAGGCGAATATACTTCCACGGCCGAATCACAGTGCACGCTTGATTCCAGGAATTAGCTCCTCCCTAGTTCCACCACAGCCAGACGAGCAGAGAGGCGCACGCACGTCGCACGACAGAAACCGTCGCACGCTCAATTCGAGTCGGTTGGGTTGCAGTTGAGATCCTTCGCGCAAAGGGCGCGCTCAGGATGACAACTTTTAGGTGTGTGCCACAAAAGCCGTTGTGGAGTGGTGCGCCGGATATTGCGGTTTATTCGGAGCGTAGGGCTTGTACTGCGTCTACGCGTGCGGCGCGGGCTGCGGGTATGGCGGATGCGATCAGGGCGGCGGCTAAGATCAGGATGGCCGATGCGAGCAGCGGCAACACGCCCGGTATTTGCACTTCGGTGATGTAATTGGCCAGGGCCCGGGCACAGACGTAACCCACGGTGATGCCGGTGACGACGCCGATTGCGGCGATGATGAAGCCTTCGCGGAGGACGTCGGCGAGAATGTCGTTCGGGCGTGCGCCGAGAGCTTGGCGGATGCCGAACTCGCGGGTCCGTCCGCTGACGGAAAAGGCGAGTACGCCGGCTACACCAATGACGGAGATCAACAGGGCCAACGAGGCGAATCCACCAAAGACAACGGCGTTGAGGCGGTCTGGAGTCATGACTTCGGAGCGAATGTCATCGAAGGTGCTGGGGCGCTCGACGGGTTGATCCGCTGCTATTTCGTGGACTTCGCGCGTAATGGTGGGAACGAGCGCGTAAGGATCGTTTTTGGTGCGCACAAACAGGCGGCAATTCACCCATTCTTGATCGGACGGCTGATACACGGTCATGGCCGCGGAGGGGATGAGGTCTTCGTCGTCCATATCGGGAACCACGGCGATGATGCGGCGCGATTCGTAGCTGATGCCAATAAATCGCATGACCGGATCGGTCCAGCGCAATCGACGATTTTCGGGATCCTGGCCGGGGAAGAGCTGTTTGGCGACGCTTTGACTGATGATGACGACGCGTTCGGCACCGTCGCGATCGCGGTCATCGAAATCGCGGCCTTGCAGGATGGGCAGGCCGAGAGTTTCGAAGAATCCGGGAGAGATGGAACGGAAACGCGCGCGGGGATCATCCTGACCGTTTTCGCGCGGGGCGCCCTCGATGGCGAAAGAAAATTGGATGCTGAGCGCACGCGAATCGCGCCACGGGACGCTGAAGCCGGAAGAGACATGTTCGACGCCGGGAACGTTGGCGATACGATGCTGAACATTACGATAGAAGTCGCGGACCTGTTCGGGGGTGCGTCCGTCGGTCATTGTAGGCAAATTCACGGCTAATACGTGCGCGGTTTCGAAGGGTGGCTGCGTTTTTTCCAGCACGAGTAGTGTGCGCAACAGCGCGCCTGCGCCAGCGAGGAGCAAGAAGGACGCGGTGATTTGTGTAACGGCGAAAATGCGTTGACGGCCGCGGCTGCCACCGGCAACACGCGCGCTGCTGCTGGACAAGCCCAATCCGCGCGAGCCGTCTCCCGCAGGCAGGCGCGGGACAAACGCGAGGAACACGGCGGCGATGGCGGCGAGGGCCACGCCAATCCAAAGCATGCTGGAATCGAGCGTGAGGCCTACGGCGCGAACGGAGAAGCGCGCGGCGTAGCGGCCGAGCACTGTGACCATGGGCGTGGCAATCAGAACGCCGGCTAGCAGGCCGGTACCGCAAAGAACCAGCGCTTCGGCGAGAAGAGAGCGGCGCAGAACGCCGGTGGATGCGCCCAACGCAGCACGCAAGCACAACTCCGGCTCACGACGAACCACACGCGCGAGAAACAGGTTGGCGACGTTCGAGCAGGCAATGACGAAGAGGAGGCCGGATGCGGCGAAAAGCACCCAGAGAATGGTGTTGGCACGCGAATTGATCTGCTCGTGCATGCGCGTGACGGTGAGTTGGTAATGGTCGTTGGCTTTGTAGGTTTCGGGATGAGCGGTGAGCATCCCGGAATAGACGGTTTGGAGCTCCGCACGGGCGGAATCGAGGGTGGCGCTGGGGGCAAGGCGCGCGAAGACCTCGGTCATGCGATGCTCGCGGCCTTGGACCATGGTGGCGGAAAGATGATGGGGGCTGGTCACGATATTGGCGATCAGCTGGGTTTCGACGGGATAGGGTACGGAAGGCTCAACGACACCGACGATCACGGCGGAGCGGGTCCCTTCGAAGCTGCCGACACGAATTGTTTTGCCGATGACGCTGGGATCGGAATGCAGCGAGGTGGTCCAGAAACGGTGCGTGAGGACGACGGCGCCTGGGGCGTTGGGGCCGTCATCGTTTGGGGTGAGCAGGCGCCCGAGCGTTGGCTTGAGGCCCATTACGTCGAAATAGTTTCCGTCGGCAACTCCTGCGCTGATTTCGCGCGGCTCGCCCAGGCCCACGACGGTGAAATCGAGTTGCGATAACGTTCCCAGTTCAGTGATGGTTTTCAGCCCGGTGCCGAGGTCCTTGATTTCTGGAACGGAGAAGGCGACATCATCGGCGCCTATCACGCTTTGGCGCAGGTAGAGCAGCCTTGCTTCGTCGCGGTTGGTGAGAGGCCGCAGCAGAACGCCGCGAACAATGCTGAAAATGGCGGCGTTTGCGCCAATGCCGAGCGCCAGAGTTATCACCGCTACGGCGGTGAAACCGGGATTCTTGTAAAGCATGCGTACGCCGAAGCTCATGTCGCGCCAGAGGCTCTCCAACCGGGATCCGGCGCGCTCTTCGCGGCATTCCTCTTTCACGCGTTCATAGCCACCGAAGGCGATACGCGCGCGGCGTTCGGCTTCAGCTCTTGGCAAGCCGGAGCGCTCGAGATCGTCGGCGTGACGCTGAATATGCGAACGCAATTCTTCGTCGAGCTCGCTTTCTTCGTGGTTGCGATGAAACAGAGTTGAGACCAGCGAGCGTATATATGCCAGGAGTTTCATACTTCCTCCGTGCGCGCGCCGAGAACCAGGCGCATAGCGGCGACCAGGCGATTCCATCCGTCTTCCTGTTCGCGAAGTTGCTTACGGCCGGTGGACGTGAGCTCGTAGTATTTCGCGCGGCGGTTATTGTCCGAGGTGCCCCAACTGGCTTTCAGAAAGCCCTGGCGCACGAGGCGGAATAATGCGGGGTAGAGCGCGCCTTGTTCGATGAGCAGCGCGCCGCCGGAAATCTGCTGGATGCGCAGGAGAATACCGTAACCGTGGGGTGAGCCGAGAGAGACGGCTTTGAGGATGAGCAGGTCGAGAGTGCCGGGGAGAAGGTCGGCTTGCGGAGCCATGGGTCCTCCTAAGTGGTTTAGGGAGGGTAAACCTGCTCTCCTAAGCAAAATCTCCTTCGAGTCCAGAAGATCGGTATCGTTCAAGTGCGCGAGTTCCATGTCGCGGCATCCCGTTGCGAGGAATTTCTTAGGAAATGTTTTAGGAAGGAATCCAACCCATTGAAAGGTCTGGCGGAGAGGGGGGGCTTAAACCCCAAGCTTTTTGAAAAGCTCGTTTTACAAGGGAAATTGCCGCGATCTCCTTTACTACCGCGAACTTTCAAACTTCACAGATGAAGCGCCGTGAAGTCCCGCGAAGCGCGAAGAAGCCCAAAAAGTGGCGAAAAACAGTAGCCCGCAGTAGCCCGAGAAGTAAGTCGACAGTTCTTGACTCCAGACTGTGCCCGAAGTACCGACGATTTAACCGAATGACTTGCTCACTCGAACTTCCCCGAACGGGACTTCTTGCCCATGTAGTGGAGTTCATAGCCTAGCGGAGGGAGTTAGCGCCCTGATTCTCATGACCAACTGCCTGAGTTGCGGCTTCGGGTCACACTTGGACAATCCTGCTGATCGGCGCAACCTGGCCCTATTGCTGAAGAGCGTTCCGACTGAGGTAAAGTGGTGTCATCGTGATCATCAACCTCGCGCGGCGTGCACATGACCATAACTGGGAACTGGATCCGATTACGCGCTCTCTCCTCGACACCGATTTTTACAAGCTGCTGATGCTACAGTTCATCTGGAAACAGTTCCCGAACACAAGCGCTTCATTTTCATTCATCAATCGTTCCGTGGAGGTACACCTTGGCGATTTGATCGATGCCGATGAGCTTCGGGAACAGTTGGACCAAACAAAGAAGCTACGATTTCATAAGTCCGAGCTGATCTGGCTCGCAGGCAATACCTTCTATGGACGACGCGGTATCTTTGAACCTGCTTTCCTGGAGTGGCTCGAACGCGACTTCCGGCTCTCTGATTATGAGCTCTCTGTTCAGGATGGGCAGTTCACTCTCTCCTTTCGCGGCCTTTGGACAGAGACGACGATGTGGGAGATTTATGCACTTTCGGCCATTAGCGAACTGCAAACTCGCGCTAGCCTCAAGCGTCTGAGCGAATTCGAATTGGATATTCTCTATGCCCGGGCCAAAACCAAGCTGTGGGAAAAGATGGAGCGGTTGCGCGGCGTCCCGGGCCTGAAAGTGAGCGACTTTGGAACGAGGCGGCGGCACAGCTTCTTGTGGCAGGAATACGTCGTAAAAGCCATGAGCGACGTGCTCGGCAGCAGCTTTACCGGAACTTCCAATACCTATCTGGCCTATCAACACGACTTGGAAGCGATCGGAACAAATGCACATGAGTTGCCCATGGCTTTGGCAGCGATGGCCAAGGACGACGAAGAACTAAAGACAGCGCAATACCGCCTGCTGGAGCTCTGGCAGCAGACCTATCAAGGTGAGCTACTCATCCTGCTTCCAGACACCTTTGGCACGTCACAGTTCCTCCGCAATGCTCCGGATTGGGTAGCGGACTGGACGGGGCAGCGTGCAGACAGCAAAGATCCTTTCCTGGCAGGCGACGAATACATTGCGTGGCTTGAACAAAGAGGGCGGGATACACGGCAAAAACTATTTATTGCTTCTGACTCCCTCGATGTGGACGCGATTCTCGGATTGCATGCCCATTTTTCCGGGACGATTCGCAATGGCACTTCTCCCGAAGATTTCCACCAAGCGAGCGACTTTCTCGATGAGAAAAAATGGCTTCCCGAGCGCCGCATCCGGTTCAGTGCGGGTTGGGGCACGTTGCTGACCAATGATTTTCGCAACTGCAATCCTCAAGGCGGTGACGACTTTGACCCTCTGAGTCTGGTGTGCAAGCTCAATGATGCCAATGGCAAGCCAGCAGTGAAACTTTCCGACAACTTTCAAAAGGCGCTGGGGCCTCGCGAAGAGATCCAGCGCTATCAGCGGGTGTTTGGACTCGCCGGCCTTGCTCATGCACCGATTGTGACGTAGTGGGAAAGCGTTTCCGAAACGGGGTTCGAGGAAGGTGAGTGAGCCCTCCCCGAACCACATTAACTCCTGGGCATATTCGACAACCATCCTTTGATACGCTCTTCTAGCTGACGATTGAAATCAACGATTACCCAAATGTCTGGTTTGCCCGTATGGCGATCTCAGGATTCACGCTACATGACTTGGCTCGAATATCATGAATTGACGAAGCACAGTGCAGAGTCGCTGCGAAGAACTCAGCACTACCTCGATTGGGCCAATATGCCCAATCCGTTTCGGCATTATGAAGGTGTTCCGGTCGTGGATTTGCCGGCCGACCCGCCCGCTCCACAGATTTCGGCTCTCGAAGTACTCGAGGGCAAAACAGGAAATACTCTCGCGAGGGACGGTGCGGGATTCCTTTCCCAGTTGATGTTCTATTCAGCCTCGATTAGCGCGTCCAAGCGAGTCCCGTCCACTGGAGCTATCTACTCACTGCGCGTCAATCCTTCTTCCGGTAATCTCCATCCGACCGAATTTCACTTCTCCACGCATGGCCTCGTCGATTGGTCCGATGGCCTCTATCATTACCGTCCCTCATCCCATGTGGCAGAACAACGCGCCATCGGAGATTTTAGCGCGAAACTTGTCGACACCCGTGCCCCGCTGCTTTTCGTTCTGACCAGCATTGCCTGGCGCGAAGCCTGGAAATACAGGGACCGGGCCTATCGGTATTGCTTACACGACATCGGACATGCCTGGCAGGCTCTCACTCTTGCTGCTCGATCCATCGGATGCGAAAGCTTTGCGCTTGGCCATTTCTCAGATGACAGAGTGGCGGAATCGTGTCTCCTCAGTGCGGATGAGTGGCCCATGTTGATCGTCGGGCTTCACGGCCCATCCATTCCCGTAAGGATGCCGGATCCAGCCGCGACGATTATGTTTGGTGGTCAGCCCAACAGGCTTTCGGAAGAGGAAATACCGTATCCTTTGATTGAGAGAATTCACGCTGCTACGAAGCTCTACACGGAAGGCACCATTCCCTCACTTGGCCAGCCGAAGGCATCTGGCCGCGGCGAAATCAGCCTGCCGCCTCATGACTCCACAAGCCGCAACTTCGGCGAGGTCGTTCGTACCCGGCGTTCCGCTCTTGACTTCAAGGGTGGGCGCGAGTCGATCTCCCTCTCCCAACTTGCGACTCTCCTTTCAAGCACAAGGGAGCGTCTCTTCGCCGATTTCGCTACAGCTCGTTTCATCCAACTGTATCTGTACGTCCACCGCGTCGAAGGCTTGGCGCCGGGTGTTTACCGCTACTGGCCGGAGCACGGAGAGCTGGAGAAAATCAAAGCAGGGGACCAACGCCTGGTAGCGGCAGCTCTCAGTTTGAGACAAGACCTGGCGGGTAACGCCTGCGTGGCCTTCTCCATGATCGGCGATTTTGAGAATGCTGCCAGCATATACGGAGATCGCGGCTATCGATACGTGCATTTCGAGGCGGGAGCTCTGGGCCAAAGAATGTATCTCGCTGCAGAGGCTCTTGGCCTGGGAGCAACGGGCATGGGAGCGTTTTTTGATGAGGAAGTGAACCGATATCTGAGCCTTGCTCCTGAGCTAGGACAAGTTGTCTACCATTTCGCAATCGGTTACCCGGTTGCTGATCCACGTCTGGAGGCTTGAAAGCATATGGTCGACTTCCTGGTGCATCGAAACGACCACTTCATTTTGTCCGGGCCCCCATCCGACGAAGCCACTGCATTGGCGTTGGTGTGGCACTGGTCCATCATCCAAATTGGTGAGGCAAAATCGTCGTCTTTCGGCCAGTGGCACTCGTGGATTTGCGGTACGACGCCCAAGCGCTTCAACTCAGGAACTGAATAAAGCATATGAATGAGAATTGCTCTGCCCTCACCCGGCTTCGCTTCGACCGATATCGCCCCACTTCACCAGATACGGGTATCAGAACAGGAGGCAGATTTTCGTTGGAAACTCTTGTTCAAAAACTACGCGCGCGTACCGGCCTACTCACCATCGCTGAGGTCACGAGAACGGCAAAAGTGAGGTCTTAGGCACGGTGGATCGGCCTCTCTACGTAGATAAAGGTTTGAGTAGATTACTCTCAGCCGATTCGACAGACCATGAAATCCCTAAACGGCGGATCGATGGTGAGGAGCGTTTGGAAGTAATTGGAGCCACAAGGGATAGTAAATTTGGTGAAGAGGGGGGATTCGAACCCCCGTTAGGGTGTTTATTCCCTAAAATGGTTTAGCAAGCTGTAGCGTCCCAGGCCCTGTTGCTCGGAATCAATCATTTACGGCGGATGAAAGCCCGGTGTTCGGGCAGGAAGCGTCTTGTTCGGGAGCAACTGTTCCCCAGTTGTTCCCCAACTACTTTCTGGTTTTTCCACATCTACCGACTTTTCCTCACATAGATGTTTATGCGAGACTTGGGGGCCATAAATGGCTACTGCATTCGGGCGAACGCTAACTAACGTGACGAGGGCGCGAGTGTCGATGAGGAGTTTGCTTTCGATTGTCGAGAAAAGGACTGTAGTGCGCGCGCGAGATCTGTACCAGTCTGGAATACATCCGGAAGCACTAAGCAGGGCCCTCCGGCGAGGACTCTTTTTGAAGATCGGGCGAGGGCTTTACACCCGTAAGGATTTTTCCGCGGACTTTGAGCGCCAGATAATGCTCGCGTGTAAGCGCGTACCCAATGGCATCGTTTGCCTGAAGTCCGCAGTCAGGTTCCACGGCCTTCTTCCA
>WNFE01004959.1_pt1 | contig 10013 bp, 9 predicted proteins | sample 5400451 | NCBI WGS metagenome assembly WNFE01 (sample SAMN13153344, study PRJNA577476) | soil metagenome | isolation source: 200 cm saprolite under Douglas fir tree site 2 hole 2 | place: USA:California | collected 2015-04-18 | reverse complement strand
TTCCTCTCAATCAGTCCCACAGGCAGCCCCAACGCCTTCCGCAGTTTCGCTTCCTTGTCCGCCATCACTCCATGGTCGCTCTCATGATCGTATCCGGCGAGATGAAGTACTCCATGCAGGACCAGAATCTTGATTTCGTGTGCCTCCGAATGGCCCAGCCCTCGTGCGTTCTGTTTGGCGATCTCGGCCGAAATCGCTATATCGCCAGCCAAAGCGTCCACAAAAACCGACTCAGGCACAAATGAGAGCACGTCGGTGGGCTGGTCCTTTCCGCGAAAGCGGCGGTTGAGCGCGCGCAACTCGCGGCTGCCAGTGATCAGGACGTTGACCACGCCCCTCAGCTTGACCACACGACTGGCCCGCGCCACAAAGTTTGCCAGCGCTGTGTCGCTCAATCCTGCCACGTGTTTGCGAAATATAACCAGGCTTTCCTTTGCTCTTTGCGCTCTTCGCGGTCTTTCTTAGCGTCCTTCGCGGTTAAAATCTCTTTCTCGACCCAAAAAACAAAGAGGAGGGCCGGAATCCAGCCCTCCCGTTCAATCTTACCCGCTCTATTCGCTGGTTTCTACTTCCGAAGTCAGCCCACCGTTCTTATCGCCGCCGTTCTTGATCACCGGCGCTGACTCCGTCCCATTTGCCTTGCCATTCGCATGGGAGTCGGGAGGCGAAACTTCCCCTTCCACTCGGGCCTTGTGTTCATCGTACGCGCGGATGATGCGCTGCACCAGGTGGTGCCGCACCACATCAGTATCGTCAAAGTAAGCAAACGTCAGTCCCTCAACATGCTTGAGCACGTCAGCCGCCTCGAGCAGACCGCTGCGCTTCGCATTCGGCAAATCAATCTGGGTGACATCGCCCGTGATAACCGCCTTAGAGTTGAATCCCAGCCGGGTAACGAACATCTTCATCTGCTCGGAAGTTGTGTTCTGGGCCTCGTCGAGGATCACGAACGAATCATTCAGCGTGCGCCCGCGCATGAATGCGATCGGCGCGATCTCGATCACGCTTTTCTCCAGATACCGGTCCACTTTCTCCGGCTCCAGCATGTCGTAAAGGGCGTCGTACAAAGGACGCAGGTAGGGATCGATTTTGTCCTGCAAGGTCCCCGGCAGAAACCCCAGGCGCTCGCCCGCTTCGACTGCGGGACGCGCCAGAATAATCCGGTTCACGCGCTTGGCCAGCAATGCAGAGATGGCCATCGCCACGGCCAGGTAGGTCTTGCCGGTTCCCGCCGGCCCGATCCCGAACACCATGTCGTGATTTTCGATGGCTTCAATATAACGACGCTGGTTAACGCTCTTCGGCTGCACCGTGCGGCGGCCAAACGATCGCTGCCGACCGGCCTCGGCCAGCCCGCGCAGAGTGGTTTTGGGGTCGGCTAACAGGACGCGCAGCATGCTGCCCAGGTCGCCATTGTTGAAGGTGTGTCCGGAACGCTGCAGATGGTCGTAATCGGCAAAGACTTGCTCGGCTCGGGCAACGTCACGCGCCGCACCTTCCAGGTCGATGGAATCGGATCGCAGGTCGATATTGATATTCAGGCCGTCTTCCAGCAAGCGCAGATTCTCATCCCGCGTGCCGAACAGGGTCTCGATGTTGGGGCTGATTTCAATGCTCTTCTTCATTTAGCGTCTGGCGCTCTTCCTCCCTAGCTTTGGGCGTTTCAGTTGCCTGTGTGGGGACCGATCTTTTACACGTCCTGTTCGGCAGGATGGCCAGGCACACTCCTGCCCTCTTGCGGACAAACCATTCTTGTGTCTGGAGGTGGAACCAGCCGAGAGTGCTCGCCCCGAGGTGCAGGCAACTACCATTACGTAAAGGTTACCCCTGCTCAAGGACGGGAGTCAATGGCGTTGAATTCGATGTGGGCGCGAGCGTCCCGCTCGTGCCTCCCCGACGACCAATCGTATGAACCTAACAATACCAGCCAGATGCGGATTCCTGGCAATTGCAGCCCGTCCCAAGTCCAGATATCATCCACGGCACAATGAGATTGACATACGGTTTCCTGCTCGTGATGTTTACCGTCTTTGCCTGCGCTCAGGCTCCCTCCCGCTCCGGTGAAGTTGATGCCATCTACCCTGACGCCCGGACGCTCTATCTTGATATGCACCAGAATCCTGAACTCTCATCGCATGAAACCCAAACCGCGGCGAAGCTGGCCGGACGGCTTCGTGATCTCGGCTATACGGTCACAGAACATGTGGGTGGAACTGGAATCGTTGCCATCCTAAAGAATGGCGCGGGTGCAACCGTCATGCTTCGCACCGAGCTCGATGGCCTTCCGGTAGAGGAAAAAACAGGCCTTCCTTACGCCAGCAAAGTCCGCACCAAGGACGATTCCGGACGTGATGTTGGCGTCATGCACGCCTGCGGACATGACGTACACATGGCATCGCTGTTCGGAACTGCGGCCATCATGGCCCACAGCAAAGACACCTGGCACGGAACTCTTATTTTGATTGGCCAGCCCGCCGAGGAAACTATCAGCGGCGCCAAACGAATGATCGAAGACGGCCTCATGACACGCTTTCCCAAGCCAGACGTGGCCCTGGCTCTACATGTGGGCAACCAGCTTCCGGCGGGAAAGGTCGGGGTTGGTCCGGGCTACCGATTTTCAAACGCCGATTCCCTGCGCATCACGATCTATGGAAAGGGCGGTCATGGCTCCATGCCGAACAGCACCATCGATCCGATCGTGATCGCCGCACGCACAGTGATAGCACTCCAGACAATAGTCTCTCGCGAAGTGAAACCTGGAGAAGTAGCGGTCGTCACGATCGGATACATGCAAGCCGGTACCAAAAACAACATTATCCCTGATCAGGCTGAGCTCGGACTTACCGTGCGCAGCTATAAACCTGAAGTTCGCAAACAGGTGCTCGCTGCCATCGAGCGGATCACCAAGGCCGAGGCAACCGCCGCGGGTGCGCCGCGTGAACCTAAGATCGAGCACTATGAGGCCACGGATGCCGTCTATAACGATCCGGCTCTCTCTCAACGCATGGAGGGCGTGCTGCAGTCCGCTCTGGGCAAAGACAACGTGGTAGTCGAAGATCCGGGAATGGCTTCCGAGGATTTTTCTTTCTTGAGTGCGCAGGGCGTGCCGTCGTTCTACTTCAGTCTGGGCGGCGCGAACCCGGCGAAATATGCCGAGGCGAAGGCCACGGGAACAAATCTGCCATCGAATCACTCCTCGCTGTTTGCGCCCGATGTGGACCCATCGCTGCACACAGGAATCGAAGCAGAAGCGGCGGTGCTGCGGAATCTGCTGAGCGGATCGGCGGATGATCTGCGCAAGTCAGTGTCGGCTGGACACTAAGGCCTGCTGCCGGCGGTGTGGGGCGGAGATTCTTATCCGCCACCTCAAGCCCGCTCGCATCCTTCATGACCAAGGAATAAAGTCCAAACCAAAATCAAGGTCAAGGGCGGCGGACAAGAGTGTCCGCCCCACACCTAGGCGCCTTCTCCCTTGGCATCCCCTGTTGAGGCTGGCACCGCCCGTTGTTTTGCCCATGCCCGCAGTGCCTGGATTTCCTCTGACCGAGTAGTGGAAAGCGGTACGGTGGCCTTCAGCGCGTCGAGCAAGCCTTGCGTGTTCACAGCCTGCTTGGTGGAGAATGCCGCGTACAGTGCTGTCTGCACGGCGGCGTCAATCTCAGCGCCGGAGTAACCTCTCGCGGCTGCGGCCACTCGATCCAGATCGAACTCGGCCGGATTTCTTTTCCGCCGCGCCAAATGAATCCCAAAAATCTGCTTGCGCTCGGCCTGATTTGGCAGATCGACAAAAAACAACTCGTCGAAGCGCCCCTTGCGGATCAATTCAGGAGGTAGGACCGTCACATTGTTGCAGGTAGCGGCTACGAACACCGGGGCTTTGCGGTCCTGCATCCAGGAAAGGAATGCGGCGAGGATGCGCGACGAAACGCCGGCATCGACCGAGGCGGAATCCGGCCCGCTTCCGGCAAAGATCTTTTCCAGTTCGTCAATCCAAAACACGCAGGGCGCAAGTCCTTCGGCGACGCGAAACACTTTCTGGATTCGTTTCTCAGTCTCGCCGATGTACTTGTCGAAGATGGCGGCGGTGTCGAACTTCACCAGCGGCAGCTTCCACTCTCCAGCGATGGCGCGGGCGCACATGCTTTTGCCGCAGCCCTGCACCCCCAGAATGATTGCTCCGCGCGGCGGCTCCAGTCCAAAGTCGCGGGCGGCGTCTTCCCAGGTGCCACGGCGTTGCGCCAGCCAGCGCTTCAGGTTGTCGAGGCCTCCCACGCTGCCCAGATTTTCAGAAGCGTCAATGAACTCCAGCATCCCGGAGCGACGCAACAACTCCTTTTTCGCGTCGAGCACGTCGGTGACGGTTTCCGGCGTTACGCCGTAGCGGGTTACGATCGCCTGCGAAGTCGCGCGCTCGGCTTCCTCCTCGGTCAGGCCGCGCAGGTTGTTCGCCATGGCGTCGAGGCCCGCCGGATCCAAGGTGCGTTTCAGCGTACGAGTCTTCCCTACTCTCACACTCATTTCGTCGATGATCTGGCGCAGACGCTGCTTGTCCGGCAGAGGCAGTTCCAGGAACTCAACCAGGCTGCCCAACTCTGGCGGAATCGTGATCGCCGGCGCGGTAATGATGACGGTGCGCCGGTTGGCGGAAAACTTTTGTCCCACGTCGCGCAGCCGACGGACTACAACCGGGTCGTCCATGTGGCGATGAAAGTCTTTGAGAACGAATGCCGCCTCAAGCGACATCGCTTCCAGGTTGCCGAGCGCCTGGGCGGGTTCCTTGCTGTTGTAAAGGGCTTGGGCGCCGGCGTCGTGCGAATCGTAGCCGGTGGCGCTGGTCGAAAGGTGGCTCGGTTCGGGGACCAGTTCTCCGACGTCACTGCCGCAACGAACCAGCCCACTGGCGATGCTCCACTCGAAAGTGGCCAGATTCAGAGAGGAGCAGGCCACGCGCACCAGGCGCACCGCGCGCATCTCCTCCACCGTTTCCATCACGACAATGGGCGTGGAAGAGTTGAGCAGAATTTTCAGGCGCTCGAGGGTATCCGCCATAAGGGTTTGACCATCTATGACTTACTCCCGTAAAATAGCTTATTCGACAGCAATCGGAACACCTCTCCATAGAAACGAAGGTAACGAAGCAGACATGGCAAACCACTTTTCGGCGCTGAAGCGCGCCCGTCAGACTGAGAAACGAAGCGTCCGCAACCGTTCCAATACTTCCCGGCTGCGCGGCGCCCTGCGCCAACTGCGTGAGTCCCTGGCCAAAGGCGACAAAGCCGGCGCCGATCTGGTGTTCAGGCAGACAGTTTCCGCCCTCGACAAGGCGGTCCAGAAGGGCGTAATCCATGAGAACACGTCTTCGCGCTACAAGTCCCGCCTGAGCGCTCGCGTGAATGCGTTGAAGTAAGCTGTCAGCTTTCAGCTTTCAGCTCTCAGAAAATCGCCTTCCGGCCATTCAGCGAAAACGTGGTATCAGGAAGCCGGCGCGCTTCTGGTGCTCGCGGAACGCGTCTCCGAATTGTTGGGTGAGCATGGTTTCTTCCTTCCTGGCTTTGAAACAATATCCAGTCAGCACCAGGCAAACGCCCAGGACGCATCGCCACTCGTCGATCACCAGAGCGGAACCAATAGTGGCCAAAATGAGGCCGGAATAGATTGGATGTCGCAGGTGAGAGTAAGGGCCGGTGCGGATGAGCTGGTGGTCCTCTTTGATAGTGATCCTCGCGCTCCAATACTCCGCCAGATGATAGCGGGCCCAAACTGCTAGCCCGATACCTCCCCAGGTAAAACCCACCCCCAGAGCCGCACTGGACATGGTGCGAGGGATGAATCGAGTTCCCAGGAAACCGATTCCCGTTGAACCGCTGAAAACCAGGACGTAGCCAACGATCTCGATCAACAGAACGGCGGATCGAGAAGTGAAAGATTCCTTTTCGCGAGTGGCGCGGGTTTTAATCGCACCAATGATCCAGCAGATGACGAATACGATCCAGGGGAGCTCGACCAGAACCCGAAAAACGTCTCTTTCCGTCATCTGGTGATCCTAGACCGGCAGTTCTTCCTGGGACCATCCGGGGCCTTCGGGCTTGACCTCGGCGGTAAGATCCAGGATCAGTTTCTCCAGCACGAATCGCTTGGTGGGTGGATTGGAACGCAGAGCCAGGTCGGCTTTCGCCACAAGCCGGATGGCACGAGTCAGCTCACGTTTCGACTTGTAGCGGCGGGCCTGCTTGATGATGTCATCCGCGGCAAACGGCGGGACGCGGAAGCCCTGCCAGAGCGCGGCCCAGAGCATGCGCTGGTCGCGCACGTTGCGTTCCAGAATCACCAGCATCTGGCGAAAGGTCTTGGCCAGCATGTAAATGTGTCCGATCGCAGCTTCATCGCCGTCACCACTGCTCAAAATCGCATCCAGCATTTGCAAAGCGCGCACCCGGTCTTTCGCCGAGATTGCGTCGGTCAGCTCGTACAACGATCGCTGCTTCGCGGCCAGCACCATGGTTTCCACGTCGCCCAGCGTGATTCGCTTTTTTTCTCCCACGTAGAGAATCAGCTTTTCCAGTTCATTGGAGACCATCATCATGTCGCCGCCGAGGGCGTCGACCAGTTCACGGGCGGCGTCGGTGTCAATTTTCACGTCCCGGGTGCTGCCGTATTCGCCGATCCAGCGGACGGCCTCGCTTTCCTCCACCCGCGCCAGCTCGACAATGGCGCAATACTGGCCCAGCGTTTCCCGGATGCGCTCGTAGCGCTCTTTGTCAGTCATGTCCATGCGGCGCGCGTCGGCCGGAATGCTGATGTGGTCGGCGACAAAGATTAGGACTGCGTCCGGGTTCGGATCTTTGCTGTAGGCCTCAATGGCGGCCAGTTTTTCGTCGTTCGATCCCCGCCCGAACAGGTTTTTGACGCCCCGGATGAAGAACACCTGAAACGGCGCCATCAGGGACGGAGTGCGCGCGCGATCCAGGACCTCCGCCAGGTCTGTCTCAGAGAGATCAAACTCAAACAGGCTGAAGTCGCGGAGTTCGGCCGGCACCAGATGCTGGAGGATGGCTTCGCGGCAGCGTTTGCGGAAGAAAACCTCGTCGCCCACAAAAACATAGACGGGACGCAGCTTGCGGGCTTCCACTTCAGAAACGAAGCGATCGGCTTGGGCGAAAGCCCGCATCAGAAACCCTCCATATTCAAAAACCCTCCAGCACATTGCTCACCAGGGTGCGGGCAAATTCGCGCGACAGTCGCTCCAGCGCGGGTGAGTCTTCTTCGAAGAAGCTCGGGAGTTGCTGGGAGATCTGGTATTCCTCGCGGAACAGGTAAGAAGGATTTTCGTAGAGAATCTTGCCTTGGCGGTCAGTCAGCGTAACCCTCGCGGTCAAGACCACTAACGCACTCGAAGCCCGCCCGGTCTGGGAATCGTAGGTCAACGGCGAAGTTGATGTACTGACCACGGTGCCGCGCAAGGTCGCGTCGGCGGTGTCGCTGGGTTCGGTCAGAATGTGGTAATGAGTGCGCGTTACCATTTCGCGGACCACAGCGGCGGTCAGCTTCTGCTCAATTTTGTAGGTCTGTGTCTGGTTGATGAAGGCGGGGATCGCAATCGTCTGGACATTGGCGGGAAGAGTTACGGCGTGGCCGGCGGTGTGATAGCCACAGGCCGTACTGAAAAGCGAAATCAACATCAACATCCGTAGCACAGGGATATGTAGCGACCTGTGGTACTTCCGGCTTTTGGCGGGCGAGGGCGCCCGCTCCACACGGACCACACTGGCCCCACGAACCGCGCGGGTCATTGGATCTTTCCTTTAGGGCGGGATGCGGCCATATTTTCAGCGCACTCCACGGCGGTGGCGGCGGCGATTCGCAGGTTGTCCGCGGCTGCCCATAGCCACAGCCCGTTGGCGAGACTTGAGTCGGGCTGAATCGACACCAGGACATCGCCCTGTCCTGCCGCATTCACGTTACTTGGCGATTCTTCCGCGAAACCCGTGATGGTCAGGTGTTCCCCGGCCAGCGCTTTGGAGATGCTCTCAATCTCTGCCGGCTGTTCCATCTCAACATGCAGGGTGAACGAGTGTCCATGAAAGATTGGCGCTTGCAGCAGCAGGAGGGACGGCAGAGGCGCGTCCTCGCCGACGAGCCGCTGGTAGTGCTTGAGCACGCGACGCTCGATTGTAGCCAGCGCCGGGACGGACTGTTCCCCGTAGCGCGCCACCATGTTGAATGCAACTTGAGTATCGAACACCTTCTTCGGCAGTTGCTGAAAAGAAAGCAGATTCACAGTCTGTTCGTGAAGCTCGTCCATTCCCTTCTGGCCATGTTCCGACGCAGGTTGAAATACCGTCGCCACTACCCGTTTCACCGCGCCGGCTTTCCGAACACGGAGCAGCAGGAGCGCCAGCACCACGGCGGCGGGATGGGCCACCACGGCCGGTCCCGGCTGCAGTACCGGGGTCAAGGTCTGACCCAGCTGCCGTTGAATCCACGGCGACTTGACTTCCGCTTCCGGCTCGTCTTCCAAAGCATAGGAGAGATCGACGATCGAACTGCCCGCCTTCTGTGCCTTTTTCCAGTTTTGGCGGGTACATTCCTGGTCGGAAGCAAAGAACGTGAAATCGATTTTTTCAAACTGCTCCGAACGCACGCTCTGGATAAACGAAACTTCGTCTCCGACCGACTCCAACTGTCCCAGCGATTCGTTGTCATCGAGCAGCTTGATGTCGACCGAGGGAAAATTACGGTCGCCCAGCACCTCGCCGATCTCTTTCCCCTTCAGCGTACCCGCGCCCACGATGGCGAGGCGATAGAGATCGCTCACCCGCGCCGGATCAGGATGCGTCGTGGGAACGGATTTGAAATTTGAACTCATGAGGTCTGAGATGCCGCGGTATAGGCCGGCGGCGGTGGCGGGCTTCCCTTGCGCCGGAAGATCCACTTCAAACGCCAGAATACGCCGGAGAAGACGTAGAGCAACGCGATCACAAACAACACCCACTTAGAATAGAAACGAACCGCGGCAAACAATAATCCAAAAAGAATCACCAGCTGAAAGGGCTGCCGGGAACGGAAATCAATGTCCTTGAAGCTGTAAAAGCGCCAGGTGCTCACCATCAGATATCCCACCGCCACCACCATCAGCATCCAGGTAATCGCAGTCCACCAGGAAGTAATGGGATCGCCTTCTGAAAAATGCACCACCGCGGCGATGACACCCGCGCCCGCCGGGATGGGCATGCCGACAAAATATTTCTTGCCGGGCCGGCCTGGGTTTGAGGGCTGCGGATTGCTGGTGATGTTGAAGCGTGCCAGTCGGCTGGCACCGGCCATCAGGAACAAAAAGCTGGCAATCGCGCCGAACTGAAGCAGCTTGTTGTACAACTCGCCCAAATTCGAAGGGAGCTGTCGAAACCCCCACATCCAGGCGAGCAACGCGGGAGCCACACCGAAGGTGATGACATCCGCCAGCGAGTCCAGTTCCTTGCCGAAATCGCTGCTGGTTCCCGTCATGCGGGCAATGCGCCCGTCCAGACCATCGAACAGCACGGCAAACCCGATAGCTTTCGCGGCATTGTCATAATGCCAGGCATCGGCGCTTGTGCCGTGTGTAATCTGCAGAATAGCGTAGTATCCGAAAGCAATGTTGGCGGTGGTAAACAGCGAAGGCAAAATGTACATGCCCTTGCTCAGCCGTCGCGGAGGACGGCCGTCGCCGCCCCGCTTTTGGACTTCGGGCGCGTCGGGAACCATTAGGGTGCTCCTTGACGAGTTACTTCTGCCCCAACTGTAGCCCTCGGAGACGGTTGGCCCGGCAGATACGCCAGCACGCTGGCTCCGCCCTTCACCCGGTCTCCCACTTTGATCTGCATGGTGGCGGAGGCATCCAGCAAAACGTCGACGCGCGAACCGAACTTGATCAGGCCCACCCGTTCTCCGCGTTCTACACGATCGCCTGCTTTCTTGCTGAAGACGATCCGGCGCGCCAGCAGTCCCGCAATCTGTTTGAAGATTACCGTCTG
>WNFE01004958.1_pt1 | contig 10013 bp, 11 predicted proteins | sample 5400451 | NCBI WGS metagenome assembly WNFE01 (sample SAMN13153344, study PRJNA577476) | soil metagenome | isolation source: 200 cm saprolite under Douglas fir tree site 2 hole 2 | place: USA:California | collected 2015-04-18 | reverse complement strand
TGGCCGTCGAGCCGCTCCTGCTCGATCTCGTCCATGCGCAGGAGGCGGTCGGCAGCCTGTTTCGTGAAGGCGGCGTCCTTGATGTCTTCGCGCAGAACGCCCGTGCCCTTTTCATCTCCGCAACCAAACAGATTTCCGCAGGCATGATGCTGCGGCTGAGGCTGGGTCTCCTGATCCGGCAGTGGATCGAAGTTGTTGTGCATGGTCTCCTCCTGATTCCCTCCCAAGCTGACGGGTTCTCCACGGACAGACTGACTCGGGCCCGCTACATGGACGCGGATTATACGCTTAGTCGCGGATTTATTTGGCTACCCGATCTATCGAGGATTTGACCGCAACGCTACACATTCGCAGCCCTAATCCGCTATGATACTCGCCCCCGGAGCACAGCCTCCGCCCGGGAATGCGCCGTCACATCAGGAGCGGGCATGGAAAAAGCACTCAGCCTGGAATTTCTGCGCGTCGTCGAACGCGCCGCGATTGCCTCCGCGCGCACGATGGGTCTCGGCGATCGCCACAAATCCGATCAGATGGCCGTGGAAGCTATGCGCTCCGAAATGGACACCGTCGGAATGGACGGCACGATCGTGATTGGCGAAGGCGAGCGCGACGAAGCGCCGATGCTTTTCATCGGCGAAAAAGTGGGCGCGGCCGTGCGGGACAAAAGCCGCAAGTATCCCGAAGTGGACATTGCCGTGGACCCACTCGAAGGAACCAATCTGTGCGCGACGGGTGAACCGAACGCCATCGTGGTGCTGGCAGCGAGCGAACGCGGCGGCCTGCTTCACGCACCCGACTTGTACATGGAAAAAATAATCGTCGGCCCATCATGCAAAGGAGCGGTGGAGCTGGATGCGCCGGTGGCGGACAATCTGAAAGCCATCGCCAAGCGGCTGGGCCGCGACGTGGAAGACCTTGTCATCATCGTCCTCGACCGCCCGCGCCACGAAAAGCTGATCAGCGACATTCGTGCCGCCGGCGCCCGTATTCGCCTTATTTCAGACGGCGATCTTTCTGCCGGCATCAGCGCCGCTGTGATCGGCACCGGCGTCCATGCCGTCATGGGTACAGGAGGCGCACCGGAAGGCGTACTGACCGCCGCGGCACTGCGCTGCTTGAACGGGCAGATTCTCGCGCGCCTGGTGGTGTCGAAACCCGAGCACCACGAGCGGGTAGCGCAAATGGGCATCAAGGATCCGAAGCGCATTTACGACACGCATGAACTCGCGCCCGGGAAAAAACTAATCTTCGCGTGCACCGGCGTGACCGGCGGCGGCCTGCTCCGTGGCGTGCGCTTTTTCGGCGAGGGCACGCGCACCCACTCGCTGATCCTGACGCTGGATGATCGCCAGGTCAGATTCATCGACACCGTGCACCTCGACAACCGCCCGGACGTCAAAGTCGTCTTCTACTAGCGAGGAACATTTCATTCGCTTTTCGCGTATGGGATGGATAGGAACAAGCGAGGGGTGAAATATGTCTAGCGCACCTACGCCGCAACAAAAAAACAATCAGGTCATCTGGTGGATCGTAGGCATCCTCGGCGGAGGCATCGCCCTGCTGGTCATGCTCGGACTGATGGTCGCCGGCGTGGTGATGCGCCACGTCAACGTGAAGGAGAAGGGCGACAAAGTTGAAATCGAAACTCCTGTCGGCTCTATCCGAGTCAACAGCAATGATGCCCATCCTACAGGGCTGCCCATTTATCCGGGGGCAAAGCGCATCAAATCGGACGCTGCAAACGTGGAGCTAACTTCGAAGGATGGCGAGGCAGTTGGCGTCGGTGTTGAAAGGTATGCCACCTCGGACAATCTCGAAAAAGTATCTGCGTGGTACATCCAGAAATTAGGGCCAAGCTACCACCGAGAGAAACCCGGGCATGGAACTCACTACGTCCACGGAGTGGATGACGACGGCGCCAACGTCGTGTACGTGAACGATAGCGGCGACGGCGCGCGCGTGGTGGCGCTCACGGCCAAATCCCCCGGCGTCGAGATCTCGCTCATCCGCGCTGGTAAGAAGGAAGTACAGTAGCGATCCGGTGTCGAGTGGGAGCACTCCAAGGAACAAATTCATCTGCAGGCCGGTGAACTCCGCCGCACTTAGCTCTGCCGCCACTTCGATTCATCACATTTGAGATTCAGGATTTGAATTCCGCGGCAGTGGGGCGGGACAACCGAACTTGTGCCGGTGATGGGAGCGGCCCGACGACCCGCGGTTGCGGGAGCATCGGGCCGGCCCGGAATCCTTGTAAGGTGCGCTTCTTTGCCAGCAGAGGCCCGTGATGGGGAGCTCAGATGGCACACTGCAATGGCTAGCGATGGATCGCCGCCGCCGTGGGGTGAGCGTGCTGTTGCCGGCGCGGCATGGTAGAGGTCAGCCGGTCGGTAGCCTGCGGGGGCAGCGGGCGCACGTGGTGATTGGTGCTCACGTGCTCGCTGATCGCCTGCAACCGTTTCAGGATGCCCTGCCACTGTGCCCAATCGAGCTGCCGCAAGTAAGGACGAAGCCCCTGAATGAAGGGGTCCTCAAGCACCGTCTCGCCATTTGTCTCCGGAACGAAGAAGCGATTCAATCCGACGCCCAGGGCTTCGGCAATCTTTTCGAGCGTGCCGAGGCTGGGTGTCATCTGACCGCTTTCGATCCGCGACAAATACGAGCGGCTCACGCGAGAGCGCGCCTGCAATTGGCTCTGCGTCATGCCGCGCGACTCCCGCAACTGCCGGATTCGCTGGCCGATGTTCTCCACAGTTTCGCGGTTCGGCCAGTTCTCGAACAGTTGGCGGTCGTCCCCCGGTAGATCCTGCGGCGACGGCGTCGGAATGACAAACGTCACCTTCGGGGGCAGCAAGCGCAGACACCTGCGACAGTTGTCTGTGCGTGTGCGGTATTGAACTAACCCGCAAACCTGACAGCGTATAACTTCACGATCTAGTTCCATACTGGTTGCTATGCCATCTTTTTCCGCCACCGGATCTCCTCGCAGACTATTCCGGCGTTGCGAAGGGGAGGAACGTCACTACAGGGGGAAGGCAGGACTGGCGCGCGAGTGATTCTCCATAGCGTGCCAGATATTGTCAAGCCTTTTTTGCGTTCGACCCAAGTCCCATACTAGGCTTATCGGCGGGAGCGTTACAAATCATTACGGTTGCCGCAAAAAAAATCGCTCGACTGCCTTCTAAAAATCTTCGCCTGACCATTCGTGGCCGTTAACGCATTCACCAAATCAGCCGCCGTTCGTCAAGTTGACACATTTCGCGGTAAGCTGCTTCCTGGATTTTGTAAGCTGCGTCTATTGCGGAGAGGTTTTTTTCAAGTTTGCTTTTTGCGTTCTTGGGGATGCTGTTGGCTGCTAATTTGGACCTCGAGGGGGAATAATTGGCTCCCGCGCTCGAATGTGTCCAATTGATGAGGAGAAGACGTGCCGAATCGCACTGACGCCTGGAATCTGCTCTGTGAGTACACCGAGAGCGAAAGCCTCCGCAAACACGCGCTCGCCGTCGAAGCCTGCGTTCGCGCCTACGCTCGCAAGCTCGGCGGGGACGAAGAAATCTGGGCGCTCGCTGGGCTCCTGCATGATTTCGATTACGAGCGCTGGCCCAACGCTGAGCATCATCCCGCGCAGGAGCATCCTTACGCGGGTTCGCTAATCCTTCGCGAGCGCGGATACCCCGAAGAGGTCATCACCGCCATTCTTGGCCACGCAAACTATTCCGGCGTGCCGCGTGTTTTGCCGCTCGATAAGACTCTCTTCGCCTGCGACGAACTCGCGGGCTTCCTGACTGCTTGCGCGCTCATCAAACCATCGAAAAGCATTCACGAAGTAGAAGCCGCTTCGGTGAAGAAAAAACTAAAAGACAAGGCGTTTGCCCGCGGCGTGAGCCGCGACGATGTGTATAAGGGCGCCGAGGAATTAGGAGTTCCGCTCGACGAGCACATCGCTTTTTGCATCGAAGCACTCCGCAGCGTTGCCCCGGCCCTCGGTCTCACCGGAAACGTTTAGGCGCCATCTTGACGTTCCATCTTGCTCAAGGACTGCATCTGTGCGCTGAGGCACGAGCCGATTTTTTCGGGGAGACGTAACACTCAAGGTAATCCCGCTAGCGCGTGGAGGAATTCAGTTCCCCGGCTGTTCACTTTCCCCGTTCCACACGAAACGTATAGCAGCCCGCCGTTGTGCTGCGCACATGGATGTAATCCACGTCGGGGCGTTCGAGAAGGCGTTCGATGGTCGAGTCCACGTTCCCCCCCTCCACGTACTCTTGTGCCAGCAAGCGCCTGCCCCGGCCATATGCATTCAAAGTTCTCGGACTCTGCCGAAGCGCAACAGGAAAGCCTCCATCTTCCGGATAACGTTCGCAGGCCTCGGCATGAACATAGACCGGCCCCGGCAGCGGCAACGTCTCAATCCCTGCAAAAGCGTCATAGGTGAACAGAGTCTGCTGCATGCCGGGAGAAATCATGCGCAAGCAATGCCGGCACGGCGCATCTCCCCGGGCCACGTTCGTGTGTGCCGGAAAGCCGTACTGCGGATCTTTCATGGCCTTCCGCACACTCTCTGCAATTTCCGTCGGTATTGCTACTACGCGCATCGGAATCATTTTCCTTTCACTCCCTCAAATCGAATTCACAGCGAGCCACCCCGCTCATTGTTCAAGTCTCTCCGATGCTGCCGAGCGCGGCTATCCGCTTCTTGCGTTCAAATTTGAAAGGTGGGAAGGTGGTGCACTCGGTGGGTCACAGTGGACATAGCCGGCGCTTTCGTTTGTATGCGCCTCACTGAGGCTTCAGCTTGTGTATCTTGTCTTCGGCGCTTTGGCGAATTCCTTGCATGCCACCTGGGTTCCCCTGCGGATTTTCAGCCACCATCTTCAACGCTTTTTCTGAATACTGGAGCGCAAGTTCGTTCTGGTGGTCCGCCAGGTAGGCATCGCCGAGACTGTCGTACACGTTGGCCGAGCGAGGGTAGGCCAATTCATTGATTTTCAAAATCTCGATCGCTTCTTTGCTCTTGCCTTCCTGGATGCGTTGGTAGCCCAGGAAATTTATCGCCGACTCGGGAAAAAGGAACACATTCGGATCTTTCTTCTTCGCGTCTAGATACATCTTCGTCGCGCGCGCCGCTCCGCCTGGCTCCACCAATGTGTCCCAAAATTCCATGATCGCCGATGGCTTTGACAGGTTCTTCGCGCTCTCCGCTGCTGGCGCCTGCCACAGAGTGGTCTTGTACCACTCGAGGATCGCCGGCGGGAGTCCCTTCTCCACCTTGAACATTTCCGTGCCGTGGCCCGCAGCCTTGTAGGCCAAGAGCTTGTCTTGTGGATTCCGCGCAAAACCCATCAGCCAGCGCATGGTTGGAAGCATGTCGCCGTCATCTTCGCTCGCCGCGCTCAAAATCGGCATCCAGGTGGTGGTCTCCACAAACTGGAGCGATTCGTCATCCACCGGCCCGGAGAGTAGCACCAACGACTTCACTTCTGGGTGCCGGTGCGCCAGGTGGATGGAATTTGTCACGCCACAGCTTGCTCCGCCCGCCCCCATGCGGGCCTTGTCCACGCCCGCCTGGCCCAGGAGGTACTGATAAGCAAGGTCGATGTCGCCCGGCCACTTCAGTTGCTCAGCGGCTGCCTTCTCAGGAGGCAGCGAGAGAAATCGCTCCCCGCCGCTCTCGCCATACCCGCGGTAATCCAGCGTGACCACGTGAATACCCGCCGCAGCCATCTGCGTCGCGAGCCCGTCCCACGATGTGCGGTCGCGGTTGCACTGGTGCATCAGCAGCACGCCCGGCCCGGGCTTCCCAGCCGAATAGTACGAAACTTTGATCTTCACGCCGTCCGGCGCGGTGAGATCCGCGTCCTGCTTCTTCACCTGCGCGCTCACGCACCCTGCCCATAGGAGCACCGCGCAGACTGACGCAGTCAACTTCGTCGATTTCAGCATCGTCCCCTCCCAGTGATCTCGGGCAGCCTACCGCGCCCCCTCAGATGGACGCAGTTCGCGTGAAATAGTTGCCATGCTTTTGAATGCGGGAAATCCTCGTTGCAGATGACCTACAGCCCGCACCCGAATACAATTGACCTTGGATTGTATGAAAGAACCTGCTCCCGCAGAACGCGTATTCCTGTCTGCCGAGTGGCGCGACCTGGTTATGCTGAACTACGAAGTTGATGCAGGGCTTCTCTCGCCTTACATTCCACCAGGCACTGAACTCGATTCTCTTGGCGGGAAGACATTCGTCAGTCTCGTCGGTTTCCGTTTCCTTCGGACGAAACTTTTCGGAATCCTTCCCATCCCATTCCACTCAAACTTCGATGAGGTGAACCTGCGCTTTTATGTGCGCCGCCAAGAAGGCGCCGCGTTGCGCCGTGGTGTCGTTTTCATCCGCGAGATTGTTCCGCGACGCGCGATCGCGGGTGTCGCCCGACTTGTTTACGGAGAGAATTACACACACCACGCGATGCGTCATTCAATCAACAAAGATGGAGCGTGTTACTCGGCGGAATATGAGTGGCAATTCGAGCGGCGATGGTGCCGCCTTTATGCGGACACTACAGGCATCCCCGCCACTCCGCTGGAAGGCGGCCTCGAACAATTCATCACCGAGCACCATTGGGGATACTCGCGGAGGCGCGATGGAGCCTGCGTGGAATATCATGTTTCACATCTTGGCTGGCAGGTGTGGACAGCTGTCAGCGCTGGCTTCGAGGGCGATGGTGAAGCCTTGTACGGCCCGGGATTTGGCCGTGTCCTCGCCCGCAAGCCAGACTCCGCCTTCATCGCTGATGGCTCGCCGGTCCAAGTGTTCATGGGCAGGCGAATCTCATGAGCGATCTCGATCCAGCGCCAGCTTCAACATTCCGTCGAGCCGGGTAGGCTCTTTATGAAGGCGAGTGCCAATATTGCGCGTGCTCTCACCTGTGCTAGAATCCGCGGGCCATGGAACGAGCGGGGAATTTTCTTGGACGGACGCTCCGCCGGTTGGAACGCCCCGAAGCGGCGCTTGCTTGGCTCTCGAGCACGTGGCCAACGATCGTGGGTAAGGCACTCGCTGCGCGCACTCGCCCCATACGCTGCGAAAACGGCCGCCTGGAAATCGCCACCGACGGCAAGGCCTGGCAAAAGCAACTCGAGAGCATGAAGCGCGAGTTCTGCGCGCGCATCAATGAAGCATGGGGCGGCAGCTTGATCCGCGAAGTAAAGTTCTCTGCTGGCAAGCCCGGGCCGCGGCGCGTCTCCCGCGAATTGGACAACGAGCACACCCCGTTCATCCGCCGCCGCAAGTGCTAGGCGTTTCCTCCGAGATGTGCCGCGAAACCTAGCCTTCTATCAATCAAGTCTGGCGAGGCGTGAATGTCAGAGAAACTTCACCAATGCGTCGGTCGTCGCCTTGGGCTGTTCTTCCAGCACCCAATGTCCCGCATCCTTCACCACCACGACGGTCACATCCGTAGCCACCAATTTCATCTGCCGTCCTAGCGCATCTCCCAATGACTTGTCGCCACCAATCGTGAGCACCGGCATCGTCAGCTTGGTTTGAGAGAGTTGCGCGAAATCCTTCGCTGCTTGCGTGAATGAAACAAAGTACGCCCATCCGGCTTTCATTCGACCCGGGCGCGAGTACGCCTCGATGTATGCTTTACGGTCGGCTTCCGGAATCGAGCGCGTCTTGTCTACTGCGAGGTCATTCCAGAAGTACTCGAAGTAAATGCGCTCGCGTCCCCGCACAAGCGCTTCGGGTGTTGGCCCGTTGAAGCGGAAATGCCAGTAATGCGGGTCGTCGTAAATCATCTCCCAGCCGGCTACTCCCGGCAGAAAAGCGTCCATTACCACGAGTTTCTCTACTTCAGTTGGGAACTGCGCGGCATACGCGTAAGCAACCATCAGTCCGATGTCGTGTCCGACTACCCTCGCCTTCTCTACGCCCAGCGAACGGACCAGCGCGTGAATGCGAATCGCGGCTGTCTTCATGTCCAAACCATCTGCCGGTATCGAGGAATCTCCAATGCCCGGTAGATCCGGGACGATCACCCTGAATTTCTCACCGAGCACCGGAAGTATCGGCGTCCACATCCGCGAAGTCTCCGCATATCCATGCAGCAGAACAAGCGCTGGACCGTGGCCGCCCGTCGTGTAGTGCAGCTTTACTCCTTGGACGTCCGCCACGCGCGAGACGAATTCGTTTCCCACCTTTTCCGCGTGCACAGATTCCGGAAACGAAACAGAAAACAGCAGCAGGCCAAGCAGAGTACAACTGAGAGCGAAGTTGGAATTGCGATTCATTGAAATCTCCTCAGGATGGGAGCCGTAGAATTTTACGCCCGCTGAAAAATGACGCGGCAGGTCCAGGTGACGTCTTCGGGCCTGTCAACCGCGCGCGCCGTTCTGTATTATACAGTCTTGCGGGAATCATTCTTGCCATGGTGATCGTGGCCGCACTCATGTAATCCGTTTTGCATTTTCGCGAGGAACAAGGAATTAATTTATGAACCTGGAGCTAAAAAATAAAACTGCCCTGATCTCGGGCTCCACAAAAGGCATCGGCTTCGCCATCGCCAGCCAACTCGCTGCCGAAGGCGCGCATGTCATGGTGAATGGCCGCACGGACGAAGCCGTCGCCTCCGCCTTGCAACAAATCCGCCAAACTGTGCCGGAGGCCAAACTCGACGGTTTTGCGGGTGATCTCTCTACCGTGAAGGCGACTGAAGAACTCCTCAAACGTTTGCCTTCGGTGGAGATTCTCGTCAACAATCTGGGAATCTTTGAGCCTAAACCCTTCGACGAAATTCCCGACGAGGATTGGCGGCGATTTTTTGAGGTCAACGTGCTCAGCGGCGTGCGCCTCAGCCGCGCCTATGTTTCTGGCATGAAGCAGCGGAATTGGGGCCGCATCATTTTCATTAGCAGCGAGAGCGCCATTCAAATTCCCGTCGAGATGATTCATTACGGGACCACAAAGACGGCTCAGCTGGCTGTTTCGCGCGGCCTGGCCGAGTATTGCGCGGGCACTGGCGTCACCGTGAACGCCATTCTCCCAGGCCCGACTCTCTCTGCGGGCGTGGAAGAATTTGTCGCGCGGCTGAGTGGCGGCCAGCCATTCGAGGTTTTTGAAAAGCAGTTTTTCAAGACCGTCCGCCCGAGTTCCCTTATCAAGCGATTCGCGACACCGGAAGAAGTTGCCCGTCTGGTGACATTTGTTTGCAGTCCACTCGCCTCAGCTATCACCGGTGCAGCACTGCGGGTGGACGGTGGAGTGGTCCGGTCCTGTTTCTAGTCGCGGCCGCACTCATTTCACTAGAACAAAAGCTCATCTTGCCGGCCGCGCTGATGAATCCGACCACATTTCCCAATCCCCTTCTCGCTATTTCTTTTACGCATTCAATCGGCTTTACGTGGGTTTTCCACCCCTTGCACTTTTCCCCTACTTCTCCCTAAGATAGATCCGAATGAAAATCACTCGCGAAGAAGTTTTGCGGGTCGCTGAACTTGCGCAACTCGAGCTCACGCCCGAGGAAGTCGAGCTCTTCCGCGGGCAGCTCGACGAAATCCTGAACTACATTGGCAAGCTCGAGGAACTTGACGTCTCCAACGTCGAGCCCATGGCTCAGGTGCTGTTCACGGGCGCTGGCTCTCCCGCGGCAGCGCGCGGCGCCGCAAACGAGCACCCGGAACTGCGCGACGACACGCTGCGCCCTTGCGATGTCGCCGACGCAATCCTCACGCAAGCCCCCGACGCAGCGAAACCGTTCTTCCGCGTCCCGAAGGTGATCGACCGGTGAGGTCGGACGTTAGTGTCCGATGAGGGCGAAGGTGAATGACCTATGACGGCCACCCCCAATTGGACGATCGCAAGCGTGCGCTCCGCGCTGCAAGCCAAAAAAATCTCCTCCAAGGAGCTGACCAAGGATTTCTACGCGCAGATTGAACGCCGGAACCCCGAGCTGAACGCCTTTCTCGCGCTTTCGCCTGACCGCGCTTACGAGCAGGCCGACCGCGTGGATGCCCGACTTGCGCGC
>WNFE01004957.1_pt1 | contig 10013 bp, 7 predicted proteins | sample 5400451 | NCBI WGS metagenome assembly WNFE01 (sample SAMN13153344, study PRJNA577476) | soil metagenome | isolation source: 200 cm saprolite under Douglas fir tree site 2 hole 2 | place: USA:California | collected 2015-04-18 | reverse complement strand
TACCCACCGATCCTCTCGCTTCAGACGGCCGAAGGCGCGTGGTCGTACCCGGGGGCGGTGCCGACGGAGGTGGCGGCGTCGCGCCAGGTGCGGGGTGGATGGATGGACCTGTTCGTTGCCCACCAGGCGCTGTTCCCGCTCGCCCCCGGCCGAATCGTGATTCCGCCGGCCACGGTCGCCTACGCGGTGCCGGTCGGGTTCTCCGTTTTCAAGCGCGAGGAGCGCTACTCGCTGCGCAGCGACACGGTGCCCGTCACCGTGTTGTCGCTGCCTGCCGCGCGCCGGCCGGCCGACGACCAACCGGTCGTCGCACAGGGACTCGCGCTCGATCTGGGGCTCGACCCGCCGAACGGTCGCGTGGGAGAGCCGATCGCGATGACAACGACGGTATCCGGGGCGGGCAACGTGGCCCTCTGGCCGGAGCCCGCGATTCGCTGGCCGCGCGGCTTCCGTCCCTATCCCGGAGAAACGGGCATGCGGATCGCGGCGCGCGACGGACGGATCGCCGGCACGAAGGTGTTTCATTACCTCGTGATGCCCGACTCGGCGGGATCATTCCTCCTGCCCGAAGTGCGCTACCCCTACTACGATCTCGCGGCGGGGGACTATCGGGCGGCGACGATCGCTCCGCGCGCGCTGGCCGTGGCGCCCGGGATCGAGCCGCACGCGGCGCGCGCGCTGCCGTCGCTCGCGCGCGGGCGCGAACCGGCGTGGGCGGACGAGGTGGCACGTGGCCTTATACCCTGGGGTTGGCTCGTGCTGCTCGTCGGTCCGCCCCTTCTCGTATGGCTGCGGCGGCGCCGCGCGCTGGCTTTGGACGGCCCCGCGACCGTGGCGCCCGCCGCGCCGGAGCGGCTCACCCAGCTCGGACGGCTGGAGCGCGCGTTTCACGCGGTGCTCGCGAGCCACGTCCCCGACCAGCGGGCCCGGGACGGCGACGGGCTCGCCCGCGCACTGCGCGCGGCCGGGGTCGACAGCGCGGTCGCCGACCACGTGAAGCGGCTGCGGGACCGCCTCAGAGCGTCGCGCTACGGTCCTCGCGGCCTGGGGGACGTGGCCGAGCTCGCTGCGGAGCTGGCGCAGGTGCTGCGGGTGCTGGGTGCGGAGCCGGGCGGGAAAGGGCGTCGCGTGGTGGCGGCGATCGCGCTTGTGGCGCTCGCTGGATTGGCGCGGCCCGCTGCGGCCCAGACGCTGAGTGCGGAGGCGCTGTACGACGCGGGCGCCCTCCGGGCCGCGGCCGACTCGTTCGCGGCGCGCGCGGCCGGCGAGCCGCGCGTGCCGGCGCATTGGTACAACCTCGGTGCCACGTTGTACCGCGCCGGGGCGGACGGCAAGGCGACTGCCGCCTGGGCGAGAGCCGCCCGGCTCGCGCCACGTGACCCCTTGGTGCGGCGCGCGCGTGAGCTCCTCCCGGCACCCGACGCCGCGAGCGAGGCGCTCCTGACCACGGGCCTGGCCACGCCCGGGGAGTGGGCGCTCGGCGCGGGGCTCTTCTGGGTCGCCATGTGGATCGCTGTGGTCGCGCGGCGCCGCCGCACGGTCGTCCTCGGTCTCTCGCTTCTCACCGTGGCGGCGGCGGGGCTCGCAGCCCGCGAGGGCCTGCGCCGTGCGCAGCCTCTGGCAATCGTCCTCAACGCCGCGACGCCGGTCCGGGTCGCACCGTACGGAGGCGCGAGCCCCGCGTCGATGGTCGAGGCCGGTGCCGCCCTCCTGGTCGAGCGGCGTTACGGCGCCTGGCTCGAGGTGCATCGCGCGGACGGCGTCCGCGGCTGGGTGCTCGCCGCCGAAGTGTCGCGGCTGTGACGGCGACGATCGCCGTCCTGCCCCCCCAGGTCGCGGATCAGATCGCCGCCGGCGAGGTGGTCGAGCGGCCCGCGTCGGTTGTGAAGGAGCTGATCGAGAACGCCCTCGATGCCGGCGCCAGCGCGATCCGCATCGACATCGAGGATGGCGGGAAGAGCCTGATTCGAGTCAGCGACGACGGCGCGGGCATGAGCCGCCCCGATGTGGAGCTCGCGCTGTCGCGTCATGCCACGAGCAAGATTCGCGAGGCTGCGGACCTGATCGGCGTAGCGACGTTCGGGTTCCGCGGCGAGGCGCTGCCCGCGATCGCATCGGTCTCGCGGTTCGAGCTCGAGACCTCATCGGACGGCCATGTGGCTACCCGCTTGCGCGTCACGGGCGGCAAGCGCGAGAGCGTGGACGGCGCCGCGCGGCAGCGGGGGACGACGGTCACGGTGCGCGGGCTGTTCTTCAATACGCCCGCCCGGCGCAAGTTCCTGCGGGCGCAGGCTACGGAGACCCGTGCCGCCGTCGAGGTGGTGACCCTGCTCGCGCTCACGCGTCCCGACGTGGCCTTCACCCTCACGAGCGACGATCGTTCCCTGATCGAGGTCCGACCCACCACACGTCCCATCGACCGGGTCCACGCGTTGTGGGGCCCCCAGCTGGCCGGCACGCTGCTGCCGATCGCCTACCGCGAGGGCCCGCTCGAGGTGCGAGGCTTCGCACAGCGCCCGGCGCAGGCGAAGCCGGCGGGCCGGAAGGGCTTCGTATTCGTGCGCGGCCGGCCAATCCGGGATCCGTTCATCTTGCGCGCCGCGGAGGCCGGCTACCGATCCACGGTTGCGCCGGGCGACCGCCCGTCGCTCATCCTGTTCTTGGAGCTTCCGGGGGACGCGGTGGACGTGAACGTCCACCCGTCGAAGCTCGAGGTCCGCTTCCGCGACAAGTTCTTCGTCGAGAAGGTCGTGGAGGAGGCGGTGCGGGCCGCGCTAGGTCCCCTCGCCGCCGCTGCTCCCCTCGGGGCTGGGGACTCGGGACTCGGGGCTTGGGCTGTCGCAGGAGGCTCGACCGTACCGCTCGAGATGTTCGCCGGCGATTCCCGAGCCCCTGGCCCCGAACCCCGAGCTCCGTCTCTGCTTCAGGTCTTCGACACATACATCGTGTTCCAGACCGACTCGGGTGTCGCGATCGTGGACCAGCACTCCGCGCACGAACGGGTGCTCTACGAGGGGGCCATGCGTCAGCTCACGGGCGACGGGGCGTCCGCCCAACGGCTCCTGCTGCCACTAACGCTCGAGTTCACGGCGCCCGAGCTCGAGGCGATCGACGCTCACCGCCAGCTACTCCGTCGCGTGGGTTACGAGGTGGAGCCGTTCTCGGGGCGCGCGGTGGTGGTGCACACGGCGCCGAATCCACATCCACGCTTTGATGCGGCCCGCTGCTTCGGCGAGCTCGTCGCCGATCTCGCGGGCGGGCGGTTCGGCGGCCTGGCCAATCGGTTGGAGCGGTTCGCGGCGACGTACGCCTGCCGCGCCGCCATCAAAGCAGGCCAGCACCTCGAGCCGGACGAGATGCGCGAGCTCGTGGCCCGGCTCCTCACGGCGACGCTCCCGGCGCACGACGTCCATGGACGACCGACGGTCGTGCAACTCCCCAAAGACGAGCTCGAGCGCAGATTCGGGAGGAGCTGACGTCCCTTCCTCTGGTGCCCGTAATTGTCGGCCCCACGGCGGTGGGCAAGACCGCCGTCGCGGCCGCGTGGGCCGAGTGCGAGTCCATCACCGTCGTTTCCGCCGATGCCCGTCAGGTATACCGGGGGCTCGACATCGGCACCGCGAAGCCATCAAGCGCGCTGCTGGCCCGTGTGCCGCACCTCGGACTCGACGTCGTCGAGCCGGGGGAGCGCTACAGCGCCGGCCGCTTCGCGCGCGACGCGGCGCAATGGCTCGGAGAAATCCGCGGCGCGGGCCGCCAGCCGGTGGTCGTCGGTGGAACCGGTTTGTACGTACGCGCGCTGGCGGAGGGCCTGTTCCACGAGCCCCCGCTCGACCCGGCGCGACGCGAGCGACTGCGTGCCTGGGCGGCGGCGCTGACGCCGGCGCGGCTCGCCCACTGGGCGGCGCGACTCGACCGCCGCTTCGCCGGGGGCGGGCGGCAGCGGGCCGGGCGGGCCGTCGAGGTCGCGCTGCTCACGGGGCGGGGACTCAGCTGGTGGCAGGAGCACGCCCGCGAGACCGGGGCGATGCGGCCGTGGTACATTCAACTCACGTTGCCCCGGGACGTGCTGCACCGTCGCATCGCTCAACGCGTGGACGAGATGCTCGCGGGGGGACTGGTGGACGAGCTGCGGCGGGTTTTGGCGACGGGCGTGGCGCCGCAGGCCCCGGGGCTCGACGGGGTGGGCTATCGAGAGGTGGCTGCGATGCTCGCAGGGCGGCTTCCGGAGCGGGATCTGCGGGAGGCGATCGTCGTGGCGACCCGACGCTACGCGAAACGACAAGAGACCTGGTTCAGACACCAACTGCGAAACGCGGGAAGCGGGAAAGGGGAAACGGGAAACGTGTGGACCCTTGATGCCACAGGGTCTCCTGATGCGCTCGTCACCCGCATGCTCGAGCGCTGGCGGAGCGTGACTGCTCCCCGCCCCCTGCTTTCTGCTCCCGGAAGATGAGAATCGGCATCACCTGTTATCCGACGTACGGCGGCTCCGGTGCCGTGGCGACCGAGCTGGGGCTCGACCTCGCCCGGCGTGGACACGAGGTGCACTTCATCTCCTACGCGAGCCCCTTTCGGCTGCGCGGCTACGCCGAGCGGGTGACGTTCCACGAGGTCACCCAGACCGAGTATCCCCTGTTCGAGCAGTCGTCCCCGTACGCGCTGGCGTTGGCGGTCAAGCAGCACGAAGTGGCGATGCGTGAGAACCTCGACCTCATGCACGTGCACTACGCCATCCCCCATGCCGCGACGGCGTGGCTCGCGAAACAGATGCTCAAGTCGCAGCGCGACCTGAAGATCGTCACGACCCTGCACGGCACCGACATCACCCTGGTCGGGCAGGATCCGTCCTACTACACGCTCACGAAGTTCTCAATCGAACAATCGGACCGCGTCACCGCGGTGTCGGCGTTCCTGCGGGAAGAGACCTACCGCGCGTTCGGGTGCGCCGGCTGCGACGTCATCGTCATCCCGAACTTCATCTCGACGGCCGAGTACCACCCGCCTGGCGAGGGCACCGGCCGCCACTCGTTCGCGCCGCCCGACCACAAGGTCCTGGTCCACGTCTCGAATTTCCGCCCCGTGAAACGGGTGACGGACGTCGTGCGCGTGTTCGCAGGGGTGCGTCGCGAGCTCCGGGCCACGCTCGTGTTGGTGGGAGACGGGCCGGAGCGCGACGCGGCGGAGCAGGAGGTCGATCACCTCGAGCTACGACGCGACGTCCGGTTTCTCGGCAAGGTGGATAACGTCGCCGAGATCCTGCGCGGCAGCGACTTGTTCCTGCTGCCGTCCGAGACCGAGTCGTTCGGCCTCGCCGCGCTCGAGGCGATGGCCTGTGCCGTGCCAGTCCTCGCGACCGCCGTGGGCGGCCTCCCCGAGGTGGTCGTGCCCGGGGAGACGGGATTCCTGACGCCCAAGGGGGATGTCGAGGCCATGATCGCTCACGGCCTTCGCGTCCTGCGCGATGGCGCGCTCCACGCCCGGATGCGCGCCGCCGCCGCCCGCCGCGCGCTCGAGTTCGGGGCCGACCGCATCGTACCGCGCTACGAGCAGCTGTACGAGGACGTGCTGCGTGACTGACCTGCTGCGCCTCGTCCGCATCAACAACCTGCTGCTCGCGGCGGCCGGCGTTCTCGCCGGCGGCTGGATTGCTCTCGGAGCGGTGCGGACGCCCAACGTCCTGGCGCTCGCGGCCGTGGCCGCGGTCGCCTTCGCGATGGCGGGCAACGTGCTCAACGACATCTGGGACCAGGCCGCCGATCGCGTCAACCGGTCCGGCGGGGAGCACCCGCTCGCCACCGGCCGCGTGACCCGCGGCACCGCCGACCTGTGCGTCGCGGGTGGCGCCGTGATCGGGCTCGGCGCCGCGGCCTTCGTCAACGGGACCGCGGTGCTCGTGGGCCTCGCGGCCTTCGCTGTGCTCGTGCTCTATTCGCCCGTGCTCAAGCGCCGCGGCGTGCCGGGGAACGTGGCCGTGGCGCTCGTCGCCGGCCTGCCGCTCATGTACGGCGCCATCGCCGTCGGACACGCGGCGGCGGGAATCGTGCCCTGGATCCTCGCCGCCTGGATCCACTTGGTGCGCGAGATCGTGAAAGACATCGACGACCAGGCGGGGGACCGAACGCTCGGGCGTCGCACCTTGCCGCTCGTTCTCGGGGCCCGGCGTGCGAGCGTGGTGGCGGCGGGGCTCGCCGCGGCGTTCGTGCCGGTGTCGCTCGCGCTGCCCGCTCGGGCCCACTACCGCGGGGGGTACTTTCTCATCGCCCTGTTCGCGCAGCTCATCGTGCTGGCGGTCGCGAGCCGATTGTTCACGGGGCGCATGCAGGGAAACAGTCGACTACTCAAAGGAGCGATGCTCGTGGGGATCGTGGCGCTCGTGGCGGGGCGGGTCACATGACGCTGTGGCAAGGCATCATACTCGGCTTGGTGCAGGGGCTGACGGAGTTTCTGCCCGTGTCCAGCTCGGGGCACCTGCGGGTGCTCGAGGTGGTGACCGGTGTGCACACCCCGGGTGTCTTCGTGGAGGTCGCGCTGCACGTGGCGACTCTGGGGTCGGTGTTGGTCATGTACGGGCCGCGGCTGTGGGCCATCGTGCGCGGCGTCCTGGCGCGGCAGCCGGCGGAATTACGCATGGCGGGACTGCTGGCGCTCGCCACGGTGCCGGCGGGCGTCATCGGCGTGGCGTTTCATCGGCAGGTCGAGGCGGCCGCCTCGCTGGTGCTCGTGGGCGCGGGCTTCCTGGTGACGGGGTTGATGAACTGGTCCACGCGACGACTCGCCGGCAGCCGCTCAGAGCCCACGGTTGGGGTGGCGGTGGGCATCGGGTTCGCGCAGGCGCTGGCAGCCGTGTTTCGCGGCGTCTCCCGTTCCGGCTCGACTGTGTGCGCCGCGCTGTGGGGCGGCCTCGGCCCGGTCGCAGCGGCAGAGTTCAGCTTCCTGCTCGCGATTCCGGTGATCGCGGGCGCCGCGCTGATCGAGAGTCGGCACATGGCGGTGAACGTCGCGGCCGTCGGGGCCGTGCCGCTCGCGGTGAGCTTCGCCCTCGCGTTCGCGAGCGGCATCTGGTCGATCCGGTTTCTCGTGGCGCTGCTCAAGCGCGGTCGCTTCTATGCCTTCGCACCGTACAACTGGATCGCCGGCGTGCTGACGATCGCGTACGCGGTGTGGCGCGGCTGACCCTCGACGGCGTGGCCGCCGCCGATCTTGCCGGGCGCTGGGGCGTGCCGCAGTGCGGCCTGTTCCGCGAGCTCGGCTCGACCTTCAACGCCGTTCACGACCTCGCCGCTCAGGGCGCCCCGGCGGGGACGGTGGTGATCGCCGAGCAGCAGACGGCGGGGCGGGGACGCGACGGACGCACGTGGCACTCGCCGGCGGGCGGAGTCTGGCTCGGCATGCTGCTGCGTCCAGCGCGCGCCGAACTGGGGGTCATCTCGGTGCGCGTCGGGCTCGCCGTCGCCGATGCGGTGGACGCCCTGCTGGGCCGTGTCGAGACCCGCCTCAAGTGGCCCAACGACGTGTTGCTGGGGGAGCGCAAGCTCGCGGGAATCCTGTGCGAGGGCCGCTGGCACGGCGAGACCCTGCAGTGGCTGGCGGTGGGCGTGGGCGTCAACGTGAGCAACGTAATTCCGGCGGCCGTCGCGCGTCGCGCGGTGGCGCTCGAGGAATGGCTGCCCGCGATCCGCCGGCTCGATGTCCTGGATCGACTCGTCCCGGCGATCGCGGGGCTCGCATCGGGCGAGCCGGCTCTCAGCGAGCGCGAGTGCGCTGCGTTCGCGGCGCGCGACTGGTTGCAGGGGCGCCAGCTCCGCTCGCCCGCCGCCGGCCGCGCGCGCGGCCTCCGCCCCGACGGCGCGCTGCTCGTCGACCTCGGCGCGGCGACGATCGCGGTGCGCGAGGGTCACGTCGAGCTCGCGTAAAGTAGAGGGCGGGAAAGGACGGTAGAAGACGGTAGAGGGTTGTAGAAGAGCCGAACGTATGAATCTCGCCACAATTTTTGGCCACCACTTGCAATGAAACGATGCAACAGTCCGAAACCCCGGCGGTACGTTGCTCGGCATGCCACCCTATGAGCGACTCAAAGCATGGCAGGAGTGTCACAAGCTCGTGCTCGAGACTTACCGAGCGACGAGGTCGTTCCCGAGAGAAGAGCTCTACGGATTGACATCTCAGACGCGCCGGGCTGCGTTTTCGGCTGCCGCGAACATCGTTGAGGGATCAGCCAAACACGGCGCGCGAGAGTATCGGCGGTTTCTTGACATCGCCATCGGTTCGTTGGCGGAACTCGGGTACGCGTTTCGCGTCGCAGGAGAACTCGAGATGCTGTCGAGCTCGGATTGGCAGAGGTTGGAGGATCTGCGAAGGCGCGCGGGGTTTCTGACGTGGCGACTGTATAGGTCGCTGGGCGCCCGAGGGCGGTGAGGGCTCCCTCAACCGTCCTCTACCGTCCTCTACCGCCTTCTACCATCTTCTTGCCTCATGCTCCTCGCCATCAACATCAACAACACTGAAACGAAGGTCGGGCTGTTTCGCGGCGAGAGCCTCGAGGCCCACTGGCGGCTCACGACCACGCCCTCGCGTACGCCGGACGAGTGGGCGGCCACGCTCACGTCGTATCTGGCGCAGGAGGGCCGGTCCACCCAGGAAGTCCGCGCCGCCGTCGTGGCCTCGGTAGTGCCGCCCGTGACTCAGGGACTGTGCGAGGCGGTGGAGCGAGCGACGACCGTGCGCCCGGTGGTGGTGGACGGGCGCTCCCGGCTTCCGATTACGCTCGACGTGGAGGAGCCGCTGCAAGTGGGGGCGGACCGCATCCTCAACACGCTCGCCGCGGCGCAGCTGTTTCGGCGTGACACCATCGTCGTCGATTTCGGAACCGCGACCACGTTCGATTGCATTACCGCGGACGGCCACTTTCTGGGAGGCGTGATCATGCCCGGGATCCGCACCGCGTCGGACGCGCTGATCCGCGGGACGGCCAAGCTGCCCGCGACGGATCTGATGCCGCCCGTGCGCACCATTGGACGGCGCACCGAGGAGGCGATCCGCTCGGGTGTGTTGCTTGGCACGGCCGACGCCGTAGACGGGATCGTGCGTCGCATCAAGGCCGAGTGGCCCAACGGCCACACGCCGCAGGTCATCGCCACTGGCGGCCTCGCGAGCCTGGTCGCGCCCCTGGTCCGCGAGATCGAATCGGTGCACCCGGACCTCACCCTCACCGGGCTCCGCATCGCCGCTACGGCATTGGGCCTGAAGTGGTAGTCGACGCCCGCGCGCTGAACGCTTGGCGCCGCTGGGGCTATCGGCTGCTGCCGGGCGATGTCTTCTCCTACGTGCTCCACCTGCGCCCCGCCGAGTGGCCGATCATGGCGGGGCACACGCTGCTCGGCTACGTGCTGGCCGTGGGTTTCGGGGGAGCGTGGAGCGGGGAGCGGTTGCTGCCGGCGCTCCTGGCGCTCGCGGTGTGGGTGATTTTCCTGAACGGCGGCACCCTCGCGATCAATTCCGTGTTCGACAAGGATGAGGGTGACATCGGCTACCTCAATGCGCCGCCCCCGCTGCCGCGCCACCTGCTCGCGTTTAGCCTGGCGTTGCTCGCCGGCGGTCAGCTGATCAGCTTCGCGCTTCCACCCGCGTTCCGCGTCGCGTACGCCATCTGTTTCGTGCTGTCGATTCTCTACTCGGTGCCGCCGTTCCGCTTCAAGGCGGTGGCGGGCGTCGACTGGGTGATCAACATGTGGGGCTTCGGGACGCTCACGCCGTTTGCCGGCTGGGCCGCCACGGGCCGTCCGCTCGACGCGGGCCACGCCCTCGTCCTGCTCGGCTTTTGCCCACTGTTCGCCGGGCTCTATCCGCTCACTCAGCTGTATCAGATGGAGGAAGATCGCCGCCGGGGCGACCGGACCCTTGCCCTGCTCCTGGGCATGCGCGCGAGCCTCGGCGTCGCGATCGGGTGTACCGCGCTGGCGTTCGCGCTGTTCTGGTGGGCGGCGGCTGTGCTTGGAGTCCAGGGGTGGTTG
>WNFE01032091.1_pt1 | contig 10015 bp, 9 predicted proteins | sample 5400451 | NCBI WGS metagenome assembly WNFE01 (sample SAMN13153344, study PRJNA577476) | soil metagenome | isolation source: 200 cm saprolite under Douglas fir tree site 2 hole 2 | place: USA:California | collected 2015-04-18 | reverse complement strand
TCGGTGACAATGATCGCACGCGTCCCTTGTTGTTTGACCACCCAGCCTCGCTCGACACAGTATGCCCACAGGGCTGCCCCAAGAACTCCTCCCAGATGGGGGCGGCGCTCGGTCCAGTCTGGGCACGCAAACGCGAAGCGACGCCGTTCTCGTCGCAATGCGCTCAGATTGAGTCCGAGCTTGCCAAAAACCTCTCCCCCCCTTGGCCCAAGCTCCACCTCACCGTGCATCTCTGCTGGTTCCTTGATAGCTTCTTGTGCAAGCAGGGCATCAAAAAGTGCCACACCATAGCGACCTGCAAGGTGATCGTAGCAGGTCCGTGCAGCAATGAGTTGTGGTGATTTCCAGAGCTTGGCCGGAATCATCCCAGCAACAACCGTGAGTGACTCGACAAGTTGGCCCACCGAAGCATCGCGCAAGGTGTAGATCATTTGCCGTCCCTCGCGTGTGGAACGCACCAAATCACGTTCGCGGAGCAAGGCCAAATGGTTGGAGACTTTTGACTGTGATTCACCCGTGAGCGACTGCAATTCCGACACCGTCGCTGGACCTTCCATCAATTGCTGGAGCATGACCAGTCGGAGCGGGTCAGCCAGGGCTTGGGCAAGTGTAAAGAGTTGATTGTTTCCATCCATCATTTTCTCCTGATATGTTGACACGCATCAGATCTTTATGATATATTAGACACATCACGTTTGATTGATATGTTACTGCATATTCACCCACTTGTCAAGACGGAAGGAGAAACGCATCTGATTCTATTGCTTGTCCTTGCTCTCGCTGCATGGCGTTGGGGCTTTGACAGTAGAGATGGTCCTCTCAGTCCCGAATGGGAGCGACGGCGCTGGCATGATGTTGATCGTCAAAGAAGGAACGAGAGAAGGGATGAGCACCCCTCTCAATTGCAATGATGCGTTGGTGGTCATCGTTTGCAACAGCCGAAAAAGAGCTAGTGAGAAACAAAGGTGGAAATCACCAGGATAATTGTACCAGTTTCGCCCATGTAGTGTTTGGTGATTTACAGGCTCCATCAATGGGGTTCCTTCTGGAGTCCCTGAGCATGCTTTGCTCGTGCGTTCCACTCATCGACAAGCAGGCCATAGAAGACCCCATCCACATACTGGCCATGAAGCCGATCCGTCTGACGGAGAATCCCCTCCTGAGTAAAACCGAGTCGCTCGGCGACTGCGCGTGTTATCTGTCGCACAGGAGATCTCGACTTTATGCAACTCATGCTCCTCGAACGCGTGCCTCACCATCGTTCGACAAGCCCGAATTACCAGGCCTTTTCCTTGCATCGTAGCGTCGATCCAATAGCCTAGTTCGGCTTTGCGCCTCCTCCAGTTCAGACGATAGTCCAGAACCCCTACCAGGGCGTCCTGGTACCAGATTCCCAGATGATAGCCTTCACCATTGACGAATTGGAGCAAGCGCTGCTTCACGTAGGCTCTGAGCGTCTCAACTGATCCCTCATAGGCTTCCACAGCGACCCACTCATGTAAATGCTCTTTATTCCGCTCAATGAGTACAAAGTATTCCTCAACGTGCCGCTCTTCAAGCAAGCGCAATTGTGTTTCTTCGTTCACCTGTATGCACAGGACTGGCTTGTTGCTCATATGCGCTCTCAGCAGAACAAGGCTGGACAGGACGGGAGTCATGCACTTTCGGACAGCAAGGTCAACGAAGAAGTGATCTCTTCATTTCTTGTCGCCCCCATATGGAGAAGTGACCGGTCTCTATAGAGATATTCTATCATTCTTTTTGAAACTTTTCGCGCATATACCGCTACGCCTGGTCGTTCGGTATCGCTACATTAAATGGTGAAAAAAATCGTAACGCTTGCCGTAACGTTTATGAGACGATCATATGGTATGATGCTAAACAGGAAAGCTGAGCCTCATGAAGGCAGCGACCAGGAGCATCTATGAACCCGCAGCAGAGCCCAACGAGCACCGTCGAACGCCCCGACGCGCGCAACGAGTCGGAGACCCGCCTGCAGGGGCGCTGGCTACTCATCGCCCGCGTGGGCTGGGTCGCGCTAACACTGTTAGTACTGGCGCTGAACGCGATCTCCATTCCCAGGGCTGATGCCCTGCTGCAAGCGGTCTGCCAGCCAGGCGCGTTGTGCATCAGCGGCTTGACCCCGGCTAATCTGCGCCAACTCCAGCAGCTTGGTCTCTCGCCAGGCTTCCTGACGGCCTACCAGATCGGGTGGGATGTGGGAACGCCGCTGATCTACACGGCGCTGGCCGCGCTCATTTTCTGGCGGCGGTCCGCTGATCGGATGGCGCTCTTCTGCGCATACATGCTGGTGTTGTTCGGGGGCGCCACCTATACTGGTCTGCTGGACGCCGGTCTGCGAACGGGGGCTCCCGCCTGGTATTGGCTGGTCGGAGGGCTAGAACTAGTGGCTCAGGTGAGCGTCCCGACCTTCTTCTTGCTCTTCCCCTCCGGTCGGTTTGTGCCCCGCTGGACCCGATGGAGCTGTTTGCTGTGCAGATCCTGGGCCTGGTCGGGTTGCAGGTCTATCGCTACCGGCGCGTCTCCACGTTCCGGGAGCGCCAGCAGACGAAGTGGGTCGTCTTTGGTCTCGTTGTGGCCCTGGGCGGCTTTGCGTTGTTCCTTATCATTGGGAGTCTCTTCCTCCCCCCAGAGTTGCTGAACTCGTCGGGAGCAGGGGTCCTGCTCCCGACCACCGTGACCGATGGCCTGCTGCTTTTCATCCCCATCTCGATTGCCATCGCCATCCTGCGCTCGCGGCTCTACGATATCGACACCATCATCAACAAGGCCCTCGTCTATGGCGGGCTTTCGGGCATCCTGGGCGCGCTCTATGCTGGCCTGATCATCGGCTTAGAGAGCCTGGCTGGCTTCATCACAAGACAATCCTCCGCTAACCCACTCGTGCTGGTCATCTCCACCCTGGCCATTTTTGCCCTCTTCCAGCCATTACGTCGGCGCATCCAGCGGATCATCGATCGCCGCTTCTATCGCCGCAAATATGATGCAGCGAAGGTCGTGGCTGCTTTCAGTGCCACGCTGCGCAATGAGGTGGACCTGGACCAGTTGCGTGCGCAGTTGCTGGAGGTGGTGCAGGAGACCATGCAGCCTTCCCATGTCTCGCTGTGGGTGCGCCATCCCAGCCGGACGGAAACGCGCTCACTTCAGACCGACAAGCCTTCCCCTGAAGAAGCCGGGGTACATGAGGAGATCGCAGAGCATGGGGTGTGAGCACTTTCACTGTTCAATGTAGCTGTACCAATAACTTATATCGAGGCAGAGTTTGCCAATATATGGGTGAAATCGCACTTCGCTACCTCGACAAATCAGGGAAAAAGATGCTGGGCCACTACTACACTCCCGATTTCCTGGTCTTACGCAACAATGCTGTCTGTTTTGAGGAGTGGAAGCGTGATATTGATCTCAAGCGGCTGGCTGCGCTCTCTCCATTCCGCTATCAGCAGCAGGAAGATGGGAGCTGGCGTTGTCCTCCAGCAGAGGAAGCCGTTTCTTCGCTGGGACTTACCTTTCGTGTGCACTCCTCCGCAGAACTGCATCCGACATATATCGACAATCTCCTCTTCCTCGAAGATTACTGTGACACGACGGTGGCTGTGCCGGTACAGGTGCAAACAACCATCCTGGAGCGCATCCGTGAGACACCAGGTCTTCCTCTTTCCGCACTTGCCATTGACGGCTCTGGCGTGCGCGCCAACGATGTGTACGCAATGGTCGCGCTGGATCTGATTTACACCGACCTGTACGCGGCACCACTCATTCAGCATGGGCGCGTTCGCCTCTATCTGAATGCCGAGCAAGCTCGTACCCATACACATCTCTTACCGACACGTCTGACTTCGCGGGTGGGGAGTCCCTTGCCGGAAGTAAATGCGCCGCTCGCTGTCAATACTCCGCTTTTGTGGGATGGGCGTGCCTTTACCCTCATCAATCCGGGTGACACCACGACCACGCTCCTCCCGGAGAAAGGAACGCCGATCCAGATCCCCTCTGGCTTCTTCTTCCAGTTGTTTGATATCGGGGTTATTACCAGGTTGCGCCCCGAAGAAGACATGACGGTCTCACCAGAAGTAGACCGCCTCATGGATCGGGCAACGCCAGACGATCAACGCCAGGCCAACGTGCGCTTTGAAAAGGTCATCGCCTACCTCAATGGGGAGAAAGAACGCTACGCTGGAGTTCCACCGCGCACGCTGCACCGCTGGGTGGCGCGCTTTCGGGAAGCGGAGGAACAGCTCGGCTGTGGCTATGTGGGCTTGCTTTCGCGCAAGGCTTCGCAGGGGAACCGTGAGCCGAAAGCCCCATCCGCGCCGCGCGGACTGATGGACACCTTTATCACAGAACAGTTTGAGACGCCACGCCACATGCCAGCGGCCTCCGTCTATCGTGCCTACGAGCAAGAATGCCACAAGCGCGGACTGATCCCGCTGTCGGCGCGTGCGTTCTACGAGCGGCTCAAGCAACGAGCCACACCGCAGCAAACCGAAGCCAGGGAGGGCGCACGGGCTGCCTATGCTGAGCAGCCCTGGTACTGGGAATTAACCGTCCAGACGCCCCGACATGGCAGCCGTCCGTTTGAGGTGGCCCACATCGATCATACCGAACTGGACATCCAGATCCGCAGTTCTTCAACCGGCGAGCTGCTGGGTAAGCCCTGGGTCACGTTCATGATGGATGCCTACTCCCGGCGCCTGCTCGCCGTCTATCTGACCTTTGACCCACCCTCCTACCGCTCGGTCATGATGGTGCTGCGCATTTGCGTGCAGCGTTTTGAGCGCCTCCCCCAATCCGTTGTGGTGGATGGCGGGCGCGAATTCCAGAGTGTCTACTTTGACAGTTTGCTCGCCCGCTATCGCTGCACCAAGAAAACGCGCCCCTGGGCCAAACCGCACTTTGGGTCCGTCTGCGAACGGTTATTTAAGACGACCAATGATCAATTCATCTACACGCTTCTGGGCAATACACAGGCCGCGAAGCAGGCGCGCTTGCTGACCCGTGCCGTTGATCCGAAGAACCATGCCCTCTGGATGCTCCCAGATCTCTACAGCTACCTGTGCGAGTATGCCTACCAGGTCTACGACCAGAATGAACACAGCGGCATTGGGATGACTCCGCAAGCCTCGTACCTGTGGGGCATGAAACAGGGAGGAGAACGCGAGCATCGCCGTATTCCCTACGATGACCGCTTTCTGAAAGCAACGTGTCCGACCACCATCAAAGGCACAGCAGTCGTCCAAAAAGGGAGCGGGGTCAAGGTGAACCATTTCTACTACTGGAACAATGCGTTTCGCAATCCCGAGGTGATCAAAACCGCCGTCCCGGTGCGCTACGATCCCTTTGACCTCTCGACGACATACGCTTTGGTCCAGGGCCAATGGGTCACTTGTCGCGCGCCCTACCTGAGCCTGGAGGGCCACACCGAGAAAGAACTGCTCATCGCGACGACCGAATTGCGCAGGCAAGCCAGACGCGAAGGCTCGCGCGCCGACCTTTCAGCAGAGCGGTTGGCGACCCACATGAGCAAGGCAGTAAGCCATGAGGAGTTGCTGCGGCAGCGGTTGCGCGATCTGGATCTGAAAAAGGTGCTGGCCATCATTGCCGGTCAGTCTGGGCATGTGCAAACGTTGGGGAGCGTGCCGCCACAGCCTGCCGTCCCACCAGAAGCCGTCGTTTGAAACGCCTGGGGGACTATTCGTAATGGAACCAGACGAGCTTGCCCATCTCTCCTCAGAAGAGAAAAAGACGTTCTTCATGAATGTCACGATTACGCATCCTCAACTCGAAGTGGTGCATGACAAGATTCGACGCGCGATTCGTCAACCGGCTGGCTTTTCCTTTGTTCTGGTCCATGGTCCCACCGGGGTTGGCAAGACAACGATGATGGAGCGTTTGGTCGAGCAGACCAGAGCGTTGTTCCTTTCCGCGAACGCTCCAGCGGCATTCCCCTCGTTTTCCCCCTATGGAAAGGCACCAACACCCATCTCTGTCCTGCGGATCGAAGCTGATCCCCCGGACAAAAGCGCCTTCAATCGCGGCTATTTCTATCGGAGAGTGCTCACCTTGCTGGGAGAGCAGACGTACTCGCAGCAGATGCATGTAGATATTCATGCCGAAGCAGCTCCCTCCAAACGGCGGCGCATGTCTCGCGCGGCTACGGAGTCCAATGATGTGCCAGAACTCAGAGAGGGAGCACAAGCAGCACTGTATCGACACGGGGTCCGTGTGATCTTTCTGGACGAAGCGCATCACCTCCTCATGAGCCGGGATGGGGTCGAGGGAAGCACACTCCAGGAGCAATTGGAGTGGCTCAAGTCCTTGAGTCAAACCGGGATTTTGTACATTCTCGTGGGAACCTACGATTTGTTCAATGTTGGGAAACTTAATGGGCAAGTCGGGCGACGCTGCTTGCCGGTCCATTTTCCCCGTTACCAGTTGGAACGGGAAGTTGATTGCATTGCGTTCCAGACTGCGCTCCTCGAACTCTTGCGGCGTGTGCCGCTCGAATGTGCGGCGGAACGCTGGGTCACCGATCACTGGCTGTATTTCTACGAGTGTAGCGTCGGCTGCATTGGAATCTTGAAGGACTGGCTGCTGCGCGCCGTTTCGGCGGCGCTCGATGACGGGGCGAGCAGGCTTTCCCTGGATTGTGTTCAGGATCATGCACTTCACGTGGATATCTACCGGCAGATGGCCCTGGATGCCTACGAAGGAGAGCAGCGGTTGAACCACACGGCCAGCAACCGGGAGCATGTGTGGCGGCTGCTCCAAGGCGGCGAACTGATCGCGCCGGTTCCCCCACTCCCCCCGCGCGAGACTCCTGACGTCGTGGCGAATCCGACCGATGTGCCGCCGAAATCTGTAGGAGTGAAGCCAGTGGATGTCTCGCAGGTTTCAAATGGTGAGATAGCTTCATCACCACCAATCAAAAAGACCCGCACGCGCAAAAAGGTCGAGGCAGTTCCACCAGAAGCCGCAGAACCGGCAAGCGTGATCCAGGCCGAATCAGGAGAGACACCCTCCGTCACTCCACCAAAACGGAGCCGAAAGAAGAAAACCGCAGACGAGGCCGGTTCCCCCAAAGATCAGGAGGTCAGAACCCCTTCCGAATCCGCCGGTCCCGTTCCACAGGCTCCGACTGATTCTCCAGCAGATGCACTGCCTACAAAACCCAAACGAACGAGGCGCGTCGGGGAACCCAAACCGAAGCGCTATCCGGTCGGGGAACAAGAGGCAGAGCAAGGCGTGTAACGTCGTGCCTCGGATCGGCTTCGCAGGCGATTGGGCAAACCCTGCTTCCCATCGACTTGGCAGGATGCTCACGGCTGGTTTGGACACTGTGGCTACCGATCTGTTGCTTCGGATACGTGAGAAAGCTGAATGTCAACTTGACAGAGGTATCCGAATCTGTTATCATAATGAATGAATACAAATTCATTTGAATGATTACCCGCTCATATTCATCAGAGCGTAGGAGAACAGAAAGGAGCCACTTCGTATGCCAGATCCTCAGAATCCCATTCAAGAACTCGTCATTACCGCCCGGCGCAATCAGATTCTCGATGCCGCTACCCAGGTCTTTGCCCAAAAGGGCTTTCATCGTGCAACCATCAAAGAGATCGCCCGCGTTGCTGGGATTGCCGATGGGACAATCTACACCTACTTTGCCAGCAAAACGGATGTGTTGTTAGGCATTCTCAATCGCCTCAACGAATCAACAGACCGTGAGCAACAGTTGAATCCCGAGAATACACAGGACATCCGCGCTTTTTTCACCTCGTATCTGCGCCAGCGCATGGCCCTGTTCTGGCCGAATGCCGAGGTTTTTCAGGCCGTTCTGCCGGAGATGCTTGTGAACGCGGAATTGCGCGAACTGTATTATCAGCAGGTGATCGCGCCTACTATGATGGTCGCCGAACATTCCTTCCAGGCACAAAGTGCAGCAGGACAGATACGGGCTCTGGATATCCCCCTCACCGTTCGTTCGATAGCCGGGATGATCTTTGGCCTGTTGACATTACAATTGCTCGGCGACGAGATGATTGCCCAGCGTTGGGACGAACTCCCAGAAGTTCTGACCTCCCTGCTGTTTGATGGCTTGCAACCGGGAAAGGGGACCACACACGAATGAAGACACCAACGCCTTCTTCCATCAGGGTGAGCCTGGAGATGGGCATGATCGCCTTTTTCATCCTAGCTGCCCTCAGCTTGATGGTGGTGTATCTCGCTGATCCATCGATCTACGCCCAATCGCTCTCGCTCACGTCCTCTCCGGCTGACCGCTATCCTCTTGCAGTGACGCTGTTTCTGGTCGGCGTTCTCACGGTGATCGCCCTGCTCATCCTTGGGGTCGTGCGCCATTGGCGCTGGACCTTCTGGCTGATGCTGAGTGCTTTTAGTGCATCCGTGTTGCAGTTTCCGGCCGAGTTTTTGCAGATCTCCGGCGTTCTGCCTATGACCTCTCCTCTCTGGTACAGCCTGTTGCGGCTGGCTGTTGCCCTCCTTGAGCTGGGCCTGGCTGTATGGATGATACAGGTCTACCGGCACAAGGGAATATGGGCTATGGGAAGAAAAAGGACCATGGGAGATGCTTCGTTCACCTAGTAAATTTCCGGTTTTTCCTGTGGAAAGGAAAGGAAACCACGATGGCTACAAAAAATCAGACCATTCTCATTTCAGGAGCAAGTATCGCCGGACCAACCCTGGCCTATTGGCTCAAACGCTACGGTTTTACTCCGACAGTGGTCGAGCGCTCGCCAGTGCTCAGAGCAGGTGGCTTCCCCATTGATGTACGCAACGAGGCAGTGGAGATTGCGAAACGGATGGGGATCTGGTCGGACCTGCAACAAAAGAGCACGACGTTAGATGAACTCTCTTTTATGGATGCGCGCAATCGACGCATCAGCGGGATCAACATACTCACGCTCCGCAAGATGCTCGATCTCGATCGCACCTGGGCCGAAATCTTGCGCGGTGATCTGGCAGAGACGCTCTACGAGGCGACGAAGAACGAGGTTGAATACCTCTTTGGCGATTCTATCCAGGCGATGGCGCAAGACGACGACGGGGTAGATGTGACATTCGCGAGCGGTGGCACGCGCCACTTCGATCTGGTCGCAGGCGCCGACGGCGTGCATTCGAACACGCGCCAGCTTGTCTTCGGCGACGAAGCACCATTTGAGTGGTATTGCGGCTACCAGGTTGCCGTGTTCACCACCACCGACAACTACCTGAGACTCGATCATACGAACATGCTGATCTATGGTGTTCCTGGTAAGCAAGTGATGATTCGCAGTTCCAGGGATAACAAAGAACTGGGCGCGTGTTTCATGTTCAAGCAGCCCACGAAGCTCCACTACGATCGCTCTGATGAAGAACAGCAAAAACAACTGCTCGCGGACGTTTACGCGGACCAGGCGTGGGAAATCCCCACGTTGCTTGAAAAAATGCGCGCTGCCTCTGATCTCTACTTTGATCCAGTGAGCCAGATTCGCATGGAGTCGTGGTCCCAGGGGCGAGTGGTCTTGCTAGGAGACGCTGCCCACTGCCCCTCGCTTCTGACGGGCCAGGGTTCAACGCTCGCCATGATGGGGGCATATATTCTGGCCGGAGAACTGCAAGCGACTTCTGGCGACCATCGCCAGGCGTTTCAACAGTACGAGCAGGCATTCAGACCGGTGATCAGCAAAGAGCAAAAAAAGCTCAAATCGGGCGGCGATTTTCTCGTTCCCGCGACACAGTTGGGTCTGTGGGCGCGCAATCACCTGGGTCCGGTACTCGCCCCATTCATTCTAGTCCCGGGGGGAATCTGGAACCGATTGTTCCCTCAACCATCCCTGGTAAAGAACTCTGTTTCGTTCTCTGAAAAAGAGGCATAGCGATTGAGGAAGGAGAGCCATCTGTTCCGGTGGCTGTCCTGCTTTTTACCATGAAATGCTCCTGTTGAATGTATTCCAAAGGGCCGCATAGACATGATTGCACACTATTTGGAACGCCAGGT
>WNFE01004956.1_pt1 | contig 10015 bp, 9 predicted proteins | sample 5400451 | NCBI WGS metagenome assembly WNFE01 (sample SAMN13153344, study PRJNA577476) | soil metagenome | isolation source: 200 cm saprolite under Douglas fir tree site 2 hole 2 | place: USA:California | collected 2015-04-18 | reverse complement strand
GCCGAACGCTACTCGAAAGATACGGAGTACTTCGTCCGGTTGGTCATCGCGCATGAGGACATGCACGACGAAGCATTCATCCTCACTCGACAAACGCTCGGCTACGCCGCACTGAAGCCGACCCTGCTGACCGGTGATGTCGCGTGCGCAAGCATTGAAGGCCACGACGCAGAAGTGCCGGGCGGCGGGTTTTCTTTCGGCGCTGCCCCGGAGGTGGAGCCTTTCATTCATGACAATGAAAAGTGGGCTCATCCTGTGGAGGTGCGGCCATTTCGAATTGCAAAGCTGCCGGTTACCCAGCGGGAATTCGCCCGGTTCGTGGACGAAGGGGGATATCAACAGCGCAGCTTTTGGACGGATGAGGGATGGCAATGGCGAGTCGGCGCGGCAGCCGAGCAACCCGTCTATTGGCGTGGTTCCAAGCACAGATGGGAACGACGTCACTTCGACACCTGGGTGCCGCTAGAACCGGACTGGCCGATAGTCCACGTGAATTGGTACGAGGCAAACGCGTACTGTCGCTTTTCGCGCCGCCGCCTTCCGACCGAGCTGGAGTGGGAGGTAGCGGCTGCGGCGATGCCGGATGGGCGCGGGGGACTCGCGCCGGGTAAGCGGCGCTACCCATGGGGCAACGAGCCGCCGACACCCGACCGGGCGAACCTGGATGCACGAGCAGGCGAGTGCGTAGCCGTGGCTGCGCTTTCCGCGGGGGACAGCGCCTTCGGCTGCAGGCAGATGATCGGCAACGTGTGGGAGTGGACGCAAAGCACCTTCCATCCATACCCTGGGTTCTCCGCGGATCCCTACAAGGACTATTCGCAGCCCTGGTTTGGCACGCACAAGGTGTTGCGCGGAGGTTGTTGGGCGACGCGTTCTCGTCTGATTCGCAACACCTGGAGAAATTTCTATACCCCTGAGCGGCGCGACATTCTTGCCGGTTTCCGGACGTGCGCCCTCTGAAAATCTGCATCGTCAGCACCACGTCCGCGAAATCCAGGACGGGGAATCGAGTGACGGCACTGCGGTGGTCGCGGATCCTTCGGGCGCTCGGCCACCGAGTGAGGATCGAGCCCCAATATCGTGGTCAACAATGCGACCTGATGATCGCCCTTCATGCTCGCCGGAGCCATCCATCGGTTCGTCGCTTCCGACGGAGATACCCGACGCGTCCGCTCATCCTTGCTCTCACCGGAACCGACCTCTACCGCGACCTGGGCTCGAGCCGATCCGCCCAACGGTCCTTGAAGCTGGCGAATTGGCTGGTGACACTCCAACCGTTGGGCATCCGAAGACTACCTAAGTCACTTCGCTCCAAGGCGATGGCCATCTTTCAGTCCGCAGTATGTCCCAAGACTTCCCCGCGTCCGCGAACCGACCGCTTTCAGGTCTCTGTGATTGGGCATCTTCGCCCGGTGAAGGACCCTCTGCGAGCCGCTGTTGCGGCGAGACTCTTGCCGGCGAGCTCACGAATCCAGATTCTTCACGTCGGAGGCGCCCTAAACACTGCCCTCGCGAAGCGCGCCCGCCGCGAGTCTCGTTCCGGCCGGCGCTATCGCTGGTTGGGCGAAGTCAGCCACTCGAAAGCGCTGCGGATTCTCGCCCAGTCTCGGTTGCTCGTGCTTACTTCCAAGTTGGAGGGTGGCGCCAATGTGATTGGCGAGGCCTTGGCGTGCGGAGTGCCGGTACTTTCTTCTCGGATTGACGGATCGGTCGGTTTGCTCGGGCCGAAGTATCCCGGGTATTTCGCGGTGGGCGATTCGAGAGGACTGGCCCGGCTTTTGTTGCGAGCAGAGCGTGACGCCAAATTTCTCGGACGACTGCGCAGTCAGTGCAAGCAGCGGGCTCGGTACATACGCCCCGAGCGGGAGCGAAAAGCCTGGGAACGCCTGTTGCGCAACGCGACGAGGAGATCGCGTTCCGTCGGTTCGACCACCGTCCGTATCGACTCGATGGCGGGGTGAGCGACCGCTAGAGAAAGAAGTCCGGAAGCAGCTCCGCCCCAGGCACCACCTGGTACTTGGAGAAATCCTTCACGCCTTCGCTTCGGAGAAGCTCTTCATCGATGCAGAAGTTGCCGGTAAATTTTCGACTTGGCTTGGTCACGATCGCATAGGCCGCGTCAGCCATGATCTCTGGCTTGCGACTTCCCCGAATCGTCTCGTCGCCTCCCAGCAGGTTCTGCACCGCGGCGGTCGCGATCACCGTGCGCGGCCAAAGCGCATTGACCGCGATTCCATCCTCTCTGAGCTCCTCCGCCATTCCGAGCACGCACAGGCTCATCCCGTATTTAGATATCGTGTAAGCGACATGAGGCCCGAACCAGCGCGCGTCGATGTTGAGAGGCGGCGAGTTGTTGAGGATGTGCGGGTTGCTCGACTTCTTGAGATGGGGGATGCACGCCTGGGCGCAGGCGAAGCTCCCGCGGGTGTTGACCGACTGCATCAAGTCGTAGCGCTTCATCGCCGTTTCGAGCGTCCCGGTGAGACTGATCGCGCTCGCATTGTTCACCAGAATGTCGATCCCCCCGAATGTCTCGACGGTCTTTGCTACGCCCGCGGCGATCTGCGCTTCGTCCCGGATGTCGACCACGCAGGCCAGCGCTTTCCCACCTGCTTTTTCGATCTCTTCGGCCGCGGTGTAGATCGTACCGGGGAGCTTGGGGTGCGGCTGGGTGGTTTTGGCTGCGATTGCGATATTGGCGCCATCGCGGGCGGCGCGAAGCGCGATCGCTTTGCCAATGCCGCGGCTGGCGCCGGTGATGAACAGGGTCTTCCCCTTGAGCGTGGTCATGCTTGACCTTATAGACGTCTGCCGGACGAAAGGTAACCTCGCGCAGGATCGTGGAGGCAACGATGCCCAAGCTCGAAGGAAAGTTCGCGCTCATCACCGGTGGCAACAGCGGCATTGGGTTGGCAACCGCCAGGGCCTTCGTGGCGGAAGGTGCGCGGGTGGCAATTACCGGGCGGGATCCGAGGACGCTGCAAGCGGCGCAGAAAGAACTCGGACGAGATGCGTTGGTCTTGCAGAGCGATGTAACGGATCTCAAACAAATCGACGAACTCTTTACCCAGCTCAAGAAGCATTTTGGCGCGCTCGATATTCTCTTCGCCAATGCGGGCATCGGGAGATTCAAATCTCTCGCTGACACCACCGAAGAGACTTTCGATCAAATCTTCGACATCAACGTGAAGGGCGTATTCTTCACAGTGCAGAAGGCGATACCCCTTCTCAGACCTGGCGCGTCGATCATTCTGGACGCATCGATCGGAGCGCGGGTGGGCCGACCCGGCGCCGCCGCCTATGCCGCCAGCAAGGCGGCGGTTCGTACCTTCGCCCGGAATTTTTCCGCCGATCTGGCGCCTCTGGGGATCAGAGTGAACGCGGTCAGCCCTGGAATGATCGCGACTCCGATTTGGACGCGCGATCGAGCCGACGCGAAATGGGACAAGGCGCTCGAGCAGCGTTTACGGCGCACCGTACCGGCAGATAGATTGGGTGCTCCGGAGGAGGTCGCACAGGTGGTGCTGTTCCTGGCTTCCGACGACTCGCGCTTCATGCTCGGTTCGGAGATCGTGATCGATGGGGGAACGACCGAGCTGCCCGCCGCCGCTCCACTCTATCGCTCGGCTTTGTCTGAGCGTGGCTCATCGCAACCCGAGAACGAGTCCGGCGAAGGCTCCAGCTAGAATCAACCACACGGAATTGATCTCGAAGCGAATCAACGCGACACCGCTGATGATGGCCAGCAGCGCGGTCGTAACATCGATGATCGCGGCGCGGCCGAGTTGCCAGGATACGAGGGTCATCAAGGCCACCGACGCGACGTTTACTCCATCGAGAAACGCCCCGATGATTGGCGACTGTCGAAGCCGCGGAATCAACCGGCCGCTCGCCGCGACGAACACAAACGAAGGCAGAAAGACGCCCAGGGTGGCGACCGCCGCCCCGGGCACGCCTCCGAGCAGGTAGCCAATAAAGGTGGCGGTGCTGCTCACCGGACCTGGGGTTACCTGGCCGGCCGCTACCGCATCCAACAGCTGCGCCTCGGTCAGCCAGTGGCGAGTGTCCACAAAGTCAGCGCGCAGAAACGCCAGCAAGAGATAGCCGCTGCCAAATAGCACCGTCCCAATCTTGAGGAAGACGAGAAAGAGCGTGGTGAGGCTAAACGGGGCGGCCGAGGCGATCGCGCCCGGAAGCCCGAGATTCACCAGCACCACGCTTGAGCGCGCCGTCTCGCGAGCGGTCCGGCGCATCGCGACGCTGAGCACACCGGCCCCAAAGAGTACCAGCAGCAAGTTGGCACCCAGTGCGGCCGCCACCAATCCCGCGAGCGCAATCGCCCCATGTGTCCAACTGCGCACCGCGGTACGGGCCAGAGACCAAAGTGCCAGCGCAACGATCGCGATGATCACCGGCTTGATTCCATAGAGCACGGCGTTTCCAGAGGGCAGCGCGCCGAGGCGCGTGTACGCCCAGGCGAGCGCCAAACTGAGCACCGCCGCTGGCCCGATAAAGCAAATCCCGGCGAGCAGAAGGCCCGGCCAGCCCGCGTGCAAATGGCCGATGTAAATGCCCACCTCGGTCGACGTTGGCCCGGGGATCAGGTTGGCTGCACCGAGCACGTCGAGAAACTTCTCTCGGGTCAACCACCTTCGCTTGCGGACGAACTCCTGCTCCATCATTGCGATATGAGCCGCCGGGCCTCCGAACGCCGTCGCGCCGAGCCGCAGAAACACCAGCGCGAGCGTCCACAGGCTGGAATCACTCCCGGGCGACTGGCTTTTGTGTTCCCTTCTCAACCCCACCATGGCGCAGCCCCGAGGAAGAGCGTTATAGCGCTGCGGGTGAGTGGACCGTGGGTAGATGACACGAATGTCGCCCTGCTGGCCGATCTCTATCAATTCACGATGCTCGAAGCCTATTTGGAGGAGGGATTGCAGGAAGAGGCGGCATTCACGCTGTTCGTTCGCAGGCTTCCTCCGCGGCGAAACTTCCTGGTCGCCTGCGGATTGGACGCGGTCCTCGGCTATTTGGAGAACTTGCGTTTCACGGAATCCTCTCTTGAGTATCTTGGCTCGCTCGGTCGTTTCTCCAATCGACTTCTGCGTTACCTGAGGGGCTTTCGGTTTACCGGTTCGGTCGCCGCGCTTCCGGAAGGAACGCCCCTGTTCGCCGAAGAACCAATATTGGAAGTTGTCGCGCCGCTTCCTCAGGCGCAGCTCGTCGAGACATGCCTGATGAATCAAATTCACGTCCAGACGATGGCCGCATCCAAGTCGGTTCGGCTCGTTGCTGCGGCGCAAGGTCGAACCGTTGTGGACTTCGGTTTGCGGCGGGCCCATGGCGTGGATGCCGGGATCAAAGTAGCCCGAGCGGCCTACGTGGCTGGAGTTCAGTCCACGTCCAATGTGCTCGCTGGCTGCATGTATGGCATTCCCCTCGCAGGCACGATGGGCCATAGCTATATCCAGGCTCATCCCGATCAACTTTCCGCCTTTCAAGCCTTCGCCCGCAGCTACCCGCACAGCATGCTGCTCGTCGACACCTACGACACCCTGGAGGGGGTCCGAGACGTCATTCGTCTCGCCCGGCAACTTGGACCCGCTTTTCAGATCAGCGGCATCCGCTTGGACTCAGGAGACTTGATCAGCCTCTCGCGCCAGGCTCGGCAAATGCTGGATCAGGCCGGGTTGCGGGGCGTTGAAATCTTCGCCAGTGGCGGCCTCGACGAAGATCATTTGGAGGAATTGGTCCGCGCGGGGGCCCCGATCACCGGCTTTGGCGTCGGCAGCGCAATCGATGGCACAGACGACTCCTCGCACCTGGATCTGGCGTACAAACTGGTCTGGTACGCGGGAGAAGGGCGAATCAAGCTTTCCCCAGGAAAGGAGCTTCTCCCCGGGCGCAAACAGGTATTTCGGGTCGAGCGCAACGGGTTCGCGGAACGGGACATCCTTGCGGAACGCGGGGAGTTGCAGCCCGGCCGCCCAATGCTCGTAGACGTGATGCGCGACGGGGCGAGGATTTCGCTTGACTCCACGCAACTGGAGACGGCTCGGCTTCGAGCGCAGGAAGAGGTGAACCGGTTACCCGAGCGGATTCGCTCGCTGAAGGCCGCCGAACCTCCGTACCCGGTCGAAATCAGCTCGCGCTTGAGAGCGGCGCGCGAGCAAATCGAGGCGCGCCACCGCGGCGAGTCGTTGCGCGGCGATTGAGCGCCTGGCCGAGCGTGGGAGCGCTACTCTGACGCCGACGAGGTTTGCGGTTGGGGCGGGATGACGGACTTCGCCAACGTCGGCGTTGCGCCTCCCGGCTCGGGGACGAGCTCCCGCTGCAACAGAGTCAGAGCGCTCTGGGGATCATCCACGTAATGGAAGAGTTCGCGGTCCTCCGGCGCGATCGTTCCGTAACGTACCAGCGCTTCAAAGTTGATGACATCGTTCCAGTAGCTTGACCCATAGAGAATTACCGGAATTTTTTTGTCGAGTTTGTGGGTCTGGGACAGGGTGAGTACCTCCATCAACTCATCGAGGGTACCAAAGCCGCCTGGGAACGCGATGAAGGCCCGGGCTGGATAGGCAAACCAAAGCTTACGCATGAAGAAATAGCGGAACTCGATGCACAGCTCCCGGGTGATGTACTGGTTCGGTCGCTGCTCATGCGGCAGACCGATGTTCAGTCCAATCGTCAGGCCTCGGGCGTCCGAGGCGCCGCGATTGGCAGCCTCCATGATCCCGGGCCCCCCACCGGAGCAGACAATGAAACGACGAGATTTGGCGGGCAATCCCTTGGACCACTCGGTGACCAGCCGCGCCAACTCGCGTGCTTCCGCATAATAACGACCCAGTGGACCATCCTCGCGCAGTCTGGCGGAGCCAAAGAAAACGATCGTGTCGCGGATTCGCTCTCGCCGAAAGATCTGAAGCGGCTTGAGGTATTCGGCCAAAATTCGGAGCGGCCGTGCGTCCTCACTATCCAGAAAGCTCTGGTCCAGATACGCGACAGTGTCACAGCTTCGGTCTTTCATTGCGTTCTCCGACACGGTTCGATTCGATCCGAAAATGCACGAAGAAGATGCTACGGCGTCGGCAAGGTCTGAAGGCGGCCGCGAACTAGCAGGCTAAACACGAATGCGCCAGCCGCGACGGCCACCACGGCGGGGCCCTGACTGAGGCGAAGATTCGCAGCCAGTGCCATTCCGAACGCGACCGACCCAATGCTGATCAGAGCGGAGATACCGAGAAACGGCGAAAGCCGGGATGTCCACTGGCGCGCGACCGCGGCCGGAATCACCACCAGCGCACCTGCCAACAGAGTGCCCAGAAATCGCAGCCCCACCAAAATGGTCATCGTGAAGATCAGCGAGAAAACAAGATCGATTCGGCTGCGATTCAGACCGGTCGCCGAAGCCAACTCGGACGAGAAGAGATTGAGGATGAATTGGTCCTTCCAGTGACGAAGCGCGATCAGGATTGCGACCGTCAGGCCGAGCGCAAGCACAAATTCGAGCGTCGACAGGCCTCGAAAGCCTCCGAAAAGTGCCGCGATCAGATCCTCGCTGGGTGTGAGCAACCCACCCAGAGCCAAAGAGGCGGTGAACACCACCCCTACGACGGTCTGGGTATCGAGTCCGGTTTGGCGCTCCAGTCGCCAAATCAGGACCGCACCCAAGAGCAGGGTTATCGCGGCGCCGACCAGGGGATGAATGCCGAGCAACAGCGCGATGCCAAGTCCCGGCAAGGCGATGTGGGAGACCGCGTCGCCCGCCAGGCTCATCCGCCGCATCAGCGCAAAGCCTCCGACCAAGCCGGCGGCTAGTGACGCGGAAAGGGCGAGGACGCTTGGGTAGACGCTTTCGACGCTCATCGCTACGGCAGATGGTGGTGTTGGTAAAGCTGATGATGCTCCCCGTATAGAGCTTGCAGCGCCTGCGGAGTCAGCACCTCGTGCGGAGGCCCGAAGCACAGGCCCTGTTGGTTTAAGCAGAGCACTTTGTTTGCGTAGCGATACACCATGCTCAAGTCGTGCGACACGACGATGAAGCTCAGCCCTAACTTCTCCTGCAGCCGCCGCATCAATTCATAGACCCGTTCTTCGGTGAGCTGGTCGAGACTGGCGGTGGGCTCATCCATGATCAAAACGTCCGGGCTTCCAAGCAGAGCATAGGCGATCAGCGCCTTTTGAAACTGACCTCCCGAGAGGCGGCCCACCGGTGTCTCGAGAACTTCCTTGGACAGGCCGATGATCTCAGAGACCGATCGCACCTCCGTGGGTGGCAGGTGAAGGACGCGCTCCTTGGCCTGCAGCAGGTCGCCGAAGCTGAGCGGAAGGTGGCGGTCGGCATCAATCTTTTGAGGGACGTACCCAAGCTTTGCGCCCGGGACCCACACGATTTGTCCCCGATGCGGAACGATTCCCAACAGGGCCCGAACCAGAACGGTCTTGCCTGAACCGTTGGGGCCGATGATTGCCAAATTATCGCCGCGCTCGAGCTGGAACGAGAGGCTACTGACGATGGTTTTGCCATCAAGGACGACTGTCAGATCCTTGACTGTCAACAGTGGTTTCATGAGTGGCGAACCTTAATCCCCTTGGGTCTCCGAAGTCGCGCTCCTTTCTGCGCTATCGACGCCTCGGGCCACGACTCGGCCCACGATGGGACATTTCTTTACAAGTTACGGATCTGCTGTTTCTCTCCGCCTTCTTCTCAACAGCCCTTTCACTTCATGTTTGGACCTCGCCACCTGACGCTCTGGGGATTGTTTGTCTTGGCAGCGGTTGGCGCGGCATCGGCTCGAGGCGAATCCGAGGCCCTTCGCTTGCCCGAAACGCTGTCGGCAAGCCCCAACACCCCTGCTTTCGGCTACATCTGGCGCCGGGGGTCTCGCATCGTTCTGGGTTTAGCGATTCCGGTCCTCGGCGGTTCCTCGAGCGCGCAATGGGGCCTGCACTTGACGCCCTTCGTTGAGCTTCACAACACTCCGGGATCATTCTCCCTTGTCTCCAATGAAGAGTGGCGGGGTAGGGCGTCCTTCGAACTGTGGCGAAGCTGGGTCAGAGGCAGCGACCCCGCCGTTGCGCCCTGGCTTCGACTCGGAGTGGGCTTCGATCATGAGAGCGACCACGGTTCGGTTCGCCGGGAGGTTCCCGTTCCTCCTTTCAGCTTTCGGCAACTCAACGACATTTCCTTTCGGGCCACGGTCAGCACCGCGCCTAACCGGCGGTTGATTGCTTCGGGCGAACTGACCTCGCTCCTGTTTCTCGCCTCCTGCACGCAGCCGCGAGTCGACTGTTTGCTACATTGGGACACCTCCTACGGAGGGTCCTTGGATTTGGTCCTGCAGCATCGGCTTGGCTCGGAGCAAACGTGGCGCGCTTTTGCTTCGCTGTCGCTGTCCTGGATCGTCCCGGCGGGCCGGGTGATGCGCGAATCGCGAGTCGTTTCCCATGTCGGCTTGTGGCATCGCGGATGGGTAGGAGCGTGGCAGATCTTCGTGCTCGGCTTCATCGGCAACGACGTCGGCATCAGTCGGGAAAAGGTTGTTTACGAGTGGGGCGCCGGTTTGCGGTGGAATCCATGAGCAGCCCGTTTGACGCGCGGCCAAGAAGTCAGACCCTGGTGTTGGCCGGTGCCATGGTTTTGCTCGCCAGCCACTCGTTTGGGCAGGGTTCCGTCGGCATCCTCGACACGGACGGGGAGCTTGGCTGCCTTCATGGCGCACTGGAGCTCGGGATCGGCGTGGCCTACAGCCAAGGCGTTGGCAGCGTCGGAGGAGGCGATATCCCTTCCTTGACCGCCACCGCGGGCGGAGGCGAGTTGCTGGAGCTGGATGTCGGCTGGCGACTAAACCCAAACCTTTTGTTCGGCGCCTACGGCAATGGAGCCAAGTTGAACCCGCGCATGGCGTTCGCGGGCGCCGACGTTTGGTCCTTTGCCGCCGGACTTCATGCGAACTGGCACTTCTTGCCTGGGAAACCGGTGGATCCCTGGATCGAGTTCGGCGGGGGTTATCGA
>WNFE01004954.1_pt1 | contig 10016 bp, 7 predicted proteins | sample 5400451 | NCBI WGS metagenome assembly WNFE01 (sample SAMN13153344, study PRJNA577476) | soil metagenome | isolation source: 200 cm saprolite under Douglas fir tree site 2 hole 2 | place: USA:California | collected 2015-04-18 | reverse complement strand
CAGATTCCTCGCTCGAGGATATAGCGGCTGTCCTTGTTTTGTGAGAGCTCTCTTCAGATCCCTCGCCCGCTCAGTTGCGGGAGAGGGCAAGCGGCGCGGCGGTTGCGATTTTTTTGCAACCGCCGTGACGCGCGGGTGAGGGCCCAGCCGGCGATGCAAATTCCCGCCCCGCAAGCGATGCTTTCATAAGTTTTTGTTTTCGCTTCAAGCTTAGATACGGCATTCTCTTACACCCGGAGTTATTGCGCCCGCACCTGAAGGTGTCGCGCTTGCGCGCTCATGCGCCTGTGCTAGTTTGAAGCGGAATTGATTTAATTCCCGTCGGGAGCGCATTCGATGGCTAAGAAACTCGAATTTTTCTACGACTGCTCGAGTCCGTGGACCTACCTGGCTTTCACCAAAATCGAAGACGTCGCGCGCCGCCATGGCGCCGACCTCGTATGGAAGCCGATCCTCGTCGGCGGCGTCTTCAACGCCGTCAACCCGTCGGTCTACGAGATGCGCGGCAACCCGGTGAAGCCCAAGGCCCGTTACTATCAGAAGGACCTGCAGGACTGGGCCCATCTGTACGGCATCAAGATCGGCCATCCGACGGTGTTCCCCGTCAACTCGGTCAAGGCGATGCGCGGTGCGTTCGTCGCCCGCGAGCACGGCAAAATTTCCCCTTACTCCCGCCGCGTCTTCGAAAGCTATTGGGGCGAGGACCGCGATATCAGCAAGGACGAAGTCCTGCGCGATATCGTGCGCGCCGTCGGCCTCGACGACAAGGAATACTTCACCAAGATCGCCGCGCCCGAGTACAAGGAGGAACTGCGCGCCAACACGCAGGAACTGATCGACCGCGGCGGCTTCGGCTCGCCCTCGATTTTCGTCGACGGCGACATGTTCTTCGGCAACGACCGCCTGATACTGGTAGAGCATGCACTCGAGCACATGCATTAAAAGCGGATTGTCAGCGTGGCTTGCGGATTTTGGACGCCCGGCGAGAGATCGGTCGCGTGTGAAGAGGCAAGCCTCGATCTCCCCATGATCGAGCAGCTTTTGTCGAGGAACTCACGTTCGGCTGGGGTGAACGCGATCAACCGTTTGACGCGCCGCACGCATTCCGAGGTTAGTTTACATCGGTGATGTTAAGCAGATGGCGAAGGAGACCTGTCGGATTATTAGACAACTCGCAACGCTGCTCAGACTCTTACAGGTCTTACCTCGTCTACAATGCGGCGAACATCGGTATCGCTCAGCGCGAGAGCTCTTTCTTTAATTGAAGGCATAATGGTTCCACCTGCATCTCTCAGTTCATCGAGCTGAAACCCAAGGTCCCTGATGTCCGTATATATATCGTGTTTTCTCTGGCCGCCAGCCGCCCGGATAGGTTCGAGTATGACTGGACATTGGCTGTAGAAGGAGAGCGCCCGGACTATATTCTCGAGTGCCTTGTCGCGATTCCTCTTCGAAGCGAAGTAACGGGCCTCCTTCGATAAGAGTTCCTGAATTACCAATTTGTGATTTACCTTCTTCCATGAATCAAGCGCCGCCTGGGACAACGTATGCGCGGTTTCCAGATCAGCTGCCTCGATAGCCAACGTTGCGGCTACGTTAAGGTGGTTCGCGGAAGCATCAAAGTTACGATCCACTCGGAAGTCGTTTGCACCGTGGACCAGTCTTTCGATCAACCGAGGAACCGTTTCACGGCGCTCCAAGGTACCAGTCGAACCCTTGATCAGAGCCTCGCGTCGAAAAGACATCTCAAGATCGAGTTCAAACCGCTGCGGGTTACCTGAGACGCCCTTAATCTCACGAAGAAGTCGTCTCCCGACGCGATTAACTGCCGCCGCTTGCTCCCACTTCCGATAGTCATAGAGAACCAGGGAAAATCGATCGAGAACCTGCCAGCGTTGCACCATGCCGATGTCGCGGTCGCGGCAGAGTCTCCCGATTTCCTGCATGGTGGCTGCGAGGAGGTCTCCCCATCTGATGGGCCGTAACGATGAGATCGCTTCGAGAAGGCACTCGACTGCGTCTGAAAAAAGCCCGTCTTTTTCAAATAGATAGGCGGCAAGTCTGTTCGAAGCGTATGACGATGCGTAAGAACCCTGCTCGTATCGCCTCTTTGCCAGATTGCGAACTTCGTCCGGTTTGGACCGACGACGATCTGGTTTAGAATCCCAACGAGAACGGTCCTCGGCTTGGTTGCACCCTGAGCACAGTACCAGAAGCGTCGCTCGTGTTGCGCGACGACTGGTAGCGTCCTCATAGAGGTGACCTACATCAAGCTTGTTTTCGTCTCGTTCCGTACAGGCCGCACACTCGCCAAAGGCCAAGAGAACCCACTTTTTTTCAACGCGATTCGGCTCAATTCGGCTCATATGAGGTCTCATGAGTCAGTGTCGCAGCTCGACTCGCGCCCTTAACAATCTACGTTTTCTGACTCGACTTTGGCGCACAGAATTCACGACTGTTTACGAATATTACGAGACTTGGCGACGCTCATCCAGCTCACGCACCAGAATCAAACCACCGTCGGAGGTCACCCGCGCGCTCTGGAAGTCGACCCTCAACGAGCGGTTGAAGGAGAGCTGAAACGGTCGTCTTCGCTCTCACCCACAGCTGCCCTCCTCCGCACTGCCCCAGTCGCATCCAAACCCGCGTCTATCAAGGCTTTGCAGCATTTTATCAAATTGGTAGTTCACTTGGAAAACGGAAATCCGGGTTAAAAACGACTCGCTAAAGTGTTGTGTCCGGCAAATAACTTTGCAAAAGAGTGCCCGGACGAATCGCTTCGCGTTGATCCCTCGTCGCCTCACTAACGCTCGGCTCGCTCGGGATGACACAAAAGGCACTGCTCTCGTCATCCTGCGCTGGTGAGCGACGCGCGCCGCGTCGAATGGATGGACGCGAAGCGATTTGCCTGAACCGCTAAGTCATTTACGGGACGTCACACTAGACGAATTCGGCGAAGACGGAATCGGCAAGCTCGAGCCCACGATCGCTCAGCCGGATTCGTCCCCCGTCACGGACTAAAAGACCACCCTCGAACAGGCGCGCCGCGCGCCCGCCGAAGACGTTCTCGAAACCTTCACCGAACCGGCGCTCGAAATCGTCGAGCCTGAATCCGTCAATGAGTCTGAGATTCAGAAACACGAACTCGCCCTCGGCCGTGCCCTTGTCGACCGTCTCGTCTCCCGCCTCGGCCAGGCTCGTCTCGAGTGCGCGTTCGACGTAGCGAGCGGGACTCCGCTCATTCCACCATCGCCTGCCGCCGGCGCCCTTGCGCTCGAAGCTATGCGCCCCCGCGCCGAGCCCGAGGTAGCTTTCCCCGCGCCAGTACGTGAGGTTATGCCGCGCCTCATGGCCGCGCGGAGCGTAGTTTGAAATTTCGTACATCTCGTATCCGCGCCGTGGCAGCTCCTCGCGAACCGCCGCGAACATCGCGGCTTGCTCGTCAGATTCGAGCGGAGTTATTCGTCCGCGTTTCATCTCGGTGAAGAAGACGGTGCCTTCTTCGAACGTCAGGTTGTATGCCGAGATATGATCGGGGCCGAGCGCGACGGCCTCCGCGATATCGCTCCGCACGTCGTCGAGCGTTTGGCCGGGGACGGCGAAGATGAGATCGAGGTTCAGGCGTTCGAAGCCCGCCCGATGCGCTATCCTGGCCGCTTCGCGCGTTTGTTCCGCGCTATGAATCCGCCCGAGGAATTTGAGAATAGCCGGCTTGAACGATTGCGCGCCGAAACTCAGGCGATTTACGCCCGCCGACCGCATTCCAGCCAGCTTCGCATAACTGACCGTGCCTGGATTTGCTTCGAGCGTGACCTCGCAGTCGCTCTCCACGCCAAAGACCCGGTCCGCCGCGTCGATCACGTGAGCGATCGAGCGCGGCTCGAAGAGCGACGGTGTTCCACCACCAAAAAAAATCGTCTTGACGCGGTCGTCCGCCCATGCCGAATCATGCGCGCGGCGCGTCATCTCGATGATCAGCCCCCGCGTGTACTCCGCCTCGGGCCACGTCGAAGCGGCGTGGGAATTGAAGTCGCAGTATGGGCACTTCGACTGGCACCACGGGATATGGATGTAAAGCGAAAAGCTCACGCCATCCTTCGGTTAGGCTCGGTTAGGCTCACGAGATCCGCGCACGCGGCGTCCACCGCATGGGATCATCCTATTTTACATACGCTCGGCGCGCCACGTTGATGCTGAAGGCGTCCGCCCTTCGTTTGAGCTTTCGCAGTCGTCTGTAACATGCGTCTGCGGACCGCTATACTTGGGCGCGACTATTTTGTAGAGAGGTCTTTCCACCGTCGCAACCCATCGTCAACCCGAAGACCCGCCGGAGAGCACGGCAGCCGCGGACCGGCTATCCCAGGAGGATTCCGGGCGCGCGCCGGCCGCCGGCTCGAACCTGGCGGGATTGGTCGCCGCCGGAATTCTGCTCAGCCGAATCGCAGGACTCGTCCGCGAAAGCATCTTCGCCCATTACCTTGGCAACTCGGAAGCGGCCGACGTCTTCAAGGCTGGCTTCCGAATCCCGAACATCCTGCAGAACCTGTTCGGCGAAGGTGTGCTTTCCGCTTCGTTCATCCCGGTCTACAGCCGCCTGCTGAGTGAAGGCGACGAGGAGACCGCCGACCTGCTCGCATGGGCAGTCGGCGCGATGCTCGCGCTCGCCGTTTCAATCCTTGTCGTCGTCGGCGTTATTGCGGCGCCATGGCTCATCGATGTGATCGCGCCGGGGTTTCATGGCGACAAACGATCACTCACGGTCACGCTCGTCCAGATCCTCTTTCCGGGCGCGGGATTGCTTGTCATGTCGGCATGGTGCCTCGGCGTGCTCAACAGCCACCATCGATTTTTCGCCTCGTACACCGCACCCGTGGCGTGGAACGTCGCAATGATCGTGACGCTGGTGCTCTATGGTCCGCACAACACCCAGGAGCACCTGGCCGTCAACCTTGCATGGGGTTCCGTTGTGGGCGCGGTCCTTCAGATCCTCGTGCAATTGCCTCAGATGCTGCCGCTGCTTGACCGCATGCGACTCAACTTCGACCGAGTACGCGTGGCGCTCAACACTGTATTCAGGAATCTGATGCCGGTGATTGCAAGCCGCGGCGTTGGACAACTCAGCGGCTACGTCGACAATCTGCTCGCTAGTCTTTTGCCTACCGGCGCGGTCGCAGCGATCAACTATGCGCAAATTCTTTACCTGCTCCCGATCAGCCTGTTCGGGATGTCGGTCGCGGCGGCCGAGCTTCCCACGATGTCGCGCGCGACGGCAGGCGCACAGGCGCAAGTCGCCGAAACCCTTCGCGCACGCCTCAACGCCGGGCTGCGGCAGATTTCTTTTCTCGTCGTGCCATCAGCGGCGGCATTTCTCTTTATCGGCGACGTCATCACCGCGATGCTTTTTCAGTCGGGCGAGTTTACTCATCGCGACGCCGTTTACGTATGGGCCGTGCTCGCCGGCTCAGCCACGGGCATGCTCGCGGCTACGATGGGCCGGCTCTACAATGCAACCTTCTACGCGCTATCCGATACGCGGACGCCGTTGAAGTTCGCGATGATTCGCGTGGCGCTCACGCTACTCCTCGGCTATTTCTGCGCGATACCGCTGCCACCGATACTCGGAATCGCGCAGCGATGGGGTGTCGTCGGACTCACCGTCTCGGCCGGCCTCGCGGCATGGGTCGAATTCTCGCTCTTGCGATGGAGTCTCAACCAGCGCCTCGGATGGACCGGGCTACACCGCGGATATCTTGCGCGTCTATGGATGATGGCGCTGGCCGCGTCGGTCGCGGCGGTTGCTGTGAAATACTCGCTGCACGCCGGCCCACGTCTCACGGCGCTCGCCGTCATCCCTGCGTACGGCGCGGTCTACCTGGGGCTGGCGCATTGGATAGGCATCCCGGAGTTGCAACGCTTTGTTAGCTATGCGCGGCGACGGCTGACTGCTCGCCGCCGCGCGTAACCGCGCCACTGCGCGCCGGAGGCGCGACGCGCCTGCGGCGCGCAGTGGCGCTCGCGGCAGCGGGACAGGTTCTGCTGGCGCAGAACCTGTCCCGGTATGTCCCGGTATGTCCCGGCCCGCGGATACGGTCAGGGCGGGCGCGACGCGCCCGCCCTGACCGTATCCGCCACAGCCCCACCGCACAGCCCGAAGCGCGACGAGCGCGATGCGTTGCATCGCGCTCGTCGCGCTTCGGGCACCCCACCGCAGCAGGGGTGGGCGGCGCGCTTACGCGCCGCCCACCCCTGCCTTTGCTGCACGCGTACGCCGCACCGCAGCAGCGGGAGCGGCGGCTTCGCCGCCGCTCCCGCTGCCGCCCCGCATCCGCGCGATCGTCGCGCTCGTGCTATGCCCCGTCAGTAGCGGTGCCAGCACAACACGTCCGCCGTGGGCCTCCACGAACGATTGGCCATCGACCCGCTGTCCGCGCCAATCCTCGCCCTTGACCAGCACGTCCGGCCTTACCTCGCGGATTATCCGCTCGGCTCGCGTGTCGTCGAACACCACCACGTAATTGACCATCTCGAGTGCCGCGAGCATCCGCGCGCGATCGACCGCGTGATACAGCGGCCGATCCGCACCCTTTATCTCGCGGACGCTGCGATCGCTGTTGAGTCCCACGACCAGCACTTCACCTTGCGCACGCGCGAAGCTCAAAATCTGCAGATGGCCCGCGTGGAGAAGATCGAAGCAGCCGTTGGTGAAAACGATACCCCGGCCCGCACGGCGGTCGCGTTCGAGCGCGCTTTTCAATTCCCGCTCGGAGAGGATCTTGCGCTCGTAGCCGTTATGGACCGGCTGTAGTGCCCGGGCCAAATCTTCACGCGTGATTATTTCCGCGCCGAGCCGTCCCACTTCGATTCCGGCCGCGAGATTCGCGACCGCGGCCGCTGACGAAAAACTCAGGCCCGCCGCGGCGAGCAACCCAAAAAAGGCCAGCACGACGTCGCCCGCCGCGGTCACGTCATACACCTCGCGCGGCGTCGTCGGGATATACGTATCGGCGCCGCCGCGCTCCGCGAGATACATACCATCGCGGTCGAGCGTTATCAGGCACGCCTTCAGACTGAGATCCTGCACGAGCTTCTCGGCGGCCGCGCGCCATGCGCCGCGGTCCGTCAACCGCATTCCCGTGGCCAGCTCGGTCTCATAGCGATTTGGCGTGAGCGCCGTTGCGCCGCGGTAAATCGAGAAGTCGTCGCTCAGGCGCGGGTCGATGATAATCGGTATTCCACGGCGGTTGGCGCCGTCGATAAGCGCGCGCAGCAGGCCCGGCGTGAGCAACCCTTTATTGATATCCGAGACCACCACACCGTCGGCGCGCATCAGTTCATCTTTGAGCCGCGCCTTGAGATTCCGCTCGCGTACCGGCGACAGCGGATGCGCGTCCTCCTCATCGACGCGCAGCAGTTGCTGCGTCGCGCGAGTCGCCGATTGCACTGAACCGAGAATCCGCTCCTTCATGATTGTCGGCCGATCGGGATCGACGAGGAGCGAACGCGTGCCGATTCCGAGATCGCGAAACATCTCGCGCAAGAGCCGCCCGTTGCGATCGTTGCCGACCACGCTGAATGCGTAGGGACGTACGCCGAGCGCGCGCAGGTTCGCCATCACAAAGCCCGAATTGCCGGGCTTCTCTTCGCGCCGTTGCGCCCGCAGGATCGGAATCGGCGCCTCCGGCGAGATGCGTTCGACTTCGCCCCAGACGTAGCGGTCGAGGATAACTTCGCCAGCGACCAGGATCCTGAGCGGCCTCAGCTCAGGTAGCGTCAGCTCGTTGCTCGCAGTAATACTGGCCCGCGGCCGCGGCCGTGACGGCGTAGCGCTCTGGCGCGGCTGCGAGCGCGATTTGCTACTGGGCGCCTTCATGATGCGGGATGATACGGCATCGCGCCGCATCCGTTAACCTTCGCGATCATCATTTCGCGTCTCGCTGCCATCACAGGATGCGCGCCCTCCACACTATCTCTGCGTCAACGAATCGCGTAACCGCCGTCGACGAAAATCGTCGCGCCGGTAACGAAGTCCGACGCATGCGAGGCCAGGAAAATCGCCGTTCCAGCACACTCTTCGGGCGTACCGAAGCGCCCGGCCGGCGTACGCATCAGGATTTCATTGTAAAACGGCCGCGATTTGATCGGCGCGTCATATCGCTCTCGATCCATCCGGGAACGATCGCATTGACCTGCACGTTATGCGGCGCGAGTTCGATTGCCATCGACTTCGTGAGCTGAATCAGTCCGCCTTTGCTCGCGGCGTACGACGGCGCGATCTGATTCCCGAAGAGCGAGTACTCGCTTCCGATATTGATTATCTTGCCCGCCTTGCGTGCCGCCATCGATTGCGCCGCATACTTCGCCAGCAGAAACGACGCGGTGAGATTGGTTTCGATCACGCGGTCCCACATTTCGGGTTCGGCCTTGAGCACGCCGTCCGGCAAAGCGATTCCGGCGTTGTTGACGAGAATATCGACCGGCCCGAGTGTGCGCTCGACTTCCTCGATCGCGGGCTTGAGTTGGACGCGGTCTGTGACGTCGAGCTTGATCGCAATCGCGGGAACGCGATGAGCCTGCAGTTCGTCCAGCACGGCGCGATTCTTCCCCTCGTTGCGCGCGAGTACGGCGACCGCGGCACCCGCCTCGGCGAGTCCAAGCGCGATTCCGCGCCCGATTCCGCCGTTGCCGCCGGTCACCACCGCGACCCGCCCGCTCAGGTCGAACATCTTCGGACTCGCCATCTCGCTCGATGCCCTCCTGCTAAATTCCAGCGCGATTTATTTCACGTAAGTCACCCGACGGCCATAGGTAATGAAGCCCCGATTCAACATCCCGGCGCCCCATCTCGAAGCAGGCCATGATTGGACAGCGCCCGACGCGGCCCTCTATATTGGCGTGTCGCCCCTCGATTACGGCTATAGCGGGGCGCGTCCGTAACTACGATTGCGCCCGCATCGTGCGCAACCAAAAACCAGATCGGCAGGTGAGCAGGATGGCACTCAGGACGGCAGATCAATACAAACAGTCGCTGCGCGACGGACGCGCGGTTTTCTACCGCGGCGAGCGCGTCTCCGACGTCACCGCGCATCCGGTTATCGGCATCGCGGTCGATCACGCATGCATCGACTATCGGATGGCGGACGATCCGAAGTATCGCGAACTCGTCGTGGTGCGCGACGGGGGCGGCGAATACAGCCGCTACTACCATCTGCCGCGCACCGCCGACGATCTCCTCAAGCGCAGCCAGCTTATCGCCGCCTCGACGCGCGAGGGCGCCACCCTGGTCGTGCTGATCAAGGAAATCGGCACCGACGCGCTCTACGCGCTCCATCTTCTCGGCGAGCGGATGGCCGCCGCCGGCAAGCCCGAATACCGCGAGCGCATCGACAAGTACCATCGCTATTGCCGCGACAACGATCTCGCCGTCGCCGTCGCGCAAACCGACGTCAAGGGCGACCGCTCGCTCGGCCCCACCGGCCAGGATCATCCCGATTATTATGTTCACGTCGTCGAGGAGCGCCCCGACGGCATCGTCGTGCGCGGCGCGAAGGTTCATACCTCCGTCTCGACCAACACCAACGAGGTCATCGTGCTGCCGACGCGCGCGATGCGCCCCGAAGACAAGGCCTACGCGGTCGCCTTCGCGCTTCCGATCAACACGCCGGGCCTCAAGCTCATCGCGAGTCCTCACGGCGGCAGCAAGAAAGACGCCTTCGAGCATCCGATCAGCGCCCGCCACAAGATGATGGAGACGCTCACCGTTTTCGACGACGTCTTCGTGCCGAACGATCGCGTCTTCCTCAACGGCGAGATAGATTTCGCCGGCCTGCTCGCGCTCACCTTCGTCCGCTACCATCGTTTCACCGCGGTTTCGTACAAATTGCCGCTGCTGGAATTGCTCGCTGGCGCCGGCTATGCGATCGCGGAGGCCAACGGCGTGATTCGCGCGCCGCACGTCCGCGACAAGCTCACTCAGCTTGCGGCCTATCACACGACCGTGCGCGGACTAATCGAGCACG
>WNFE01004951.1_pt1 | contig 10021 bp, 9 predicted proteins | sample 5400451 | NCBI WGS metagenome assembly WNFE01 (sample SAMN13153344, study PRJNA577476) | soil metagenome | isolation source: 200 cm saprolite under Douglas fir tree site 2 hole 2 | place: USA:California | collected 2015-04-18 | reverse complement strand
GATCAAAGTGCACGTGGCAATCACTTCGACGCATGCGGCTTTCCTGGCGCCTCCCCTCCCTTGCGCGCTCGCGTTCGCAGTTCTTCGAAGAGCCGCCGTGCATCATTCTCTGTCATGTAACCCTTGAGCCGTTGCGAAAGAAGGATCTCCTCTTCCTCCCGTGTAACATAACGTTCCAGCCGCTGAGCCAAGAGCGTGGTCTGTGTCGTGAGATCCTCCCGTTCATACTTCGCCACCTCACGCTTCGTCCTTTCAAACTCGTCTTCCAGCTTCCTCAGCCGTTCGACCAAAGGACCCAGCTGCTCCCCCGATGATAGGCGCTCCGCGTCCTGATGAAGCTTCGGATTACCTTTGGCCACACCAATGACATTGGCGGCGACAGACACAAAAAACAAGGTCGACAGGACCAGCATGAAGATTCGGCCATGGGACCGATTACCGCTCCGGACGACTTCAAAGTAATAGTCGTCGACATCCGCCATCCCGACTTCTGCGCTCAAGTACTGCATATTCCTGCGAATACACATAGCCACAATCAATACTGCTAAGATTCCCGAGGCCCAGGCAAACTTCACATCTACCTGATTGCGGGCAGTAACGGCGTCGAACCCGATCGTCGCGGTGATGAAAAGCACTAGTGCTACCCACCTTAGGTGAGTCTCTCTCCTTGACCGCCGTTGCTGATGAAGCAGAGCCTCTTGAACCTCCCTAACGTTAGCGGCATTGTTGTCCCCGCCGGCCGCTCGCTTCGCCTCCATCTGCAACTCTTGCTTCGCCACGAAGTAGGACCTAAGGTATCTCTCGTGCTCGCGGATCACATAGCGGATTGACAATCCAAACAAGAGGTACGCGACGACAATTACCGCTAGAGTGAACCAAGTCTCGATCGACCCTGCTTTTAAATATCGCCACATGACTGTGACGTATAGGAGGCCACTTACCGTACCGAGGACTACTATGCTTGCTCGGTGCAAACCGTCGAGCCTGAACCTCGGATCTCTATAGCTCTCCGGAATGATTCCGTCGCGTGCCTCCCCGAAAGCGTTCTCGACCCGCGTCACCATCAATTGATTCCTTGCATACCACCAGTTGGCATTGAGCACGATGAGGGCAGCCCAAAGAGTTAGCGTACCTACCACGATTAGCGCAGCAAGTTCCTGCCCAGACACCTGCCCCGCTGCGAATGCCAAAGTTAGTGCAGCGCCGTAGAAGGACAAGAATGACCACAGACGGTTCTCCTTCGAGGTCGTGTTCTCCCACAGCTTGTCGTACAAATGCAGTAAGAAGTCCCTTCTATCAGGATCCATTCACTACCCCTCCGTTCTCTCTTTCCTCGGTCAGGGCTCGATGTCTCTTCTGATAGTAAGGAGATACTCTTGCGTACATCCGTTGAATAGAGGCCTCACTCATACTTCCTGCCATTTCGGCACCATCCACAATACTCAAAAGGTTGTGAATCATCCGCCCCAGTCGGTCACCCCGAAGCCTCTCGAAGTCAACACAGAACGCGCAAACGTGAGTAGTTAGCCGCTTGACGGCCTGGAGTCGCGTTCGAGTGAGACCCTTCCGGAACGGCTGGCCCTTCCTATAACGGAAGCTAAAGCTCCGGCTAAAAGGGAAGAATACTTGGCCAAATCCTGCAGCTTTCATCCAGGTCGCGCTATCAAAAGAAGTGACCCCGAGTCCAGATAGAAGCCCAACTACTCCAGGCGCCCCAACCCCAAAGAGATGCAATTGTATAGACGTTCCCCTTAGAGTCTCCGACACGTATCGGATTAAACGAGAAGCGCCATTCGTCATAAGGTTACTGCCACCCCCGCTTCCTCCGGTAGCTAGACTCCCGAAACCCATAGTGGACACACCGAGGTCCATGTATGCCTCAAGACAACGATCAATGTCTCCACGTGAGCGTCCGTGAATAACCGGAATGACCTTCCCACGAAGCTTGCGCGGGAGACGGCGAACGAATAGCTTCGCTTCCCGCACTGTCGCCTTCACTTTGGAAGTCACCGTACGATCCGAATCCGCCGAACGAGGTACGAAGTCGGGAAGGACGTAGTGGTCTGCCCACTGATGGACTTCATATAGCTCCAGAAGCCGAGACGAAAGCTCTTCGTAGCGAATGCGACCTTGCTGCACATAGTAGCCGCCGCTGTCGAAGTACACGACCGATTTCAGTTCGGCGCGCACTGCTCGCACAGCCTCGATTGCGCTAGGTCGTGCGAATACCGGGCTTATCAACACTCTCGCCAAGGGATTGTGAGGTAACTCTCGGCAGGCGACAGTGAGTCGGCGAATGCAAGCAGCGTCGGTCGTGAGGGCAGCGACAAATCTCAAGCCCTCTCCCGCTCTCAAGGTGGCTATAACCGGTCATCCGGTGCGGACGTCTTACTAGGCACTTGGAGAAGCCTCTCCCATACGTTCAAGCGACGTCGTCTCCCTTGGATCACTTGTAAACACTGGAATCCCATCCTGGCATAGAAGGAGTTGGCTCCTTCGTCGACTGGGCACTTTAGTCTCAGGGTATTCATTCCAGCTCCACGGGCTAGGCGGGCCAATTCGCCTAAGAGCACTCTACCGACGCCGGTTCGTTGGTGGTCCAAAGCCACACAAATCGTATAGATCGTTGCGATGGAATCCCGTCGAAACCAAAAGTTGAGAAACCCGATGATTTCGGTATCAACGGTCGCGATGAGGAGCGTGCCGCGTTTAGCTGCACCGGTGAGCTCACTACTGGTGAGGAACCCAAGGTGCCGTCGATTCTGGTCAGCAATCAGCTTGACTTGCGGCACTTGTCTTACGTTGGCGAGCCCAACGTAAACCTTATTGCGGATCTTGGGATCGCCCTTCGAGACGGGCCGCACAAGGCCGACTATGGCATGCGCCATTTGATTGAATGTCCGGGATGGTTGATATGATCAGCTACTGATCTATCCGCTCGACTCGACGGAGTCGTTCAGACCGAGTTCCTTGAGTGAAGCCTTGGTCTCCTCGGCTTTCCCCTTCGCCTGATCGGGATCGGCGGGAACCTCGAAGGATAGATTCAGAACGAGCCCGGGTGAACCGACGAATCGCGTGAGTACCTTGGTATAGAAATTCATCCACTTCTGGGGTGGGACAACTCCGCTCCAGCGGATGACACGGCCCTTGCCAGGTCCGGGAGGGCCGTCCTTCGGCCCCTGCGTTCGCGCAACGATCACCTCGCCCTCGGCCTCAAGGCCCCCTGTCCGGGCGGTCACACGGTATATACCTAGGGTCTCGCCTGCGGTCATCTGGCCCGAGCTGTTGATCGTGCATCCCGCGGCCTTCCACTCGACTGTGCCGAGCGCGTATGCCTGACCATACTGGTCCATCCCGGCTGCCTTGAACGCCACCTGGGCCTTTGGCGGGACCTCCAAGGACCTTCTGGCTCACGCCGTCTCGGCAATCCTCAGTTCAGTGGTCGGAACAGCGTCTGCGAGGTCTTCGATGGCCTTGATTCTGATTTCACGAGGCGGCTCCAGCTTCAGTGGCGCCCGATCGAACATGTCCCAATATTTCTGAGGCGCTCGAACGAGCCCCTCAAACGGTCGCGAGCCTAGTTTGGCGCTGACAGCAATGTGTCCAGCAAGAGCTCTCTCAATCTCGTAGTAGAGATCACTGAGGGTTTCGGCCTGAGTAGCAAAGTCATACTCGAGGCATTGGGCAGACCAGCCGTCCTTGTGCTCAAACAGGAGGAACCGGATAGGAATCTTGCGCTCCACACGCAGAGTCTACCATCAATAGGCTGTAGAGTAGAGTTCGGAGCCTAGGACGAACCGTCGATGTATCCAATTCTAGACGTTGTCTTGATTCTGGCTGCGCTTATCGTCGGCCGCTGCTCGTGGTGACGGCATACCCGATCTGGAGGTGAGGAGATGAAGAATCCATACTTGGAGGTGACCTTTCGCCACGGACGTCCGCTGGCCGCGTATTACTACCTGTCACGGCGGCCGGGCGAGAAAAGCTATCGGACAGCGAAGGCTCAACCCGGCCTGGTGATCGATTTCAACCGGAGCGGGCAAGCCCATTGGCATCGAGATCACAGCGCCCGGCAAGGTGTCCGCTGTTGCGCTGAATCGAGACTTGCGTCGCCTTGATCTTCCGCCAGTAACGCGTGCTGACCTGGCTCCGCTTCGAGCCGGATGAGCCTATCCGGAAGTCAGCAGATGACGTATCGAGTTCTCGACACGGTCGTTCTCGACCGCAACCTGCCCGACCATGGGCTAGGCAAGGGCGACCTCGGCGCGGTGGTCGAAGTGTACGAGCCGGCCGGCCTCGAGGTGGAGTTCGCAATGGCGTCGGGTCGAACCGCCGCCGTGCTGACGCTCACGGCCCAGGGCGTCCGCCCTGTCGCGGACGATGACTTGGTATCGGTGAGACAGCTCGCTCGATCAACTTGACATCGGCGCATGGTAGCTTCGATCCTCTTCGAGTTCTCGTGACTGGTGATCTGCGGCGCAGTCGTCGATGTATCATGCAGCGAAGCGATGCCGCAACCGGTACTGCAACTGTCCCCGTCCTTGATCACTCCGAGCTGAAGCTCGGCTTTCGATCATCCGGCAGAGTCAGGTCCCACGGTCTGCCTTCGAGTCGTAGTCGGCGGGCTCTCGCGCTCCAGGTCTTCTCCCGTGCGCGGTAGCCTCAACTCCCTTCGAGTCTCCTCGGTGGTCGGCCGGAGGTGAGCATGTCATCGCCCCGCACCGTGCTGCGGGTCGAGCCAGTCGCGGAGGCCGTCGGCCATCATGTTGAAGCCGAGCACGGCGACCATGATGGCGAGGCCGGGAAACACGACCATCCAGGGCGCCTGCAGCATGAACCCGCGGCCGTCGGCAAGCATCAGGCCGAGCGACGGCGTCGGCGGGCGCACTCCGACACCCACGAACGACAGCGAGGCTTCCACCAGGATGGCGATGGCCATGAGCACGGAGGCCTGGACCAGGACGGGGGTCGCGGCGTTCGGCAGGATGTGGCCCAGGATGAGGCGGGGCGCGGTGGCGCCGAGCGCGCGGGCGCCGTCCACGTAAACTTCCACCTTCGCGGCCAGGACCGCCGCCCGCACCACGCGCGCAATGATGGGCAGATAGACGACGGCGAGGGCCAAGGACACGAGGGCCACTCCAGTGCCGAACACGCTCATGAGCGCAATGGCCAGGAGAATCGCGGGAAACGCCATGAGCACGTCGAGGGGCCGCATGATGAGCTGATCCGGCAGGCCTTCGACGTACCCGGCCACCAGGCCGAGCGGCCCGCCGATCACGAGGGCGAGCGCCACCGACCCGAGGGCGACGCCGAGCGAGACGCGGTAGGCGTGGACGACGCGGCTCAGCACGCTGCGGCCGAGATCGTCCATGCCGAAGGGCTCCGCCAGGGTCGGCGCGCGCATCGCGAGGTCCTTGGCGATTTCTGTCGGACTCCCCGGGAGCACCACGGGAGCGAGGAGGGCGAGGAGGGCCAGTCCCCCAACCACCAGCAACCCCGAGAGCGCGACGCCGGCGGGCCCGGCCGGGAGCCAGCGCCGGACGCTTCGAGACCTCATCGCCGCCTCACGCGAGGATCGATGATGCCGTACAGGATGTCGGTCACGAGGTTCATCAGCATGAACATCGCCCCGATGACCAGCACCGTGCTCTGCACGACCGGGTAATTGCGCTCGAGGACCGCGTCGAGCGTCATCCGCCCCACGCCGGGCAGCGTGAAGATCGTCTCGACGATGATGGCGCCGCCCAGCATGTAGCCGACCTGGAGCCCGAGCACGGTGACGATGGGGATGGCGGCGTTCGGCAGCACGTGGCGGAACAGGACGGCGGGCTCGGCGAGCCCCTTGGCGCGAGCGTACTGCACGAAGCCTCGGTGCACGGTGTCGAGCACGGCCGCGCGGGTAAGCCGTCCCAGCACGGCCGCGCGGCTCAAGGCCAGGGTGAGCGCGGGCAGCGCCAGATGAAGCAGATTGTCAGCCGGACTCTCCATGAACGCCACGAACCCGCTCGAGGGCAGAAGCCCGAGCCCGAGCGACACGAGCAGGATCAGCATGATGCCCAGCCAGAAGTCCGGGATGGAGATGCCCACCAGGCCGATGGCGAGTGACGCGCGGTCGGCGACTCCGCCCCGGTGGCCGCCGCCCAGCAGGCCTAGGGGGACGCCGATCAGCGCGGCGCAGACGGTGGCGAGGAAGGTGAGCTCGACGGTGACGGGAAGCCGGTCGAGGAGCATCCGGCCAATCGGCTCGTTCTGTCGGAAGTCCAGGCCAAAATCGCCCCGCGCGACCCCGGCGAGCCAGGTGAGGTACTGGCGCGGGAGGGGCTCGTCCAGATGGAATTCCTCGCGGAGGGCGCGGATCGCCTCCGGGGTGGCCTTGTAGCCGAGGACCGTGACGGCGGGATCGCCGGGGATGAGCCGCATGAGCCCGAACACGAGCACGCTCATCCCGAGGAGCAGCGGCACGGCCAGGGCGAGCCGGCGAGCCGCATAGATCCAGGGTGACGACATCAGCGTGGCTTCTGATCAGCGCTCGTCAGGCGAGCCAGGTGTCCTCGAAGCGCAGCTCGAGCGACGAGAGCGGCACCGAGCCCTGCACGTTTGGCTTCATCCAGTACCGCTGGATCTCGTTGCTGAAGACGATCAGCGAGCCCTCCTCCTGGAACCAGCGGACCATCTCCGGATACATCTTCTTGCGGGCGGCCAGGCTGGGGGCGGCGCGGAAGGCATCGATGCGACGGTCCCCCTCCTCCGACTTGAAGCCGCAGAAATTCCATGGTGACGCGGAGTGCTGGAGCGGGTAGTAGAAGAGATCGGGATCGACGGTGACGCTCCACCAGGCTCCGGCCACCTCGAACTTCTTGCCGACCAGCTCTTCGAAGTACTGCCCGGACTCGAGCGGGCGCACCTCGAGGTTGATCCCCACCTTCTTGAGCTGCTCGCGGAGGATCTCGCCGGTCTTGACCAGCACGGGCACCTGCGACTTGACGAGATACGTCAAGGTCAGGCCACTGCCGACGCCGGCGTCACTCAGGAGCTGCTTGGCGCGGGCGAGATCGGGCCCACCCTTGTGGGCGTTCACGCCGGTCCCCCACGGGCTCGGCTCGGGCGTGGGCTCGGCGGTGACGACGTGGCTCCCGAAGTAGACGAGCTTCACGATCTCCGAGCGGTCCAGCGCCCAGGCGATCGCCTGCCGGATGCGCCGGTCGCTGAGGGGCGGCCGGCTCGCGTTCAGCATGAAGAAGAACGGAAAGTACGGCCGGCCCGGCGAGGACTTGAGGTCGCGGGCGCGCTCCAGCTCCGGGATTCGCTGCGGCGGCACCGTCTGGATCCAGTTGAAGCGCCCCGTCTGCAGGCCCGTGAGCCGCACGGTGTCGTCGGCGGGTGCGTGGAAGATGATGCGGTCGAGGTAGGGGCGGCCCGGGCGGAAGTACTTGGACCAGCGCTCGAGGGTGATGTGGTCGTCCTTCACCCACTCGACGAAGCGATAGGGCCCCGTGCCGATGGGGAACAGCTTGGGGTCCTTGGCCTGGAGCGCCTTCTCGTTGACGATCTCGGTCGACTGCGCGAGCGTGGCGAGCAGCGGCCCGAACGGGCGGTTCAGATGGAAGCGCACCTGGTAGGGGCCGGTCGCCTCCACGGCCTCGACGGGCGTGAAGAAGACCCGCATGGGGAGCTTGTTCTTCGGATCCAGGACGCGCGTGAAGGTGAAGACGACGTCCTTCGAGGTCATCGGCTCGTCATTGTGGAAGACGGCATTGTCGACGAGGTCGAAGAGCCAGCTCTTGTCGTTCTCCTGCTTCCACGACTTCGCGAGCCCGGGGATGAACTGGCCGGCCTCGTCCACGTAGACGAGCTTGTTGTACACGTTCTGGTAGACCTGCAGTGACGAGTAGAGCTGGGCATAGCCCGGGTCCATGTTGACCGGCTTGTCGACGGTCGCCACCTTCAGGACGCCGCCCCGCTTGGGCGTGCCCTGGCCGAACGCGACGCGCGGACCGGGAGCGCCGAGCGCGCCGAGACCGGCGCCGGCGGCGATGCCCGCCGCGTGGGCGAGCCACTGGCGCCGCGAGAGCCCGCGTCGCGCCTCGATCGGATCGGGACCGCTGGTGCTCTCGTTCGTTTCATGCCGGTGGCTCATCGCTCGTCCCCCCTCGAGACTCCGTGGTATACGACCCCGTCCTTCATCACGAGGCTCACGCGCCCCAGTGCCGCCATGTCTTGCAGCGGGTCGCCATCCACCGCGATCAGGTCCGCGCGCTTGCCGGGCTCGATCGTTCCGAGCTCACGGTCGATTCGACACGCCTCGGCGCCCCAGCGGGTGCCGGCCAAAAGGGCATCGTGCGGAGAGACGCCGAGCCGTACGAGCGTCTGGAGCTCGAACGGCATGAGCCCATGCATGCTGTCGGTCCCGCACGCGAAGCGGACGCCCGAGGCGAGATGGCGCGGGAAATTCTCGTCGACAACTCGACGCGACCAGCGGACCTTCTCCATGATGGCGGGGCGCTGGCCGTCGCCCTGCTCGATGCCCGTCGGGTGCATGAAGATCGAGAACGTGCAGATCAGCCACACCCGACGCTCGATCATCAGCGCGATGTCCTCGTCGGCGGCGAGCGCCCCATGCTCGATGGTTCCCACGCCCTCCTGCACCGCGAGCCGGAGCCCCGGGCCGCCGTGCGCATGGGCCGCCGCATAGGTGCCGACGCGGTCCGCTTCCTCGACGGCGGCGCGGATTTCCTCCCGCGTGTAGGCGCTCGAGGTCGGCGTGGTGCCCGGCGAGCTGACGCCGCCGGTGACGAAGATCTTCACGTGGTTCGCCCCTCGGCGGAGATTCTCACGGGCGCCGCGGCGGACCTCGTCCACTCCGTCGTAGCTCGTCAGCGCCCGCCCGTGGCCGTTGTTGGCGGCGAGCCCGCGGCCGGCCACCAGGAGCCGGGGCCCCGTGACGATCCCGGCCTCGATGGCGTCTCGGAGGTCGACGTCGACAAAGTGCTCCTCGCCCATGATCCGCATCGTGGTCGTGCCGGCGGCGAGGTCCTTCCTGAGATTCGCGGTCGCGGCGAGCGCCTGGGGCACCGGGCCACGGCAGAGCTGTCCGAGCTGGTCACCCAGGCCGGGCACGATGGAGGCGTGGGTATGGCAGTCGATCAGACCGGGCATGACGAAGCGATCGCTCAGGTCGAGCGTCTCGGCGCCGGGCGGGGCGGTCGTCTTGTCGGCGCGCCCGACGGTGGTGATGCGTCCGTCGGCGACGACGATCATCGCGTCGCGAACAGGCCCAGCGCCCGTGCCATCGAACAGCGTGCCGCAGCGGATCGCGTGCGTGCTCATGGGCGACGCCGAGGCGACGGCCGGCCGGGGATGTCGTCCCCAGTGCCGGGGTGGCCGTCAGGGCCCGCGAGATAGACGTCGATGTTCCGATCTCCTACTCGAGGTCGTAGTCGCGCTGGGCGGCCGCCGCCGAGACATATCCCTCCCGGATGTCGCGCCGGATCGCCTCGCGGTCGCGCGCCGACGGTGGGCCCCAGCCCCCGCCGCCCCCCGTCATGATGTGGACGATCTCGCCCTTGGCGATCGAGTGCTGGGTAGCCTTGCGGACGTGACGCACCGATCCGTCAGGCGACGTGATCTCCACGCCGTTCACGGCGCCCTCCAAGCCGCCGCGGAGTCCCCACGGCGGCGTGGCCTTGCGCTCGAGGCTGAAGGTGATGAAGGCCGGCGACAGGAACTCGTACACGCGCTCGATGCCGAGCCCGCCGCGATACTGCCCGGGGCCGCCGGAGTCCCGACGCAGCCCGTAGCGGAGGATCCGGATGGAGCCGAGGCGAGACTCGACGACTTCCACGGGATTGTTGCGCGCGGTGGACCCTCCGAAGATGATCATGCCCGACTCGCCGTCGAAGGTGGGCCGCCCACCGGTGCCGCCCGCGTTGAGATCGCCCTGGATGAAGAGCCGGCCCGTTTCCGGGTGGGGGCCGAAGGCGATGGTGGGCATCTGGTCCCCGTACGAGGCGGCGGGGATCCG
>WNFE01004949.1_pt1 | contig 10023 bp, 10 predicted proteins | sample 5400451 | NCBI WGS metagenome assembly WNFE01 (sample SAMN13153344, study PRJNA577476) | soil metagenome | isolation source: 200 cm saprolite under Douglas fir tree site 2 hole 2 | place: USA:California | collected 2015-04-18 | reverse complement strand
CGAGGTGGTTGACGATCCCCAGCCGAAGGGCATCGAGTGCTTTCACCTCTTTTCCGCTCACGAGGATCTCGAGCGCCCTCGAGCGGCCGACGATCTTCGAGAGCCTCGCGGTCGCACCGTGACTCGGCATCCATCCGAGGTCCACCTCCGGGTGCGAGAAGATCGCACTCTCGTCGGCGATGCGCAGGTCGCACGCGAGCGCGAGTTCCGCGCCCGCACCGCGGGCCGCCCCGTTGATGGCGGCAACCGTCGGCTTCGTGAGGTGCTCGAGCGCCCAGAACGCGTCTTGGCCTCGGCTCATCTCGTCCTGCGCGGCCTTCTGCGAGAGGCGCGACCATTCGACCATGTCCAGGCCCGCGCAGAAGTTTGCATGTCCTCCTCCCGCGAGAACGACCGCGCGAACGGAATCGTCCTTCTCCAGGTCCACGACTCGGGCGGCGAGGTCGGCGACCATCGAGAGGCTCAGCAGGTTGCGCGGGGGATTCTCGATCCACAGGACCGCCACGGCTCCTTCGCGGGCGATCCGCAGGCGGGGCGCGTCGGGCATCGGGCCTCCATGGGCTCCTGCGGCGGATAATCGTTTCGCGACGGCGTCGCCCGTCCATCAGGTTTTAGCCCTCGCGCCCGATATCTTCCAATCATGAAGGGGGAGGCGACGCTCGAGCGGCCCTGGCTGGGCAGTTGGCCGCAAGGCGTTCCGACGTCAATCGACTATCCCGAGATTTCGGTGCACGAATTGCTCCGCCACGCCGCGAAAGAATTCGGGGATCGTCCCGCGATCACGTTCTATGGCAAGTCGACGTCCTTCCGCGACCTCAATGCAGCGGTCGATCGGTTCGCGGCAGGCCTGCGCGCGATCGGGGTCCGACCGGGGGATCGCGTGTCCCTCGTCCTGCCGAACACGCCCCATTTCGTCGTCGCATTCTTCGCCGTGCTGCGGGCGGGGGCCATCGTCGTGCAGACGAATCCGCTCTACACGCCGCGAGAGTTGGAGAGCTTGTGGACCGACGCGGGTGTGGAGACGGTCATCGCGCTGGATCTGTTCTGGCACAACGTATCGAAGGCCCGGAAGAACGCGCAGGTGAAGCACGTCGTCGTGTGCGACGTCGGCGAGTTCCTGAAGGTTCCTCTGCGGCAGCTCTACCCGATCAAGAAGCGGCGGGACCTGAAGAAGCAAGGCCACTGGCCGCTCGTGATCCCTCGAGAACCTGGAATCCACCGATTCGCGGACATCGCTCGGACGCCGGCGAGTCCGGTTGCGGAGGCTCGCGCAAACCCCGACGATGTCGTGGTGCTCCAGTACACGGGCGGCACGACCGGCACGTCGAAGGGGGCGATGCTGACGAACCGCAATCTCATCGCTAACGCGATGCAGGTCGCCGCCTGGTTTTCCGCGGGTTCCCACCGGCCGGAGAAGCTGCTCGGCGCCATCCCTCTGTTCCACGTCTACGGCTTGACGGCCGTGATGCTCTTCTCCGTCGTCAGCGGCATCGAGGTCGTCCTGTACCCGAACCCGCGAGAGATCGGCGCGATCCTCAAGTTGATCAACAAGACGAAGCCGAGCCTCTTCCCCGGCGTCCCAACGATGTACATCGCCATCCTTCGGCACCCGAAGCTCGCGAAGTACGACCTCCGTTCGATCCGCAGTTGCATCTCCGGGGCCGCCCCCCTTCCGAACGAGGTGCGCAAGCAGTTCGAAGCCGCGACGGGAGGGCGACTCGTCGAGGGATACGGCTTGACGGAGGCATCGCCCGTCACCCATTGCAATCCGATGAACGGCCTCGTGAAGGAGTGCATCGGCATCCCTTTCCCCGACACCGACGCGAAGATCGTCGACCCCGAGGACCCATCACTCGAACTCCCGCAAGGCGACGTCGGCGAACTCGCGGTGCGCGGTCCTCAGGTGATGAAGGGGTACTGGCACAAGCCGGAGGAGACGGCGATGGTGCTCCGCAACGGGTGGTTGGTCACGGGCGACCTCGCGCGGATGGATGAGGACGGCTATTTCTACATCGTCGACCGCAAGAAGGACATGATCCTCTGCTCCGGATACAACGTGTATCCTCGGGAGGTTGAGGAGGTCCTCTTCATGCATCCGTCGGTCGGAGAAGCCGCGGTGATCGGTATCCCGGACGCGTACCGCGGCGAGTCCGTCAAGGCGTTCGTGGTCCTGAAGAACGGGAAGACCGCGACGCAGGAGGAGATCATCGCGTTCTGCAAGGAGCGCCTCGCGGCGTTCAAAGTGCCGAGGTCCGTCGAGTTCGCGACGGCCCTTCCGATGTCCCTCGTCGGCAAGGTGTTGCGACGGCAGCTGCGTGAGCAAGAACTCGCGAAGACGAAGGCCGCATCGGACTGAAGACCGATGTCGCGGCCCTTACCGAGGACCGCAGTCGCTGCCGCGGCGCTCGCCATCATCAGTGGCGGCTACATGATCATCGATGCAATCCACCGATTCGTCGTGGGAGATTTCTTCCGGATCGGCGGCCAGCTAGGACCGTGGGCGGTGTTGGTCAGCGCCGTCGGGATCGACCCGCTCTCCATCGGCCCGGTCTTCCTCGTCATCGGGGTCGCGCAGGTCGCGGCGGCCTCTCTGTTGCTCCTCCGCCATCCGTGGGGGGACATGCTCGTGCTTGCGTTTGCCGTCGGGACCCTGTGGTACCTCCTCTTCGGCACGATTTCGTCCGTGATTCAGATCGCGTTGATCGTGGCCTCGAAGCGACGGCACGTCACCGTCGCCCAACCGTAACGGGACTCGGCTCAACCGAACCGAATCGAGACCTCAGGAGCGTCGAGGAATCGCCGCAGGTCCTCCGCCTCGTCGCGCACCGCGGTCCGGACCACCGCGGGGAGCGGACCGAAGGGCTTGACTCGAACCTGCAGCCGGCGGCGCGTGCGCTCGGAGGACCAGACGGCCGCCACCCGGCCGTCCACCAGCACGACCGGGGAGAGCCACCCTTGCGGGCGATAGACGCGCGCGTGGTGGGCACGTCCGACGAGGTGGCGGTGGTCCTTCTGGCCCAGGAGGAAAGAGTCGAAGGACGGCAAGAGTCGAATGGCCGGAGCGTCGAGCTTCGCCTCCCTCAGCGCCGGAAGGTCGTCACGAAGCACCCAGCCGGTTTGCCCGTCGAGATCGACCGCCGCCAGCTCCGGCTCCAAGCGAGTCCAGACTTCGCGAGCGTCCGCGGCCCGCAGTCCAATCCAGATGTTGAAGTCCGCTAACGTCGCGGGGCCGTCCGCCTTTAGATACCGCCGGAGAAGTTCCAGCTCCGCTTCCTCCACAGGAAAATCGTCCCAGCGGGGCAGCCATTTCTCTGGGCGGACGAACGTCGCCTCTCCATCGCGGACCGGACCGAAACAGGCCTGGCCCCGGATGCAGGCCAGGAAGATGACCCCGTCGAGCGAGAAGACCGTGCGGCCGATCCGGAAACCGGTCGCGTTCGCCGGATTGCCCCATCCCCGTCCCGACTTCTGGGCGATCTTGACTCCGAGTGATTCACTGATCCGCTCGGCGATCTCGGGGCGCGTGCGGGGTCGATCTAGCGCCTTCCGCATCGCGCCGATGAGTCGATCGACCGCGTCGGTTGGGATCTTGGCGCGGGCCATCCAGGCGATCCATCGTGCGTCCCGCCGGGCGCTTCCCTGCAGGAACACCGCGAAATCCCGGGAGGGGATGAGGTGGAGCGTGCCTCGAATGCACCATGACTTCACGAGCGTTCGGTCTCGCCACAACGCATTGTCGACGTCGGCCATACGGAGGCCGCGGGTCCGCGCCCAGAACGAAATCTGCGCCGCGGAAAGGAGTTGGGCTTGTGCGCCACCCATGTCGCCCGCGACTTGGACCAGGGCAGAGGCCGGTGCCCGATCGATCAGGTGATGACGAGAGAGCCGGAAGGCCGAGACCTGTTCCCGAGTTACCGACAGTGCATCGATAACCGGCGTTCGATCAGTCATCGGAGACTTCGGCACCCTGGTTTCTCAGATAAGGTTTTTCGGTGGCGTGTCCATAACGTCCGCCTTCTCCGAAACCTTAAGCCCGACCGTGGGTTCCTCGATTTCTAGTCTGGGGCCAGCAGGTCATGGGGAAAATCGAGCGACCGAGCTTGGAGAGCCTGATCATGGACTTCGCGATGTCTCTCACCCGCCGCGCGACGTGTAAGCGCGCCCAGTTCTCTTGCGTTGTAACCTCGGAGGACATGACCCAAATTTATGGGTTCGGATACAATGGCACCGCGAAGGGATTCTCGCACGACGACTGCAGGTTTGACCAACCCGGAAACTGCCAGTGCGTACATGCCGAACAGAACGCCCTCATCAAGGTCCGTGTGAACGACCCACGGAAGGTGGTGTTCGTGACTGGCCAGCCGTGCGTTACGTGCGCGAAGCTCATCATCAATAGTGGCGCATCGAAAGTCTACTACCGAAGCGCGTATCGGAGCGACGAGGGCCTCGAGCTGTTCAAGAAGGCCGGCATCGAAATCGAGCGGGTCTAGTCAGCCTTCGAGCTTCTTCGGCAAACTTGAGGATCGGTCTCTCGGTCGACGATCAGATCCAGATGTCCAGAATCAGACGATCCAGATGCCCAGGATCAGACCCATGGCAAGATACGACACGAACGTGAAACCCACGTTGATCCCGACGAGCTTGCGAGAGCGACCCTCGAAGATCGCGCCGGCGACCGTCGTTGTCATGAGGAAACCGAACCAGACCAGGAATCCGACGACGAGCCCGCCGGCAACGCCGCTCGGCAGGCCCACATTGGCTAAGCGTCCGTACTCCAGGAAGAGCGCCAGGACGAATGACGAGATGAAGGCCCCGATGAGGCCCGCGACGAACCCTTTCGGAGCCTGCTTGCGCATCGCCTCCTTGTCGGCCTCGGTCTTGCCGAGCGCAGCCATCCACGCCTTTCCGAACAAGGGCTGGTACCAGATTCCACCGAGTATGAAGCTCACAATTGCCGCCACGATCACCGCGATGTAAAAATTCGCGTCCAACATCAACGCCATGCCGGCTTCCTCCCTCGACCGCGGGACCGCGTCACTCTGTTTATAGTTTTCTCAGAATTCGGCCACACAAAGCTGAAGAACGAACATTCATCCGACTGGAGGGTCCCCGGCTATGTTATGGCGGTCCAGTCGAGTCCGGGACCGAACGGGGCGCAGGGGCGGGTCGCGGAACGGGAGCGGGGGCGATCGCCTCGGTGGGGGCTTCCGGTTTCGGCGTCTTGAGGAGGTCCCGAATCACGGGCGTGAATGGATCGACGAGGCCGCCTGCGAATCCTCGCTCCCCCAGCCGGAGAACGTCCGATTCCTGCAGGCCTCCGCCGACGTACATGTCCAGATCGAGGCCCTCGAGCATCGAGAGGAGCGCAGGGTCGGGACCGAGTTCCGAACCGAGCCGCCGCAAGTCCATCACGCAGACCGAGGAGAAGCCGATCCCGCGCAAGGCCCGCACGACATCAGGGAGGTCGACTTGGGCCTCCCTGGGCTCCCTCCACACGACGTGCCCGTCCCAATCGAGGCACGGGAGGACCTCCGACGACAACGCATAGAGGACCGCGAAGGAGTCGAGCGAGCCGAGGGTCTTCGAGCCCGCGACCACCCGCTCCACGTCGAGCATGTAGCCGTCCATGACCTCCTCCGGCTCCCGGCCGCCGGAGTCGAGCCACACGTCGCATCGCTTCCCCAGATGCCGCGTGACGTCGAAGTTCGGGTTCGCGCGGTTGATGCCCGCGAGGTCGAGCATGTAGATGCGGGACGCATTGTACCGCGGTCCGCCGATCGCATCCCAATATTCCTGGAATGAGACCCGGTATTCGGTCGGCGTCAGCGCGCCGGCCTCCCACCGCACGCCCGTGACCGCCGCGACGCGCCCCGGGAGGAAATCCAATAGTTTCATGTCGACCAATGGATCCGTCTGGATCGGGAGGATCGGAATCGACATGGGACCTTTCTTCGGCGAAGCGGCCTCCGGCTCCCACACGCCCTTCTTCTCCCGCTCGAATTGCGCGCGCGCTGATTCCGTGTCGAAGAAGATCGGAAGTCCCTCGTGGCCACATGCATGGCACACGTACGAACGGCTGTCGCTGTCGACGCCCGCGATGGGGCCCATCACGAGCAACTTTGGATGGACCCGACCGCTCCCGCACCGCCCGCATGCGGCGAAATCCGACGGCCCGAACCGCCCCGGCATCGGACGCGCCTCACTCGACGCGAATGACCTTCACCCGTTTGCCGATCCAGTCTGGCGGGAGGTACACACGGCCCGAGCTCCCGCTCTTCGCGACGACCTTCTCGAGCATTTCCTGGCCGAAGACTTCGAACTTCGATTCTCTCCGGACGCGAGCCATCTCCGGACCCCCGCCCGCCTAGGCGTCCGCGAAGGATAAGCTTTGCCCAGCGCGATTATGTTGTAGCTACTCGGCGATGAGCAAATCTCAAGACGAGCCGAACGCATGCCGCTTCAACCATGCCGTCTCGCCCGACGCCGAAGCGACGAACCGTCTCGTCGTTCGATCTGTACGCGCAGGCGATGCTGGACCACTGGCTCGGCAAGAAAGTCGTGTTCGAATTCGAACGCGACGACGGGTACCGCAGCCGCTCGCTCGTCGAGGCGTACTTCACGCCTCCTGCGAAGTGGTCGAAGATCGAGCGCGAGGCGATGCGCGAGGTCCGGGGTCGTGTGCTCGACGTCGGATGCGGCCCGGGTCGACACTCCGTCTACCTCCAGCGAAAAGGTCACCGCGTCGTCGGGATCGACGCGTCGCCGACCCAGGTCGCGCTGGCCCGCGTCCGGGGCCTTCAGGAAGTCTACCAGGGTAGCGTCCAGCGTCTGCCGCGCGGCCTCGGGACCTTCGACACAGTGATGTTGATGGGCAACAACCTCGGCCTCGCAGGAGACCTCCCGCGGATGCGCCGATTCTTGCGCGAGGCTCGAGAGATCACGAAGAGCCGCGGCCGGATCATCGGCAGCACCCGGATCCCGGGCACGTGGATTCCGTACCATCTCAGCTACGTGAAACGAAACATCGCGCGCGGTCGGCCGCCGGGATTGCTCTCGCTGCGCGGGCACTACAAAGGCCGAATCGGGGATTGGTTCGACCTCTTGCTGCTCTCGCCCGACGACCTCGCGGAGCTCGCGCACGCGACGGGCTGGGACCTGGCCCGGGTCATCTACGAACCCCGAGATGATCCAACAAGCTATGTCGGGGTCCTCGAACGCCGTTGACGGAGGCGCGCGAAAAAGAGAAGAGACGCCGTCGGGAGATTGCCCATTTACGGCGTCGTGAGCCACGTGGGCGGTCCGCCCGACGTGTTCGCCCATTCCGGAGGACCGAACGGCGCGGTGTCGTTCAACCAGGTCGGCGGACCCGGAGGGACGCCGTTCACGTCAGCACTGGGGTGCCCGGTTACGTTGGCCCCCGAGTGCGTCCCCGAGGTCGCGTCCACCGCATGCTGGTTGGCCTGCGACGGAAGAGTGACCCCGAGGGCCACGGACGCGATGAGCCCGAGGCCCATCACGAGGGCGATCGCCGCGATGCCGAGAACTTTCGTCATGCGGGTCGTCAACTCCGTGTTAGCGGCAGCTGCCGCGAGGTCACTAATATATTATGGGACACTCATGAAAAAGATAACAGAGGGCCGCTCGCTGCCGCTCCTTCGAGAAGCGAACGAGCAATTGTCTTTTCGATTAGGGGCGTGAAACCAGCGTCCGGGAAAGGTTCATCCCGCACGACGCGCTTCGCAGCGATTGCATGCCCTTCCTCGACCAGTTCCGCATCGAGGCCCTCCCAAAGAAGTGGGCGGAGGAAGGCAAGCTCTGGCAGGAGACGTACTTCCCGGAGATGCCCGAGGTCTTCGACGCGCCGAAGTGGTCCCGGCACTATCCGGAGACGCCGATGCCCCGCCTCAGCGTCATCATGGCCAAACCGGACGGCTTCGCCGGGTTCGCGCAAAAGGTCGTCGGGGCGACGGCCGCGACCGGCAACCTGACCAACCGTCTGTGGACCGCGGACAAGATGCCCGACGCGCAGTTCATGACGGCGTTGAAGATCATCCGCGCGCAGGCCTCGACGGAACTCGGCTCGATCCAGCAGCACCGGATGGTGTACGAGCAGCTCGACACCGGATCGCTCACCGGACTCGACAAGGAAATCGTCGAAGGGATCCACCGCACGGACCCGGACGGGGACCGCCTCGAGTCGATCTCGTTCTCGAAGAAGCGCGTCTGCGTCGAGGAGCTGCGGCACCACATGCAGATGGCCGGCGTCCTGACGCTCGATCCGACGTTCGACAAGGCCCGCTGGGGACGCCACTGGGCAACGGAGACGATGGAAGAGCTCTTCGCGATGAAACCTGGCGAGCACGTCCTCGATGCGTTCAACATCGAGTTCAAGAGCCTCATGGATTCCGCGACGTTCATGTCGTTCATCGACCGCGTCGGGAAGTTCCAGCTCGAGATGCAGCACCACTTCCTGTACGGGCCCATGGCGCTCTCGATGCCGTGGATGCGGTTCCTCGAGGAGTCGTACCACCTCGCGGCCGGGGAGACCCTCATGAAGGCGATCGCGGTCGCGGGCATCCTGAACGGCGGGAACTTTGGGATCGAGGATCTGCAGCAGACCCTCAACATGTGGTACCCGCGCGGGCTCGAGATGTTCGGTTCCGAGCTGGGCGGAGACCTCGTGAAGGGCGTGTTCAAGACGCTCAAGAACCGCGAGGCCCAGACGATCTACATCGACGAGGTCCTCGGCAAGGTGAAGGACGCGAACCTCGCCGTCATCCAGGCGAAAGCACGTTGTTCCCGAGACGAGGCGGACGCCGCGTTACGGAGACTCATGCAAAAAGGGGAGTCGGTGCACGGGCTCACGAAAGACGATCTCCTCTTCCTGCCGGATCGCCGCTTCTTCCGAATCCGCGGCCTCGCGGAGTTCGGCGACTACTGCAACCCCGGTTCCGACGCCGCCGGCGTGGGGTACGTCTATCTGCCGTATGACATCCACGGAAACCTGCTGACGGATCGCGGGAAACCGGTCGACCGTGACACCTATGTCGACTATCTGCGCGCGGTCCTCCCGGCACGATACATGACGAGCCGCCACTGGGAGTTCGTGAAGTCCGATTTCCTGTTCAACGAGAAATGGGGAACGCCCGAACACGCCCCGGCAACCTAATGACCGCGATCCCTCGGCCCTCTTGCGGTTCCATAGTCCCGTGAGATGGAAAGTTGGGTGGCCTAAGCCCTACCATTTAATAATCGGTGGACCATCAATCGGAGCGAGGCGGAACGATGGACCTCACGTACATTTCGATGGAGAAGAAAGACCGGGTCGCGATCGCATGGCTGAACAAGCCGAAGGCGAACACGTACGACGCAGACTTGATGCGCGACCTGAACACGATGATCGATGACGTACGATTCGACGACGACGTCGACGTATGCGTCATTGCGTCGAAGCTCGACGGCGTCTGGTCCGCGGGCGCGGACATCAACCTCCTCGCGTCGTCCACGCCGGACTACAAGGCGATGTTCTGTCTGAACTGCCAGGAGACGCTGAACAAGATGGAGAGCACGCCCAAGCTCTTCATCGCAGCGATCGACGGACATTGCGTCGGCGGCGGACTCGAAATCGCCATGGCGACCGACCTCCGTCTCGCCTCGGATGGCGCCTGGCGGCTCGGGTTGCCCGAGGTGACGCTCGGCGTCCTTCCGGGGACGGGAGGCACGCAACGACTCCCGCGGCTTATCGGGAAGAGTCGCGCGATCGACCTCATGACCACCGGCCGCATGCTCACGCCGAAAGAGGCGCTCGACTGGGGCCTCCTGAATCGCCTCTTCCCCCGAGCGAAGTTTTGGGAGGAGACCATGGCCTTCGCGAACGGCCTCACGTATCCGCAGCACGCTGCGCGCGCGGTCGGCCTCATCAAACGCTCGGTCACGGAAGGCATCGAGATGTCGATGTACGAGGGCTTCGCGCTCGAGCGGGAATTGCAGAATCGCCTCTTCGCGATGGCCGATGCGAAGGAA
>WNFE01004946.1_pt1 | contig 10025 bp, 11 predicted proteins | sample 5400451 | NCBI WGS metagenome assembly WNFE01 (sample SAMN13153344, study PRJNA577476) | soil metagenome | isolation source: 200 cm saprolite under Douglas fir tree site 2 hole 2 | place: USA:California | collected 2015-04-18 | reverse complement strand
AGGGCGCCAGGTAGCTCACGACCAGATCGATGCCGTTATCGCGCGGTGGACGTCCGTACGCCCTGCCATGGAGGCGGCTTCGGAGCTCCAACGAGCAGGCGTGCCTGCAGGTCCGGTGATGTCAGAGGCAGACGCGAACGCCGACCTGCACCTCCACGAGCGCGGATTCTTCCAACTGCTCGAGCATCCGGCAGCCGGGACCCATTTCCATCCCGGCACCAGCTTCAAGCTCACTGAAACCCCTCTCCAACTGTGGCGGGCGGCGCCGACGGTCGGACAGGACAACGAGTATGTCTACAAGGAAATACTCGGGATTTCTCAAGCCGAGTATGACCGACTGACGGAGCAAGGCCACATCGGCAACAGTTACTAGTGCGGTTCAGGTCTTATCTGGGGGAGAGCCGTGTGAATGAGTCAGTCGGACCAGGGGACGTCAAGATTGCGGGTGGTCTCTTGCTGTCGATACTCGGTCCGATAGCCGGGAACGCCGAGGGTTGGAGTGCCGCTGCAGGGTGTCTCCGTTGGAGTTGCCACAAGGCTCTCGGGCACGCAAAGAGCAACTAATCCTGCAAAGACCAACGAGTAGAATAGGTTAATGGTAGAGAGCGGAATTCGGCTCCAGGATTATTCCTTATCAGCTGAGCAGGAGTGGCTTAGGGAGACCTTCCACAAGTTCTTCGAGAAGGAATGTCCAACGGCCGTAGTTAGGTCCGCCGAGCCGCTCGGATTCGACGCCGAGCTGTGGCAAAAGCTGTTGCGCATGGGAATAGCATCGATGGGCCTTCCTCCCTCTGCCGGCGGTGACGGCGCGACCCTCATTGAACTTGGGATCATTGCCGAAGAGGTAGGGCGCTCGATTGCTCCCGTCCCGTTTATCTCTCATATCGTGGCGACCCGGCTTCTCGCGGCGACAAACGCGCTTGACGACGTCTTGATTCAAGCGATCCACGGTTACCAAATAGTGACGCTAGCTCTGCAACCTCTTCAATCAGGCCAACCGCAGCTGGTACCAGACGCTGCCATTGCAGCGGGTGTCGTCGCTCTCGTAAACGACGAGTTGTCACTATACCGCCGGGGCCTTCCAGCTGGTCATGTAGAGAACCACGGGAGAACTCCGCTTGGCCGCTGGCAGCCTAGTGATGGCGCCGAGTGCCTTACTCTGGCCCGCGGCAACGAGGCGAATACAATCCATCGGCATGCCGTAATGGAATGGAAAATTCTAATGGCCGCCGCGCTAGTCGGATTGACGGAAGCCTCATTGAGTTTAGCCGTGGATTTCGCGAAAGCTCGCTATACGATGGGCGTTCCGATCGGCTCATTGCAAGGTGTTGCTTTTCCCCTTGCTGACGTGGCGATCGGTGTAGCTGGCGCCCGGAACTTGACTCGGAGGGCAGCCTGGACCGCCGAGTACGAACCGGCAAGCTCATTCGAGATTGCCCTGATGTCCTTCGCCAACGCTGCTCGGTTGGCTACACGGGGCACCACGACCTCAGCCCATATGCAAGGCGGCCTCGGCTTCACCGCCGAAGCCGATGCCAGCTTGTTCTTCCTCAGGTCCAAGGGATGGGGTTTGTTGGCGGGTGACCCCATGCGCGACTTCGTTACGATCGGCGAGTCCCTGGTCGCATCAAACGCGGCGACGGACGAACCCTTCATCTCGGCGGACCAGTAGCTGAAGGAATGCGAATCTAGTCGGTGGTAGGCCCGCAGATAGTTGAGATCAGGCGGTCAAGTTAGGAGCGAGGAAGTGGACTTCAGCCGTATCGAGCTCGATGAGGATCAGCGGGGCTTTACGGAAGAGGTGCGCGGGTTGCTCTCTGAATGTATTAGCGAAGAGGAGCAGGACCGGCAGTACCGAGACGGGAGTGGATTCGATGAAACACTCCATTTCGCACTCGGGTCGAAGGGCTGGCTGATGCCGACTTGGCCGGTAGAGCATGGCGGAGCGGGGCTCGATCCTGTTCGTGCCCGAGTACTCGAGTTGGAGCTGCAGCGTGCCAAGGTTTCCGACATGACTCTTCTCAATCTGCGCGCCGTATGGCCGGCGATCGAGAAGCATCTTGATGCCGCGCTAGTGGCAGAGTTACGACCAGGAGTGGCTCGCGGCTATATACGATTCTGTCTGGGCTATACGGAACCGGACGGTGGATCAGATATAGCGGCCGCCAAGTTCCGTGCGACCCGTGACGGAGACGATTGGATCCTGAACGGATCGAAGATCTTCACCACCGAGGCGCACAACAGTCAGTTCATCTTTTTGCTCACGAGAACGGACCCGACGCGACCGAAGCATGAGGGCCTGACGATGTTTCTCGTGCCAACTGCTAGTCCGGGAATCGAAATCCAAGCTATTCGGACGTTTGGAGGGGAACGAACCAACATCGTGTACTTCGACGATGTTCGGGTCTCCGACAGGTTCCGTCTCGGTCGCGTGAACGGTGGCTGGACGGTATTGCGAGGCCCGTTGGACGAGGAACACTCACTTGGCGGACCGAAGTCCGGGCTCGAGGACCTGTCGATCGGCTCCCACTATGCCGACGTGCTCGCCCGGGCCGTACAGGTGGCAGCAGACTGGGCTGCGACTGCCGTTCGTGCAGACGGACGTAAGGTTTCCCAGGACGACGCAGTCAAGATGCGCCTCGGCATGGCCGCGGCAGATGTAGAGGTAGCACTCAGCACACCCGGACCCATGGGGCGAGTCTTCGGGTCCGAGGCCCTCATCCGGGGTTCAGCGGACCTGGTCGATCTTGTTGGCGCTGACGGCCTACTGACGGCCACCTCTCGACGGCCGAATGGACTCAACGAGCTCGAGTTCGCTCACCGCTACGCTCAGGGCACCGCGACCTACGGGGGCACCGTCGAGGTATTCCGCAACATAATCTCACAGCACATTCTTGGTTTGCCTCGGCTGGATCTTCGGGGCCGAAAGGCCTTCCTCCAGAATTCAGAGACACGCCGCTGATCGGGTCCTCGATCCGCGCTGCTCCTGTTCCCAAGCCAAGCGACCTGTCCCAGCACGGACGCCAGGCCTCGCCTGCTAACACAGGACTAGCGCTTTATGTGGCTCATGGCGAAAGGGCGGGGCCTGATGGTGTGGCGGGATCTACCAACGCGAGCAGGGGTTCAACCAGTCTGACGGTTTCCACGCCCACAGATTCAGAGGAGGCCCCTGTGCTCTCTGACGCGAGACGCGTGCGAACTGTTTGTCGGACTGCCTGAGGCGGCAGTTCTTGGTTCGACGCCACCCCGACGGCGAGGTCCGCACCACGTGGCGCCAGGCTCATCACACCGACGCAGCGACCGAGGCCGGCAACAACCTCAACCTCATCGCGCGGATCAATCGGGCCGCGTTCGGCACGAACCTCCGCCACCTCAGAGTCCGTGTCCTGCTCTACGTCGGCCGCCCGAACTGGGCCCTCAGCTGTCGCCGGCCCGCGACTCTTTACAGAGCTAAGGCCTGAGCGAGTTAATCGACGACCCCTCGGTCCGGGCGATCACCACCGTCGTGACCCGTCCGTCGGCGTCTCGTACTTCCACGAGCGCGGCGTAGCGACCGAACCGTTGCGCCGTTGCGCGGGCTGGTCCAACTCGCAAGGCCCGCAGGTAGCGCACGTGGAGATCTGTGACGAGTCGGCCGGTAAGCGATTCCGCGGCCAGCTCAGCCAAGAGGGCCAGCACGCCGCCTTGGAGAGCACCAGTGCTCTGGAGGACGTACGGGACGAGATCCACCTCCGCCATGCCCGCTGCGACAATCCGGGCGCCGAGCTGGCGCTCGAACGGCAGGCGGTGTGCTCTCGGACGACTGGACTGATAAAGCGAAGGGAGGGCCGTGAGGTCCTGCCCCCTCGGCGATGCGACGAAGGTTGCTTCGCATATTGCTAGGGGCCCTTCGGCGCCCGCGTTGCCGAAGCGGCACTCGCAAACGATCAGGGACCGCCCTGCCTTGAGGATTTGGGACGTCACCGAGAAACGCTCTGTACGTCTGGCCGTTGCGATCATGTCGTCAGCGGTCACCAACGCCAGATCGGACGTGAGTGCCGTTGCTGGGTCGGTCCTTTGCGCTGCTAGGATGCCGGTCACTTGGTCGCCTACGGCAGCTAAGACCGATGATCGGATCCGCCACGATTCAGGGGCGCGAAGCGTGTCATCGATCTGCAGCTCGCCCACCACGCTGTCGCCTTGGACGTGGTAGGAGAGCGGCGGGTCTTGGAAGAACACTCGATGCAGTTTAGGGATGACGCCGTCGTAGCTTTGGTGGACGTCCACGGCGTCTTGGCGTAGCGGACGATATCTTTCTACCGCGACCGCGTAGAAGATCCCGACAAATGGGTTGCATAAGTTGTTGCCTCGAAGTCCGATCTCCAGCGACGAACTTCGTCACCGCAGCAAGCATCCACGTCACGCCTGTGGCGTGTGCGGTGTCACCAACGCTGTCGAAGTTCAAGTGTCCTCGTCCGGGGAGTTCGGAGAATGCCTTTCCGGCTTCGAACTGGGAAGCTTCTGAGGCGTGGGCTGCGGGCCGAGTCCGAGCGTATTGCGATACCAGAGGAGGGCCGATGAGAAATGACATTGTTGTGGTGACCGGGGCGGCTTCGGGCATCGGAACCGCGGTCACTCGCCGGTTCCGGGAGGATGGCTGGACAACTGTTGGCATCGACCGCACTGCTGCTTCCGACGCCAACCGCTGTATTGTGTGCGACCTTTCCGACGCGGCGTCGATCGACGCGGCGATTGCTGAGTTCCACGATCAGATCTCGGTGCTATGTAACGTTGCCGGGTCCCCGGGACGGCACGGCCCGAGACGGTTATTGCGGTCAACCTGCTTAGCCTCCGGCACCTAACTGAGGCGATACTGGCACAGGTCCGAGACGGAGGCGCGGTTGTTAACGTCGCCTCGCGAGCTGGGAGCAACTGGATGAACCTGCTTGGACCCATTAAGGATTTCTTGGCTACGGCCGACTGGGAGGCCGGGCTTGAATGGTACGAAGAGCACGCGCCTGACATGCCAGCGTACGATTTCTCGAAGGCCGCTCTGATTGCTCAGTGTCGGCGGCCGTAAGTAGGTGCCCTCTGGCGGCTAGAAAGCTGCCCACTGGCGGCTAAGTTTTGTTCCTCTTGATCTTCGTGTAGCCCGGTAGGCCAGTTGTCGATCCGTTCGTGCCGACATCACCGAATTGTTCGCCGGGATCACGACTCGCACGTCCTCCGGAATCGGTGGGTGTAGCGATCCTCGGGTGCCCGAGGATCGCTACGTTTGGCCTCTCCGCTTCCACATCCGCAGAGTGTCCAGCTCCCGTACTCAGCCCCGCGGCGCCATCACCGCCCAGCACATTGATGTAAGGGTGATTCAGCGGCGGCGTGTCGTCCGAAACGAAGTGGCCCCGCCGCCGTTGCCCTTGACGTCTACATCGAAGCCCCGAAGATCGCGTAGTCCCCGTATGACGGCTTCCACCCCGAACTCTAGATAGTCGTGCGCCTTTAGCCCCCCAAACCGAGGTGCCTGGCGCTTGTGGCCCAACCGGGCGTCGACGCTGATCCTTCCGAAGATGTAAGTGACGGCAAATGACCAGGCTAGGGGGGCGGTCGATGGTGCGAAACCGGCTGCCTCAAAGAATCTAAGGCCCTCCGTCACGACGGATGGTGCGATCCCGAGCGAAGGGTGCTCGATCCAATGAGCACCCAGGCCGGGGTAGCGGGCGAGTTCCTCCCACATGAACAGCAGGTACTTGCGAAGGGGAGTCTCCCAGTCACCTTTCTCAAGCCGCAGCGGCGGTATAGATGACGATATCTTTTCGTGCGCGAGCTGAATCAGGTCGTCCTTGCCCTGGACGTAGCAATACGCCGCCATGGGAGTTACCCCGAGTTCCGCGGCCACTGCTCGCATGGTCAAGCGAGAGAGTCCGTCGCGTCGAATCAGCCTGAGCGTGGCCGCGACTATGTCGTCCCGGGTCAGGGATTCAGGCCGTCCACTCGGGGGCATGTCCAGATTGTAGCGTTACCGGCGTATCCTATATTCTACGCTGTAGAACGATTGTCGATCGGAGGGAGTCCTTCTAAATGGGCACCGTGTATGAGACCAACCTCGGCTATAAGATCAACGATGCCGACAATCATTTCAATGAGCCGCCGGATTGTTTCGAACGCTACATCGATCCCAAGTGGGCCGACCTCGCGATCCGCAGCGTCATTGGTCCGGCTGGCGATCAGATGCAGTTGTTCGCCGGGAAGCCGTCGAAGTTCCACTCCAAGCAGGTCACCTTCTCTGCGGACGAGCTGAAAAGCATGTTAGGTGACACGACCAAAATTGGTTCCGGGGCCGGGGGGGGAATGGTACTGTGGGACGAACCCGGGCCGGAGCTGTCAATCGTGCCCGGGATGCTGCTCAACCGCCTGAACCCCCTCAAAGGACTTGATGAGGAGGGACGCAAGGCGTTCATCCACGAATTCCGGAACAAGTCAGAGGCGTTCGGTAACCGAGATCTGCGGCTGGCGCTAATGGACGAACAGGGGATCGACAAGGCACTCATGTTCCCCGCCGCGGCCCACGACATTGAGTACGAGTTCGCCGATAACATCCCGGCACTCTACGCCAACATCCGGGCTTTCAATCGGTGGATGCACGAAGAAGTCGGTTTTGTGGCTAACAAGCGGATGTTTCTGCCCCCATACATCGCTCTGGCGGATCCGGACCTCGCCGTCAAGGAACTAGAGCAGGTCTTGGCGGACGGGGCGAGGATTATTCAAACCAAAGCCGGGCACGCGCATGGCGGACCCGCGAACCCGTTCGGAGGGCGCTCACCGGCCGATCCCACGTTCGACCGGTTCTGGTCCATCGTCAACGAAGCCGAGGTGCGGTTGGCGATCCACTTGGGCGGAACCGACTACCAAAAGTATGGCGCCGATTGGTCAGAAGACCCAGAAACCGTGTTTGGTGACTTTGATGCGTTTCAGTGGATGATGTATTGGGGGGACCGACCGGCGTTCGAGGTTACCGCGGGCCTCATCCTGCACAACTTTTTCGGTCGCTTTCCAAAGATCAAGACGTGCTTGTCGGAGATGGGCACCGTTTGGCTTCCGTACGCTCTGCGAAAGATGGATCACGCGTTCCTCATGGGGCGCAAGATCAAATGGTCGGAAAATGGCCGTCTCGAGCACAGGCCATCGGAGATCTTCCGCCAGCATTTCGTCGTGGCGCCCTACCCCGAGGAAAATGTGGAGCGAGTTGTCGCTGAGGTCGGGGTCGAGCCCATCGTTTTCGGCTCAGATTTTCCCCACGGTGAAGGCTTGGCGTTTCCCGCGCAGTACGTTGGCGCTCAGCTCAACAAGTTCGCCGTGGAGGATCAGCGTCGGATCATGCGCGATAACCTTGAGGCGTTCCTTGCTCCCGCCCTTCGGTAGGTAGCCGCCGGCTCTCCGTCGGCCGTCCACTGCGTGCAGTCGGATCGAGGGGAACGAGTGCCAGGGCTGGCGTTGCTGGCTGGTTTTGGGTCGGTGTCGGGTCGCCAAGCCGAGCGGTGTCCGACGTCAGCACGAACTGGGACACGTGGGAGCCATGATGCTGACCTATCCGAAATGCCACACGGGCGCGAGCTCAGATCGACTGTGAAGTTTGCCCGCTTGCTTTAGCCTGGACGTCCATCGCCGAGACGACACCCGCTTTCGTCCCCCTTGACGAGGAGGCCTTCTCGGCGGAGGATCCGTACCCGTCGCTGAGGTGGGCTTACGAGACAACGACCCACGTCGAGTTCGTGATCGCGAGCGCGACGGTCGGGACTGTCGGTCTGGCGACACGTCTTACCCGCTAGCGCGTCGCCCCGGGTCCGAGGACTTCACGAGATTCAGCTGGCGACGCCGTCCGAGCTCCCGCTTCGTCACCGACCCGCTGCGCCTTGACGACCTCGGTGACGGACGCCCGTCGTCGCTGCTGACCCGCGTGCAAAGCCTCCTCGTGGTTTGGGCTCGTCGGTTGTGGTCCCCGAAGGGGACTCGGTGATTTGTCGAATACTCGCGTCAGCTCCGTGGAATTCCTGTGTCGTGGTCCTCGAGCCATTTGTTGAAATGGGGAGTGCGTCGGGGTCGGGCCCAGAACGCTGTGACGCCCTCAGCTGCGTCCTGGTGGAAGTCAGTCACGGACGTCCGGACCGCGATGTCCTCACCGGCTTGGTCGAAAGTTAGTTCGGCAGCCAGATAAGTCGCCTTCTTCAAATGTCGCATTGCCGCTTGAGGTCCGGCCGCCAGTTGCGCGGCCAGCTCCATTGCCCGGGGTAGGAGTTGGTCGTCGTCGACCACTTCATTGGCGAGACCGAGCCGGACCGCCGTCTCGCTGTCCACGAACTGGTTGAGCATCATAAACTCAAGCGCCTTACGGACGCCGAGATGCTGCACGAGCAGCCAATGGCCGCCTTCGTCAGGTTGAAAGCCGGTGCGCAACGTAGCGCTGGCAAAGCGGGCGGAGCGACCCACGATTACGAAATCGCACGCCAGCGCCAATGACAGACCCCATTGCACGGCGAATCCGTTCACAGCTGCGACGGTGAGCTTGTCGAGACGGCGAACGGCTCGAACGCCACGCTGCGATAGATGCACGAGGATCTCATAGCGCGACAAAGGGACGTCTCGATGCGAGGGTAGACGCGACGCCATTACCGGTGGTTCCTCGTCCCAGATGTCAAGGTCGTCGGCGCCGTGTCCGGCTACTCCGGCGACGAAGCCTCGCCCACTGCCAGTCAACACGATTACGCGTACCTGGTCGTCGAACTGGGCGAGAGTGAGGACCTCTTCTAGCTCCCAACGCACAGGCTGCGAGACCGCATTCAAGCGATCAGGCCGATTGAATGTGAACAGGGCGATCCCTCGGTCGTGCATGGCGACATCGAACCCCTGATAGCTTCCTTCGATCGCCACATCCAGCTCCTTGCTTCGCTACCGAATGAGTATTCGTCTCGAACCTATTATCTACTCGGCGGGTTCTCTTCACCGAGGCACAGCCTCGGGGAGGGCCCTGTGCCGGCTTATCTGGATGCAGATGCCGAACTCCTCGAAGGTAGCGGTTCGCCAACGCCGGGCTGCAGCAGTACGGCATACGGGTCGAACGCGTTGTCCCGGCTTTGGCGACCCGTCTTACGGACGCGTTGGACCCGGATCGCGCGGAGCCATGGCATGGAGAGTGGTTGGCGACGGACAGCGCAGCGCCAGCTATGAGGGCCGTCCAACCGCGGCACCGGACCAGTTGGACACCCGGGGTGCGACAGCGGAGAGAGGGGCGGACGCGCGAGTCGCAAGGTCGTAGCAGGAGCAGTCTTCGTAAGACCCGGCGATATCGCGATCACGCCGATCCCCTGCTCGCCTAGCTCCAAGGCACCACACGTGGCCAGCATTGCCACTCCCGCCTTGGCGGAGCAGTACGCGGCTCCACCGTGCATCGGCACCTCGGAGTTCAACGAGGAAACATTTACGATCGAGCCGCCCTGACCTTGAGTCAGCATCAGGCGAGCCTCGTGTTTCATGGCGAGAAACACACCTTTCAGGCACAGGTCGACGGTGAAATCCCAGTCGGTTGGCGGTGATCGTCATAGGAGGCGCACCAGGCCCTTGACTCACAATGCCGTGGCCATCCGACGCTGGCTGGTCCGCCATCCCAGATGAGCCGGCTCTCCCGTCCACCACCTACAGCGAGTTGCTGAACTTGGTACGGTTAACCAGCCATGGGGACTCGGCACTATGTCGGGCACTAGCCGAGTATCACCTCGGCTACCGTTCGCATCTCCTCGAGGGTGGGGGAGCCGACGACGAGGGTCGTCACTCCCGCTTCCTCCCACAGTGCTAGCTCGCTGCGGATCTGCTCGCGGCTGCCGACGAGAGAGATGTCTGCGACCATTTGGATCGGGACCGCCGCGATGGCCTCGTCGCGCTTGCTTTCGAAGAACAGGTCCTGTATCTCGTCGGCTTCCTTCTCGTAGCCCATGCGGCTGAAGACGTCCTTGTGGAAGTTCATGTCCTTGGCGCCCATGCCGCCGATGTAGAAG
>WNFE01004944.1_pt1 | contig 10027 bp, 8 predicted proteins | sample 5400451 | NCBI WGS metagenome assembly WNFE01 (sample SAMN13153344, study PRJNA577476) | soil metagenome | isolation source: 200 cm saprolite under Douglas fir tree site 2 hole 2 | place: USA:California | collected 2015-04-18 | reverse complement strand
GACCCAGCCAAGGTCACCCGCTCGGCTTTGCAGAATGCCACCAGCATCGCAGCCATGATCCTGACCACCGAGGCCCTGATCACCGACATGCCTGAGAAGGAGAGGCCTGCTGCTCCGGCCATGCCTGATTACTAGGATTGGGGTTAGAACAGATCCAAATCAATTTTGTGACGAGTTGTCTGTGCGTGGTGGTGCTACGCACAGACAACTCGTCACTTTTTTAATGAGCTGCTTGACAACGGGCGTAGAATTAGGAACGGTACTGCACTACTACCCGTGTATGTGACAGGTCTCCTGTCTATGTAACTTCAACCATTACTGTAGATGTGATCTCCGTTATAGCTTCAGTTATTCTGACACTAAGAAAGGAGAAGACAGAGATGCCTCTCTACATGACGCAATTTGCTTACACGTCCGACGCCTGGGCGGCGCTCGCCAAGAATCCGCAGAACCGTGAGGAAGTTCTGCGCGCGCTCATCGAGAAGCTCGGAGGGCGATTGGTGACCTTCTACTATGCCTTTGGTGAGTATGATGGCGTGTTCATCACTGAGATGCCCGATGAGACCACTGTCACGGCAGCCGTCCTCGCCGCTATCTCGCCAGGTCATGTCAAAGCCGTCAAGACGACTGTATTGCTTACCACAGAGCAGACCATGGAGGCGATGCGCAAAGCGGGCGCACAGTCGTACCAGGCGCCACGATAGGTCTGACCTTTACCAATCACAATGCGAGTCCTATCCATGAGGTAGGCCGGGAGCTCGGTGGTTTTGCCGCCGAACTCCCCTGGCTTCATGGCCAGTCGCGTAGGGGCGGGGGAGGTGTGGAGCGGGGCGGGGATGCTTGCATCGCCCTGGGTGGGTGAACGCTTCCCCCGGCATGGGCGATGCAAGCATCCCCGCCCCTACGCGACTAAAGACGTGTAGACGACCAGCCGCAGGGTCGTCTGGTGCTCACTAGGGATCCAGTCCCCCGCACAGGTAATTAAATTGAGGTAGATTCCTCCCCAATTACCGAAAATATCCTGAATAGGTGCCTCCTGTGGCGTGTAGAGGGCAATGCGTGTCACACGGAAATGCAGCGTTTTCCCAGCGATATTCGTCACCAGCACATCGTCGCCGACATGTATATCGCGTAAACGCCAAAATACCGCCGGATATCCCCCCGGACGGTCAAGGTGTCCATCGATGACCGCGCTCCCTCGCTCTCCAGGATGTGGACCCAGGTTGTACCAGCCTACATCCTCCCATGGATTTTGCGTTGGTGTTGCCAGGTCAGCATTCGATTGAGTACCTACCGACTCAACAAAAGCATTGATCCCTATAGCGGGAATGACCAGGCGGACCGGATTCTTCATATACGCGCGTACCGGTGGAACCGTTGGCGTTGCTGCTTTGATTGCAGATGGTGCGCGTAGCTCTAGCTCTTCAGATATGGACGCAGAGCCACACGCACTAAGGATTAGAACCACGATCAAGGCCAGGAGGCGCAATGTCAGGCGGACCGCGTGCATGAGATGCACACCCTCCTACTTAATTGCTATACTTCCCTACCAGGCGGCGAATGAAGCCCCCGCTACCAATAAGTAGCAGCGCAGAGGCGCCTAAAAGCCAAATCCACGGAGCGGACGGTTGCACGTTGTCTGGTTGTAGGAGCGGATTTGGATCGCTCCCGGTGTTGGGCACACCAGGCAGCCCTGGCACCTGCGAGGCAATAACCTGAATCTGCGGATTGCCATTGTACAGCCCGACCGTGAAGACGCTCGTCACCGTATTGGCCTTGAGCGTTGCATCCATAGGGAGTGTCGAGTTGTGCGTGGCAGAGGTCACATTAAATGTATACGCACCTACCGACATCGGAAGGTAGTTACTGGCACCCTGGTAACTTATCCCACTAAGTAATGTGCTCCCTTGCGCAGATACAGTAATGGCACCTCCATCTGGGGAAAGCTGATACACGCGCAGTTTGGCCGTGCCAGGAGATAGGAGGTTATTGTCAATAAAGACTTTCAGCGACAGTCCTGTTGCCTTCGTACCAACAGCAGCTACCGTGTAAGCCAGGCCCGGGCTGACCGCTAATGTCTCTGAAATGACCGCCGCGCCAATCCCTTTCCCAACCAGGGCAATCTGTACCTTGTGAGGGCCTGCTGGGACCGCTACGTAGTTCGTGACCGCCCCGAACTGGAAGCTACTCAGCAACAGCCCGCCATCCACAAATACATCGGCGGTTCCAACATCGGGTGAAGCGTGAATAACGCGCACAAATGATGGACTTTGAGCTGAGGCATAATGCCTCTGTGTGCCAAAGAAAGCAGCAAAAACAACGATACCAATGATACCGAGTCCCAGGAACAAATGGCTTACTAGAAGAGCTAAAATACGTTTAATCTTCACAGTTGCATCTCCTTCTACCAATTATACGCCTTAATCCTATGTATTATGAATGGACATAGCTTGCTAATATCTAAAACGTTTTATATACTAATAAGTAACTGTGAGTCATTTATCTTATACTTCAGTACTTTTGAGTTGCAAAATAACATGCATAATTACCAAAATTTTGCCCGGAGCAGTGGCAGGACGCTGCCTGAAAGGGAATTGCGAGAATAAATAAATTGACTTTATTCACATTATTTAGTACTATTGAACGGATTTCGACCAGGAAGCTCAGCCTATTATGAAGATGTAATCTCTCTCTTATTTATGAGGTGCAGCGTGCTACAAGAAAAGATGACCCTCCCTGTTGGAGCCACCGTACAACATCCCGATGGAGGCCGCTATATGATAGAAAGCCTCCTTGGTACGGGTGGATTTGGCGCTGTCTACCTGGTCAGGGATCGGCGCGTCAAGCAGAGCCTGTTTGCGCTCAAAGAGGTGATTGATCCGAGCAGGCGAGACCGCGAGCGCTTCCTCTTTGAAGCAGGGGTGCTCAAGCGGCTCAATCACAGGGCATTGCCCCATGTCTACCAGGTGTTTGAACATGAAAAACTCAGACGGGTGTATATGCTCATGGATTACATCGAGGGACAGAACTTAGGAGTCTTGCTGAAAGAGCAACCAGGACATTGTTTTTCGTTACCCCTGGTCCTGACCATCATGGAACCTGTCGTCGATGCGCTGATCTATATGCATGGTCAAGATCCGCCGATTGTGCATAGAGATATCAAACCGGCAAACATCATTGTGCCAACGCGAGGTGGTGAAGCTTTCCTGGTTGATTTCGGTCTCGCTAAAGAGTACGTCATAGACAATACCACGGCTGTTATTCGTCATGGCTCACCTGGCTATGCAGCGCCTGAACAGTATGGAAGCGGCACTAATCCCCGTACGGATATCTATGGACTCGGAGCAACGCTCTACACGTTGTTAACCGGTACTGTTCCCATCGATGCAATCACTCGGGCCACAGGAAGCAAACGAATCGATCCTCTCGTGCCGGCACACCTGGTCGTACCAGAGGTGCCATGGGCTATCGCCACGGCTATTGAGCGGGCGATGAGCATCAGCAGCGATGATCGCTTCGCTACAGTTGAGGAGTTCTGGCAGCAGTTGACCAGCCATGCTCCAAAGCAGCAAGTGCCTGCACCTCGCCTAACGTCATTCGATACTCCTCTACCTCTGACTGTACGAGAGCAAGAACTTAAACATATGACGATTGAACCTCCATCTCTGCAACACCAGCCTCAAGCACCTTATTGGAGAAAACGGAGTACACTCTTGCTCATTTTGCTTGCGCTCCTGATCGCTACAGCTATTGGGACGGGTCTCTTGCTGACTGTACTGCGACATGGCAGGTCTCCTTCTACTATACAGGGAGTCACTCATTCCCATGCAACCCCCACTCCTCGATTGACGGTGACGCCTGTTGCCTCCCCTCCTTCCACACTTACGCCAGGAGCCGTGTATCCAAGTATCGCAGCCTCGTATGCCGGCACGGTTTTTGATGTTATGACAAACGAAAAAACAAGTATGTTCCTCACATCTGTTCATCAAAATGGGGGGAGTATCTCTGGTTATTTCCAGGGCCTGGGTCTGGCTGGCTCTTTCAAAGGAACCGTCACGCCCGCCGGACACGTGCAGTTCACGGTGACCGTGCAGCCAGGTGGATCAACCCTTTCGTTTAAAGGGGACATCAAAATAGGTGGGGATATAGTGGGGAGCTTTGTGGTCCTTGACCAGTATGGGCAAGAAACTGGTGAATCTGGCTTGTGGAATGTTTCCTCTAACCCTTAGTATATCGATCTGCCAGGCACTACGATGTCACTGACAACTGTGGCATCGCATCTTTTATCATGCATTACCAGCCGCAGCGTGGGTGAGTGATGCTGGTGGGTGTGGCCAATTGCGATGATTGTGTTGCAAAAAATCATGACGGAATGCACTTAGCAGGGTGTGGTTCATCTTGTCTTTAGCGCACACCCTTAACGCGATGAATCAGTATCGCGCCAAGCGAGGCGAGGATAGCAGCGAGAACAAAGAGCAGCGTGTAGCTGTGAAAAGCGTTGATCACCAATGCGGCAATTGCCGAGCCGACAACTTGGGGAAGAGCGTTAGCGATATTGATCACCCCCATATCCTTGCCACGGGCACTGGCCGACGGCAATACCTGTGTAATCAGGGCTATGTCAACACCCAGGTAGGCACCAAAGCCGACGCCGAGCACAGCAGCAGCCAGTTCTACCGCGGGCCATGTCTGGAAGAATGCAAGGATCAGGAAAGAAAGCACGAGTACGAAACTTGCACCCATGACAAACATCTTGCGCTGCTGGAATCTGTCAGAGAGGATACCGCTGATGATAGAGGCTATGAGCAGCGTGCCTGTCAGGATAATTTGAAAGGTCGTGACGCCTTGAGCGGCCTTCTGGTAATGTATAGCATCCTGCAGAAAGTACAAGAGATAGCCTAATGCGGTAAAGTAGCTCAGGTAGACAAGGAAACGGGTGATCCACGCCCAGCCAAAATCAGGGTACTGCACAGGATTTATCCAGAAACCTGCAAGAAAGGTACGCAGGTTGAATCGCGGGGCTGCTCCTTTGGGTAGAGGCTTATCGCGCAACACCAGCAGGAGGAGCATCATGACGATGAGAAGAGCTCCGATGAATGTGTAATAGGATAGTTGTGTTGATTTGACAGCCCGCGTGACGAGCACGGCACCGATGACCGCGCCTACTGGTAATGAGAGGCTGACGAAAGACGACACCGTGGCACGCTGGCGCACAGGCACCTGGTCAGGAACGACTGCTGAGAGGGCTGCAAGTATAGCATTGGCAGCGACATGGAAAATGGCCCACCACAGCACCAAAGCCGCAAAACTGGTGGCATTGGCCATCAAGGCAAGCGTGATGGCTGAAAGGACCGTCCCAACAATGAGCCAGGGGCGCCGACGCCCCAGCCGTGACGTCGTACGGTCGCTCAAAGCACCAGCAATGGGATTGGTGATGATAGCGGCAAGGACCCCTATAGCCGTGGCTATCGAGAGGTTGCTGAATTTATGGGCGGCATCCAGGACAGCAACCTGTGTGGGCAGCAGGATTGTCCCTATAGGCAAGATGCTGAGCCAGATGACCGTGTTAGCCAGAGAGAGCACCAATTGAAAGCCAGGAGTCACTGCTTTCGTGGGCACCTGGAGTGCCTCGGGTACGTCATATACGCCAGGCGTCGAAGAAGGACCGGCTTCTCCAACCACAGAAGAATCCGCCATTGAGAGTATCTCCCTTCCTTCCATCTGGTTCGTCGCACCCTATCATTCCCTGATGCGACGAACAAACGATAGGCATGGCCTGAGCCTGATGATTGTGCAGAGTATAGTTAGATGCAGGCCCAAACGTCAAGAAACATTGAGGAGACTGACCTGGATGTACTATTCCGTGAGAATCGGGTTAGAGATCGTGAAAGACTTCTGTAGTGCCGGTTTGCTATCAGATATTCGTCTTGTTGTAACTATTCAGGTCTCCCCGCTGTTTGACTCCTCACTGCCTACGGCAGTTCGCCAGGGGTAGGGAGTGGGTGCGGGCTGTGCCGCCTGCGGCGGCACAGCCCGCACCCACTCCCTACCCCTGGGTGAGCCGCCGCAGGCGGCGAGCAGTCCTGAATAGTTACGTCTTGTTAAATTGTATGCTCATCCATTCCTCGGAGATTGAGAAAAGTTTATATACAATCATGAACGATGAAGTATATGCAAATTTGTTTACAGTTGCATTCTCTTTATCGTACATATTCTGAGAAGTTTTGGAATGAATCTTTCATTCGTAAATTTCAATTTATTTACTGCTTTGTGTGATTCTTAACCATTTCTCAACAAAACCTCAATTGGTACTATATATAACGACGATATAATCACTCTCAGAGACTGATGTGCCTGTTTGGAGCATTTTAAGACAACGAGGTCAACTCAGCCGACCCCAACGAAATACCGTGTTTTGTTGAAGCACTTATAGCAGGAAATGATTTTGCCAAAGGCTCGCGGTTTACTATCTCTGCTCGAACGGAGACTTGAGGTTAGTATGCAATTACCAGGAACTGGAACTATCAGTGTTTGAGAGAGGTAAACTACAATGGATACTCCGCTACAAAAGAAAAACGTACCCATCCTTATGTATCATAGTATTTCATGTTCTGCCAACCCAAGATTCAGTCGATTTACTGTGTCGCCATCATTGTTTGCTAAACAGATGACATACCTCTATCAGCATGCATAGAGGGCGGTTAGCGCAATGATAGATGTCAAACGTGATATTTCCATTTCCGTAGTAATTTGCGCGTACACAGAGGAACGCTGGCATGATCTTGTTGCAGCCGTGGAATCAATCCAACAGCAGAGCGCTCCCCCTTGTGAAATTATTGTGGTGATTGACCACAACACTCGATTATTCGAACGTGCGCGAGCACAGATACGCACTGTTGTAGTAATTGAGAGCAGTGAGCCAAAAGGGTCATCTGGCGCACGAAACAGTGGATTAGCTATGACACGGGGGACTCTTATAGCCTTTCTCGATGATGATGCGATAGCAGAGCCAGATTGGTTAGAACGATTAAGCAATTGCTGCCAGAACCCACAGGTCTTAGGTGCAGGGGGAATAGTAGAACCACTATGGTCAAATAATTGCCCTACGTGGTTCCCAAAGGAGTTTTACTGGGTCGTCGGCTGCACCTATCAGGATCCACCCGTTTGGCCAACGGTAGTGCGGAATCCGTACGGAGGCTGCACATGTATCCGACGAGAAGTGTTTGAGATGGTCGGAGGTTTTAGAAACGGGATTGGACGTGTTGGCGCATATCCCTTGGGAGGCGAGGAAACAGAATTGTGCATTAGAGCTGCGCAGCGTTGGCCTCGCAAAATCTTCCTCTGTGAGCCTCGTGCAAGGATACACCACCGCATCTCGCTTTACCGTGCCAGTTGGCGCTACTTCCGATTACGCTGTTATGCTGAAGGTCTCTCGAAGGCGATAGTGGCTAAATACGTAGGAGCAAAGGATAGCCTTTCAACTGAAAGAATATACACGTGGCACACGTTGCCCCAAGGAATTATGCAAGGTATAACCGATGCGTTCTTCCGCCTGGATCTGACCGGTTTGTTACGTGCAGGAGCTATCATCGTCGGTCTAGTGATAGTAATCCTGGGCTATCTAACAGGTACTATCTCCCAGCGCCTGGCGTTTCGCAAAGAGGCGAGTTCCAATGCTAACTCACCCTTTCAAACAATCACTGCCTCAAAATAACAGGGAGTTAACAAAGATTGGACTGAAAGGTCTACTTTACAGATGGGTTGCCTATCTCCAGAGTGAAAAGGCTATATAAGAGGTTAGAAAATATTTATGGCAAAAGGATTCTGGTAAAGTGAAAATCCTACTTCGTTGGATTAAGACGAATAGCATCATGTTGGTCAACTCAGGGTCACTGGTTGGTACAACAGTAATAACATCCGTTCTTGGTTTCGTTTACTGGTGGGTAGCAGCGCGACGATTCACACCGGAAGCAGTAGGTATTGCTTCTGCATCGGTCTCAGCTATGACATTGCTTGGCGGATTATGCATTCTGGGATTGGGAACGCTTTTGATCACTGAGTTACCTCGTCACCCAGAGCAAGCCAGATCGCTCATCAGCACCTCTCTAATTGTGGTCGGGGGAGTGGGAGGAGTTGTGGGTTTTGTGTTTGCCGTTGTCGCACCATATGCTTCGGCTGGCTTCAAGCCGTTAGGAGCAAGCATCGCATACATAGCCATTTTTACCTCCGGTGCCAGCTTTACAGCGATCTCATTGGTTCTTGACCAGGCGCTCATCGGGCTTCTCCGTGGAGAGCTACAATTCTGGCGCAATACGCTTTTTGCAGTCACAAAGCTTGTTGCACTCGTTGTAATCAGCCTTTGGTTATCGGATGGAGAGGGTATTACAATCTATGCGACATGGGCAATTGGAAATGTACTCTCATTGCTAGCACTCGGCGCACTTCTTGTGTTTAAGAAAGGGTTGCCTAAAAGAGACTATCTCCCGCAATGGGGATTGCTACGTAAATTAGGGTTTGCTGCTTTACAACATCACCTCCTCAACTTGACTCTACAGACACCGACGTTGTTACTACCAGTGCTCGTTACAGCACTGCTTTCAGCGACCATGAACGCCTGGTTTTACATTGCCTGGATGATCGCTAGCTTTGTGTTTCTCGTCCCAAATGTCCTCACAATTGTGCTTCATGCAATGAATTCTGCACAGCAGTCTACATTAGCGCAGAAAGCTCGAGTGACCATAAGCCTTGGATTAGTAACGAGCCTGGTAGCTAATTGCCTATTACAGTTAGCTACAAAGCAGGTGTTAAGTTTGTTCGGTAGTTCCTACGCAGAACAGGCTACGCTAACTCTACGTATTTTGGTTCTGGCGACCTTTCCTCTTATCATCAAATATCATTATATATCGATATGCCGAATTCAAGACCGGATAGCACGTGCCTTGCTCGGGATGCTTCCTGGCGGGCTTCTTGAATTAGGGGCAGCGGTACTGGGAGCGCATCTTGGAGGTATAACGGGATTGAGTGCGGGCTGGGTTGCAGCGATATACGTTGAATCGATATTCATGTTTCGCACCGTCTATACGACGGTTCTCTCCCTAGACAAATCTGCACCATCTACAGGAATGCGATACATGGAGGCAGAGGCTCTCTGGCTCATGGATACAACTCCACTACCAATCATAGGTCAGAGCTTCATGGTAGCAGAAGCGCCCTGGCTCATCAATAAATCTTCATTGCCAATCGTGAAATTTCCAGCCATTGGAAAAGATAACAGGGAACCGAATAGAAACAAGCAATCCTTACAAGATAGAGCAAGCCGGCGCAATAACCGAAGTCATCAGCACTTGAGGCCTACACGACTACAACCATTCACCCCATATCTCGGTGACATACCAAATGATGACGGCATGCTCAACAAATCGATTAGTCTGGACAATAAATAGAAAGGTCAGGTCTGATGGTAGGAGAAACAAGTAGCCTAAACGTTTTGATGGTGGCAACGCGATACTTCCCTTATATAGGTGGTGTTGAAACGCATGTCTACGAAGTTGGACGTCGTCTTGCGGGTAGGGGAATTAACATCACAGTTCTTACAACCGTACCATATACCTCGGCTACTCCACTGCCTAAAGAGGAAGTGATCGAGGGAATGCGCATTATTCGTGTACGGGCCTGGCCCTCGCAGCGTGACTACTGCATCGCCCCGGAGATGTTTTCTCTTATCAAACATGGCGCATGGGATCTCGTTCATTGCCAGGGCAGCCACACATTCGTTCCACCACTGGCAATGCTGGCAGCTAAAGAAGCTAAGATCCCCTATATCGTCACTTTCCATACAGGAGGGCATTCGTCAAGCTTTCGTAACAGGATAAGGGGTATGCAATGGCAACTGCTCCGCCCTCTCCTGGCTAACGCGTCAAAGTTGATAGGTGTATCACGCTTCGAAGCTGACTACTTTCGCGATCTGTTACACCTTCCGGCAAAGCAGTTTGCAGTTATCCCTAATGGGGCTACTTTGCCAGGTTTG
>WNFE01004943.1_pt1 | contig 10028 bp, 9 predicted proteins | sample 5400451 | NCBI WGS metagenome assembly WNFE01 (sample SAMN13153344, study PRJNA577476) | soil metagenome | isolation source: 200 cm saprolite under Douglas fir tree site 2 hole 2 | place: USA:California | collected 2015-04-18 | reverse complement strand
TTAAGCCGCGGAGGACGCCGTTGGCTCACAGTGGGTGATAGGGATGGGGAGGGGCGTTCATGTCGAGTGGCAAACAACCGGTGTTCGCCGCTCTCCGTTCTGGAGGGACGACAATGATTAGGCGTTTTCTACAATTTATAAGAGCACTGTTTTTCCCACGTTGTGAGGTGTGGGAAATTAATTCCGCGGAATTGATACAGATCTTGAAACGAAACTCTCGTTCTCCGATCGCCTTGAAAGCCAATCGCACTGTTCGCAGCTTGCCCGCGAATGCAGTTTCAATGCTTTCTTCGACGGCCGAGCAAACTTCGGCGTGATCGCGAGCTCGCAGAGCGCGCGAAGGGGCTGCTCGGATTAGCGACGGAAGCTAGGCTCAGTCGAGGCTCGCGGGCTGCTGGGTTTGAGAAAGAACTTCGCGCCGCGGCTCCTGCTGAAGGAGCTCTTCGAATTCCTCCTCCATTTCTTCGCCGAGGGCATCAAGCTCCTGTTTGGTCAACAGCTTGCTAACCCTTGGCATCAATTGCCTCTCCTCTTCGCGGACATGGTGAAGCACGCTTTTCTTCAGCTCCTTGAGGCCGGCGTCGAATTCTTCGGAGCTTGGATCTTCGTGTTCCATGATCGAAGCGATCAGCCGCTTCATCTTGAGGTGATCTTGCACAGCTTCTTCGAGAAGCGATGCGGTGTCACTCAGCTTGCTGGCGGGATAAAAGTACTTCTCTTCGATCTCAGCATGCGCGGCTAACTGGTCGGCGATCTCTTCGAAGCATTCAACTTTGCCTTCTGCGTCCTCGGCTTCCAGGCGCTCAGATTTCTTAAAGAGCTTCTCCACCTCTTTGTGTTGCCTCTTCAGCAAACTAATTGCGTTCATGTCTTTCACCTCCAACTGGCTTGATAAAGGTCAGGCGCGATCGAAAAATTGCAACCGACAGCCCACCTGACCGTCGCCGTCATGGCCGGTTCGCGGCCCGCCGATTAGGGCTCGCTGCGATCCAATGCCGCCCGAGTAACGGCGCGCGCGGCTACCTTCAAGGCAGGATCAACGAGAGGGAACGTGAGTGAATCGAGCCTTAAGGCGCAAAAACGGCTGTTCGAGCAGATGATACGAAAGCGCTGATAAGAGGATGGTGACCGCGAGCCCGCCGAGAAACTGAATCGGGAAGAAATGGCGCCGAGCGAATGGGCTAATCATCCGCGACACGAGGGAGAGCGAGAGCAGGTGATACACGTACAAGCCATAGGAGATGCGTCCAAGGTAGATGAGGGCTGGCAGTCGCAATGCTCGCGGCGCGGTGGACTTCCAAGGACTGGTGAACGCGAACAGGATCAACACTGCTCCGACCGCAATACCCGGGTAGCCGAGGAGCGCCATTGCCAGCGAAGGCGGAGCGTTGATCCTCAAGTAGCGAGCGACCAGCAGCCAACAGACGAACCCAGCGATGATGCATCCGGTCCGTGCGGCGAAGCCCACCTCGAACGGCCTACGACGAAGCCAGACGGCGAGGAGCGCGCCCGCCGCGATCGGATCCAGACGCGAAAACGTCATGCACCAGGTCGCGGGAGGATCCAAACCCAGGGCGACCAACCCCAACCGATAAACAATCGCGACGATCAACATCCCGACGCAAAGACTTCCGAGCTTGCGCGCGCCGGTGAAACGCAGAACCAGCGGCCAAGCAAGATAGAACTGCTCCTCCATCGAAACGCTCCACAACGGAGCCGCCGAGGACGCGGGATAGCCGCGGAGAGCGCACATCCAGTTGCCGAGCAAGAATAGAAACATCACCAGGTACTCGCCGGGGAGCCGATCGCCGGGGAGCACGCGAGGGACGAGGGTCGCTGACAGCACAAGAAAGAAGAAGTAGAGGGGCCAAATGCGCAGAATTCTGCGGATGTAGAAAGCCTTCACGTCGAGCGCACCCGAAAATTCTGCTTCGCGAAGCAATAGCTCGGTAATCAAGTACGAGCTGAGCGCGAAGAATAGGTCCACTCCAATCGCCCCGGCTCGACCGACGCTTGCGACCCATTCCGCGAGGGTTGGCCCGAATTTCGCGACGTAGTCAGCGGCCTGGTTGGGAATGACGTGATGCACGAATACGAGCAGAAACGCGAAGAACCGAAGCACATCCAGCTCTGGTTTGTAGAAGCGAGGTGCTGGCCGCAATCCAGTGCGAGGCGAGGACTGAGCGGACAGGGGAGGCTCTGCGAGTGGCGCTCGCTGCCCGTCAAAGCGCGAAATGGTCACGAGAAATCGATGCCCTTCACACCATACAATAGCCCACGGGGTTTCACAGCCTGTCGATCCGGCACCTGAGGATGCGACCCCACTGCGCACGGTAAAGCTCGTCTACCGCCCGCTCGACATCCATCCCGCGAGATATGTCAGGCGGACTGCCTTTCGATCTCATCGAGGATCCGACCCAAGGCGGCGCCGGCCATCTCGTCCGAACAGAACTGGGCGGCGAAACGTTCGGCGTTTCGCCCTAAGCTGGCGCGAAGGCTGGCGTCGTTCCATAGCCGTTCGATGGCGGTGCGTAGCCCGTGGACGTCGCGGGGACGAACCAGAAGCCCAGTCACGCCGTCCTCGACGTAGTCCTCGGTGCCCATGCAACGCGTGGCAATTACCGGCCGCCCCATCCGCATCGCCTCTACCACCGTAACCTGGCCGGAAGCCGTCTCCTCGTTCAACACCGGGACGACGGTCAAGGTGGCGCGCTTGGCGAGCACGCGGCAATCGTGGGGGGAAAGTCCGACTCGCACCTCTACATTGCTTGGAACCACGAGGTCCTTGAGGGCGTGGGACGCGGCAATCACGAGGGTCGGAAGCCCCGACTGGCGCACGGCTTCGAGGAATGTCTCGTAGTCCCTCCGCGCCGATCCCATCGCCAACACGAAAGGACGTTGCGCGTCTTCGCTCTCGCTTATCTCGAACAGGGCGCGCTGGAAGTGAACGAAGTTGAAACGCTCCGCGGGTAGCCGAAGCCACTCAGCGTAGCGTGAGATCTCCCCTCTCGAGTGGACCACGAAGCGGTCGATCTCTGCGAAGGCGGCCCGCGCCGCCGTTCGCTTCGCACCTGCGTAGAGTGAGCCAACATTGAAGGCCCAAGCCACCAAGGGTTTGCGATTGCGGGCAAGGCGCTGGCGAACGCCAGCGACGAACGCGAGCTGCGGGAAGGTGATGATTACTCCGCCTCGGCTCTGGCGCCAGGCCCTAGTACCCTGGCGCCAGGTACTCGCCCAATCTTCAATTCCAGAAAGAGAGCGGGCCCGCTGGTGATACGAGGGGCGCCGGGGCGACGGAATGATCGTGAACTGGTGGCGGTCGCCCGGGACGAAAGGAACCAGCCAGCGATCGACGGCGAAATCCGCACCGCGTTCACGACCCCCTTGCGCCACGGTCCAGTGCACGGGACCACAGTAACAGCCTCCACGGCAGCGTCAACGAGAGACCTTGTGTTGAAACGCGAGATGGTCACGAGAACACTCGAACCCTGCCGGAGACTAGCGCTCGCCTGCGCCGCTCACGACCACAGGCAGCGTCTTGCAGATCAAAGCGAAGTCCTGCGCCAGACTCCAATGATCGATGTACTGCATGTCCAGATACATCCATTGCTCAAATGGAATTTGGTCGCGGTTCGGCGAGGACTGCCAGATGCACGTCAGCCCAGGACGCATCGACAAGCGACGGCGCTGCCAGGGTTCGTACTTCGCCACCTCGCACGGCACCGGCGGACGCGGACCCACCATGCTCATGTCTCCGCGGAGTACGTTGATCAGTTGAGGTAGCTCGTCCAGAGAAAACTTGCGCATCAAAGCACCGACCCGCGTAATCCGCGGATCGTTGCGCATCTTGAAAACCGGCCCGGTGCGCTCGTTGTGCTTCGCCAACAGCTCTTTGAGCTCCTCGGCATTCGAGATCATCGAACGGAACTTGAACATCTGAAACTGCCTTCCATGCAAGCCGACCCGGACCTGTCTAAAGAACACCGGACCCGACGAGGTGAGCTTGATCAGAATCGCGAGCACCACGAACAGCGGTAGCAACAGGGTCAGCGCCGCTGCGGAGCAGAGAATGTCGAAGAGCCGCTTCACCGCCAACTCGTACCGTTTGATCCTCACGGACTGGTAGTGCAGATACCCGTCCGCGATCGCTGCCTTGGCGACCGGCGTCGCGCGCTCGAAGCGGAAGACGTAGGCGGGTAGGGCAAACGGTATCCCGAACGTTTCGCAAACCCGAATCGCCGCTTGCATCGCTTCCGCCTGCTTGAGCAGGTCTCCCGCGATGAACACCTCGCTCACCGGCGTGGTTTGCAGCACCGCTTCGAGATTGCTCGAGGTACCAAGTAGACGCGAGCCCAGGAGGCCCGACCGGGTCTCATCCGGAAATTCCAGGTAACCGACGACACGGTGACGGCCGCGCTTTTCGAGGTCCTCGCCGGTGAGCCTTCCCAGCGGGCTGATCCCGACGATTAACGCCTCCTGCTTGGCGATTTGGTTTTCGGACAGGACGCGGAACACGAACAGTCGCAACGCGAGCACGCTGGGCCAGAACACGAGAAGGAAATGAGAAGCTTTGGGAATCGCCGCGGAATCGGGTAGCACAAGGTGCAACAATCCAAGGAAGATCGCGAGGCCGATCACCATCACCGAAACCAGGCACGCGTCTTCCACGGCGTCCCGCTCGAACGCCCGAAGATCGTAGTGCCGAAGCACCGCGCACGCGATCACCCAGACCAAGCCGGCCGCAAAGGTGGTGAAAACAAATTCTGGGAAGCTGATCTCGACCGGCCGCTCGGAAACCGAAAGCATCGTCGCTATCGAGATCGAAATCAGCAGTACGCACAGGTCGACGACCGAGTTGAGGGTCGTGGCAAATCCCGCGGATCCGCTCGTGGGCTCTGGGCGCTGGAGGGTGTCTCCAACGAGCCGATTGCGGAAGCGACGGCCGACCCCCCACAGGCCTGCGGCTTCGGGGACCTCCCCGGATGGCGCTCGGGCGCGGCGCGGCCATATCCGCAATCCATCGCTGCGTGGCGGTGGCGGCTGCGATGGCCCAACGGCACTTTCACCAGCCCCCAAACCACCACTCGAGTTGTCGGACATAGATGGCCCCCTCGCCCGTTGCGCTACCCCTGTTTGATGTACGACATCGCCCTCTCTAGGAACCGGATAAGCTCTCTCTACCCAGCGAGGCTTACGTTTCCAGACGGGCGCAGCATGTAGCACACGCGACGTGTCCACGACAACTGCGACGTGGTAGCTTGAAACTACTCGTTAATAAGCAAACGTTTTGCGGTCGCCGCCTGGGTTGCGACTTTTCCCGTTTTGGATGTTTTTATTCTCATTCACGGGGACATTAACGCGACGTGTTCGTGACCCGTTCGGCACGGGGCAACATCATGGTGCGAACAAGGATGGGCACGAACTTTGGGTCGCGCAGCAGATAACGGCGGATCAAGCGAGGCTGCTGAGTCATTCGGAACACCCATTCGAGTCCTGCCGCCGCGATCCACCTTGGGCACCTGCGGACTCGGCCTGCAATGAAATCGAAAGAGGCGCCGACCCCGATCGCGACTGTCGGGTGAATGGCCTTGGCGATGCGGTGAATCCAGATTTCCTGCTTTGGCGAGCCCAAGGCAATCAAGGCTAGATCCGGTTGGGCAGCGCGCAGGCGCGCGAGCACTGTCGGCTCGTCTTGCTCCGGAACGATCGAAATGGTCGGCGCCTGGACGCCCGCGATCTGGACCCCGTACTGAGTCTTTAACTGCGTTGCGGCGAAATCGGCCACTCCCGGAGCTGCTCCGAGTAGGTAGACCTTCCAGTTGTGCCGAGCGGCGCGCTGCATCAGAGGGACAACGAGATCGGATCCGGCAATTCTCTCGGGAAGGGGCATCCCGAGCAGCCTCGAGACCCAGACCAGTGGCTGACCATCGACCAGAGACAGGCCAGCGGCTTGGTACGCTTCCCTGAATTGGCGATTCGTCTCGGCCATCACCACGTGATCGACGTTGGGCGTGAAGACGAAGCCACCGTCGCGGGCTTCAACTAGGCGCTCGATCTCGGCCAACGCTTCATTGAACGTCAGGCAGTCAATCCAGAGCTGACCCACCCGCAGGCGCAAACGACGCGCAGTGGTACTCACAATCTCAAGCACGGCGCTGTCCATACCACGTCGGGCGGTGGGAATCGGGCAAAGCTACTTGATCAGAATGCATCCCCTGAAGTGATCGCGGCCGATCAGTTGGACGGTCTTTTGTGCCTCGGCAATGTTCGTCTTGCCAAGCTCGACCAAGAGCAGGGCGGCATCGGCAGCCAGTGCGACCGGGATACCGGCTGGGTCCGTCAGGACCGGGTCAAGTGCGATGATCGTCCGCTGCTTCCAGCGTTCGCTTCCAACACTCGGGGTGTGCACTGTGAATTGGCCGGTGATGTCTTCCGCGAGTTCCGCGCTCGTGCCCAAGCCTGTTGCCTCTGTCCTGGTGACCGCGCGTCCGCCATGGCGATTGCCGACCTGTGCAAGCGCCTTCGCAATCCGAAGCACGGATCCATTGGAGCCTGCCGGCACCAGCGCCAAGGAGGACCAATCCCATCTGAGGCTCGAGAACCAGAGCTGCTGCAGATCCAGCGGCGCTGCGCGCGATTGACCGAGCTGAATCGGTCCATCGCGTGGCACAGCCGGCGCCAGGGCTACTTCTGCTCTCGCGTGGTCCTCAACCATTCGTCCTTCTTGTAGTCTGATGGACTGAACAAAAGCGTCAGCTTCCAAACCATATAGGCAGGTGCCCACATTAGGTCAAGAAGCCCGCGGGCGCCGGTGCTCGAGAGAGCCCATCCGCGCAACACATAAAAAGCGAGAAAAAGCAGTGAAATGATCCAAAGCATCACCGCAATGCTCGGCTCAGCAGTTCTCGCGGAGACCAGCGATGAGGCGAAAACGCCCAGCGCGCTGATGATCACCAGTGAGGACAGCGGAGGTACGAGCAGGTCCATCGCCAGATCGAAGAGCAGTTTGTCGCGTCGACGCAGTCCGCGCACCAGCAGCGCTGGTCCGCGGAGCAAAGCGAGCTTGCGCCTGCCGTGCTCCCAACGTTGCCGCTGGGTTCGCGCGGGGGTGGCCAGCGAAACCATCTCTCCATAGACGTGGGCCTCGGGCGCGTAATGGACGCGATACCCAGCCTCGCCCAGATCGATGCCGTACTCGAGGTCCTCCACCAGGGAAAAAGCCCGATGCGGAACCGCGCGCAACAGCCGCGCGGTGAAGCACATTCCATTTCCGCGCAAGCCGGTCGACAAGCCCAAGCGCTCCCGCGCGAGCGAACGCAGAACATGAAAAGTCCCAAATGCGATCCGCAATAGGCGGGTTCGCCACGAAGCATCTGGATTCTGAACCGCGTAATCGACCTGTACCGCCTCGGCTCCGCGCTCGATTCGGGCGGCGAAGGCGCGCAGCAAGTTTTGGGAGACGGTGGTGTCGGCGTCGACCACTGCGACTGCGTCCGCGCGTCCCTCTCGCAGGCTGTGCCCAAAAGCGTAGGTGAGCACGTGCCCCTTCCCACGATGAGCGGGGTCATTGCGGGTCAGAACGCTGGCCCCTGCGGCTTGCGCGCGCGCGGCAGTTTGATCGGTGCAGTTGTCCGCGATCACGACGATCCGATAGAGGTTCCGCGGATAATCGACCTGGAGCAGCGATCTTACCGTCGCGCTGATTCCGGGTTCTTCGTTGTGGGCCGGAACGATCACATCGAAGAACAGCTGTGGCATCGCCGACGCCGCGGGCGGCGCAATCCGCTGCGAGAACAACGCGAGCAGGAAAAGGTAGCCGCTAAAGCAAACCACTGGGACTGCGACAAGTACCAGCAGAAGATCCGCGAAACTCACGTCACGACCCGGTCACTTTGCGCCCACCCCGCGCTCCATCGAGGTCTTCAGGAGGGCGCTGACTGTACTCAAGAACGCCGCGGCGGTGAATGGCTTGACCCGATAATCGGACGCGCCGGCCCTCTCCGGTTCGACGCGGTCCGTTTTGCAGGTCGCGCTCGCTCACCAGCAAAACAAGCTTTTCCAGACGTCTTTGTAGGGATTTGCGATGCCGCCAGTCGCCTTCGACAAATGGCACGGTACGACGTTGGCGAGGGGCATCCATGGGGGCGGTTCTCACACTCCGACGGGTTATATTGCAAGGGGCGCGGTCATAAGTGACTGCGTTCAGACAAGTAATCGCCAGAAAGCCGACAGTTAGCAGATCTGGCAATGCCACCACCGAGAATAGGTGAGGGCGCCATAGGTATCGGCGCGTGTGAAGACAGCTCCAATGATCGGGTCAATCGCGGATGCGAGCCTGTTCGGCTCGGACTGTTCATCGGCGCATTACTTCGCAGAAACGAGCTAGATTGCCCCCCGGGCCTCGAGCTTCCTGGGAACCTGCGAAGGGCGCTGAGATGCACAAACCGATGAGCGCAAGCGTGCGGCGGAGCGCGTTCGTTCTCATACCGTGTCTTGCGGCGTCGTTGCTCGCCCTTCCGTTGGTGATTCATGGCCTTCCGGACTACGAGTCGCATCTTGGGGAGGAGTATCAGCCGCTTAAAACCTTTAAGTTCTTTCAGTCGCGCGGGCGCGAGTTTCACAAGTGGGGTCCGGCCGACAATTTTCTCTACGCGCCGGGATATGCCCTCTCTTTGCTCTATTGGAAGCATCAAGGAACCTTCGGCCCCGCGAGTAGCAGGTTTCCGTATGGGTTTCACCGACCGCTACAGCAATTGACCGCGCTGATCCTACAGAGCCGGATCCTGCTGCTCTCGCTCGTCCTGATATCGCTCGCGGCACTTGGGGTGGGTCTGGCGCGAGCCGGATTCTCGCGAGAAGCGGCCTTTTTTGCGCTCCTGCTTTGCGCGGCCACAAACCCGACGATGATCTGGCATGCAGTGCTCTTGAAGGGAGACGGACCGATGATTGCGTTCAGCTCCCTGGCGCTCGGAACGTACGTGGTGATCGTGCGTCGCACGCTGACGATCGCAAGGGCCCTTTGGTTCTCCACGTTCATTGCCTGGGCAGTGACGGCGAAAGAGTTTGCGGTTCCTCTCTTCGCGTTGCCCTGTGCGGCCCTGGCGTTTCGGGCGTTGCGCCCGGCGCAATCGCCTCAGCTGCGGTCAGGCTATATGCGCTCATTAGCGGTCGGCCTGGCGACGCTGGTGGGCTGGTACGCGCTGCTTAATGTGATCTACGCGCCGGCCACCTGGCTCAAGCGGATCCGTTATGTGCTCTCGGGAGCAGCCGATCCGGAGATTTGGGGCGCTCCAGACCGCTCACCGTTTGACTTTCTGCTCGAAATCTTCAAGTCGCTCGCTAACAACCTGGGTCCCGGGGGGATGATCGCAGCGGTGGGTTGCATCCCGGTGTTGATCTGGCTGCGACCGCAGCGCTCCTTATGGTTGGCGCTGCCGCTTGTAAGCTTCGTTCTTTTGGGCATGCTCCCCACCGGATACTCTCCGGACCGCTTCGCGCTGCCTGGGGCGCTCGCGCTGATCCCGTTGATCGCATGCACGGTCGACGCTCTGCGGGAACGGATGGCGTCCCGTTCAGGGCGATTGACATTTGCGCTCGCGGCGCTGGGCGGAATCAACCTGCTCTATGCAAACATCGCCTGGCTCCAACTGCGTTCGACACCCGAAGGTTTGATCGAGACCTACGTTCGCGGACATCTGGCGAAGGAGGAACGATTTGCGATCTTCTCCTTTTGGCCGCGGATTCCAGGCAAGTCTCGCCTCGAGACTTTCGGTTATGGTCTCGACACCCGGCCGATCGCGATGGTGATCCGCTCGCCCAGCGCTCTGCCCAAGACGGTTTTCATCACCTCTGAGCAGCAGCGCTGGGTGGAGGACTTCGTTCGTCGGCCCAAGCGCGCAGCGATGGTCGCAGAGGAGACCGGATTCGAGCCGAACGATTGGGAGTGCTTTAAAGGGCTGGGATATCGGCTGGCAGATCGATTGAACTCGCCTCTGCCCGGCTGGTACCCATTTGGCTTTTTTGCTTTG
>WNFE01004940.1_pt1 | contig 10030 bp, 14 predicted proteins | sample 5400451 | NCBI WGS metagenome assembly WNFE01 (sample SAMN13153344, study PRJNA577476) | soil metagenome | isolation source: 200 cm saprolite under Douglas fir tree site 2 hole 2 | place: USA:California | collected 2015-04-18 | reverse complement strand
CTCGGTGCACAGCGTGCAGAAGATGATCAAACAGGAGTTCGCCCATCACCTCGACCGGACGAAGCAGCGGTACAAGCGGATTGTCATCGATTCGATGACGGCCCTCAAGATGTTCTCGATGCAAGGGCAAGATAGCCGCATCCTGATCCAGTCCTTCCTTCGTTTCCTCGCCGAGCTCGAGGCAACGACACTAATCGTCTCCGAACATCTAGACCGGAAGGTCCTCGAGACGGAGTTTTTCTTGGCCCGCGGGGAGGTCCGTCTTCACAAGTGGATCGACGGGAGCATGATTCGCCACGCGGTGTCGATCGAGAAGTTCCGCGGGTCCGCATTCGACGACAAACTGCATCCGCTGACGATCGGTTCGCATGGCATGGGCGTGCTCCTCGACGCCCCTTCCCAGATCCGTGGCACATCGCCCGAGACGAAACCGGGCGAGTCTCTTCTCGAGACGCGCATCATCGACGAAGTGTCGAACGTGATCGAGGCGGTCATGCGCCAGATCGAGGAGGCGCACCGGCGGCAAATCCCTGTCCGGGACATGGAAGTCGCGTTGTCTCGAGCGATGCTCGCGTTCCAACGGCGGAATTACCAGAAGGCGCTGAAGATCGCCCTCGCGTGCGACGCCCAGATGCGGGAGCGGATCGCTCAGGCGCCGCCTCCGCCACCCGTCGGGATGCCTCCGCGGCCGCCGCAGGTGATTCGGTGATCCCCGCCACGAAGATTCGGACCGGGATCCCCGGGCTCGACAAGATGCTCTTCGGTGGGCTCGTGCCCGGCCGCCCCTACATCCTCTCGGGCCCGCCCGGCGCGGGGAAGACGATCCTGTCCGTGCAGTTCCTCCGTGAAGGGTTGGAGGGCGGAGAGCGTTGCCTTTTCGTCGCCCTCGAAGAGCCGCCGAACGAGCTCAAGATCAACATGCGGGCGTTCCGTTGGAACCTCGACGACCTCGATGTGCTCGATGCGAACTCCGACATCCGGCGGTTCGAGCCGACGCCGATCCTGGAGATCTCGACGGAAGAGGAGCCCCTCAAGATGCGGTCCATCGGCGAGCGAATCCGGAAGACCCCGGACTTCGAGAGCAAAGAAGTCACGGTCCATTCGCTCCAGCAGCTCCTCAAGACGCTCCTCCAGAAGAAGAGCTACCAACGGGTCGTGATCGATTCGATCACCGCTCTCAAATACTTCTGCATGCGCGAATTCGAGACAGCTGTGACGACGCAGTCTTTCATGCGCTACCTCGCGGAATCAAAGGTGACCTCCCTGCTTACCCTCGAGCTTCCGGAGGAAGGCGTGGTTCCTCCGGAGGCCTTCCTGGCCCGGGGCGAAATCCGACTTCACAAACTCCGAGACGAGACGGGGATCAAGCGATTCATCTCGATCGAAAAATACAAAGGCTCCTCCCACGACGACTCCGTCTACCCGTTCGAGATCAACACGAATGGAATCGTGATCAACACGACCACCAAGCCCGCGATTGAGGCCTGATCGCGTTTCAGGCGCGGCAGCCCGCTGGCGGATTTCGACTGCGGACCTGTCAGACGATTGTATGACTACTTTTAAATAGCCCAAGAGGGATTCGTCCGGCCGTCAGTCTCCATCGGGATGGGATGGCACAATGAAATCGCTTCTCAATGAGGCCCTGGCTCGACACCAAGAAGCCGAGGCAAAGGAAGAGCGCGAGGCCGCCAAGGCCGCGAAGGTGCAAGACAAGGCGAAGACGAACGACGACCAAGAGATCGAGAAGATCGTCGAGTCGATCAACGTCTCGATCAAGATCGTCGGCTGCGGTGGCGGCGGTTCGAACACGGTCAACCGCTGCAGCGAAGCCGGTATCACAGGCGCCCAGCTTTGCGCCGTGAATACCGACGCGAAACACCTGCTGTCCGTGCACGCGCCGAAGAAGATCCTGATCGGGAAACGCCTCACGAAAGGCCTGGGCGCGGGCGCCCTGCCGGAGGTCGGAGAGCAAGCGGCCCACGAGAACGAAGAGGAGATCCGCGAATTCTTGCGAGGATCCCACGTCGTGTTCATTACCGCCGGCATGGGCGGCGGCACCGGCACTGGGTCCGCCCAGTACGTCGCGCGCATCGCGAAGGAAGAGGGTGCCTTGACGATGGGTGTCGTCACGATGCCCTTCAAGTCTGAGGGCCGAATCCGGATGGAGAACGCCGAAGCGGGCCTCGACAAACTCCGGAAGTTCACGGACACGGCGATTGTGATCTACAACGACAAGCTCCTCGAACTCGTCCCGCGCCTGCCGATCAATGCGGCGTTCAAGGTGGCGGACGAAATCCTCATGCAGTCGATCAAGGGCATGACGGAGATCATCACGAAGCCGGGGCTCGTCAACCTCGACTACGCCGACCTCATGACCATCATGAAGGGCGGCGGGGTCGCCATGATCGGGATCGGCGAGAGCGAGGAAGAGCGGGACCGAATTGAATACGCGATCAATGAGGCCCTCGAGTCCCCGTTGCTCGGCGAGGTCGACCTGACCCACGCCCGCGGCGCCCTCGTGCGCGTCGTCGGGGGCGGCGACCTCACGGTCTCCGAGGCGGAAAGGGCCGCCGAACTCGTAGGGCAGAAGATCAACCCGCAGGCCCGGATCATCTGGGGCTGCTCCGTGGACGACGAGCTGGACCACACGGTCCGCGTCCTCCTCGTTATCACGGGCGTCAAATCGAAGTCCCTCCTGGGCAAAGAGGTCTACACCGGCCCAGTGAAGACCACCGCCGAGGTGGACGAAGTCCGCTAACCTCCTCCTCTTTTTACCCGAACCTTTTTCCATCTCTCTCCCATCGGCCGAGCGTGAGCACGCACCGGCCGCGGTACCGCTACATCGCCTTTCGTCTGGAAGGGCCGCGGGTCTTTCGCCGCGACGAGGTCTTGGAGGCGCTTCGGTCGTCATCGCCGCGGCTTTGGCTCGTGGCGTTCGAAGGGACCTCGGGACTCGTGCGCACGACGAACATCGAAAAGGACGCGGCGATTCAATTCTTGAATCGGATGGACCACCTGTCAGGAGAGAACGTTCAGCTGACGACGTTGGGCACCTCGGGGACGATTCGCGCGGCAACTCGGAAGTACGGGAGGACGAAACGTCCGCGCGCATCATCTTCCGAAAAAGAACCCTTATAAGTGACCGCTTGATTAGCGGCCCGAGGTTTATCAGATGCAGCCGGGCCAGATGGCCTACGATCGCGCGATCACGGTTTTCAGCCCCGACGGCCGCCTGTTTCAGGTGGAGTATGCGCGCGTGGCCGTCACCCGTGGGAACACCACGGTCGGCCTGAAATTCAAGAACGGGATCGTTCTGATGGCCGACAAGAAGCTCGGCTCCCGGCTCGTGGAGACCTCCTCGATCGAGAAGATCTTCCAGATCGACGACCATGTGGGGGCGGCGACCTCGGGACTCGTCGCAGACGCTCGCGTGCTCGTGGACTACGCCCGCCTCGTGGCTCAGATCAACAAGGTCACCTATAGCGAGAAGATCGGAGTCGACCTCCTCGTCAAGCGCATCTGCGATTACAAACAGAACTACACGCAGTACGGCGGGGTCCGGCCCTTCGGGACCGCGTTGCTCGTCGCGGGCGTGGACGACCTAGGAACCCATCTCTTCGAGACGGACCCGAGCGGCGCGTTGGTCTCCTACAAGGCGGGCAGCATCGGCCAGGGTCGGCAGGCGGTCATGGAACTCCTCGAAGAGAAGTACCGCGATGGAATGTCGCAGGACGATTCGATGATCCTCGGTCTCGAGGCGTTGCAGAAGGCGTCCGAGGGTGAGAAGCTCGACGCCCGGGCGATCGAGGTCGGCTTGATCGTCGAGGGTGAGAAGTTCCGGCGCCTCTCGGAAGAGGAAGTCGGCCGATATCTCACCCGGGTACCGACGGCGTCCTAGGCGACCTCATGCCTAAAGAGCTCCGCAGCGATCGCCGGGACGACATTTTCAAGGAGTACGTGATCGCCCGGATCGAGAAATCGGGCGAGAAGTTCGAGGTCCTCGTGAAACCGGAGGCGGTCCAGAAGATCCGCGACGGCAAAGAGGTGGACCTGCTCAAGGAACTCGCGATCGACGAGATCTTCAAAGACGCTCACAAGGGCTCGAAGGCGTCCGAGGAGAAGATGGTGGAGTTCTTCGGGACCGCGGAGCCGCTGGCCGTCGCGAAGCAGATCATCCAGCGCGGCGAGATTCAGCTGACGACGGAACAACGACGGCAGATGCTGGAGGTGAAACGAAAGCAGGTCGTCCAGTACATTGCCGCGAACGCGATCAACCCGCAGACGGGGGCGCCTCATCCGCCCCAAAGGATTGAGAACGCGATGGAGGAGGCGAAGGTCCATGTCGATCCGTTCAAGCCCGTCGAGGAGCAGGTGAAGGACGTCCTCGATGCCTTGCGGCCCCTTCTCCCGATCCGGTTCGAGAAGGTCCGGATTGCTGTGAAACTGAGCGCGGAGGACAGCGCGAAGGCTTACGGGGACATCAAAGGGTACGGCACGATCCTGAAGGAAGAGTGGTCCCCGACGGGGGCGTGGCTGGGCGTCGTCGAGATGCCGGCCGGTTTGCAGACGGACTTCCTCGAGCGGCTGAATGCGAAGACGCGGGGAAACGTGGAGACGCGGGTCCTCAAGCCGGACCAGCGGATCTAGAACCCGCCATGGGCCGGTCGGGTCGCGTAACGGAAGCAAAGTTTATCGCCCGATGCTTGGCTCCTGAGCATTATGGAGAAGGGCGCGCTGCGCGTCGGGTCGATCGTCATTGACGTCGACGACTTCGATCGAATGATGGCCTTCTGGCAGGCGGCGCTTCGCTACGTGCCGGGGAGGCCGCCCACTCCGGGAGACCCGTTCGTCATCTTGAAGGACCCCGCGGGGACCGGGCCCAACGTATCCATTGACGCGATGCCGCCCGAACGGGGCCGATTGCATCTCGATCTCTACACGGACGACCAAGAGGGAGAGGTCGAACGGCTGCTTCGCCTCGGGGCCACCCGCTACCGGCCGCGGGAGCCGGGTGAAGACTTCGTGGTCCTCGCGGACCCCGAGGGCAACCTGTTCTGCGTGGTCGATACGAAAGGCCATTGATCAATCCTTCCTGGCGTGAAATCCACGCGATCACACGTCTCGTCGCACCCATCTGGCGTTGATATGGCCACCGATCCCTGAGACGGAACCCAGTCACCCAAAGCCTCAAGTAGCCGCCTCCATTTCGACGCGTTGCGTGAGAGAGAAAGACACATGCAGGGTAGCGGGTCGCTTCGCCCAATTGTCATTCCGGGCGAGGTCGTCGGCGGCCCCGGGCTGAAGCCGGGACCTGGGACTTACAGCGAAGGCGGACAGCTTTTCGCAGCGCAGTTGGGCATTCGGGACGAGCACGAGGGCCTTGTCAGCGTCATCCCGCTCAAGGGCCGATACATTCCCCAACGAGGCGACGCGGTGATCGGCGAAGTCACCGACCTAGGTCCTTCGCACTGGCTAGTCGATATCAATTCCCCCTATCCCGCCCCGCTGCACGCCACGGAATCGCCGTGGCGAGTGGAGTTCGGGGACACGGCCCGCTATCTCCAAGTCGGAGACGTGATCATGTGTCATGTGTTGAGCGTCGATGAGATCAAGCGGGTCCAGCTGACGATGCAGGAGCGGGAGGCACGTCGCCTGACCGGCGGGATGGTGATGGAGATCTCGCCGACCAAGGTCCCGCGGGTCATCGGGAAGGAGGGGAGCATGATCTCCCTGATCAAGGAACTCACCGGCTGCCAGATCTACGTCGGTCAAAACGGGCGGATCTGGTTGGACGGAAGCGATCGGGACACCGCGATTGCCGCCCGGGCGATCCGCCTGGTCGAAGAACGCGCCCAGGCGTTCGGCCTCACGGAGGCCGTGCACGAGTTGATCGAAGAGATGCGGCGGGACCCGCGCGGGCCTCGGCCCTCTTGAGGAGAGATGGACATGGAAGATGTTGAACACATCGAGAAAGGGATGAAATTAATCAATGCCGATGGACGACGCCTGGACGGGCGGAAGCCCGACGAGTTGCGGCCGGTCCGGATCGAAGCGGGCGTGTTGCGCCGGGCCGATGGCTCCGCGTACATGGAATGGGGAGGCAACAAGGTCCTCGCGGCCGTGTACGGTCCGCGGGAGGCGCATCCGCGGCATCTCCAGGACCCTGCGCGGGCGCTCGTCCAGTGCCGATACAACATGGCTCCGTTCAGCGTCTCCGATCGCAAGCGACCGGGACCCGATCGGCGGTCCGTCGAAATCTCTAAGGTCATCTCCGAGGCGTTCTCGTCCGTCGTATTCAAGGAACAGTTCCCCCGGACCTCCGTGGACATCTTCATCGAGGTCCTCCAGGCGGATGCGGGGACGCGGTGCGCGGGCCTGACCGCCGCGAGCGTCGCCCTGGCGGACGCGGGCGTCCCGATGCGGGACCTCTTGGCATCCTGCGCGTCGGGGAAGATCGACGGCGTCGTGTGCCTCGACCTGAACAAGGAGGAAGACAACTTCGGGGACGCCGACTGTCCGGTCGCGGTGGTCCCGCGGACCGGTGAGGTCGTGCTCCTGCAGATGGACGGGCACCTCTCATTTGACGAGTTCCAGAAGGCGATGGACCTCTCGATCGGCGCGATCCATCGGCTGTACGAGCTCCAGCGGGATGCTCTTCGGCGTCGTTATTCGACGACCTTGGAAGACATCCTGAAGGAATCTCCCGTGGTGCCTTCGCCGCCAATCGCAGGACAGGAGGCGCCTTCGCCGCCGGAGGACGAGTTCGGTCCGGAGGGGATCTGATGAGCGAGGAAATCGTCTCGGAACTCATGAGGGCTCATGTCTACCGCCTGGCGTCAACCGGGCAACGCGTCGACGGTCGAGCGCTCGATGAGCCCCGCAAGTTGTCCCTTCAACGATCGTTCGTCAAGACGGCGGAAGGGAGCGCGCGGGTGAAACTCGGGAACACCGACATCCTCGTCGGCATCAAGATGTCCGTTGGGGAGCCCTACCCCGACACCCCGAACAGCGGGGTTTTGTCGACCAGCGTCGAGCTGATCCCGATGGCGAGTCCTACGTTCGAGGCGGGACCTCCGCGGCCCGAGTCCATCGAGCTCGCACGCGTCGTGGACCGTGGAATCCGGGAATCGAAAATGGTGAACATGGACAAGCTGTGCATCACCCCGAAAGAGAAGGTCTGGATCATGTTCATCGACATCCATGTCCTCGACTATGATGGCAATCTGTTCGACGCCTGCTCGTATGGCGCCGTCGCGGCCCTCGCCTCCACGGTCGTGCCCGCGAAGAACCACGGGGTCGGCGAGGACTTCGCGCTCCCGATCGAACGTTGGCCCGTCAGCGTGACGACCGCGAAGATCAAGGACGTGCTCCTCGTGGATCCAAGCCTCGACGAGGAGCGGATGGCGGATGCCCGACTCACGGTGACGACGGATGAGAACGGAGACATTCGCGCGATGCAAAAAGGCTTAAGTGGAAGCTTCTCGTATGACGAAGTGAAGCGGATCATCGAGACGGCCCAGCGCGTTGGCCGCCAGATTCGACCCTTGCTTCAATCCTCCTAAGGTCTCCTATGGCACGTCGCACGAGGAAGTCGGGCAGTGTCGCCCGGTTCGGGCCGCGGTACGGTGTGCGGATTCGCCGCCGGATGCAAGAGATCGAGGAGGGACTGAAGCACCGGCACGTGTGTCCGCGGTGTGCCGCGATCGCCGTGCGCCGGTCCTCGACCGGTGTGTGGACATGCCGCCGCTGCGGGTACGTCTTCGCGGGAGGCGCCTACCGTCCGATCGTGACGACGTCCTTCAAACGGGAAGTCCAGGCGACCGCGGCCAAGCCCGAGGGGAAAGCCGAGGAGGCTTGAGATGTACAAATGCGCGAAGTGCGGGGAGCCGATCCGGGCCAACATCAACACGGTCGGGATCCAGTGCGAGCGTTGCGGCTCGAAGATGTTCTACAAAGAGCGACCGAACGTGAAGAAGGTCGTCAAGGCGCGATGACCATGCGACGCGCCACAATCACCTTCGCAGGTCCCGAGGCGCGTCTCGTGTACGAATCCCTGCGCCCGGAGGCCGGGCGGGACGTTCCGAAGGCTCGGATCCGCCTTCGATCCGAACGAGGTCGCATGGCCCTCACAATCGAAGCGGACGACACGAGTGCTCTTCGGGCCGCGGTGAACTCATACCTCCGATGGGCGGACGTCGCGGCGCGCGTACGCCGGGAGGTGACCTCGTGAAGGAGATCTCCCCGCAGCTGCAAAACCAGATCGCCCAATACCAGCAACTGCAGAACCAACTTCAGGTCCTCGCGAGCCAGCGCGTGCAGTTGGAGGCGAAGCTCCGGGAGATCGAAGGGACCTTGGAGGAGCTCAACAAGCTCACGGGCGAAACGCCGGTCTACAAGAGCATCGGGATGCTCCTCATCCGGCAGGATGACCGTGAGGCCTTGAAGAAGGAGCTCGAGGAGCACAAGGAGACGCTGACGATCCGCGTGAAGTCCCTCCAGAAACAGGAGAAGTCTCTCTCCGGGCGGTACGAGGATCTCGCAGGGAAAATCCAGGCCGCCCTCGGCACGTCGCCGGCCACCGCGGAAGGGAATTAATCCTCCTCCGGAAGGCCGCTGGCAAATCCTTATAAGAACAGGTCCGTTGGCGAACGTGTGACCGCGGAATCGGGGGCCGCCACAGAGGATTCTGCCTCCGAGGAACAGGAGTCGGACACGGAAGAATCGCCCGAACCTGCCGAGTCGGCCGCCGCCCCGACGGTCCCCCCGCGTCCTACGATGGGGGTCTCTCGTTTCATCATGATCTTCTTGGGACTCATGGCGGTCTACGCCTTCATCGATCCCAACGTCGGCATCGGATTCGCATCCGTCGCGAACGTCGTCTTGTTTCCGACGATCGGATTCGGAGGCCGGCTGCCCACCCTGACGATCCTGCTCGCAGGCCTCCTGACGACGACGATCTCCTCCGTCATCCGCGACCACTATACGAACTGGGTGAAGATGGCGCGGACCCAGAAAGTCGTCCGCGCGTGGTCCAAGGAACGGTTCGAGGCCATGCGCAAAGGCCAACAGACGAGGCTCGCGAAGCTCATGGAGGCCCAGAAGGGCTTCCAGAAGGACCAGATGGAGATGATGTCCAGCCCCTACAAGACCATGGCGTGGACGTACATCCTCTTCATCGTAGTGTTCGTCTGGCTCCGGCTCTTCGTCGACATTACGCTCGCCAACGGGGGGGACCAGTGGATCGCAGTTCCTTGGTCGAACCACGTCTACCTGAACTCGGCAGTTGTCCTCCCGTCCTGGGTCCTGCTCTACTCGCTCTTGGCCATTCCGTTCGGCCAGATCATCACCCGGGTCCTGAAGTACATTCGATTCCGGCGGCGCCTCGAGGAGATGGGGGTCCCGCTGCGCGCGGGGCCGTCCGAGACCGCGTGAGGGGACGCGCGGATGATCCTGGTGATCGGCGGTCCGCCCGGCAGCGGCAAGACGACCGTCGCGGAGCGGTGGGCCGCCACCCATCGGTACATCCTGATTTCCGCGGGGACCAAGTTCCGGGCCATGGCGAAGGAACGCGGCATGACCCTGGAGACCTTCGGAAAAGCCGCCGAGAAGGACCCATCAATCGACCGCGCCCTTGACCGGGCCATCCTGGACGAAATCCGCACGAAGCAGGCCGCGGGCTCGAACGTGGTCGTCGACGGACGCATTCAGGCCCATCTCCTCGCGAAGGAGCGGATTCCTTGCCTCAAGGTCCTCGTCGACGCGCCCCTTGAGGTGCGCGCCCGACGAATCGCCCGGAGGGAAGGGAAGGAGGTCGCCGAGGCGAAACGGGAGATCATCGCCCGGGAGCGGTCCGAACAGATACGGTACAAGCAGATTTACGGGATCGACCTGCAAGACACGAGCGTGTTCGACTTCGTCATCGACTCGGGCGAGAAGTCGCCGGGCGAGATCGTGGCCACGATCGCGGCTCGGGTGCCGCGATGAGCGATCTGGTCGTCCTCCATGAGACGCCGGAATCAAAGCATGGGAC
>WNFE01006765.1_pt1 | contig 10031 bp, 8 predicted proteins | sample 5400451 | NCBI WGS metagenome assembly WNFE01 (sample SAMN13153344, study PRJNA577476) | soil metagenome | isolation source: 200 cm saprolite under Douglas fir tree site 2 hole 2 | place: USA:California | collected 2015-04-18 | reverse complement strand
AGGCGGGGCTTGTTTTCCTCGAGGAAGGCGCGGAGAGAGTCGGCGGTGTCGAGCAAGCGGATCCACTGCTCGTAGTAGAGAGTGACGGGGAAGCGGCCGAGGCCGTACACGCTGACGCCGCCCTTTTCGCCAACCCTGAATTCGAGAGTGCCCTTTTTTCGTGAGCCGGCCTGTTTTTCGAGCTCGGCGATACGGGCCATCAACTCTTCTTTGCTGGGTTCGGTCATTTTTGTACCCTCCGGCTCTGCGGAACTGCCGAGCGCGTCCCCCATGATACCAGTCCGGGGATTCCGCTCCTACCAGCCGCGGTCACGATTCGCGGATGCAGCATGGACACAACTGCCGGATTGCCTCCCATAAGCTCTTGTCGTAGGCTGTAGCCTCGCCGAACTAGAAACGGCCGTTCTCGAGCTCTGGGGGAAAATCAGCCCGATGAAGGAAGAGCACCCGCGCGCCGCCGAAGCGGCTGGCAAAAAGAACGCACTCACTCCGGAATCCCCGCGTTGAACACTTTGTTCCAGACCGCTCCACCGGAGAAGTCGCGAGTTCCTCGCATAATCGGCTATGGACTGGCCATCGCCAGCCTGGTGTGGGTGTTCCGCGACTTCCACATCATGCAGGCTCTGCACGAGCTTGCGAACGTAAATTACCGGTGGGTGTTGGTGGGGATGTCGTTCGACGTGATCAGCTACGGCATACAGGCGTTGCGCTGGAAATGGCTGCTCACTCCTTTCGGAAGAGTGCGGCTGGGCCGGGCGATTCGCGCGGTGTACGCGGGGCTCTTTGCCAACATGGTATTTCCACTGCGGCCGGGAGAAGTGCTGCGCAGTTATTTGCTGTCGAATTCGGAAGAAATTTCCATTGGCAAAGTGCTGGGTTCGGTTGGTGTGGAGCGGTTGGTGGACCTCGTAATTGCGGCGGCGGGGCTGGCGATTGTGTCGCTGGTGGTGGATTTGCCGCCGCGGTTCAAGAAAATCGCGGACACGTTGGGGATAGTCACGCTGATCCTGATTACGATTGTGGTCCTGCTGATACTGTATTTGGAAATCAAGCTAGGCAAGGATTTTGGTCCTGAAGGGCGCCCGCGCAGATTGCCGGGAAAAGTGATGGCGGCGCTGATGGGCCTGCATGCCATGGGGACGGCGCCGAGTTTTTATCCGGCGGTTCTGGCCTCGTTGCTCATGCCTTTTTGCCAGATAGTGGGTTTGTGGGCCATGATGAATGCTTACAGCCTCCACGATGCTTACGGCCGCCCCTTGACGTTTCTCGCGGCGGTCGTGGTGCTGCTGGTGATCGTTCCAGGTGGAGAAGTCCACGGCCACCGGATTTTCGATTTTTGCGTTTCTGGCGCTCACCATTCCTATCTCACTGCTGGGGTTTGTGGCGCTAATTCGCAGCGGCCTCTCGCTGCGATCCATGCGTGAAAGAGTCACCCACCTGCCGGGCGAGGTCAGCCGGCCTGGCACCCCCAGCTGAAACAGCGCTTCCAGCGCATCTACTTTCGCACCTTCCCCCGATTTCGTTTTGAGCGCGGCGAGGCGTCCGTTATATAGTGGTAGATTCAAGCCGCGCGCGCGATTCGGCCCGCGGAGATTATTGCGGCAAGGGTCATCGCACAGGATTCCCCAGCAGCTCGCGGTGCCCGCCCGCGCAAGCCACCCGAGGTATTTCCCCGCGGTGGTCTGAGGGACGCTCAATTTCACATGGCATCGGACGTCAACAGGCATCTCGAGCGGGCGCGACGGGCCCTCGAGAAGAACAAGCTGCGCGAGGCGGTGCCCGAGTACCAGGCGGTGCTCGAGGAAATCCCTGCGCACCAGGAAGCCTTGCAGGCGCTGGCGGACATTTATACGCGTCTGAATGAGCCGGCGCTCGCAGCCCAGTATTACAGCGCGCAATTCGACCGGCTGGTGGAATCCGGCGACGTCGCGAAATCCTCCGCCATTTTTGGACGCTTTCTCCGCCAGTTTCCGCAGCCACCGGACCGGCTGCTGCGTTATGCCATGCTGCTGCAAAAGCAGAATCGCGCGAGCGAGGCGATCGAGCAGTACGGGATTGCCGCCGAAATGTTTCAGGAGCAGCAACGCGAGGTGGAATCGCTCGCGTGCTACGAAAGCATGGCGCTGCTCGATCCAGAAAATGCCGCGCGCCATGTCGTGCTGGGGGAGCTCGCAGAGCAGCTGGGGCATGCAGACCTGGCCACGCGCAGTTATCTCCGCGCCGGACAACTGACGCAGGCAACCGGCGGGCTCGATCAAGCGATGGAATATTTTGCGCGCGCCCATCGGCTGTCGCCAGATGATCGCACGGGCGCGCTGCTCTTCGCAGAGAGCAAGCTGCGCCAGGGCGACGCCGCCGGGGCGGTTGAGCTGCTCGAGCAATTTTCGCCCAGCGAAAAAGACACCGCATTCCTGGCGCTCTTCGGCGAAGCGCTGCTGCGCACCAACAACCTCGACCGCGCCCGCGAGGTGTTCGAGGCGTATTACAAGCAGAAGCCTGACAGTTTCGGCAAGCTCTTCGAGCTGGCAGGCGCTTACGTTCGCGCCGGGCAGGACGCGAAAGCCGCCTCGCTGATGGTGCAGACTAAAGAATGGATGCGCGCGGCGCGAAGGGAAGTGGAACTGTGCTCGCAAGTGGACCGGCTGGCGACTGCGAATCCGGGCTCGCTCGCGCTGGCAGAGGTGGTGGCGCGGCTTTATGAAGAGCTCAACCGCGAGACGAAATACTTCGACTCGCTGGTGCGCCTGTTTGACCTGTATCTCGACGCCGCGCGCATGAAGGAAGCCTGCGACACGCTCGATCGCCTGGTGGACATTGATCCCTATGATTACCGCAATCAGGAGCGCATCGCGAAACTGGAAGGCAAAGTGGACCCTTCGTTCCTGCAGAATATACTCTCGCGCGCAGCCAAGGCGGCAACGGTATCCACGCGCACGGGTGGCTTCAGCGGTGCCGGGTCGGACCAGGCGTCGAGCGCCGGGCCGGTCTCGGAGGAAGCGCGCGCGCAGCAGGCGCTGGAAGACTTGATCGTGCAGGTGGAAATTTTTCTCCAGTATTCGCTGCAATCAAAAGCGGTCGAGCGGCTGGGACGCATCGCCGAACTTTTTCCGGGCGAAGAGGAAAAAAACGAGCGGCTGCGCGCTCTGCACGACCGCGCAAACTGGTGGCCCAAGGGCGCGCTACCGAAATCGGCTCTCAAGTCCGCGCCGTCTGCTCCTCCGGCGGCGCCCCCTCCGCCTGCTCCCGCGGATAGTTCTGCTTCCCACACGCCGGCGGGGCCCACGGCTGCCGAAACTCATCGCGACCTCGCCGCCATCGCTGAAATCAACCGGCTCATGTATCGCCAATCAACACCGCGCGAAGTTCTCTCCACCACTGCGGCAGAAATTGGGAAGCACCTGGGCGTCACGCGCTGCATGCTTGCCATCGGCGGCACGGGAGATGCCGCGCAACTGGCCACGGAATATTTCGTACCGGGCGTTGCCGCGGCTGGCAATTCCGGGATATCCAGCATTGTCGGGATCGTCTCCAGGGTCTCGCCTGACTCACTGGGTGGAATTTATTTGCAAGCAGACAGCGCGCCCGGCCTGCGCGAACTCGGTCTCGAATCCGCTCTCGGCGTGGTGTTGACGGACAAGGAGACGCAGGCGCCCGCCGGTGCGCTGCTGGTGGGCGACGCGCGCCAGAGAAAGTGGAAGCCGAACGAAAGTTTTTTCCTGCAAGCGGTGGGCGATCAACTGGTGCTTTCGGTGAACCACACGCGCTTGCGCTCGCTGGTGCGCTCGCTCGCTGTCGCTGATGAAAGGACCGGCTTGCTCAGCCGCGGCGCCTACGTGGATTGTTTGCTGGGAGAGTCGAACCGCGCTCGCTCACAGGGCACGCCGCTTTCGTTGATCATCCTGCACGTGGATCACGGCGGCGAATTGCTCCGCCAGCACGGCGATGCCGCCGTGGACCAGTACATCGAGCATCTCGCACGTGGCCTGGCCTCTGGCGTCCGCCAGACCGACTTGGCCGTGAAATATACGGCCTGGTCGCTGGCTTTCATCCTGCCGGACACTTCGCTCGAGAACGCGCAGGCGCTGGGCGAGAAATTGCGCCAGGTGGCGGGCACGATCAAGCCCTCGTGGGGAGCGCATGACTTGACTGTGAGCGCCGTCGTAGCCGAAGCTTCTGCACACCCCGGCGACGAAACCGAAGACCGCGTGACGGAATGGATCAATCGCGCCGAAGCTGGCCTGGATGAAGCACGCCAGCGCGGCGGCAATGCGCTCGTAGCTCTCGCAACACCCTGAAGAAGCGGAAACATGTTCATCACCGATGCTGTGATTCTCCACGGCGCACGCACGCCTATGACGCGCTACACCGGCGCGTTCGACCAGACCAGCGCAATTGACCTGGGTGCAGCCGCCAGTCGCGAAGCCATCAAGCGTTCGGGCGCTGACCCGGCGGAATTCGATCACGTCGTTTTCGGCAACGTGATGCAGACGAGCGCGGACGGTCTCTATGGCGCGCGCCACGTCGGATTGAAAGCTGGACTCCCGTTGGAGACCCCCGCAGTAACGGTGAACCGCTTGTGCGGCTCGGGCATCGAGTCCATCAGTCAGGCGGCGCAGCGCATACTGCTCGGCGAAGCAACGCTCGTTCTCGCGGGCGGGATGGAAAATATGTCGCAGTGCCCGCACGTGATCCGCGGCGCGCGCACTGGCTTCCGCCTTGGGGAAGGGAAGCTCGAAGATTCGCTGATGTCCGGCCTCTACGACACCTTCTGTGGCTTCAGCATGTCTGAAACGGCGGAAAATCTTGCCGCCGAGCAGGGCATTACGCGCCGCGCGTCTGATGAATACGCACTGCGCAGCCAGCAGGCAGCCGAAGCGGCGTTCCAGGCTTGCCGCATGAAAGAGGAGATTGTCCCCGTGGAAGTGAAGAAGGGGAAGAAGACGACGATGGTGAGCGAAGACGATCACCGCCGTCCCGACACCACCATGGCGATCCTCGAATCGCTGCAGCCCGCGTTTCGCAAAGACGGCATGGTCACAGCTGGAAATGCCAGCGGAATTGTGGACGGAGCCGCCGCAATTGTCGTCACGCATGCCAAGATCGCGAAGGAGCGCGGCCTGAAACCGCTCGGCCGCATCCTCTCCTGGGCCACGGCCGGAGTCCCTCCGCGCATCATGGGCATTGGGCCGGTGCCGGCGATTCAGAAAGCGCTCGCGCTAGCGGGCCTGAAGCTCGCCCAACTCGATTTGATCGAAGTGAACGAAGCGTTTGCAGCACAGTATCTGGCGGTTGAAAAAGTTTTGGGGCTCGATCGCGACAAGACCAACGTGAACGGCGGCGCGATCGCACTCGGCCATCCGCTCGCAGCAAGCGGAACGCGCCTCGTGCTCACCCTGCTGCTCGAGCTGCGCCGCCGCAAGGCCCGCTACGGTGTCGCCAGCGCCTGCATCGGCGGCGGCCAGGGCATCGCCATGGTCGTCGAATCCGTCGCCTAGCCGTCCTGTTGCATATGCCTTTCCTATCCCCGGCCTGCCCTGAGGCGCGAAGGGCATCGTGTGCGTTGGTTGCGTCCCGGGTGTATCTGCGCGATCGGCTCTTTTTCCGGTGGCGTTGCATGGCTGCTATCCGCCCGTCAGCGCGCCGCCTTCACCACCGCCACGATTGCCAATGGGGCGACGCCACGCATGCCGCCCGCCGCTCGTTGGAGGGCTTGCCTCGCCGAGCTTCTGGCCAGAACTGGCCGCACAATCGCAAGTCATCGAAAATGCCACAGGGCTCGCCGCGTTTGCGCATCGCGAAGGGGGTGAGTGGCGCCGGCTGAGCGCGGGGTTAAAGAAGGCTGACACTGCGATGCGAGAGAGCCGAAAGTGCTCGGAGCGCTGATGGATTATTCGCTGTTCAGTAAGTTATCCAGAAGCGCGGCGAGTTGTCCTTCTTGTCGAACCGCCCGGTCCTGATGGTTCGAGGTGCCGTCGCTTTGGGTCAGGCCTGCAAGCTGCGCCGCCAAGATTCGCACAGCCACATCACGGGGCACATAGGCGCGCTCCACCGGCGTCATCGCCACCCAACCTGATTCCGTACGGCGAAGTTCCCAGCGGGTTTCCTCGCGACGCTGCTTCAAATCAACCCGGCCATTCGCAATCGTCACTCTGGAATCAAGCCGAATATGCGCCCAGCCATGGTCACGCTTGATTTCCACGCGCTCGACCTCGAAGCTGTCAAAGATGACAACGGGAAGGCGAGGCTTCAAGCGATCATCGGCGCGCAGCACATTCCCCTCGGTGTCAGTCAGTTCAGAAATGGCCTCGGCGATTTCTTCGTGCGTTGGCTGTTTCTTTCTCGTTGCGATCAAGATGCTCGGCGGAATCTCGAACACTATGGCCGTGACAGCCGCAGTGCTCGTGCTAACAACCCGCGCTGTCGCAACCGCAGCTGCCTTTCGCGGCTGCTTTGACGCGGAGGGCAGGCCAGCGGAACCTTCTTCAACGACAGGCACGGCAGTATGCTGCGCCGGAGTCTCTCGGGCTCGGGATACTGCCTGTGCACCGCCCACAGTGGCGCTGCCAGGCCTTTCGACTGCATAGCGATAGAAGCGTGGTGTTCCCCGCGCCCGCCAATAGGGTCCGTCGTAGAACTCGGCCTGCAGGCCTGAATGGACCGAACTGTAAAAAGTGTGCTTGGCTGGGTCGAGCACGATGCCGACATGGCCGGGCCAGATGACCAAATCGCCGGCCTGGGGAGCCTTAACACGCCGAAAATTCTCGCTCCCGGCGTAAAGATCGAAGGAGCTCGCATAGGGGTAGTCGATGCCCGCAAGGAGGTAGATCTGATGCACAAGGTGGGAGCAATCAAGCTTACCTCGCGCCTGCTGCTCATAGTCCCACGCGGCGTTGACAATCGCCAGTCCTTCTTCAGAGGTCAACAACCGAGGGGCGGAGGCAGTCTCCCGCGGCGAGGCCCCGACGCAGATCGTGGAAAGCACAACCGCACCTAGAACCACACACACAAGCTGAATCACAGGCGCCAGGCTCCCGGCATGATTGGGCAACGAATTGACCATTGCTTTTCGCATTGCATGAGTCGTAAGAGGAGGTGAGCGCCTAAGAAACCTGCCGAATAATGACGCGCCGCCATGCGGGCCCTGGGCGATTGCCCATTGGGGCTTGGAGCCACGCTACGAGCGCGTCCCAGGACGAAATACCTTCGCGGGGCGCTAACACGGCGGGTTCCGCCTGACTCCCGGCAGGCCCTTCGGGGATTGGTGAGAGCATGCGCCCAACTCCGCCGTACGCCGCGGCTTTTGGCTCCGCAGCAGGTCGTGAGCCGCGCGTCTCTGACAGGTTTTCCAGGTCCTGCAGGAGTTCAACTTGTGCCTGAGAGGCGGCACGGGATGTGGCCAGCGGAACGGACAGGATTGTCAATGCCTTGCGGCCGTACGATACGACAACCGCCAGGATCGCGAACTGCAGCGCCAAATTCCCCAACTCATACCAATAGCTCTGAATCCAATCGATCATGTCGCTCATGACTGTTCCCCTGTGCCACATGATACAGGGGGCCATGCCGCGAAGAAACTGGCTGAAAGGCCAAAAACCGGACAGGTACCGACACTGTTCTCGTGGCCCAGTCTGGCAGGCGTTGTGCCACGAAACCACTTGGCGCTCGGCAGCCTCGGCAGATTACCCTTCCTGTGACAACAAATCACACCACACTAGCGATGGCGAGCGGACGCTTGTAGTGTTGGAGACAGCTACCCGAGGCTAATGTGCCCAAGAACTTCGTGGTTCGACTCCGGTGTCCTTACGGAGACGATGATCAACGGCTGGTCTTGGAAGACCGGGAAGAATCGCTGAGTCAAATTCTCGGCGCACGTTGGGAGTTCGAGTGTCCTGTGCACGGCGTACAGCGAGAGATCCCCGTGGACGGAAGCGAGAAGCAGGTGTCGTCCGGCTCAAGGCCGCGGCAGAACGAATCAGCACACGGCCTTAATGAAGCGCCGAAACCGCGTTCAGGCAACCGCATCTCTCTTCATGTACCCGTCTTGGTCTACGGATGGTCCAAAGGCGAAGCATCCTTCCATGAAGAAACTACCACCTTGCTTGTGAACGCGAGCGGTGGGCTGGTGAGCCTCGCTTCGCAAGTGGGACTGGGCGACACAGTTTTTGTTGTCAACCAGACTTCCCAGCAGGAGCAAGAATGCCGCGTGGCCTACATTGGGACTGAATTGCACGGGAAAATCAGGGTGGGTGTTGCTTTCAACCGCCAGGCTCCCAGTTTCTGGAGAAATAACCGCAAGGAACTGCGCATTCCCAAGTCGCTTCGGGTGTGGGTCCGAGGGTTGGATCGCAACGGTCAGAAGTTTTCCCAGAGTGCGCACACGGTTGACGTCAGCCGGCATGGAGCGCGCCTGGATGGAATTGGTTATCTCACATCGCGCGGCGAAACCATCGAGGTGAGCCGTCCCTGGCGCAAGGCGCGCTTTCGTGTGGTATGGGTGGGAGAAATCGGAAGGCCGCAAGCGGGTCAGGTTGGCTTGTATTCCTTGGAACCTAACAAGAACATCTGGGGAATTAAGTCACCATAATCGCGGTAGGCGAACCGCCACTTCATGTTGGAACCCGAATAGAGCTCTGCAACTATCGCCGCGGGACCCAGAATTGCTTTTCACGGCCGCCCCGGTATATAACCAACAAACCAAAGGAGAGAATTTGGGATGAGACTGCACAGCCAGCTTCATGCGGCCTTGCTTTCGATGACATGCTTCGGAGCGATGTTCATGTTCTGTGCGACGATCGCGAGTCCCGCAGGCTCGAGTGCCATCCCGGCTGTGCGAACACCGAAATGCACCATCGAAATCGCAGCCGGACAGGAATCCGACTGCACTCTCATCAAAGCGAACCATGAATGGATTCTCTGGTCGAATTCCTCTTCCAAGCCCCGTTCCATCCATTTCAAATCCGATGACAACCCCTTCACAGAGCGAGGCTGTTGGGACATAGACCCAGGCGCGCGCGAGAGATCCGGACCGGTTGCTTTAAACGCTGCCCCAAAAACTTACGTCTCCTACACATCCGGCGTACCTTGCGCTTCAAACCCGCCGTCCGACACTAACCGCGGCACGTCGAAGGTGATCATCCAGTAAGACGGCAGGCGGAGTATGGATTCGTCCCAGCCCTTCTCCCGAACGTAATTTCCCATTACCCGGCTAACTGAGAGTTGCGCTGACTTCCATGTTGCTCTGCGCGCTCGGGTGTATGAGAATGATTATCTAGATCCGATGACTCGCGTCTCCATGCCGCGCCTCTCCTCCGAAGAACTTGCCAACAGCCTCACCCATGGCGTTGGCTTGACGCTGAGCATCGCGGGCTTCCTGGTGCTGGTGGTCCTCGCAGCGATGCGCGGCAGCGCGTGGCGAATCGTGGGTTGCGCGGTCTACGGCGTCACTCTCATCTGCCTCTATACGGCCTCGACGCTCTACCACAGTTTTCATTCCCGGCGTCTCAAGCGAATTCTCAAGGTGTGCGATCACTCCGCTATCTATCTGCTGATCGCCGGAACTTACACGCCATTCTTGCTCGTCAACCTGCGCGGAAGCTGGGGTTGGTCTCTCTTTGCGGTAATTTGGTCGCTCGCAATGGCGGGGATTCTCTTCAAGGTTTGGTTTGTAGAGCACTTATCGGTCCTGTCCACGGCGGTGTACCTATTGATGGGGTGGCTCGCTCTTCTTGCCATCAAGCCGATGCTTCTCGCGGTTCCACTCAGTGGAATCCTTTGGTTGCTGGCTGGCGGAGTTCTATACACAGTGGGTGTCGTGTTCTTCGCCTGCAAGAAAGTCCCGTACAACCACGCTATCTGGCATGGCTTCGTTTTGGCCGGAAGCGCCTGCCATTATTTTGCCGTGCTCTGCTCGGTAATCCTTCAGGCGAAAGCCTTATAGGAATCCTGAATACCCTAGCGGATTGCTTATCTCTCACTGGAAGCGTCGAAATTCCGCGAGCCTGGAAAAATTCTGCGTATTGCCCAGCTAGGGA
>WNFE01007602.1_pt1 | contig 10036 bp, 6 predicted proteins | sample 5400451 | NCBI WGS metagenome assembly WNFE01 (sample SAMN13153344, study PRJNA577476) | soil metagenome | isolation source: 200 cm saprolite under Douglas fir tree site 2 hole 2 | place: USA:California | collected 2015-04-18 | reverse complement strand
CAAGGAGCGGGGTTTTTCTTTCGGGCAGAAGCTGGCCTGCTGCTGCCACTATCCCCGATATTTTTTCAGGACCGCCTCGCTGGAGATGACGCCTTCAAGCTTTACCACGGGCACGAGGCGAACGTGGTCGACGTAGCCAAGAGCTGCCTCAAGTGGAAGATCGGGATAGTCTGGACACCGTAAATAGAGTTGTGGTAGCAGTGGTCGCATTGTTACGCAACAAGAGGCAGCTCGAAAAGTTGATTTCCGGTGCTCACCTTACGTCTTCCCAAAGTAGGCTGGACACCGCTCATCGGGTAAGATATTTCGGCTGCGGCGGAGACGTTGCAGGCAACGTCTCTACAGAATTTCCCATGAACCGCGAATACAAGAATGCATATAGCCACGAACTCCACCGCGATGTGGAATTGCTGGTGTTTGGGCACGCGGGTTCACCCTTGCTCGTGTTCCCTACTTCCATGGGAAGGTTTTTTGAGTATGAAGACCGGGGAGTAATTGGGGTGCTGTCGCCCAAGATTGAGCGCGGCGAATTGCAGGTTTTTTGTCCCGATTCCGTCGATACTGAGAGTTGGTACAACAAAAGTCTTCATCCGCGGGTGCGGGTGCTGCGGCATCTGCAATACGAGCGCTACATTCTGCACGAACTGCTGCCGTTCTTGCGGTGGAAGAATCAGTCTTCGCAACTAGCGGTCACGGGGTGCAGCTTTGGCGGTTACCATGCGGTCAATTTTTCGTTGAAGCATCCTGACGTGGTGACGCACTGCGTGAGCATGAGTGGAGCGTATGACATCCATCAGTTTCTGGATGGGTATTACGATGACGACTGCTACTTCAATTGCCCTCCAGATTTTCTGCCGAATCAGAATGATGATTGGTTCTTAAGCCGCTACCGGCAGATGAAGATTGTGCTGGGGTCGGCCGACTGGGATATGTGCCTGGACCAGAACGTGAAACTGTCGGCGATGCTGAATGCCAAGGCGGTTCCAAATTGGCTGGATGTTTGGAGGGATAATTCGCAGCATGACTGGCCTTTGTGGCTGAAGATGGCGGGGAAATATTTTTAGTGGTTGTTTGGCGTTGGCTGTCGGCCGTAGCCCGATGGGCGTCGTGCGAGCAACGTGAGAACGCCTGGTGGCGGTAATTAATGAAGCGAGGAGTACGGGGGTCCTTGGCTTCGCTCAGGATGACAAGAGAGAGCCGTGGTATTTTCAAATGCGCAACGCGCGGTGAGGAGTGACCAGTGAGTACTAAGAAGATTGGTATTGTTTTTGGGATGGAGAATGCGTTTCCGCCAGCGGTAGTGGAGAAGATCAACTCCATGAATGTCGATGGAGTGACGGCCGAGTTCGCGAAGATTGGCGGGATCCGGATGGATGAGCCTCGGAAGTATGCCGTCATCATTGATCGGATTTCTCAGGACATTCAGTTTTATCGAGCCTATCTGAAGAATGCGGCGCTGCATGGGACGTTTGTGGTTAACAATCCGTTCTGGTGGACGGCGGATGACAAGTTCTTCAACTACGCGCTAGCCTCGAAGCTTGGAGTAGCGATTCCGCCGACCGTGCTTTTGCCGCACAACAAGCATCCGGAGGGAACCACGGACCAGTCGATGCGGAATTTAATGTTTCCCTTGAACTGGCAGGAACTTTTTGAGTATGTCGGCTTCCCTGCTTTTCTCAAGCCTTATTCGGGCGGCGGGTGGAAGCATGTATACAAGGTGCATTCGCCGGAGGAGTTCTTTCATCACTACAACCAGACTGGCGATTTGTGCATGACTCTGCAGCATGGGGTGGAGTTTGATGAATATTTCCGTTGCTATGTAGTGGGGCAGGAGAAAGTACACATCATGAAGTACGATCCGCGGGCTCCGTTTCATGAGCGGTATGTGAAGGGGAATCCTCCGCCCTCGTCGGCGGCGCTGAAGGAACGTGTGGAGAAAGACGCGCTGACTTTGTGCCGGGCTTTGGGGTACGACCTTAATACTGTGGAGTTTGCCGTGGAGGATGGCGTGCCGTACGCGATTGATTTCATGAATCCGGCGCCAGATGCGGAAGTTACGTCGGTAGGGCGGGAGAACTTTGAGTGGATTGTGAATGCGGTGGCGGAAATGGCGGTGAAGATGGCGCTGAGCGCAGAGAATCCGGCGCGGGAGTTGCGATGGGCGGGGTTCTTAGCTGGGGGACAATCTACCGCCGGATCCGCCAAGCCTTCGGCACGGAGAAAATCAAAAGCGCAGGCGCCAGTGGGATGAGCTGAAGAGAAAACGTTTCTCTGAGGTGTGGCGCTGGCCTGGGCACCATCGGTTCCGGCACTGATCGGCCTCAGCAATGCGCTGAGAGGCATGTCAAGAGCAAGGGCAACCGGGCGTGCCGCGGTGGCTGACGGTCCGGCTGAGATGTTCGCAGTGTGTGGGATCGGCGCGATCCTCATCGGCCAAGCAAGGCGATGTTCTTACTGCCCCGGGGGCATTCTGGCCAGGAGATTGGATGCAAAACTTATTTTCCGTCCTGTCGCTATGCTTGCGGGGGATTAATGCTCCTTTTCGTTGGCCTCTTCCCGTGGTTGATGTGGTTTCAGACCCATCACACGTTCTGAATCACGATTCCTAGACTCATTCTAGGCCTCCTTCGTTATACTGATATCCTTGGTTTCCCTATCCTGTCGCCAACAACGCGACAAGGATGGGGCACCCCCGTCTATATTTTGAAGTGATGCTATGCGTCCTACTTTCACCCTCGGGATTGAAGAGGAATATCAGACCGTAGATCCGGAGACGCGGGATCTGCGGTCGCACATTCATGCCGAAATCCTGGAGAAGGGCAAGTTGCTGTTGCAGGAGCGGGTGAAGGCGGAGATGCACCAATCAGTGGTTGAGGTGGGAACTTCGGTTTGCAACAACATTAAAGATTGCAAGACTGAAGTGAAGAAACTGCGCCGGGACATGGTGCGGTTGTCGAAGGAAAATGGGCTGCGGCTGGCGTCGGTGGCGACGCATCCGTTTGCAGATTGGCGGGTGCAAGAGATTTATCCCGACGACCGGTATAAGAATATTGTCGAAGACTTGCAGTTGGTGGCTCGGGCCAACCTCATTTTTGGATTACACGTTCACGTGGGGATCGAGGACCGCGAAACCGCGATCCACATGATGAATCATGCGCGGTATTTTGTGCCTCACCTTCTGGCGCTCTCGACGAACTCTCCGTTTTGGCTGGGGATGAATACCGGACTGAAGTCCTATCGCTGCAAAGTGTTTGACAAGTTTCCGCGAACGAATATTCCTGACTATTTTCCGAGCTGGGGCGAGTACGAGAATTTCATCAAGCTGCTGATCAAGACCAACTGCATTGATAACGCGAAAAAGATCTGGTGGGACATACGGCCGCATCCGTTCTTCAACACGATCGAGTTTCGCGTGTGCGACATTCCAATGCGGGTGGAAGAGACGATTGCGCTGGCGGCTTTGATTCAGGCGACCGTGGCGAAGCTCTACAAGCTGCACGCGGCGAACCAGGGATTCCGGCTCTACCGGCGAGCGCTGATCATGGAAAACAAGTGGAGGGCGGCGCGCTACGGGCTGGATGGCAAGATGATTGACTTTGGCAAGCAGACGGAAGTGGCGGCGCGAGACCTCATTCGCGAGTATCTGGATTTTGTAGACGATGTGGTGGATGAATTGGATTCGCGCGAGGAATTGAATTATGTTCACGAAATTCTTGAGCGCGGCACCGGGGCGGACCGTCAGTTGCATGTGTTTCAGCAGACTGGCGATTTGAACAAAGTTGTTGACTACATTATTGAGGAGACGGAGACCGGGCTAGCCGAGACGGAGGAGGCGGTTTCTGCGCGAAAAATAGGTTAATGACCATTCCTGAGGCAGAGCAAATCCCCACTTCTCGTAAAGGGCGCGAGAAATGGGGCACCCGGTTGAATCAAATTCCGTATGATCCTGAATTTACTCCTGGCGCGCGCAATGCGGTAAAGGTGTGCCTGCGGGTGCAGCCTAGCGAAAAAGTTTGCGTGATCACCGATGAAGCAACGCTTGCGATCGCCGCGGCGATCGTGCACGAACTGGAGACGATGGGCGCGCCCTATCGCTCTTGGGTGTTGGAGGAGGTTGCCGAGCGTCCGCTCATCGGTTTGCCGCAATCGATTCTGGACGATTTGGAGAAGAGTCAGGTTTCGATCTTTGCGGTGCAGGCGCAGAAAAACGAGTTGAAGTCGCGCATGCAGATGACGGAAGTTGTGAACCGGCGGAAGATTCGACACGCACACATGGTAAACATCAACCGCCAGATCATGCTGGAGGGTATGCGGGCGGATTTTCAGAAGGTAGACCGCCTCAGTCAGAAGGTTGTTGATATGGTACGCCAGGCCTCGACGATTCGGGCGAAGACGGCCGCAGGCACGGATCTGACGGCTGATTTGAATCCGAACTATCGGTGGTTGAAGACGAGCGGGATTATCTCCGCGGAGAAGTGGGGGAACCTGCCGGGAGGAGAAATCTTCACGACGCCGGGCGAGGTAAACGGAACTTTTGTGATCGATGGCGTGGTTGGCGACTATTTGTGCGCGAAGTTTGGCAATCTGAAGGAGACTCCGCTGACGATTCACATGAAGAACAATCGGTTGACCGAGGCCCATTCAGATAACCGCGAACTGCAAGAGGATTTCTGGCGGTATACACATACCGACGAGAACAGCGATCGCGTTGGGGAGTTCGCCATCGGGACGAATATTGATTTGAAGGACGTGATCGGACAGATCCTGCAGGATGAGAAGTATCCCGGAGTGCATATTGCGTTTGGAAACCCGTATGGAGCGCATACCGGGGCAGAGTGGGATTCGTCTACGCATATTGACGTCGTGGGACGGAAGTTTGATATCTGGGTGGACGAGCAGCAGATCATGCGCGATGGGAAGTTTTTGGTGGAAGCGTAGGGGCCGAAATCGGTTAGAGAATTCCTCGCCAAGCCGTGTACGCCTGATGACGGCATGAGATCCTTCGCAAGAGCGCCCACTTTGTGGGCGTTTTTGCTGCGCTCAGGATGACAGGGCGTTAGAATAATCCGCCGACGGTCAGGAACGACCAAAATGATTCCCTCCTTGCGCAGGCAGTTCAACGAGAACTTCACTTCCGAGAAATACCAAACATTTTTGCGACAGATTGATGACGCGTGCGGGACGCATGTGCAATTTCGGTTATGCGAGACTCCATGCTTTTTTCCAAAGCAACTGATTGACCAGATGGCGGAAGACGGCAAGGAACTGATCCGACAGTTGGTCGATAGTCCAGAGTATTTAGCGCACTCCGATGAGTCGATTCCGGCGGAGTTCGACGTTCCCAACGAAGCGGCGCATCCCATGTTTGTGCAGGTAGACTTCGGGATGGTTCGAGATGCGAGTGGGGAGTTGCAACCTAAGCTCGTGGAACTGCAGGCATTCCCCTCCCTCTACGCCTATCAAGCCGTGCTCGCACAAAACTACGTTGAGGTGTTCGGGCTGCAGCCACTGGCTGCGAACCAGCTAAATTATTTCCTGAGCGGGTTCGACGCCACTTCCTATCGTGATCTTTTGAAGCAGGCGATCGTGGCCAACCATGATCCGGAAGACGTCATTCTCATGGAGATTCATCCTGAGCAACAAAAGACGCTGCCCGACTTCCTGCTCACGGAGAAAATGCTGGGCATCCGCACCGTTGACATCACCCAGATCAAGAAAGAAGGCTCGCGCCTTTATCACGAGTGCAGCGGTAAGGGAATTCCTATCAAACGTATTTACAACCGGGCTATCGTGGATGAATTGGAACGAAAAGGCGTGAAGCTGGCGTTTGACTGGCGCGATGATCTCGATGTGGAGTGGGCGGGGCATCCGAACTGGTATTTCCGCATCAGCAAGTACTCCATTCCCTACCTCAAGCATGAGTCAGTGCCCAAGACGTGGTTTCTGGATCGGCTCGATGACATCCCGGAAGATCTCGACAACTATGCTTTGAAGCCGCTTTATTCATTTGCCGGCCTGGGAGTTGTGATTGCTCCAAAAAAAGAGGATGTTCAGGCGATTCCGGCGGAGCGGCGGGGACGGTACATTTTGCAGGAGCGGTTGCATTTTGAGCCGGTAATTGAGACTCCGTTTGGAGGAACCAAGGCCGAGGTGCGGGTCATGTACGTGTGGGTTGAGGAACTCATGCCGGTGCTGACGATTATTCGCATGGGCCGCGGGTTGATGATGGGAGTGGATCACAACAGGAATATGCAGTGGGTCGGGGCGTCGGCGGGGTTGTATCCCGAGGATTGAGATGCGGAGGCGCAGGAGCAAGACCGATAACTACAACGGGCAAGAACCCGCGAAGGAAATCAACCATTGCCCAGCGAGTTAGCCAATTGAGCAACCGCGAGCGAGTTCGTCTCCTAAACTTTGGCGCTTCAATTTTGCATCTAACCGATTGACCTGAATGCTTGGACGGCCTAAGATTGCGGCCTGCAGGGAGCGAGGACGCTCATGATCGGCCAAACTGTCTCCCACTATCGCATCCTGGGAAAGCTTGGGGGCGGTGGTATGGGCGTGGTCTACGAGGCCGAAGACATCAAGTTGGGGCGCCACGTTGCGCTCAAGTTCATCCCTGAAAATCTTGTGGGCGACGCCAAAGCGCTGGAGCGTTTCGAGCGTGAGGCGCGGGCAGCCTCGCAGTTGAATCATCCTCATATCTGCACGATCCATGGCATCGAAGAGAACAAGGGGCATCCCTTCATCGTTATGGAGAAACTGGACGGTCAAAGCCTGAAGCAGCGCATTTCCGGCCATGCCATCGAATTGGATGAGGTGCTCGATACCGGAATACAGGTTGCAGACGCGTTGGCTGCATCGCACGCCAAAGGGATTGTGCACCGCGACATCAAGCCAGCCAACATTTTTCTGACCCCGGGCGGGCAAGTCAAAGTGCTCGACTTTGGTCTGGCCAAACTGGTGCATCAGGCCGCAACCGATGACGGGGGAGACAACTCGCTGACAGCCGTGGGCGTGATTCCGGGGACAGCGGTTTACATGTCGCCAGAGCAGGCACGCGGCGAGGAAATCGATCAGCGCAGCGATCTGTTTTCGTTTGGCGTTGTGCTCTATGAGATGGCCACAGGAAAGAAGCCATTCACGGGCAACAACTCGCTAGTCACGCTGGAACACGTCTTGCATCAGAAGCCGGTGCCACCACGGGCGCACAATCCGAACCTGCCTGTGGAACTGGAAGGCATCATCGGCAAAGCGATGGAGAAAGACCGCAAGCAGCGGTACCAGAGCGCTGCTGACATGCGTGCAGACCTGCAACTTCTGCGGAGAGAAACTGAATCGGGCCTGGTGAAGAGTCCGATTGGGAAGTCCGCAAAATTGCGGGTGGTGAGCAACTCATTTGCCGGCAGCACCAGCAAGGTGCAAACCTACCTGCTCATAGGGATGGCGGCTGTGCTGGTAATGATTGTGGCTGCCGTGGGTGCGTGGTGGTACAAGCATCGCGCGGTGGCGAACTCGGCGGAGCGCAACGCGGTCGCAGTCTTGCCTCTACAGAACATGAACGGCGATTACAGCGTGGATTACCTGCGCTTTGCATTAGCGGATGAACTTTCGAGTGTGTTGACGTACGCGCGCACGCTCGAGGTGCGACCTTCGTCGATGACGCGCAGGTACGTGGCGTTGGATTTGGATCCGCACCAGGTAGGCGCACAACTGCATGTCGGGCGACTGCTCACAGGACATTTCACGCGCCAAGGTGAACAGTTAACCGTAACGCTGGAAGCTGTTGACGTGGCCAGCGACAGGTTATTGTGGCAAAGCAGCGTAAGCGCGCCGGTGAACGATCTCATTTCTCTGCAACAACAGCTAACCGCACAAGTGCAAAACGGACTCTTGCCGGTTCTGGGCAATGCTGGAAGCGCTGTCGACACTAGTTCGCGCCCGAAAAGCCAGGAGGCTTACGATCTCTACTTGCACAGCCTTGCCCTGCCTCATGATCCGGGGCCGAACAAGGATGCGATCGCGGTGCTGGAACACGTGGTAGGAACGGACCCGAACTATGCTCCGGCGTGGGAAGCGCTGGGGCTGCGGTATTACTACGATTCAAAACTGGGAAGAGCTTATGACGCGGCGACTGACCTGGTGCGGCGGCATCCGCGGAGCGCCAGCGCTCACTTTGCGCTCAGCTACGTGCTGCGCTATGCAGGCATGCTGGAGCAGGCCACGGACGAATGCAACACGGCACGGGCGCTCGATCCGGGGAATTACAATCTGCGTTCCTGCGCGTGGGGGTTCCTGGAGTCAGGCAAAACCGAGCGGGCGATGGATTTTGTGCATCTTGATGCAGGGTCGGAGTGGGCGGCGTGGGTGACTCCCTATGTGTATCTGGGAGAGGGCAATTTGGCCTCCGCACGCGAGAGCGCGAAGAGCATGGGAAAGGCCTCCACTTATCACCGTGAACTGATGGCCGCGTGTGTCGCGCCGCAACGGCCAGCAGATATGGACAAGATTGTTCGGGAGACGGAATCATCCGTCATGACGGAGCCTGATCCTGAGGCCTGGTATCACGTTGGGGCGCTGATGGCGTTTTGTGGGCAGAAACAGCCTGCGCTGCGTTTGTTGAAGAGGGCGGTGGAGCAGAACTACTGCGCCTATTCGGCATTGCTGTCGGATCCGCTACTCAAGGAATTGCGGAAAGAGACAGCATTCAATGAGGTGTTGACGGCTGCGAGTGAGTGTCAGAAGACGATTCCGAAGTCGAAGGGACAATGAGTTGCGGACTGCGGCCATCGATCTTCAGGCGTGCGTATTTTCGGAATCAGCTCTGGGCCTTGCTACAGGCAGTAACATTTGTATACGGCGGCCGTCTAATAGTTAAGACCCGCCACTGGAAAGAATTTGCGTCGGAGCAGGGGAAAGCCCCATCTTTGTAGAGTGAATAATTCGGGACCTCCCATCTTTGCGAGATGCACCAAACCGCTCGCTCACTACATTGACTACTTTTTTCAAACCACGGTCCATTTTGGGCTGATGCTTGCGCTGCTTATACCTGCGCCCGCGCAGGAGAACGCAGCGTCGCCTAAGACTCCGCCATCAGCGAGTGTTTCCTCAAGCCGTTCCTCGGCGGGGATTGAGAATTCAAATGCAGTGTCGGCTCTGGCGAGCTCCTTCCGGACTCCGTATCAGCCGGTCGCCGGAGAACTTCCGCAGGATCGGGGAACTGCCGGGCTGCGTCAGATGCTTTTGCGGTTGAGCACAACTGCACGGATGATGCAGGTGGTGGCGCATCCCGACGATGAAGATGGCGGCATGTTGACCCTGGAGTCGCGCGGTCGGGGTGCCAGCGTGGTTTTGCTGACCCTGAACCGCGGCGAGGGCGGGCAAAACAAAATCGGCAGCAACTTATCGGATGTGCTCGGTGTTTTGCGGGCGCTGGAACTGCTGGCGTCGGATCAATACTACGGAGTTCAGCAGCGATTCTCCCGCGTCGCCGATTTTGGATTCTCAAAGAGTCCGGAAGAAACTTTTCAGAAGTGGGGTGGGCACGATGTTGCGCTGGGCGACATAGTGCGCGTGGTTCGCATCTTTCGACCGGATGTGCTGGTCGCAAGATTTTCCGGCACGGAGCGCGACGGTCATGGACATCATCAAGCATCCGCGATCTTGACCAAGGAAGCTTTTCGCGCAGCGGCCGACCGGAAGCGGTTTCCCGAGCAGATTGCCCAAGGGTTAGTTCCGTGGCAAGCTAGAAAACTTTATGTGGGGAACGTGTGCGGCTTCGGGGCGAGCGCTTGTCCCGGGGGAAATTGGACCGTGAAGCTGAATACGGGGGAGCCCAGTGAGGCACTGGGAATGTCCTATGTGCAGTTCGCCATGCAGGGCTTGCGGCACCAGCTTTCACAAGGCGCGGGAGGTTGGAGCGTGGAACCGGGCGACCGGTTCACTTTCTACAAGTTGGTCGATTCAGTTTCACCGCCCGTGCTCGATAAGGATGGGCATGAGAGGGATTTTTTCGATGGAATCGACACGACCCTGC
>WNFE01008021.1_pt1 | contig 10037 bp, 10 predicted proteins | sample 5400451 | NCBI WGS metagenome assembly WNFE01 (sample SAMN13153344, study PRJNA577476) | soil metagenome | isolation source: 200 cm saprolite under Douglas fir tree site 2 hole 2 | place: USA:California | collected 2015-04-18 | reverse complement strand
GCGCGACTGTGATCCGTCGAGGCCCGTCATGATGAACGGGTTCCTGCCTACGTCGTCGCTGGTGAACGTATCGCAATGGTGGCGTACCCGCGACCAAGGCGACTCGTTGGCCGTCGCTGTGCAGCTCGCTGACATCGTTGGCATCGACTACTACCCACGAAACGCACTCTTGCGCCTGGGGCCCAGGACCATTTATGCGGACGGTTCGGGGGCAACACCGCCGAGCGCCCTGTTCGAGGCATTGCGCGAGCGCGGCAGGCGATGGATGGTGGCCGAAGGTCAGGCCGAGCCGTGGGAGACGACAACGATGCCCCCAAATCCAACTGGAAAGGCGATGTTCAGCTGCGGTCCGCATCATCTGATCGAGAACTACAACGCCGCGATCAGTTGGTCAAGTCGGGAGACCCCCCTTTACGCCTACTTTTTTTGGGGAGCCGAATACTGGATCTTGAGGGCTCGATCTGGCGACCCGAGCTACCTCGGTGCTTTTCAGCGACTACTCAATGGCTCGTGACCGTTCGACCAGGGTTGTAGATAAGCAAGCTGCCGCCTGACATGCACAGCTGAAAGACGGGTGCGGGGCGAGCCGGCACGGACCGCCATCCTCGTTCCCGTGCTACACCATGTAGTAGTTCCTGTAGTGATCCGCGGGAAAAACGGATCATTTCTGGACGCGGGGCCGACCCTGGTGCAGACGTTTCCGGTTCAAAACGGTCGAAAACGCCATGGCTGGACGAAGTAGCGTGTGATTCGGGACCGCGAGGCCCCGGGTTCAAATCCCGGGCGCCGACCAGTTTGAACTCAGAGCCGATGGCGAGGTCAACTAGCCTGCCGCCGAGGTCAACTAGCCTGCAGCTTGGAGTTCGCTCTTCTTCTCGCGCTTGGCACTACGCGTATCGCTAAGCGCTGGTCGTACTACCGCCTTGACGCTGTGCGGATCACGGCCGGCGGTCAGGGCTTGCTCCACGTCGGCAAGACCATACTCGCCAGTGACTAGATCGTCGAGACTAACTCGCCCCGAGGCAGCGAGAGCAATTGCGATCGGCCATGTATTGGCGTAGCGGAATGTGCCAGTAATGAGCAGCTCGCGCTGCTGGATCACCCCAAGAGGCAGCCTCAATTCATCTGCACCCATCCCAACGAGGACAACTGACCCGGCCGGCCGCACTGAACGTACGCCTGCGTCAATTGCGGCGGATGAACCGGAGCAGTCGATGAACGCATCGAACCCGCCGGCGACGTTATCAGAGCCCGCGAGCGCGATCTCCGTGGCGCCGCATGCCAAGGCCGCCGACAGTCGGTTACGGTTGACGTCACTCACGGCGATTCGCGTCGCTCCGGCGGCACGTGCAACCATGGTCGTTACAAGGCCGATCGGCCCTGCCCCTGCGATCAGCAATGAAGTCCCAACCTGGCTACAGGCTTTGCGATTTGCCCAAATGCCGACAGAAAGCGGCTCAAGCAGGGCGGCTGCGTTATCACTAATTTCGTCGGGCACTGAGTAGGCGAGCTCCGACTTCACAGCGACGAATTCCGACAGAGTGCCATCGACGGGAGGCGTGCCATGGAATCTGATGTTCGGGCACAGGTTGTATCTACCGGTTCGACACTGATCGCAGCGACCGCATGCCTCGCCCGGTTCGATGGCGACCCGCTCGCCCACTCGCGCCAGTGACACTCCCTTGCCGACTTCAACTATTTGACCGGACGATTCGTGTCCCAGGACCAACGGGCTGCGCACTACGAAATCGCCGATGCGGCCGTGCTCGTAATAGTGGACATCGGATCCGCAAACTCCAACCGACAGAATCCGGACCAGCACCTCGCCTACCGACGGAGTTGGAACTGGACGCTGTTCAATTCGCATATCGCGCGGCGCGTATAGGACCGCTGTGGTCATCGAGCCGCGTGGTCGACCGGGATGGCCGGTCGACCTGGATGTGGACATGGTGGACTCCTAGCCGGCGCGCATCGGTCGTCTCGCGGAGGTCTCGGGCGGACTCGGTCTGGCCTACTATGTCACACGCTCAGGGAGTGCCGATGGTGAATTTGCGACGACTGCCGAGTCCGCAGATGGTCGGCGGCATAGAGGAAGAGCTCGTGCGAGATACCGTGAGGCCCCGGGGTCAAATCCCTGGGCCCCCGACCAGATTTTGAACTCAGAGTCGAAATGTGCGAGCGGAGTAAACGTGGCGCCTCCGCTGTCATCTGTAGTAGTCGTGTAGCCTTCCGCGGGCACCCTCAAGTCTAAATGTCACTTACGATGTGACGGAGTCGACCGTGTTGCCGACCTCACATGCGGCCGCCTGACGCTCCTGACGAGGGTTCGTGGCACCTGGAGGTCGACGGGTATCGAAACGCCGGGCTCTGCCCCGCGGTACGCGGCGCCGACGACATCCTGACTATTGGCCGCTGGGCGCGGGAGCCGGGCCACACCTCTTGATGGCCGCCTCGAGCTCGGCTGGCCTTACCGGCTTGGCCAGGTAGTCGTCCATTCCGGCGGCTAGGCATCGATCACGGTCGTCTGTGGTGGCGTTGGCGGTCATCGCGACGATCCGCGGTTGTGGCTGCATGTCGCGCCGAGCCCGAATGCGCCGCGCCACCTCGAGGCCGTCCATGTCCGGCATTTCGACATCCATCAGCACCACGTCGTAGGCCTTTTCACCCACGGCGGTCATTGCCTCCTGACCCGTGCATACAAAATCAGGGGTGTATCCGAACTTGCCGAGCATGCGCCCCGCGACACGCTGGTTCATGGAGTTGTCGTCGACGAGCAGGATTCGCAGAGGCAGCCTGTTGGCGAGACCGGCGTCGAAAACATTCTCGCGATTGTCGGCGCTGTGCTCCGCGCCGCGCATCGGTTTGATATTCAAGACCCCGACCAGGGCGTCGAACAGCGCCTCCTGGCGGATCGGCTTGCTGAGCACGGCGTCGAAGTCTGCCTCAATATCCGCCAGCCGCGGATGTGCGGAGCTGAGCAACACGAAGCGGGTGGACAGCGACGCGTGCGCTCTCCGCATCTCGCGAGAGAGGCTGACCCCGTTCAGATCTGGCATGTCTAAGTCGATCAGTGCGACGTCGAAGCTCTGGCCCGATTCCACCCACGCCAGGGCTTCCTTAGGTTGCCCGGTGGCGAGGGCCTGCATGCCCCACTTGTTCATGTGCCAGAGCAGGATGCGTCGATTTGTGGCGCTGTCGTCGACGATCAAAACGCGCTTGCCTTTGAGCCGAGGCTCCGAATCCGCGTCGGCTGCCTCGACCAGCTCGACGCTGCGAGCGCATATGGTGGCCGTGAATGTCGAACCGACGCCCGGTTCGGACGTCACCGTGATGGTTCCGCCCATCAACTCGCAAAGCTGCTTCGAGATCGCCAGCCCGAGCCCCGTGCCCGCGTATTGGCGGGTGATGCTCGCGTCGACTTGGCTGAAAGCTTGAAATAGACGGTCGCGACGGTCGGCGGGGATGCCGATCCCCGTGTCCCGCACAGCAAAAGACACCTCCTGCATATCCGCGACTGGCCGAGCCGACACCTCGACAACGACCTCTCCGCTGTGGGTGAACTTGACAGCGTTGGCAATCAGGTTCACCAGCACCTGGCGCAGCCGAGAGCCGTCTCCGCGCAGAGTCTTCGGGACACCGTCCTCCATGACACCGGCCAGGTTCAACTGCTTACTCGCAGCGGCATCCGTCAACAGAGACAGTGCATCCTCTAGCGTCCGACGAACGTCGAATGGGGCGGTATCCAGTACGATCTTCCGCGCCTCGATCTTCGAGAAGTCGAGGATGTCGTTGATGATCGTGAGTAGGTGCTCGCCGCTCGTTCGGATCGTGTCCGCGAACTCGCGCTGATCACTGCTCAGCTCCGTATCCATGAGCATGCTGGACATGCCGATGACCGCGTTCATCGGGGTCCGGATTTCATGACTCATGCTGGCCAGGAAGCTCGCTTTGGCCGCCGTCGCAGCCTCAGCCGCTTCCTTCGCGCGCGCCAACTCCTTGGCTTGAGCTCCCAGCTCGGCGTTGAAGCGCTCGATGGCTGCGCGTTTCTGCTGTTCCGCCGCCTCGATGATCTTCCAGCCGGCCAGCAGTGCGGCTGCCTCGCCAAGCACGAAAGCGGCATGGATGAGCGCCCACTGCCAAGGGTGGGCGATGGCGGCGGAGTTGTTGTACACAGAGGTTGGAAAGAGAGTTCCGACCACGCCGTGGTCCACGGCCACATAAAGGATGGCCAACAGAAAGGGAACCCAGTCCTGGTACAGGAAGATCACGGCCAGCATCACGAAGAAGTGGAAGTGCGCCTCGATATAGCCGCCTGAGAACTGGACGATCACCGCCGAGGTCGTGATCAGGGCCAACGTTGCAATTGCCGAGCGGAACCGCGGTGCCAGCACATTGATCGCAGCGACACCACCGAGCGCTGCGATGACCAGGGATTCCAACACGACGACGGGCGGGTAGACGTGGTTGGCAAGGCCAAAAAGCAATGTGGCTGCTGCCTGGGCCCATATCAGATACAGAATCGCTCGATGCCGGCGCCTGAACTCGGCAGGCGTAAGGTCCGCGCCGGCAGGTAGGAACGCGATGACCTTGGCCCCTGCTCCTGTCAGTGCCTGTAAAGGCCTGATGTTCATTGGTCGAGACGGATCAAGGCCGTTCTTCACTCACTACCCGTCGAGTCTTGAGGAGCAGGGTGACAAGGCCCGCCACAGCCAGGGCTTCAGTCGTTTTGGCCACGAGGTCGATTGCGCCCACCGATTCGACCGAGCCCGATGCTGGCCCAAAAGGAATCCCAACCGTCCGCGTGAGCACATACAGCCCCAGGATGCTGATGTTGCCGATTGCCCCAATCGCGTACGTCAGCCGCCGGAGACGGTGGACGTCACCGGGCGTGTAGCGAGGATCGATGGCGTCGGTTATGAGGGCCAGCCCGAATCCGATGAGGCAAATCGCCGCGACCAAGAAGAAGATCCCGTAGCCCCACCATTCCTGAAAGTGATCGTGTGTCACCAGCCCATGCGCGCTTCCGGAGAGGACGACGCAGACACCCACGAATTTCTCCATTCGGCGCCGCCCTTGCCACAGGGGGCCTTGTGCTCGGCCTACCGCGGTCAGCAGGGTGGCTTGCTGGCGTTGACTTGGGTTATGCGGCAGGCTGGCATGGTGGGGTCGCATATACGTCGTTCGCGGCGACAATTCGAAGACTGGGGCCGGACGGGTTCCAATGTTGTCAAAAGGAAGGTCAATTGCAGCGGCGATTCGAAGATTACGGCTCGACCGGCTCGGCGGTTATTACCCGGAGGGGTAATTGACCTGTCCAATTGGGCAATTTTCACGACCCGTTCGGGTAACGATTGGGTTATTGACGCCGTGCATTCCGCGCTCGCCAAGTACACCACTTAAGTGGTTCAGGGCGATTGACAACCCGCTAGGCTGAGCCTTCTGCCGAACGTGACCGACGACACGTACGAAAGCTTTTTCAATCTCTCCGTGGACATGCTCTGCCTGGCAGGCTTTGACGGCTACTTCAAGCGCATCAATGATGCATGGACTCGGACGCTTGGATTCACGCAAGACGAGTTGATGGCACGACCATACATGGACTTCGTTCACCCCGAGGACCGATCCGCGACCGTCGCTGAAGCCGGGAAGCTGGCCCAAGGGTCAACGACCGTCCATTTCAGAAATCGTTATGAGAGCCGAGACGGCAGCTACCGCTGGCTAGAGTGGGCAGCAATGCCCGCTGCATCCTCGCAACTGATCTATGCGGTGGCGCGCGACATCACGCAGGAGGTCGAAACAGGGAACGAGCTTCGAAGAGCCAACCTCGCTGCTTCTACCCGACTGGCGCTGCTCACGGCCCTAGTCGATGCGATTGGAGTAGGGGTGATCCTGGTCGATCGCGAACTCTTGGTGGCACATTGGAACAAAGAAGCCAGTCGATTGACAGGCATCCAAGCAGACAAGGTGTTGGGTCTGCCCGCTCGACGGCTCGGTGAAGCGCTTGCTCCCCTGGTGGAGGATTATCCGAGCGTTCGTTCCCACCTCGAGCAGGCATTCGGGCCCGTAGAGACCACCCACTTCCCAATGGTGGTTCTCGAGCCACGACGCGAGATAGAGGTCACGGTGTCGCCCGCGGTATTGCCATCAGACGGCGGGCAGGTTGGGTCAGTGATAGTGCTGCAGGACACCACTGCCGCGAAAGAGTTGGACCGAGCCAAGGATGAACTAATCGGGATGGTGAGCCACGAGCTGCGTACCCCGCTCGCTAGTTTGGTCGGGTTCACGGAACTGCTCCTCGAGCGCGCATTCCCTGATGCACAACGAAAGCAGTATCTCGAGACCATGCTTAAGGAAGGCCGGCGGCTGACCGACCTCATTAATGACTTCCTAGATCTCCAAGGTTTGGAGGGTGGCTATAAGAGGCTGGAGCTCGGCCCAGCCGATCTCCGAACCGTGATCTATCGCGCGATCGCGACTGCGGGCGATGATCCACGAACGCAAATCGAGGTCGATCTGCCAAGCGATCTTCCGTTGGTGATGGCCGATACGAATGCAATCCTTCAGGTGCTGATAAATATGCTTTCGAACGCCCGCAAGTACTCGCCAGGGGGAGCCTCAATTAATGTGCGGGCGGGGGTCATTGGCGATGTCGTTGAAGTCTCGATTCAAGACCACGGTCTTGGTATCCCTGCTGAGGCACTCCCAAGGCTCTTCAATAAGTTCTTCCGTGTCGCGAACCCCGACCGCCGACACATATCGGGCACAGGCTTGGGCCTTGCCATCAGTCGAAGAATCATCGAGGTCCATGGCGGCCGAGTCGGGGCCGAGTCGGCAGGACTAGGGCACGGTGCTCGCTTCTACTTCACCTTACGAATCGTCACGGCTGAGGCCAAATCGGGAGATGTTCTTCTCGTCGAAGACGACGTCGGCTTTGCTCGGCTGCTTGAAGCCGAGCTCCTGGTGAACGGACTGAGCTCAGTGTGGGCTCCGGATGCTGAGACGGCCGATCGTCTAATTGGTCAGATGACCCCGCGTGCCGTCGTACTTGACCTCATGTTGCCGGGAGTTAGTGGTGAGAACTTCCTTGCCCGTTTGCGCATCTCTCAAGGCATTGAGCTGCCTGTAGTGGTCGTCACGATCAAGGAACTCGAGGCTAGCGAAACGCTTGCGTTGCGGAGCTCAGGTGTCGTGGCAGTGCTCAAGAAGCATTCGGGCGCCGCCAAGGAGGCCGCTATGTTTGTCAGACAGGCTCTCACCATGCGCGACCCGCGCTAGTGGGAAGCGAGCCGCCCAGCTCCATGCGCAGTCGCCGCACTGTGATAATCGCCGATGACGAACCGAGCGTTCGGCTTCTAGTGCAGGCAACCATCGGAGCTGACGACTACAACGTCGTGGAAGCGTGCGATGGTGATGAAGCTTGGGCTCTAATTCAAGAGCACCGGCCCTCGCTCGTGCTCCTGGATGTCCGAATGCCAGGTCGAACAGGCCTGGAAATCCTGAGTGCAATCAGATCGGACCCCAGTCTCGCTGGTACCAAAGTGATAATTCTCACGGCCTCGGCCTTGGGGACGGACATGACCGCCGGATTGGCCGCCGGCGCTGACTTCTATCTGACCAAACCATTCTCGCCCCGTGATCTCTTGTCACGACTCGATGAGGCCCTCGAGCTTTGAGAGGCGCTCGAGCCGGCGACCGAAGGGGCGGGGTGTTGGGGCATGTCACGGTTGGCGACGATATGTGTCATCACTTGTCATCGAGACACGAAGGTATCGGGAGCGGCGGATGGAAATGTTCGAGCGGAGCCGTGGTATCGCCGACGTGTTGGCCGAACTGCAATCAGCCGCTCATGTAGTAGTTCATGTAGTAATCCGGGCGAGCCTGGTGGATGAAACGGGTCGCAAATCGGCCCATGAGAGCTCGAAATGAACTCAAAACCCGCGAAAACGGTCGAGGTGGACGAAACCGCCTTCGGGACCGTGAGGCCCCGGGTTCAAATCCCGGGCCCCCGACCAAAAATCGTATTCAAATCGAGGTCTTCGCCTGCTCCGTCTAGCGCGCGGGGGTCACAGGGAGGTCACAGATTTTCTTGGAACTAGGTGTCGGCAGCCCCGTCCAAGTGGAGCAGTGCGGTCCCCTTGCAGGTCGATCGGCACCACGGGAAGGGTCAGGCGACTTCGTATGGGCCGGCGTGCTCGTCGACTGGATGCCAGTCGACGTGCTGAAAACCGACGAAGGCGCGACCTTCGCGCTCGCAGGCATCCTTGAACGACCGCTGATAGAACTTCACGTGGGTGTAGTCGTCGAACAGGACGTACACCGGCTCGACCTCCGAGCTCTGGAATTGCTGTCCCGTGAGCACGACGCGATGACGCCTCGAGAAGTCATCGAGGTCGGCGCCGACGACGAAACCGACGTGCTCGAGGCCCATCCGATAGACGCGCCGATGAAACGGCGGAATCAGCTCGACGAGCTCGACCGACGCCGACTCGGAGAGCTGCAACGGGTCTGCGAGCAGGAGTTTGGAGATCGGTCGTCCGTTCGAGACGTTTTCGAGGTTGGCGACGGACCGTTCTTCGAACTCGTCACGCAGAACGAGGTACTCACGCCAGGTTCGAGTCCTGACGGCGAGATGGCTGACCGGAAGCGCGCCGGCATCGATTCGAAGCTCGGAACAGCGCTCTACCTGCCGACGGTAGAACGGGCCAGCATCTTGCATCAGCTCTGATGCCTGCACGGCGCGATACTAGGCGCCTGAAGGAATACAGGCACACGATAGGGAAGCGGGTCGGGAACGAGCTGCTTGCTCGCCTTGTGCGTGGCGGGATGGGACCAAAGGCCATTCGGCTGGTGACGGTTCGCAGCCGGACGACTGGTAGGGAATATTCGACGCCGATCTGGCTCGTGGAACGGTCGGGTGACCGCTACTGGGTCGCAGTGTTCGGCGAAACGAACACCGTCAGGAACGCGCGTGTGGCTGGTCGGGTGACCCTGAGCCGGGGTGCCGTGCGGGAGGATGTCCGCCTGAGGGAAGTTCCAGTCTCCGAACGCGTACCGTTCCTCCGAGCTAGGATCGGTCTCGGTGGCGGCCGGATGTTGCGGCCTTACTTTGGCGCCACGCCGCAATCGTCAGACGCCGAATTCGCCGTCATCGCACCACAGCACACTGTGTTCAAGCTCGAACCGGTCTGACCACGGCAACTGCTTCGAACTGTTTGGCGCCCGTAGCTACCATCGTCCAGGCGAAGCCGGTACCTTCGAATAGTTCGGCGGGGTTCGTATTGTGGGAACGCGGGTCTACCACGTAATCGCGCCGCGCCGTATTCGTATTTTTCTATGTAGCCGAGTTCCTCCGTCGTGGGCCTATCCAGAGAGGGGCGACGCTCCGCGGAGGGCCGGCCCATGACGCCTAAATCGAGCGCTCCTCAGCGGTCAGATCACCCCCGGCCTCGCCGGTGTTCACCGTGCCTGTCGGCTCGATGACGAGGAGTTGGCAGTCGGTCTCAGCGAAGGGGCAGTGCTCAACCCCGCGCGGGACGACGAAGACTTCTCCCGCGTTGAGGCGGACCTCGCGGTCACGCAGTCGGATCGCTAGCTCGCCATCCAAGACTAGAAAGAACTCATCGGTCCCCGCGTGCGTGTGCCATGTGAACTCGCCCTTCACCTTTACCACCTGGATCTTGTAGTCGTTGAGGCGGCCGACAATCGCTGGAGACCAATACTCGTTGACGAGCGCAAGTTTCTCCGCCAGATTGATCTTCTCTTCCATCACCGACAACCGAACGGGGCGCCCTGCACTCGAACACGAAGACGGCCATGGCTCTTCACCTTCAAACATCATCTCACTGGCTACGCCCTCGCCCCAAACCCACGAGGCGCTCTGGCTAGCCGCCGCCGCGGGTCATTAATGAGTCGGACGATCAAATCGACCAACAACTCGCCCGATAGCTCCGGCCACAACGCTCCGGGTCCGCAAGAGTGAGCCACTACGCTCAGGCGCTTCTAACGCGGAGGTACGTGGTTCGAGTCCACCGCGGCCC
>WNFE01006815.1_pt1 | contig 10042 bp, 7 predicted proteins | sample 5400451 | NCBI WGS metagenome assembly WNFE01 (sample SAMN13153344, study PRJNA577476) | soil metagenome | isolation source: 200 cm saprolite under Douglas fir tree site 2 hole 2 | place: USA:California | collected 2015-04-18 | reverse complement strand
CCAATCAAATACATTTCAACAATGCCGGGTCGGGATTGATGCCGCGCGCGGTGCTGGAGGCCATCACTGGGCACCTGAATCGCGAAGCAAATTTGGGCGGCTACGAGAGCGCCGACGACGCAGAGGATGCGGTTGCCGAGGCATACGCCAACGTCGCAAAAGTCCTGGGCACGCAGCCGCGCAACATCGCGGTGGTGGAAAATTCGACGGTCGCCTTTTTTCAGGCGCTGTCGGCCTTTGACTTCAAGGCCGGCGATGTGATCGTCACCACGCGCAACGACTACATCTCCAACCAGCTTGCGTATCTTTCCCTGGCGCGGCGCTACGGGGTGGAAGTGCGGCGCGCCGCCGACCTGGTGAGCGGAGGCGCCGACCCGCAATCGGTAAAGGAATTGTTGCGCGATCCGCGCGTGCGCTTGCTAGCGGTTACCTGGGTGCCGACCAATTCCGGCCTGATGCAGCCGGTCGAGGCGCTCGGCGAAGTTGCGAAAGCGGCCGGGGTGCCTTATTTGGTGGATGGCTGCCAGGCAGTGGGGCAGATTCCGGCGGATGTTGCGAAATTGCGTTGCGATTTCTTTTCGGGCACGGCGCGAAAGTTTTTGCGCGGTCCGCGGGGAATCGGATTCCTGTACGTCTCGGACCGGGCCCTGCAGCGCGGCGATTTTCCGCTGTACATCGACATGCGCGGCGCGGACTGGGTGTCCGCGGACAGTTTTGCGCCGGCGTCGGATGCGCGGCGATTTGAGAATTGGGAGTTTGCGTACAGCCTGGTGCTGGGGCTAGGGGAGGCGGCGCGCTACGCGCTTGAGGTGGGCGTGGAGCGCGGCGGACGCCGCGCCAGAGAGCTGGCGGCGACGCTACGCAGCAAACTAAGCGGACTGAGCGGAATTCGCGTGCTGGACAGCGGAAAGGAGCTGGCGGCTATCGTGACCATAGAGACGGCAGGTTGGGACGCTAGGGAGCTGTCGAAACTGCTGCGCACGCGTGGGATCAACAGCTCGGCTTCGCTGCGGGCTTATGCGGTAATCGATATGGACGAGAAACGGGCGGCGACCGCGCTGCGGCTTTCCCCGCATTACTACAACACCGAGGAAGAGCTCGACCGGGTGGTCGAAGAGCTGAAAACGGTGACCGCGAGGGGCCGCGCGGCGTCCTAGAGTGTGTAGTGAGACGGTCAACCCCCGGTCGCGGGAATACGTTGACCAGCCTACGCACCGCTACTTACCATAGCTGGATGACCCTGAGGCACCAAGTTGCGGCTGGAACGATTCTGCTGGCTGGAATCGCGGGAATGGCAGGCTGCGAGGATGCGGCCAAAAAGTCCGTGGTGCGCGCCCCGGTTCCTCACTCGACGATTACGGCCGTGAAACAGGGAAGCACTCCTGCAGCTCCCGCGGCTACGATTGCCACGGACAACACCCCGATTCGGCTGGAGTTAGCACCCCTGCCGGTCTTCGCACATAAACGGCGGTCACTGGTGATGCTGGCGGCCGCCCTGCGCGGCACCAAGGAGGATTTGATCGCCAGAGTGGAACAGAAATTCGCTTCGGGGGAGCAGAACTACAAGGCCGGGCACTTGGACGCGGCGCGCAAGGACTTTGATGAAGCCGTGGACCGGATGCTGGAGAGCGGCTACGACCTGGAAAGCGACCCGAAGCTCAGCGAACTCTTTCACCGAGTCGTAGATACGGTCTATGCCGATGAGTTGCAAGCGTTCCGTGCCGGGGATGGCTTCCAGGAAGCGCCCGCGGTGCCTGCAGCCATCGACGAAGTGGCGGAGATGACGTTTCCGGTCGACCCGCGGCTGAAAGAGCGCGCGGAGGAAGCGGCCAAGAACCTTTCGCACGATTTGCCGCTGACGGTGAACGACCAAGTGCTGTCGTTCCTCAATTTCTTTCAGACGCCGCGGGGCCGGGCGATTGTGGAGACCGGGCTACGGCGCGCCGGCCGTTACCGCGACATGATTTCGCGCGTGCTGCAGGAAGAAGGTTTGCCGCAGGACTTGATTTATCTGGCGCAAGCGGAGAGCGCTTTTCAACCGCTGGCGCTGTCGAGGGCCGGGGCGCGGGGCATCTGGCAATTCGTGGCCTGGCGAGGGAATCAATATGGGCTGCGCCACACCTGGTGGGTGGACGAGCGGCAGGACCCGGAGAAAGCCACGCACGCGGCGGCGCGGCATCTGCGCGATCTCTACGCAATCTACGGCGACTGGTATCTAGCCATGGCGGCATACAACTGCGGACCGGGCAACGTGCAGAAGGGCATCGAGCGCACCGGCTACGCGGACTTCTGGGAGCTGTACAGGCGCAACGTGCTGCCGCGCGAGACCAAGAACTACGTGCCCATTATCGTGGCGCTGACACTGATCGCCAAGGACGCGGCACACTACGGAATTCAGGCCGAACCCGAGGCGCCGGCGCCGAGCGACGTGGTGAAGCCGGGGCGAGCGATTGATCTGCGGCTGGTGGCAGAAACCATCGACGTCGATGTGGAGACCCTGCGCACGCTGAATCCTTCGTTGCTTCGGCTGGCCACGCCGGACGATCCATCCTTCGAGTTGCACTTGCCGGCCGGCACCACGGAACGATTTTCCGCGGAGATCGCCGATATTCCGGCGGACAAATGGGTGAGCTGGAGAAAGCATCGCGTGGAAGCGGGCGAGACGCTGACCTCGATTGGCAAGAAATATCACGTAACGCCTACGGCGATTGCGGCGGCGAACAATTTGGAGCACGGCGCGGCGCTGGCTGGCGGAGAGAAATTGATTATTCCGGCGACGCAGTCGCAAGCCGAAGTCAAGCGGCGGCTGGTGAGTTATCGCGTGCGGCGCGGCGACACGTTGCTCGGAATTGCGGATCGCTACAGCGTGAGTCCTAACGACGTGCGTAAATGGAACCGTTTGAGATCCAACCACGTGAATCGCGGTATGGTGTTGCGAATTTACACCTTGGGCGGGGCTCCGGAAGCGCGTCCGGCGCGCGCGCGGTCGAAATCGAAGAAAGCCGCGCGGACCTCGACCAACGTGGCACAGAACACTCCCAAACCGGAAACAAAGAACTAATCCTCTTATTTTCATCTAGTTACGGTCTATCCGTGGCTGCTGTCCCACTGCCCTCTCGAACCGTAAACGAACCCGCGCCCCTAAAAATGCACTTCTCGTGTTGTCCGGCTTAGCAGAATGCTTGACAACTCCCGGCGAGTGCGATAACAACGGCGCAGGCATTGGAGCGCGCATTTACTCCGGCCGCACAGCATCCTGCCCCAAAACATCGGGGAGGATTCCCCCAGGGGAGGATGGAATGGACCTCGAGAAAGATAATTTCGAAGACGACAACGAGCTGTCAGGGCTGGAAGAAGACGACGAACTCGCCGGCGGCGAAGTGGTGGAGACCGAGGAGGAAGAGCTGATGATCGGCGAAGAAGAGCCGGAGACGGCGCCCGCTCCCGCTGCGAGACCGGCGGCTCCCAGGCCGGCTGCAAAGAAGCCGGCGAAGAAGGCTCCCAAGAAAAAGGCCAAGAAAGCCAAGCCGAAGAAAAAGGCTGCGAAGAAGAAGGCCGGGAAGCGGAAGAAGGCTGGGAAGAAAAAGGCCGCGAGGAAGAAGGGCAAGCGGCGTTAGACAGGCAGCCGGAAGCGCTGCGAATAATCGAATAATAATGGTGCGGACCAGGACTCCAAGGGCAAGCTGGAGTCCTTTCTTTTTGCGAACGGCGCGAATTCAGAATGGAACGGCGCGGGTGGCGGAGCGCGATTCCAAATGGGGAATGCGCGGTTAAGCAAAACGGGAAAACCGGGAGTGGAAGAGCTTGCCGTAGGTAGTAGCTGCTACTAGGATAATGCGTGATGCGGTACGCATTGGAACAGATACGGCGAATGCGCGGCGGAGCGCAATCCCACCTGATGCGTTGCACCGGTGACGAATCCGACGAATATTACGTGGTCAAGTTCCAAAACAATCCGCAGCACCGGCGGATTTTGGTGAACGAGTTGCTTGGTACCAGGCTGGCGGGCCGGCTGGGGCTACCGATCACGCCGGCGGAAATTATCCATGTCAGTGAGGAATTGATCCAGCTGACGCCGGAGTTGTGCATGGAGATGCCGCGCGCGCGGGTTCCGTGCCAGGCGGGGCTGCAGTTCGGGTCGCGCTACCCCGGCGATCCGCGAAGGCTGACGCTATATGATTTTCTGCCGGACGAGCAATTGCGCGCGGTGGAGAATTTGTACCAGTTCGCGGGCATGCTGGTCTTTGACAAGTGGACCTGCAATACCAACGGGCGGCAGACTCTGTTTTTCCGCGAGGAACTGCGCCATGCGCATGCGCGGGGCGGAGGCCACGAAGCCCGCGAGGATCGAGACGGGGATTACGAGACCGTTATGATCGACCAAGGTTTCTGCTTCAACGCAGGTGAATGGAATTACCCGGATGCGCCGCTGCGCGGATTATACGCGCGGAATCGCGTGTATGAAGGCGTGACTGGGATGGAGTCTTTTGCTCCATGGCTGGAACGATTGGAGAAAAGCATTACGGAGCGGGTGCTGGAGAAAATCCGCGGTGAAATCCCTTCGGAGTGGTATGAGGACGATTATGACACTGTGACGCAGTTGCTCGAGCAGCTTTATCGCCGCAGAACGCGGGTTCCAGAGCTGCTGCTGGCCGCGAAGAACACCACGCGGCAGCCGTTTCCGAACTGGCGATAAACCGCTGGTTTTGCGTGGTGGTCGGACAAGGGAGACAAACCACGGCGGAAGCAACGCAAACGCAACGCCGCCGCCCTTCAGGAGTGGCGGTGGCAGCTACCCGCGGCTGCGAACCATGCTGAGCCAGGGAGGGTGGACCGATGGCGCAATTAATAGAGATGGGGACATCGCGACCGCTGGAGCCAAGTCTGGCCTATCACATCCTGCGCTATGTGCCCAACCTGGTGCGCGATGAGTGGGTGAACATCGGCGTGCTGATATTCAATCCACTGACCGGCGAGCGGCGCTTGCGCTTGATCGAGGACCAGGTCGAATACAACCGCGTGCGGAGGCTGCATCCTTCGGTGGACGAGGCGGTATTGCGGGCTTTGCGCGATGACTTGGAGGATCGCCTGGACCCCGAGGCGTACAGCGGTCCGGCCATTCCCTTGGAAAAGATTCTCAAGAAGTGCGACGAGACCCTTTCCACCGCACTGCAAATTGCGCCACAAAAGGGCGTGCTGGCCGATGATCTCGACGCGGAACTGGAGCGGCTTTACAGCGATCACGTCGCCGTTCCGCGGGTTCAAAGCCGGGTTGGGCAACCAGGAAGCCGCGCCACGATTCGCGCGTACTGCGCCCAGGTCTTCAAGCAGGCGCGCATCTGGGACCGCTTGCAGAAATCCGTGCGCGTGGCCGAATTCACGTTTCCCGGCGATCCTTCCCGGCTGGATTACAGTTACCACCGCAACGGAACACGTGGATTCGTTCACACGCTTTCGGTTTCGCGGGCGCCGCAAGACGCCAAGTCGTTGTCTTATAACGTGCGTCATATCGCCGAAAGAGCGAGCTATCCCACTGAATTCGCAGCCGTTACCGATGTTATCCTCTCCCGCAACAATGATCGCCACCGCTTTGTCATGGACACCCTGCGCGAAGTCGGCGTCGAGCCCGTGCCGATGGAAGGGGTGGCCGTCTGGGTTGCCAAGCTCCAGCCTTCGTTGCTGCACTAAAGGATTTCACCCCGGAGAGCGTTGAGCATTCGGTCTTTGCGGTTGCTCGGGTTCCGGGCCTCCTCCTGGCATTCTCAATCAGGGCACCCGCGTCAGCGCAAGTTGCGGCTCGCGGGGGTGGCTGCTAAAATTACTAATTCATCGCGATACGGTCCTTCTCGTCAGGTCCGGCCGCAAGCGTTCGATCAACCTGGTTCCCATTGGCACCGTGACAGGTTCTGGCTCTCCGGAAGGGAGACTGCGCGTGGCAAAGTACGACGTGGCAATTATCGGCAGCGGTCCGGGGGGCTATGTAGCGGCCATCCGTGCCGGCGAACTGGGCCTCAAGACCGTGGTGGTAGAGAAGGATCCGTTCCTCGGCGGCACCTGCCTGCACGTCGGCTGCATCCCCACCAAGGTCTTGCTGCACCACGCCGAGGTTTACGACCATTTCAAAAACGCGGCGGAGCTGGGCTTCGAGGTCAGCGGCCTGAAAATCAATTGGGCTAATGTGCTGGCCCGCAAGGACAAAATCGTCAAAAAACACGCCAAGGGCATCGAGTTTCTTTTCAAGAAAAATAAAGTCGAGTGGGTGCAGGGCTGGGGCCGCTATGAAGGCCCCGGGCGCATCAGCGTCGAAAAAGACGGCAAGACCACGCAGATTGAGGCGTCCAACATTTTGCTGGTGAGCGGCTCGGAAGCGCGCGCGCTGCCGGGCATCGAGCCGGATCACAAAACAATCCTGACCAATCGCTCGATCCTGGAGTTGCCGGAAATACCCAAAACGCTTATCGTCGTCGGAGCGGGCGCGGTGGGCGTCGAATTTGCCTCTATCTACAATTCGTTTGGGACGCAAGTGACAATTCTCGAAGCTTTGCCGCGCGTGGTTCCCGTGGAAGACGAGGAGATTTCCGCGGAACTGGACAAAACCTTCCGCAAGAAAAATATCGGCATCTTCACGCAAGCCATGGTCGAATCGGTTAAGAAAGACGCGAAAGGCTTGACGGTTTTGTTCAAGGACAAGGAGGGGAAGCCGCAGGGCCTGGTAGCCGAGAAACTCCTTCTGGCGGTTGGCCGCAAGCCCATGACCGACAATTGCGGGCTGGAAAAATCGAAAGCCAAAGTCGAGCGCGGCGCCGTGCACGTCGGACCTTACATGGAAACGGCCGAAAAAGGGCTTTACGCCATCGGCGATATCGTTTTCGGCCTGCCGCTGCTGGCCCACGCGGCCATGATGGAAGGCATCGCCGCGGTCACGCACATTGCCGGAAAACCCGCGCCCGCCATCGTCAAGGAACGCATTCCCAACGCCACCTATTGCGAGCCGCAGATCGGCTCCATCGGCTTGACCGAAAAACAAGCGCGCGACGCCGGCTACGCCGTGAAAACCGGCAAGTTCCCGTTTGTCGGCAACAGCAAGGCCACCATTCTTGGCAGCCACGGAGGCTTCATCAAAGTGGTTTCCGAGGAAAAATACGGCGAAGTGCTGGGCATCCACATCATCGGGCCACTGGCCACGGAGATTCTCGCGGAAGCCGCCGCGGTGCTGCACCTGGAAGGCACGATCGACGATATGATGAACATGATGCACGCGCATCCCACCGTGTGGGAGGGCATGGGGGATGCCTTCGCTTCCGTGCGCGGACTGCAGATCAACGTCTAATACGAGAATGACCACCTGCCTCACCATCGATCTCGGCCTCATCGGCTACGCGGAAGCGTACGCGCTGCAGAAGCGCATCGTGGCGGCGCGCAAAGCCGATGCCATCGAGGATGTGCTGCTGCTCTGCGAGCACCCGCACGTGATCACGCAGGGGCGCAACGGCAAGCGCGAGCATCTGCTTGCGGCGGATTCGGTGTTGCGGCAGAAGGGCGTCGAGTTTTACGAGACCAGCCGCGGCGGGGACATTACTTATCACGGCCCGGGACAGGTCGTCGGCTACCCAATTTTGAATCTTGCGGCCATTCGCCGTGACGTGGTCTGGTATGTGCGCATGCTCGAGGAAGTGATGATTCGCGCCGCGGGCGATTGCGGTGTGGTCGCCACTCGCGAGGTGGGTAAGACCGGGGTGTGGGTCGCGACAGGGAAAGACTCACCACAGAGGGCACAGAGCGGAGCGGAGACGGCGGAGAAGCTTGGCGCCATCGGTGTGCACATCAGCCGCTGGGTTACTTCGCACGGGTTTGCCTACAACGTCTCGACCGATTTGCGCTTCTTCGACCTAATCGTTCCCTGCGGCATTGCCGGCCGCAAAGCCACATCGCTGGAGAAACTCCTGGGCCGCGGCGCCGATTCCCGTGAAGTCGCCGCGCGTTTGACGCAACATTTCGGCCAAGTCTTCGGCCTGGACATGCGAGCCGCATCCCAGGACGAGTTGCTTGAGCTATTGCGGCAAGCGGAGCTATCGCAGAATGTCGCGACGCCAATGGCGCAGGCAATCATGACGGTGCAGGAGCGCGCTTGACGTGAATCGTCCGCCCAGTGTCGGAGAACGCATGAAGAAGGGCCTGACGCGCCAGCAGTATCTGGACCTGTACCACTACATGCGCCTCAACCGCGCGGTGGAAGACACCATGGTCAAGCTCTTCCGCCAGAATAAAATCGTCGGCGGCTTGTACTCCAGCCTGGGCCAGGAAGCCATCTCCGTGGGCAGCGCCTACGCGCTGGAGAAAAAAGACTGGCTCGCGCCCATGATCCGCAACATCGGCGCGCTGCTGGTCAAGGGCGTGCCGCCGCGCGACATCTTCATGCAGCACATGGCCAAGTACGATTCGCCCACCAAAGGCAAGGACGGCACCAGCCATTTCGGCGACCTCGACAATCTGCACATCGTCTCGCCCATCTCCATGCTCGGAGACTTGATCCCCGTGATGGCTGGCGTGGCCATCGCCGGCCGCTCGGCCAGAAAATTGTGGCCATGACCTGGATCGGCGACGGCGGCAGCTCCACCGGCGTGTTTCACGAAGGCCTGAATTTCGCGGCCACGCAGAAGGCGCCTTTCGTGCTCATTCTGGAAAATAATCTGTGGGCCTACTCAACTCCCGTGCGGCGCCAGGTGCCGCTCGAAAATCTTGCCGACCGCGCCAAAGCCTACGGCATTGCCAGCTACATCGTCGACGGCAACGACGTCGTGGAGATGTACAAGACCGCCAAGGAAGCCGTCGACCGCGCGCGTGCCGGTGAAGGCCCGATTCTTATCGAAGCTAAAACGTTTCGTCGCCTAGGCCATGCGCAGCACGATCCCGCGGAGTACGTTCCCAAGGAGATGCGCGCTTATTGGGAGGCGCGCGATCCCATCCTGCTGTATGAAAAATTCCTGATGTCCGAAAAGCTGCTGGACGCCAAAAGCAAGAAGGAGATGGAAGGCAAAATCGACGCGCTGCTCCAAAAAGAGCGCGAGTTCGCCGAAAATTCCCCCATGCCGCCCGCGGAATTCGCTGCCGAAGGCGTGTACTGCACCGGCGATGATTGCCACAAGATTCAACCCAAGTGGGAGCGCGACAAGCGCGAAGTCATGCCGCCAAAGTCCAGCGTTTCCGCGGTGTGGACCGTCGAAGGTTTTGGCGCCGGTAAAGGCTCGAGCGGCGGCATAGCTCCGATTCATTTTGGCGACACGGCCGGCGCGCAGGAAAAGGCGGAGAACGAAGACAAGCTCACTCCCAAAAGTCCGGTCAGGACCGTCGGCAAGAAGTCAGCGAAAGTTGCCAGCGCTCGTGGGGCTGGGGCGCTTCGTCGACGCAGCAAAGCAAGCGGAGATAAGTGATGGCCAGCGGCAAACCCAATAGCAATGCGGCGGGCGGCAATGGCAGCGGTGGCCCAGTCACCTTTCTCGAAGCCATCAAGCAAGCCATGTTTGAGGAGATGGAGCGCGACCCCGCGGTCGTGGTCATCGGCGAAGACGTCGGCGTGTACGGAGGCGCGTTCAAAACCAGCGAAGGCTTGCTCGAGCGTTTCGGCTGGGAGCGCGTGATCGACACGCCCATCAGCGAGAGCGCCATCATCGGCGCGGCCTGCGGCATGAGCTACCTCGGCTTGCGCCCCATCTGCGAGATGCAGTTCATCGATTTCATCGCCTGCTGCTTCAATCAGCTCACCAATTTCGTCGCCAAGGGACATTACCTTTGGAACGCGCCCGCGCCCATTGTCGTGCGCGGGCCTTCCGGCGGAGGCGTGCACGGCGGCCCGTTTCACTCCGCGAACCCGGAAATGTATTTCGTGCACACGCCCGGCCTCAAGATCATCTATCCTTCCACGCCCTATGACGCCAAAGGTTTACTCAAGGCAGCGGTGCGCGATAATAATCCCGTGCTCTTCTTCGAACACAAGTTCCTCTACCGCCGCATCAAGGAAGAGCTGCCCGCCGAAGATTACACC
>WNFE01004929.1_pt1 | contig 10046 bp, 9 predicted proteins | sample 5400451 | NCBI WGS metagenome assembly WNFE01 (sample SAMN13153344, study PRJNA577476) | soil metagenome | isolation source: 200 cm saprolite under Douglas fir tree site 2 hole 2 | place: USA:California | collected 2015-04-18 | reverse complement strand
TACTTTGGTGACGGGGGAAAGTTTGGAGTAGATATCCAATACAGCATTCACACGGTAGCGGGCGGAACAAGCGAAGGCTTTCGTCTTGCCATTTCCCGTTACGTGAATTCTCCTTCTTTTTTCGCTCTCAACGGAGACCAGATAACAGATCTCAGGCTAGACAAGATCTACAACAACCATCAGGAGAATGGGTGCTTGGCATCAATTGCGGTCGTACATCCGAGGTTGCCTTTCGGCCTCGTCGAGGTTAACCAGAAGGGGTTCTGTGAGGGTTTTGTGGAGAAACCGATTCTGAACGATGTCTTCATCTCGATGGGAGTATACGTTTTCGACCGGAAAGTGCTGAAGTACCTGCCTAGAATAGGTGATGTTGAAAGAACAACCTTTCCTAAGTTGGCGAAAATGAATAAGCTAAAAGCCTTCAAACACGGCGGCTCTTTCATCACAGTAAACTCGTTGAGAGAGCTTGAGAAAGCCGATGAATCGTTGAGGGAACTAAGGTCAAAATGAACGTCCTGATTACGGGAATAACAGGATTCATAGGCTCAAGGTTAGCCTCTCGACTAGTTAGAGATGGCTACAACGTTCACGGTCTAGTTAGGCATTCATCCGAAAGAGAACTAAGCAGAATTAGAGAAGTAATCTCCCAAGTGCATCTCATAGAGGGAGATCTTGGGACATTCCATTCCATTCTGTCAGCTGTGGATGCTTCAGAGCCTGAGATCATCTTCCATCTGGGAGCTCTTACTCCCGTGAGGTTGTCTTTTGACGATCCCTATCCCTATATCGCAACGAACTTCGAAGGGACCGTGAACTTGGTTCATGCAATCTTAGGAGAAGCGCCTAACGCACGACTGATCGCGGCGTCGACTGCCGAGGTATATGGGTGGCAAGACGGCAACAAACCTATCGCAGAAGATGCGATACTGAATCCGGCTTCTCCGTACGCTGTCACAAAATCAGCCGCTGATCAATACGTTCAGATGGCTAACCGCGTGTACCATTTGAAAGGGACAGTACTTCGACCCATCAACAGCTATGGAAGAACGGGCGAAGGAGGCTTCTATACTGAATATCTCATTTCCAAAATGCTCGTGGGAGAAACCTGTTATGTTGGGGCTCCAGACTCCATCCGAGATTATATGTTCGCTGAAGACCACGTCAGCGCCTACATCCTCGCGGCCAAGTCACTCAAGGCGATAGGCCAAGTTTACAACGTGTCACCCGGCAACCCCGTTACAAACTCTGAGTTGGCAAAGATGTTGACTGCAATGACGGGGTTCAAGGGGAAGATCGTTTTTGGATCCTATCCGCCTGGTTACCCTCAGCGGCCGAAGTCGCAGGACCCGCAATATCTAGTGTTGGATAACTCGAAAATATCGAAGGAGCTGAGTTGGAAGCCATCGCACACTCTTCAAGAGGGACTTAAGCTCACGGTAGAGATGTGGAGGTCAAAGAACAGTTAACCGGTGCGTTGATCGGACTTCAGCTCACTGCGGTTAGTCTATGAAGATACTTCTGGTTCACCCTCGTTTGAGCGTAAAGGGTGGCGGTGAGAGAGTTGCAATTCATTCGATCCTCGCGGCGACAAAGGCTGGTCACGAAGTTTCACTCCTGAGTGAAGAGTTTGATGAATCGAGTTTTGAGGACTTTTACGATTGCCCTGGACTGTTCGACAAGGTCGACCGCTCCTATTATCCGGCGTTTAGGCCGGTCCTTGGTCCCCGGGTTCTCCTCTACCAGAGGCTAATCTATCACTGGCGCTGGATCAGGAAAGCGGTCTCACGAGATTCCTTTGATATGGTGCTTAGCACCCAAGATATTGGATACGTGCCCTCAACGCATGCTCCAGTAGTTCAGTATTGCTATTTTCCAGAATACTTCTCTCATTTGCAAACAGGCGAATCTCCAATGTGGCGCTTGTACTATCGACCGGCAAGCACATACTACCAGAATCGAGTTCGTCGCGTAGGAACCCTTTTGAGCGTTTCGGATTTTACCCGAGGATTCGTGGCGAAGAAGTGGGAACGCGATTCCAAGACTGTATACCCTCCTTGTCCGGTCGAAGCTTTTTCCGAGCTCAGCAATGCGCAGCCAAGAGAGAACCTTGTAGTGACTATCGGCCGGATCGTTCCGGAAAAGAGATTTCATCTATTTGTCGAATTAGCTAGAATCGTTCCTAAGACGAGATTTGTTGCCATAGGAAGTCTATCAGATGAAACTTCTGCATATTATGAGCGGCTGAAGAGGACCGCCCCAGATAACATTTCGTTTGTTCTCTCACCACTGAGGAAAGTGAGGAATATTCTTGGTCGAGCCATGGCCTATGTCCACTGCGCTGAAAACGAGCATTTTGGAATAACGATTGTTGAAGCTATGGCTGCTGGATGCGTTCCCATTGTGCATGACAGCGGTGGACCTCGAGAGATTGTCACTAGCGACGTGGGATTCAGATGGAGTAACTTGTCTGCGGCAGCAAGACAGATCGTCATGCTCGGTGAAAATGACCGTCTTCGACGGGAGCTTTCTGCAGCATCGTCTGTCAGGGCAGGGCGTTACCGTCCAGAGGTCTTCGAATCAGAAATAACAAGGGTCCTTAGGACGTCTTGAAACTCGAACGTTCTAAGGCTCGGCTTCTCGCTCCTCTTCTAAAGCGACGAATCCCTCGTACCCGCAGTTCTTGCAGACATACTTTACGGGCAACATCCACCCTTCCAGTGCGGTTCGAGATCTTACGACGGAGGAGCCGCATCGGGGACAGGTTCGGAGTCCGACGGGACCTCTGCGAAATGAGCCAAGGATTTCCTTGAGACTGAACAAGGTCTTCGGCGTCCTAGTGAAGTTCGATGCTGGCTTCGGGGAAACCGTATCCGACTAGGACTTTTTTCACCTTGTCGCGATGATCTCCTTGCAGGATGATGGCGTTGTTCTTGGAAGTTCCGCCGCAAGCACAGTAGGTTTTCAATTTTGTTGCGAGGTCAGGAAGGTCTACACTTTTTCCATCTATACCCTCGACAATAGTAGCGGGTTTACCCCATTTGCGCATTTCCATGCGAACTTTTACGGTCTGCTGCTCCATGCTGATGGTGCCGCAAACACATATGTCTTTGGGAAGGCCGCAGGTCGAACAGACGTCGGCCATTCTAGAAGCCCAGTGCTCCCTTGTAATCGTCCACGTTCTTTCTATGTTCAACTTGCGTATTTAAGCGTGCCCTCAAATGAGGGTAGGTCAGACACCTAGATAGAGGAAGAAAAGGAACCAGAAAAGCCAGGCGATCCCCAGGGCAAGGATTACGGTCGTCTTTTCCGTCATCTACCTTCTCTAATGCATCATAGCTACAGCGCTAAAATCCGGAGTGTAACCTTGGGAAGGGAAGAGAGGAACGACATCGGAGGAGCGCCACAAGGCTGAGCTTTGGAGCTACTTACTGCTTCAAGTCGCCCCGGATTGCTGTGGATTTCCAGCGCTTTCCAATGGGATTGTTTGGGCTTAGTCGGCGTCAGGGGCTATCGATAAATAGGTATAGCCAGTCTATACGGGTAAGGCGAGCTAGAAGGTTCTCGATTGAGTGAGCGGATAACCGTCTCGATTGAGCTGGAGTTCTTTAACAAATACTTGTTCAACGCTTTGAAGAGGAGTCTTTACAATGCAAATCCGAAAAGGAAGCTGGACATTATCTACTACTATTCTAGGGATCCGAGGGTGAAGTTCTCTATCTCCATGACTGGATATAGTACGACGAAGCCGAATCCGTCGCCCCAGTGGAGCACCGTATTCAATAACATTCAGAGTATGCGCCAGTACCTTCGCTAGTATCTGGTCTAAGCGCTCAAGCCAAGGGCGTCTTTCAGACCCTTGTACCTATTGCGCACTGTGACCTCTGTGACATTTGCAATCTCCGCGATCTCTTTCTGCGTCTTCTTCTCTCCTTGCAGAACGCAGGCGACGTAGAGTGCCGCTGCGGCGAGACCCATCGGGTCTTTGCCGGCTACGACTCCCTTGATTCTTGCATCTTTCAATACTTGGATGGCTGATTGCTGGGTCTGTATTGTTATTTCTGCACGGCTGGCGATTTTTGATATGCAGCGAATCGGGTCTTCGACGGGCATCGCCATCTCCAGCTCTCTCAACAGGAGACGGTAGCAGCGCGCAACGTCTTTCTTTTTGATTCGGCTTGCTGAGGCCACTTCTTTGAGGGTTCTTGGGGTTTCGCTGGATCTGCATGCTGCGTAGAGGGATGCGGCTGCTATTGCGGCAATTGAGCGTCCTCTGACAAGTCCGCTATCCAATGCCTTTCTGTAGACGACGGCTGAGTCTTCTTTGACGTTGGCTGGGACGTGCAGTCTATCGGTTAGACGGTCCAGCTCGGCCATTGCTTGGGCGAGGTTGCGATCGGATGACGAGTGTACCCTGGTCCGGATCTGCCACTTCCGGAGACGAAGCATTTCCATTCGTGTCTCGAATGGTACTTGTCTGCCAAAAGCGTCCCGGTTGACTCGGTCGATAACTGTTGAGAGTCCCTTGTCGTGGATGGAGAAGGATGTTGGTATTCCGACCCGTCCTCTCTCGTCCTTTTCTTCCTTGGTGAAGGCTCTCCATTCGGGTCCGCGATTCATTAGGTTCTGGGACAGGACCAGGCCACAGTCTTGGCAGATGGTTTCGCCTTGGTCGAAGTCTTCTATGAGGTTGAGGCTTCCGCATTCGGGACAAACGTGAACCTTGGGTGCGTGTGAACCTGTGGCTGGTGTGCTCATGGGTTTTTCCCTCAGTTTCCGAGGAATGTTTGTGTCTCCGCTCTCTGGACTGGTTTTGGAGGGGTCCTTGGAAGAGTCCAAACTCGGAAAGCGAGAGCGACGCGTTCGATTTAGAATATAAGCGTTTCGACAAGTATATAGGCTAGGTCGGGTTCCGCCCTAAGATCCCTTATCCTCCGCAAAACATTTCGAATCTGGCACTGATTCCGGGAGAATTCGACTGATCAAAGCACAATCCGGGGCTTTGATCCGCCTAGAATTATTCACGTTTACGGCGTGAAGTATCCCCCCTTGCAAACGTCCTGTTCGGATTCGATATCAGGATTGATAATGGACGATTCGTCTGCCAATCACGCCTAGATTCAGGACACTCCAAGGAGTCAGGCAAGATTGCAAGAGAGGATTCGACGGGTTCGCTTCCAAGCGGGAAAATAGAACGATTCTGTAAACTAATAACCGTTCAAGATCCAACTCATGGCGCTTGCCATTCAGAGACCCAACGATCGTGAACCGATCAACCGATCGATTCTTGGACACTCGCTTCTCCAGTTCCGACGAAACCTATTATGGCTGGTCAAGGGGCAAACGAGAACTTCGTAGCCCGGTGGTGTAGTGGTCTAGCATAGCATGGGCGTTTCGGGCCAGAAACACGGAAGCGTCCCTAGTCGGCTCTGGATCCCCTCAAACAGGGGGGTTGGAGCAACCTGCTGACGGGAGTTCGAATCTCCCCCGGGCTACCACGTTGGCTGAATAATCGGGCGTTGTTTCCCCATTGAAGGGCGCGAGCTCAGAAATTTTTCAGTTCAGAGCTCCAGAACCTTTGGAGAAGAAGCCCTGTAATGAGCCCCCCGATATGTGCGAAGAAACCTCCGCCAGCGAACAAGTCCAAACCAGCAATGAATATGATCAAAATAACGCCTCGAATTCCGGCTGCTGCTCCCATTATGCCATAGACCGCCCCTGAGGCGCCTACTCCACAGCTCAGGGAGTTCATGTTAGGAACGCCATTGAGAAAGAAGCCCGCGAGATCAGCCCCAAGAAAAGTCAGGTTTCCTGCGACACCGGTGAGAAAAAAAGTTGTAACCCAACGAGTTTTGGTGACTTGTTCCTCGAGGATAAACCCGAATATCAAAAGGAACAGGACATTACTAGCGATGTGAATGATGCCTGCATGCAGAAAGATAGACGTCACGAGGGTCCAAGGATAGATAGGGAGAGGGCTGTCACATTGTGCTAAAGCAAGAGGTAGGAGAGGGTTGACAAGATCGCCGCCGAGGATTCCAATAGCGATGTAAACGGCGATGAGGATGAGGGAGAAGACAAGTGTCGGCGAAGTCAGGTATGGATTTGAGGGTCTCTCTCCCGACCCCTGGAAATCTTCTGGCACAAAGCAGGCCCGTCCTCGCCATCATATAACCTGCAAGGAAGAGAGCTACCGCCCCAAGTCCCATAGATCTACGAACTTAGTTAGCAAGAAGGCGTAGGCTTGATCCTCGCCTTCTTCGCCGAATCCAGAGGGCTCCCAAGAGGGCAGCCAATGCAATTATCCCCAATTGAGCCCTGTTCGCGAAAATAGATTGGACACCAGATTTCTGAATTATCTCGTTCAATGATGCCAGATCAAGCGGCTTCGAGATTGAACTGTATAACCATACTACTGTTAGTCCACTTAGAAGCATAAAGACGAATGCAAGATGTCCGAAGCTTCTCTTCTTTGCCATTATGGAAGGGGACGCAGGTTCAGGACTAAACCCCTGAAACTGGCGAAGATCTTCGGTCTCCGCAATCTCTTCTAGTCTCACCTGATCTCTTTCCCCGAGTTTCTGCCTGAGCTCCGCCTGCCTAGTCAGACTATCAAGAATGTCGTCAGTAGTGACCTTGTCTTTCTCTTGTCTCGTCAGAGGACCAGAGAAACCGAATCGATGGCGTGCCCTAGGAGATCTGGAATCCGTACCCAACCTTCTCTCCTCACAAGGTTACTGCGCTGATCGTGAATTTGAGGATGAGAGAACTCGCCAAGGCAAGAGCGAGGACTGCCTCAATCTCTCTTTGCTTATTTGACGGAAATGCGGGATAATTGTTATTGCGCTAGCCTCCAGAAAACCGAATGAATTGCCCATTGCAGCCCAAGGTTTATCCTCAAAATCCAGACCAAAGAGACGCAATTTGTTCCGATCAGCCCGTCCATACAAGCTTGTGGCTCTCGGAGGAACTTTCGATGTCTTACACGCTGGCCACCGACATTTGCTCTCTGAAGCTTTCAAGCTCGGAGACGTGGTTTTGGTCGGGGTCACAACCGACAGATTTGTAGCGACTCTCCATAAGAAACACCAAGTCCGTCCTTTTTCAAGTCGAGTTCATGACCTGGACAGGTTTCTGAAAAATCGGCACTGGTCGTCGCGAGGAAGAATAACTGCGCTTCGTGAGTCTTATGGACCTGCTGCTAGCCGAAAGAAATTGCAAGCACTGATAGTCAGTAAGGGTACTCTTGCGAACGGTCGTCGATTGAACCGGCTCCGGAGGCAGAGTGGTCTTCAGCCGTTAGATCTCTTCGTCGTGGATTTGCTCAAGGCTGCTGATGGGAAACCGATCTCGACTACAAGGGTTAGGAATGGGGAGATCGATCTTCAAGGGCGAGTTTTGAAAACGCACCGTTAGCTTCAATTTATTGGATGTATACTAATGATCCGGTTTTTTGGATGGCTATTTCATCCTCGGTTCGTAACCGCTTTCCGAAGAATAGACTTTTCTCATCTGTTCCAGTTCCTGTATGAAACCCTCACTCATGTGCCATTTGGAATCGCGCTTTTCTATGAATCCCGCTCCAACAAGTCCGTGTATCATGTTGTAGAATTGTCCGACGCTCATCCCGCGTTTCGAGATCCAGTCCTTCCATGCTTGAATCGGTAGACCGCTTGGTTCCGCTTTCTTGACTTCCTTCCAAAAGTTGTGCGCTTCGCCCGCAAGAAAGTCGCTCTTCCAGAAGACCCGACGGAAAAGTTCCTCAGGAGTACTGGGCAAGTTCCCAGCCTTGAAGAGGATGGTTGTCTTTTGCTTGGCTGGTCTTCGAGTAGCTCTTCGGGGCAGGTGTTTCACGTCCGACAACCCGCAATTTCACCTTTCGTTTAATCCTTATGGTTGAAGAAGATTCTGTAAGCTGGGAGAAGAAGATGGATTGTTGGTTGAGAAATTTCTAACGTAAATTCTTCAGTGAATCGGGCCTCACTTGTCCTCCTACATCATTGCGTAACTTCTCGAAGACAAAGCGGCCAGATTTTTCTAGCTTACCACTTGCTCGGCAAGTTCCTCTACCACCCTCCTTAGTGTCTGAGGGCTGGCTCTTCCAACGTAGATCTCGGTCGTTGCAAGATTCTTGTGGCGCATAAGGTCTTTGATCATTAAACCGTCCTTTCCCTTGTCCTTGGCGTCGGTCGCGAAGAAGGCCCTAAGCCGGTGAGGTCCAACGAGACGCCAGTCTTCGACTCCAGATAGTCTTGCATAGTTCTTGACGATTCGCTCTGCTTGTCTCTCGGAAATTGGGAACACTTTGTCCCCTTGTTTCAGATTGGAGGAGTAATGTCTAACCAGCTTGATTACGTTGGCCGGCATTGGTACCAGGCTGTCTTGAACGATTCCGGCTTTGTACCCCTTGCCTTTTACCCAGATTCCCTCTGATCGAATGTCTTCCATGTGGATCCCTGGAAGCCCTTCGCAACCTACTATCTCACCAACCCTCAGACCCCATCTCATTAGCGTCATCATTGCGTGATCGCGAGGGCTAGTCTTCCTGGCCAGTCCGAGGATTGTTTCGACTTGGCTTCCAGTTAGCCACGCTTTTCTCTTCTTGTACCTCGTAGAGGATCTCAACTGCGTACTTTTTCATGTCGGATTCTATATAGAGATTCCGACATTCTCATGCTCATTAGTACTAACTATTCAATGAAAGCCACCTATCTTTTGCAGTTTACCCCCCGAGGTCTCAGCCGGAAACTCAATTCCTCAGATTGCCCGCTTGTCTGCAAGCCATCCAATTTCTTGGAGGAATAACAACCCTCCAAAATTTTGGAAGGCTCGCGAAACTCGAGACCACATTACGTTGTGTAACGTGCCTCGGATTTTCTCTGTCCTTGCTGCTGCTGCGCTTGCATTTGTTCTGGAGAAAGACTCATAGGAGGAAGTGGAGGGGGGATCCCCAGGCTCTTCGACAAGAGAATCGCCTCAGCCATTGCAATGCCGGAGACTGCCTGAATTATCGCCACCGGTGGCGGCTTGTTCTGTTTGTGCTCAACTATCATCTTAGAGATCTCTCCTTCTTCACCAATCACTTGCGCGCGACCTTTGACGCTGAGCTGTGCAATCGACGGACTGTAATTCACCGTGAAAACAAAGGGAGCGTCAGCTGTGGACTCGTTTTTCATCTCTAATCCGACGATAGTGATGTTAACAGCGATCTGGACTTGAGGCGGCAATTGCGAGTCTTGGCCCCAGAAACGTTCCCCAGTAAGATTCGTAACTTGCACGGTCACTCTTAGCACGCGACTTGCAGCGCAGGGCGGGTGGGGTCCCTGAAGTATTATGGTTTCTGCCGGGCATCTACGCTTCCAGATATCTGGAGAATACTCTTTTGAGCCCTCTGAACGATCAACTTAAGGCCATCAACTCGAATGGTGAGTAAGTCTCCTTCTTTGAATGGAAAGCTAGAGTCATCAGTCAGTTTCGTTGGCAGATATATTCGCGGGGATCTGTATTGCGTACCCTCAGATCGAGCTGGTTTCTTTGCGACGGCGAATCTAGTCAGGATTTTCTTAACCAATTTACTAAGCCTTGACGGGTTGAATAGTTGACGTATTTGCATTGTGAAGGGTTTTTAGGTATTGCGGTAATATTGGCAACTTAGAAGGGATTACGTTTTGGACCAGCTTGTCCGATTTTGGGAATTCGCTGCAAGACTAAAGGCCGAACCGCGGAGGGGCTGGCTCAAGAAACTTCGTCTTCAAAGAACGGAGTCGGTGGCCGATCATTCGTTTGCATTATCGCTTCTCTGCTTATTCGAGGGTGAAAGACGAGGCCACAACGTAGAAAGATTGCTGAAGCTCGCTCTATTACACGACTTGGAGGAAGCGATTACTGGAGATCTGACTCCTCAAGACAAGGCGTCGAGGGGAGAAAATATTGTGAAAGCTCAGAAGATCTCCGCCCGTGAACAATTGCTTTCGTACTTTCCAAAGGAGAATCAGCGGGTCTACCGGGAATTATGGTCGGAGCTGGAGAACGAGAAAAGCAAAGAAGCA
>WNFE01004928.1_pt1 | contig 10046 bp, 8 predicted proteins | sample 5400451 | NCBI WGS metagenome assembly WNFE01 (sample SAMN13153344, study PRJNA577476) | soil metagenome | isolation source: 200 cm saprolite under Douglas fir tree site 2 hole 2 | place: USA:California | collected 2015-04-18 | reverse complement strand
AAAGCAGAAGCATAAAAGTATTAAAGTCTTGAATAATTAATGGAAGTGCAAATATGATAATGCCAGCCGTAAATATCCACGAGAAGATAGCACATCCATAATTTCCTGCACCACGATAAACACGCCAGTATGTAGGATAATGCCCTTGCACAACCTGGGTTAGTACTGCTCTCCTGTCGATCATGAGGCTTTCTCTCTCTTATTTACCTGGCTGCTATTATAACGTTTGACGAGGGCATTTCCTAACTGTCAACACTAGTACCGCCTCCCATGAGGCTCTCTTATACGAACTCCAGGAAGAAACCAGCTACCTCAACTATGTCACTGCACAATATGTAGGGGCAAGCGCCTGCACCTTTTTGACCTGATATCACGTAAGTTGTCATGAAGTGCGAAAAAAGCAAGAAGAGGTCTGCTCCAGCGCATCGAAATGGCCTTCTCTGTGGACAGCTCATGACCAAACCGAAACGAAGAATTGTTCGACACGCACCTTGAATTCTGGCAGGACTTGCGAAGGGAGTGTTGCCTTTCCTCGAAAGACGCCGAGCGAGTGATACCTCTTACCCTTTAATGCCAACACCTCAACAGTCTGCGTTCCTGGCTCAGCAATCCAATACTCTGGCACTCCTGCTTGAGCATAGGTCACATACTTCTCATGCCGGTCCATGGTCGCACTTCCTGGCGAGACAATCTCAACAACCAGATCAGGTGCACCCACAATATGGCGATCCTTCAGCTTCCCACGATGTGCTTTCAGCAAGACAACGACATCAGGCTGAAATGTGTCTTCTGGTGCCAGTTCAACGTCAATAGGCGATGTGAATGCTCCCCCTAGACCAGTAGCTCGTAGATAGTCTCGCAAATAGGCAAAGAATTCGCCGACGATCTCTTGATGGGACCAACTGGGAGCAGGTGCCATATACAGAACTCCATTCACAATTTCATAACGGTGCCCATCGTCGGGGAGGGCGGCATAGTCACTGTAGGTCCAGGAGCCTTGCGGAGGCCCTGGAACCCAATCAGCAGGAATAACCATCGGCAGTTTTTCGGTTGTTGACATCTCAGCCCCGCCTTTACCTAGGGAAAAGTGCTATCCATCAGCGAGGATGGAAGCACAGGTAGACGAACGTTACTATAACACAAAGGTACCATACTTTCAGTCGTCTGCCAATCCTCTGTCAAGACTGCCCTATTGGGCTGAGCCAGGGGCATTGAGGAAACCTAACCTTATCCCGGAGGTGACTGTTGCCCGTTTGGCGGCTGCTTTTGCTTCTTGACGTACTCCTCGCGGGCCTTCAGGAACTCTTCCTTTGCCTTTTGCTCGGCGACGATATCGGCGGCTTCGTCTGCCAGGGAGCGCCCTTCACCGTTGCTGCGCCTGCCATGCTGTCCGCCTCCTTCACCACCTTCGCCATCATCGAAGACTTCGCGGGCACGTCCGCCCATCTCGGAAGGGCCGATGACGCCACGCGCCTCTAGCAGGTCAATGAGACGAGCTGCACGGGAGTAGCCGATACGCAGACGACGTTGCAAGAGCGAGATGGAAGCGCGTTCGTACTCGCGCACGACCCGTTCGGCCTCCTCCAGGAGGTCATCCTCCAGTTCAACATCATCGGAGATATACTCGCTGATCTCCCAGCCGGGTTCTACTACAGGCGGCACGACACCAGCATTCTTTGCATCCTTACCGCGATTGATGAGGGCGGTGTGTTCGGCGTATTGCTGTTTCCAGTAGGTCACCAGGTTATCAACCTCCTCGTCTGCCACGAAAGCTCCCTGGATGCGCTCGGGCTTACCAGCGTCGGCGGGAAGATAGAGCATATCGCCACGGCCCAGCAGGCGTTCAGCGCCGCCCATGTCGATGATGGTGCGCGAGTCGACCGCTGAACTGACCATGAACGAAATGCGCGTGGGAATGTTTGCCTTGATTAGTCCGGTAATCACATCAACGGAAGGGCGCTGTGTGGCGATCACCAGGTGGATGCCTGTAGCACGCGCCAGTTGCGCCAGGCGGCAGATCATACCTTCGATCTCTTCGGGCGCAGACATCATCAAATCTGCCAGTTCATCGATGATAATCACAATGGCGGGCAGGTTCTCGAGTGAGTTATCCCCGCGAGCTCGCCTCTCGAGACGCTGCTTGCGGTAGCCGTCCAGGTTACGCACACCCAACTGTGAGAAGCGGCGATAGCGTTTCTCCATCTCGGCAATGGCAATCTTGAGCAAGGCCACCACCTTCTCGACCTCCGTCACGACGGGGTAAAGCAGGTGAGGAATGCCATTGTACATGACGAGTTCGACCATTTTAGGATCAACCATCAGCATTCGCACGTCGTCGGGAGTGGCCTGCATGAGAATGCTGCCGATGATGGCGTTTATCGAAACACTGTTATGCTCAACTGCGTACCCAACGAACGCATGATTATCGCTGTGAACTTCTATATTAACTGTAGGGGATGTAGTACAACGGATAGCAACTATTTTACGCCACTCATAGCTTTGAGGACAATCAGCGAACTTCTGATCTGCAAGTGGTTGCGCCCGCCTCCAAGCATTCCATTCAGTAGCTGCAAGTTCACCTTGCCTGGACTGTTCTTCTACAGCACAAGCAAGTTTTTCAGCTTTTACCGTAGAGCCAACTCGTTCTTGCCATTCAGCAACCATACGACTGGACCATAACCATGCACCTGCGTGCCCATTATCTCTGTGTCTATAGCTACCTACTATACCAAGGCGCAAAGCAAGCTGACCTATCTGCTGGACAAGGATAGGATTTGCTAAGGTCACATTTACCCCTGCTGTGCGATCAATAGTAGCATCAAACCAGCCATCACAATCAATAAACACTCGTAAAAACAAAGCCACTTGTTCATTAGGTAGCTGGAATACCCAATCTGGTATACGTTTTTGAGTAGCAAGACAGTTTATTCCCCAATCATATACCAATTTAGAGATAGGATTCCCATTTCTCCCTTTGAGAGAGTTCCTGGTAATATAATAGTCAATAGATCTTTTACTCTTGTTTCGAGAGAGCACTAATTTACAATCGTACTCCTTCGCTGCTGCCGCGACCTGCTCGATCATTAAAGGATCAGCGCTAGTAAAGCGTGGCGTTCGGCGGTACGACATACAATCATATCGGTTCAAGCCTCCCTCTGCCAACAGGACAGCACACAAAATCACATCTGCATCACTCCGTGCAGCTGTCCCTCGTTGCTGAAGGATGAGAGGACAAAGGACAACATGTCCATCAAAATTAGGGCGGTTACCACATACACGCAGATCTTTTGCTTGGACCCATCCTGCATTGATGGCCCTTGTACGTCTTGCAGCCTTGCCATCATGCTGGCGTCCAACATGCTGATTTTCGTCAAGACGAGCTGCCCGTAATGGATGTTCTCCTGTGCGGCGGAGAATTACACCATTGTCGAGTTCAATCTCAAAAACCTCTTGAACACCGTTCTCTATAAAGGTTGCAGCTACAGGAGTTTGCTGCATTGTTTGGGTATCAGTGACACCAATGACCTGTACACATTGACCTATCAGTTCTTGCACTTTGACGACTCGTCCATCAGCCAGGAAGACCTGTTCACCATAGGCCAGACACTTGCCAGCCCCAGTTGCGCCCGCAATCAACAAATGCGGCATCCGTGACAGGTCCCCGACGCGCACAATGCCTGCGACATCTTTGCCCAGGGCAACGGTCAATTTTGATTTGGCCTTTGCTGCCAGGTACTCTTTGCTCTCCAGGACTTCGCGCAGGGTCACGAGGCGACTGTTTTTGTTGGGGACCTCAACGCCAACATAAGGGCGGCCAGGGACGGGTGCCTCCATGCGAATGCTCTTGGCTTCCAGGACGAGCGCCAGGTCGCTTTGCAGTGCCATGATGCGACTGACCCGCGTGCGCGTCTCATAGACGATGTTGCCGGTGGCGTCCCGAACGGGAGTCGGCTTGCCCTTTTCATCCAGTTTCATCTCCGCCTTGCCAGTTGGACGAATGCCAAAACGGATGACGGTCGGGCCGATGCTGATGTCCTCCTGTTTCACGTCTGCCTCTACGTGGAAGCTGCGCAGGGTTTCTTGAATGACCCTGGCCAGATTAGCAGTATCATCGCCTAGCATGTGCAGCTTGACCTCTTCGGGGTTGTTGAGCATTCTGATGTCTGGGAGTTTCCAGGGTGGCCCATCCCCCACCTGAGCCTGCGCACCGGCTGCACGAGTGATGACGACTGGTTGTTTATTGCGTGAAGGATTGGGTGAGAGTGGCTCCATTTCGCCTTTGGCTTGATCGAACGGCAACGGCTGCTGACGCGCGCCCTGGACAGCCTCGTTATGCTCCTGCTGGTCCAATGGCTGGACGGGGCGTGATCCACGTGGAACCAGGCCGATCTCCTGTTTATGCAGGTTAATGTCGTTGCGGGGGTCTTCCGCGTCACCGAAATCGGACTCAAAGTCGATGATCTCATCGCCATCCTCGTCTGTCTCGTCTTCGTCGGCTTGTCCTGGTGATGGAGTGGCTGAGATTCCAGGACCATAGCGGCTGTATTGGGGACGTTGACCGAGAAAAGGCGAAGGTTTACGAGCGTTGTCTGCTGTTGGCGTTCTCTTGCCTACTCTTCCTGAGAGTACTCGACCGATAAAGCGACCTAGCGAGAGCAGGTGCCCAAATCTTATGCGGAATGTCAGGATAGCGACGATTACGAACAGTCCAATCAACAAGACGTGGCCAAAGAGACCGTTCCAGCCCTCCAATGGGATGACCAACAATGCAGCGACGATGCCACCTGTGAGCCCGCCGAGTAGCAAGTGACTTTCGGCGAGAACTAAAAGCCAGAGGACGGTCAGGCCAACCACCAATGACCAGCGAATGAAGCGTTTGTTGAACATGCCTTCGATGAGGTGAGCAACGGCGAAGGCGATCAAGCCAAGTGCCAGCAGGTAGGCTCCCCAGCCAAAGAAGGTGATGAAGAAGCCGCGCAGACCGTCGAGCAAAGGGAAGGAGCGCAACACAGTCAGCGTAGCAAACAGGAGGAGTGACAAAGCGAGCAGCAGGAGGCTGAGAAAACGTTGCTGGTGGTGCGGTTCCATATTGGCCCAGCCCTGTCGTAGCCAGTCAATGAAACGTGCATCATTGGTAGGAGCCTGAGCAGGCCGGTTGGGTGTGGAGCGTTTTTTCGTTGTCTGTTTGCTGCCCTGGGCTTGTTTTGTAGCAGCCTGTCCGCGCGGGCTTTGTTTGGCTTTGGTCGCCGGTGTAGGTATAGGACCGGAACGTTGCTCGACACGCATACTTTCCGAGCCAATGCTTCCGGCTGCCCGGCTGACACGCGAGGCTCGCTGTGCGATATCTGCGTTTACGCCCGGTCCCACCCGCCCATTCTGCCGCCTGCGTTCACTTCTGTGGCTGTTGCTTGTGCCGTTGTCTGAGTCGCTGCCCGCCATACCTGCCATAGCTCGCTCCTTTGTGCCGCTTGCGCACTGAAAAGATACCCGTATCATAGCCCAGATGTTCCAAGAGTGCAAGGGGACGACCTGGCAGGGGCATTACCTGTCCCCCAGACAGGGTCCCCTGCCACTACATTTTTGCGCCCCCAGGTGCTTGGTGTGGCATAATAAATCTGTAAGAACAGAACGCGAGGGGAAATGGTTGTCCTCAACACATAACATAACGAATCACGAACAAGGAGTGGAGATTATGAGCACTGAGCTAGAGAAGACGACTGAAAATAAGGGACTGGAAAATGTGGCTTTGAAGAACTTAAAATGGCCTACTTCTAGACCAGGCCCCCAGGTAACGCAACCTCCACCGGGGCAAATACTGCTACCGACTCGTACGGATCAGGTGGTCGAGATTGATTATGACCAAGAACGCGGCGTGCCCAGTGTTCAGAGTCCGGCACGCTGATTGCCGGATCCGTCGTTGAAGGAGAATGTCTCAGCGGATCTGCAAGCCTCAATGTAAGAGGCAAAAGCTGTCTCAAAATGTAGGATTCATGTTATACTATGTGTAATGTATCCATCGCATTGATGTAGTCGAGAAAGGAAAGAGGAGCTATCAGTCAGGTACTGCATGTCAATATACCTACTCCACTCGGTCACCTGGAGGGGATTCTGAAACCCGAAGAGGCGGAAGCTACTCCCCTGCACGCGGCGCTCGTCTGTCATCCGCACCCGCTCTATGGTGGCACGATGCACAACAAAGTGGTCTTCAAAGTAGCGCAGACGTTGCAATGGCTTAACATACCGGCATTGCGCTTCAACTTCCGTGGCGTCGGGCATAGTACGGGAACTTACGATGAAGGCCGTGGCGAAATGGACGATACACGCTATGCGTTGGATTTCCTGAGCCGTCGCTATCCTGGTCTGCCGGTTGTACTGGCAGGCTTCTCATTTGGTGCATATGTGGGGCTGCGTGTGGCCGCCATCGATGATCGTGTGCAAGCCATGATTGGTCTGGGCGTACCTGCCCGCTCATTCAATGGCGATGTGTTGGCAGGCTCCCAGAAACCCAAACTGATCATTCAGGGGACCGATGATGAGCTTGCACCCTACGAGCAGACGGCAAAGTGGTTCGAGCAAGTGCCAGCGCCAAAAAGCATGGTGGCGGTGCGTGGAGCGGATCACTTCTTCCAGGGCCACCTGGACGAGGTACAAGCAGTTATCGTCGAGTTTATACACAAACTGTCCGGTTCTGCCTCATACGCCTCGACGTAAACTCTCACCTATTTGAGCGGTATCTCAAGTGGCGTTCTGAATGTCTGCAATTTCATCACCGTGATCCTAAGCAGAAGGAATTTAATGTGGGAGAATCGATCAGAAATGGAGTATCACTGGAGAAACTTAAAGCAGAGATTGCGAAGTGTGATGTGTTGTGCGCCAACTGCCATGCGATTGAGACACAAAACGAACGGTACAGGAGGAAGGGAATACGCTTCTAAAAGTGGAGCCGATGAGAGGAATCGAACCTCCAACAGCCGCTTTACAAAAGCGGTGCTCTGCCATTGAGCTACATCGGCATGAAAACAGTATACCACAGGAGGTCAAGATCAGGGCGCAGAGCGCAGAGGGTCTAGTCTATAATTCCTTCCATCTCGTCTTTGAGGTCGCGCATCATTAACTCCGGCACGGCCTTACGGGGGTCCAGTCCTTCAAAAAGGACAAGGCCGAGTTGTTCGGTGATGGGCATCTCAACATGATAGCGTGCCGCCATTTGCAATGCGGCCTTTGTGGTAGAGATGCCTTCCGCTACAGTATGTGTCGAGGCCAGGATCTGTTCTAGCTTCTCACCCGCTGCCAGGCGTTGCCCAAGCTGGTGGTTGCGGCTCAAGGAACTGGCACAGGTGGCAATCAGGTCACCAATGCCGGCCAGGCCAGAAAAGGTGAGGGGATGGGCACCGGCAGCGATCCCCAGGCGTGCGATCTCAGCCAGGCCGCGTGTGATGAAGGCAGCCTTTGCATTCTCACCATAGCCCATGGCGTCATTAAAACCTGCACCGATGGCGATGATGTTCTTGAGTGCACCACCCAATTCAACGCCTACCACATCATTTGCCGTATAGACACGATAGCGCGAGGTATTGAGCATTGAGCGAGCATGTACAGAGGTCTCCTGCTCATAAGCCGCTACAACGGCAGCCGTGGGCTTCCCTTCCGCTACTTCACGCGAAATATTGGGGCCACTGAGTGCGGCAACGCGCTTGTGCTCTTCTGGAAGTTCCTCACAGATGATCTCTGTCATACGTTTGAGGCTATTAACCTCAATACCTTTGCTGGCGCTTACGAGCAGGGTCTCTTGGGCGACGTAGGGAGCAAGTAAACGCAGGTTCTCACGCATACGCTGCGATGGGGTTACAAGAAGCAGCATGTCTTTGTTCTGGGCGGCCTGGGCAATATTGGAGGTCACATTGAGCGTCTCGGGGAAATGAAAGCCGGGCAAAAAAACGGTATTCTCACGTCGCTGTTGCATCTCTAAGGCCCGCTCAGGTCGATGCTCCCACAGGGTGATTGCGCTGCCTTCGCGTGACAAGAGCAAGGCCAGCGTGGTACCCCAGGCACCACTGCCAATGACGCCAACCGATACCATAGATCTATCTCTCCTCATCTAGATACACTCTCCAGAAATAAATTCATTTTAGCATAGGAGAGGAAGGGTCGAAATGCACGCTTTCCGTTTTTCGCCTGCCGACCAGGAATATGGAGTTAAAGAGCGAATAAACAGAGAGGACATAAAGACACATGAATATCGACAAGCAGCTTGAAAACATCCTGGCAGATTTAGGAGTAGTGATGGAAAGCCCAAAGCATGAGCAATACGATGAGAACTCCATTCCAGAGGTCTCTATTTTTCAGGCTTCGCGTGACCACTATGGGGTCTTCTATCGCCTTGATATCATCGAACAGACGCCACAACTGCGCATTATGGTGCCCGTCGAAAATGGGGCATTGAAGATGGAGATGTACCTGGTGCATATGAGTGAGCAGGCACCGCTTAGCAGCTGGTTCTCGTCTCTGGCTACCTATCGTGGGAGTCCTGCCTTTGAGCGCGGACGCGAGGCAGCACAGCAGCATCTCCTCTACGCCGTCGCAGAGATGATGAAGCAGCTCTTTTGGGCGGGCGATCTGGGTAGCATGTGCTTCCCCGCAGAAATTGTTGTGTATCGCCTGATGTAAGGGCTACCACCCTTGCCCCTACTCGATACTTGCCTCCATGGCATCGGGTATGCTATGATTCCGACAGTAGAGTGCCGATTTATCGAGCACGTACGCAGGACAATCGGATCAGTGACCCTGTCCCGTGAACGGGACGGGCTTGTGTAGTAGAATTAATTCTACTACACAAGCTCTAGCTGACCAGACTCGTGGCATCCAGCTGATCGCGGCTGGGTGAGGATTGAAACAAACATGACTGATAATCTCGACCTGGTAGGCAGAGCCGCAATGGAGCATTTATCGCTCAAGCATGCAGCACGGGAACGCGCGTTGCCCAAATCTCGTGCTGCTATTCGCTATTGTGCAAATAGTATCCGTGCGACTCACCGCCAGGAGTTCCGCGTTGCAGAGGAACTGGCTTCACAGGCATATGCTTTGCTTGTAGAAATGAGCAATGACCTGCGCGACTATCAAGATGTCTTCTACGCGGGCTTCGTACAAGATGCCCACAAAGAATATGCCGAAGCCGTCACCTTCGCCGCCCTCGTTCAGCATCGTCCCTTACCTACGGCCTCCGAACTCTCTATTGGCTGGGCGGCCTATCTCAATGGGCTGGGAGAAACTGTTGGGGAACTCAGGCGCCACCTGTTAGACCAGTTACGGCACATCACAATTGAGAGTGAGTCTGAGTCCGTAGTCCCCCGATTTATCGTGGGGAATTCAGATAATGACCAGTTGCGGCACGGCACGATTGAGAGTTGTGAGTCGCTGTTGGATCATATGGATGACATCTATGCTCTCTTGACCACCATCGATTTCCCCGATGCTGTGACCTCCGGATTACGGCGCACAACTGACGCAGCAAGGGGTGTTCTAGAGAAGACACGCGGTGATCTGACCACGGCGGTTGGACAAGCGCAGTTGCAGCAGACTATGCGTGCCCTGCAACAAGAACTCCATCATCCACTACCGCCCATTGCATAAGTAGGGGCCGATTTATCGTGCCCACCGCCGATTTATCGGCCCGCTCAGGAGCATATAGACAATTATGCAAAAAAAAGGTTCGCAGAATAACGGCTCGGTCTCTGTTCCTAAAGTTGTCACGGCTGACTCGGTGCAAGCCGAAGAAGTACCTACGATCCCACTGGGATCACTTCAGACCATCAACGCACTTCAGCCCGAAGTCTCTATACACGCAGTCACTTCGACGCAAGGAGTGAATCTACCTACACCGCTGGTAGTACAGCCATCGGAGTATCGACGTAGTCTTTCTGAGTGGGTAAAAGCGTGGTGGGAAGGCATGCGCCCTTTCTATTTAGCTCTACCGCTGCTTCCTGTAGTAGTTGGTAGTACACTGGCCTGGACACAAAGTATCTCACCAGGGACGCCTTTTGGACATT
>WNFE01004926.1_pt1 | contig 10047 bp, 10 predicted proteins | sample 5400451 | NCBI WGS metagenome assembly WNFE01 (sample SAMN13153344, study PRJNA577476) | soil metagenome | isolation source: 200 cm saprolite under Douglas fir tree site 2 hole 2 | place: USA:California | collected 2015-04-18 | reverse complement strand
TTCCCTGGGCCGCCAGGCCCCGAGCCCGAAACGGCCTTTTTCGGTGTCTGGTGCGACCAACCGATTGGGCGGATTAACGTCTACGACGACTCGGGCCCCTGGCCCAACGCGATCGATAACGTCGAAATGTGGATGTAGAAGCGAAACGAATAGCGCCGTGCGTGGCCCATTGGTTTCCGGAAGGGTGGCCCTGAGTGTTGCGGTCGTCGGGATTCGCGTAATCCTGGATCGGAGCGGGAGTCCTCGGCAACGCAGACGCTTCTTCGAGCAATCGCCCTTAGGAAGGAATGCTGCGCAGGATTCAGGAGCGCACGGCGACAGTCGAGCGCAGCATGCTTGAAGCGCTCCGGTCCTACCCAACGCGCCTTTCATCGCTCCTATCCTACCCGGAATGAGCACACCTCTGGACACGATACATGCGCATACGTGTGCTGACCATTGCCTCTTGTCCAGCCGCGCCTCTCGGATATCGTCACCCATGGAGGTTGCAAGATGAAGCTGCGGCTTTTTTTGATTCTCGTGACAGTGGCAGGATCGGGGTACCTTCTTTACCAGAACCGCGGCGACCGTCGGTTCGCCATCGGCGCTGTCGTGGCATCGTCACTCGGCCTGGTTCTACAGCTGAACTTGATCGCCCTGCACGCGCATTACGTGCGGACCCTCGTCTGGACCGCTATCGCAGTCTGCGCTGGGCTGATCTGGAATCGCGAGCAGGCGAAGATTTCGTCAACGGTGGCTGCGGCAGTGGTCTTCGCCGCGGCAATACCGGTAGCGCTCTCGCTGCAGCTGCTGCGGTAGCGCTTAGTTTCGCTAGAACCGCCCCGACGAACCCAGTGCAGAGGTGATTCCGCTGGCGGTTGGCGACAACTTTGGTGCGCCCGTGGTGCGGACTTCCCCGGATCGTCCGTGGGCGTTGTCTGGCGCGGAACAACTTCCCAGGCGAAACGCCAACGACGGTGGCAGCCAACGTCTACCGTCAGGTCAGCTTCCGCCCTCGCGGCGGTGGGCATCCTCGAAGAACAAGTCCTTCCAGCTCGCCGGCCTGCTTTTGATGCGACCGACGCGGTACATGAAGTCGGCGGTCCGCTGCACCCGGTGGGGCGTGAGGGTGAAGACGATGCGTGGATCCTCGAGAATCGCGAGGATCTCCTCAACGCCCTCGGAGCCGCCCGCCATCCGCTGGTAGGTGGCCGCCGCTGCCCGCTTGTCCCGGTTGAGGATGTTGACGGCCTCCTCCAGCGCCTCGACGAAGGCCCGGTAGTTCTTCGGGTTCTCACCGTGGAAGCTCACTCGCGTCCAAATCACGTTCAGCGTCGCTGGCCCGCCGAGCACGTCGTACGTGGAGAGGATGGAATGCAGCGGCGGCTTTGCGGTCTCCCGCTCCATGAAGGGAGGCGAGGAAAAGTGGGCGGTGATCCCGCCCTTGCCGGAGAGGAGCGCGATCGCCGCGTCCGGGTGGGCCATCCCGATGGTAAGCGGGTCGAGCTTCTCGTAGGCGGAGTCGCCGAACTCGCGGGCAGCGGCCATTTGCAGTGCGATCGCCTGGTTCGAGATTTTCACTGCGGTAACGGCGATCTTGTCCTGCGGGCCGAAGTCACGGATGGACTTCACCTTTGGCCCTGAGACGACAAGCTCGTTGGGAATGTCGCCGAGCGCGACTACCCCGCGTACGGCGGCGGGCGTGCCCTGGGTCTTTGCCCAGAGCATGACGAGCGATGGAACGCCGCCGGCGGCGAAGTCGAGCTTGCCGCCGAGCAGCGCGTCGTTGATTGCGTTGACGGCGCCGAGTCTCGACCAGACCACTTCGAGCTTGGCCAGTCCGGCCTTGGCCGCGTGCTTCTCGACCAACTTCTGGTCGCGCATGATCATCAGCGGCAGGAAGGCGAGGCCGTACTGTTCGGCGATGCGGATCTCGGCGGTCTCCGCCCAGGCGCCGCTGGGGGCGAGGAGCAGCATCACCGCAGAAAGCTTGCGCAGCAACATGGTCCTCATCGAGAGCCCGTGTGTATTCGCCTTCACTGCGCGCGTCTAGCCCCGGGACGATTAGACTGGACCTGCTAGCGGCTGATCCTTTGCACCCATGATCAAAAGCCAGAAGATGATCGGCAACTCCCCGAGAGTCAGCTTGCTGGCAAACTTGGAAGCGATATGCACGTAACGTGGAAAGAGTAGTGGAGTAACGCTGTCAGCGACATATCCGAAACACGCGATGATTAGTAAAACGCCTAGAATTCGTGGCAGGAAACCCGATCTGAATACAAGGATCCCAAACGGAACGAGCCAAAGACCCCAAAAGATCTGCGGGACAACAACTCCATAGTGATGCAGATCGAGGAACAGCATGGCCATCGCGTCTCTCTGGGGTTTGTCCAATACCGACAGAAAATCCGCACCGCGGACGAGTGTTAGGGCGGCGATCTCGTTCAGGACATTCAGCAATGAGATGGGGATAGAAACGAGCATCAGGGTTAGCATGAGCGAAGCGTGCGTCTTGTTGACCCCACAGAGCAACAGGTACAGGGCCCTGACCACGAAGATAAATCCGATAAACCCGGTCAGTTCGGCCACGATGCAGAGGCGAAAAACAAATTCAGAAGCCACGATCTTGTTGGCGGTAGCCGTGGCATCGCCGGACACGACAAAGTGAGAAGGAACATACAAGAGGCTAAAGGCACCGGGTATGGACACCACTACGTACAGCAATCCTGCGAGTCTTGCCGTCTTCTTGGTTGAATTCAATCATCCCTCCTCTGACTTCTGGCGCATAAGATATGGGGGTACGCTTCAAACCGGCCTGCTATTTCACCTCCGGAGTCGGTACCGTTGTAGACGAGCTCGTGCGGCCCGTCGCACGCCTCGAACGACGTCGAGCAGGGCACGCGTCACGCGGTGATCGAAAGATGCTGCTGTCGAAGGCCGAGGCTGCCCCGCGTGCTGGTGATCGATCTCCAGATCACGCTCGATTGACGAAACAGCTGACGCTCTCGGCGTCTCCCGAACCACCGTGCAGCGCGACTGGGCCCTGGCGAGGGCGTGGCTGTTCCAGCGCCTCCGCTGACGGATCAATCAAGAACGAGCTCAGAACGTGATGGAAGAAGCATCCCAGGTCTCCGCCTCGGCATGAGTTAGCCTAGCGACACTGGTTCTCGCTCGGTCGAGTAGGTTGTCACAGTGATCAAGGCGTACGGACCACCGTCCTTTCACCAAAGAACCACCTTCTACGCCGCGTGAGTTCCAAGCCGTGTCAAAAACTCGACACCGGTCCAGCGGCTCGACTCAGATCGAAGCTTGCATCGGTCTGTGTGCATCCTTAAATACGCTCGAGCGAGTTTCCGAAATGCTCGATGAAACAGTCTCGCTCGATCATCTATCTGCCGAACTGGATAAGAGTGTACTGGACGCTGAGGAGTTTATTTGCCGCTTCAAAGATCTGGCCGCCAGGCTCGCCCTGGCCGACACGGACGACAGCTTTCAACCCCTCAAAGAGACCGAATCGCTGATCTTTTCGTACCGGGACATCGCGCGGCGTGTAGCCTATCACGTGAGAAAAGGCTCTATATCGCCGGAGGAAGAATCGGCACTCCTGGGCCTCATCGCGTGGGCCGGACGGCAGATTCGACGGGCAACGCTAATGCTAAGGCGACAGTTTTTCCGGCTCGACGACATGCTGGGCAAATAGATCGAGTCGTTTTCCATTTCATAGGCTCGCAACTTCTGGGACGAGGATCGAGTGAGACTTTGGCTGGGGGCGCGAGGCGACGGTGGCAGGAATTCTCCTGATCGACGAGGACTCAGATACCCGAGAGCAGCTGGCTGAAATCCTAAGTGAGGCGGGCTACCTCGTGGCTACGGCGTGTAATGGACTCGAAGCCGCGAAGTCGATCGTCTTCATGTTCAACAATGTCGAGCCTCTTGAGCGTTTGCGCAGGGCCGTGGGGCCCGACCGTTGCGAGTTTGGTTTTCCCACCGGCTTTGCGCTGCTGATCGATGACAAGCTCCGCTCGAGCTTCACGGCACCCGGTCAAGCCGTGTACGTGAGCAACGCCAACTGGGCGAGGGTCTTCAGGGAGGCGAAGATTCCGTCCATCGTCGAGCCGGAGATGGAGAGCTTTTGGCGCACCCACGCGGCATTCGCCATTCCGCTCATGGCGAGCGGTGTCGTCGTGTACGATCGCGGCGCAGGCATTACCTGGTCCGAGGCGCAGAGGTATGCGAGGGCGCTGCGAGAGGGCATTGCTCTCGTGCGGAGGTTTGGGAGCAAAGTCACCCCGCGGAGCGTCGCGTTCATGGCGCAGCTCCCGGGACCTCTCCTTACTGCGCTCTTGTGGGGTCTCAATCGAACGCAGATTCAACGAGAGTTCGGTTCGATGGGACCCGGTGAGGTCTCCCAACTCATTGATGCGATGGAGAGGCTCGCTCCCGGCAATGCACCGACGATGCTCGCGATCCGTCCTTCTGCCGAACCGCTCGAAAGGCCTCGGTCGAGTGCTGCCAGAAGCGGCGAAGTCGCGCTTCGGTGATCATGGCTTTGGCCTCGCGTTTTGGTCAGCGAGACTCGAAGCTCGCGTTCTGTCGCTCCGAACGGTGCTTTCGGGGGCTGGTGAAGAGCGGCGAAGAAATGAGGTAGTCCGCGGAGCTGCGGTTGCACGCGATCGGCACATCGTAAAGCACGGCGAGCCGCAGCAGAGCCTTGACGTCGACGTCATGCGGCTGAGTTGTGAGCGGGTCCCAGAAGAAGAACACGACGTCCAGTCGTCCCTCGGCAATCAGAGATCCGAGCTGGGCGTCCCCACCGAGGGGTCCCGACAACAGCGCATTGACTGGGGTCGGAAGTGCATGTGACAGAGCGATGCCGGTGGTGCGGGTCGCGTAGATCGTACAGCGACTCAAGGTATCCTGATTGAACGCCGCCCACTCGGCCAGCTCTTGCTTTCGACCGTCATGCGCAACCAGCGCAACGATCGGACGCGAAACGTCAAGGCTCAACGGGCGTGTGATCGATCCATCCATCAAGGACAAATAGCGCTGGGTGGATCGACTGCAAACCTTTTGCGTTGCCGAAGAGCAGGGTGCCTAATCCAGTCTATTGTGGCTTGGTCCTCATCGAAGCACGAAGGTGCGGTGTAAGAAGTCCGTGCCACCTCATTCCTCTCGCCACCCCACATTTAAATCAATCGTGGCGCCGGTTGGTGGCATGGACTGATCGGCGCCAGATGGTATCCGGTTTGGGCGCTCGTTTGTTCCGCCTACCAGTTTGTCAGTAGCATCGAGGGATGCCCGCGGGCGCAAATCCCTATTGGTGCTCTCGCCATCCCGCGTCGCCCGCCGCCTGGGAGTGCATCGGTTGCGGCAATCTGCTCTGCCCAGACTGCGCCGAGGGGGGAGTTCTCGGAAACACGCACTACGTCAGCTGCTCCCTTTGCCGAGGCGCCACCCGCGAGCTGATGGTTCCTGGCGCGCTCCAGAGTTTTCCGCGCCGCTTGGTCGGGGCCTTAAGCCTACCGGTGGGGCCGTTCACCTTGGGCTCGGGGGTCGCCATGTGGGCCTTATTTTGGGCCTTCCGTCACGCGGAGGGGTGGGCCCGGGCGGGCTGGGTTTTCGCGGCGATCGCGCCGCTGTTCTGGGCGACGTTCTTCTCCACCTTGCGCGCATCTGCTCACGGCGGCGCCCAAGTGCCGACGGAAGCGATGCAGCACGTGGTAAAGCCGGCCGCCGGGGCCTCGGCCGCCACCGCCTTGCTCGCCGCGGTCTGGTGGGCGTTGGGAATCAGCGGGCCGTGGCTGATGGTGATGGTTTGCGCCACCGCCCCCTCCGTGCTCTTAGGCCTTGCGGTGGAGAGCTCCTTGGCATCCGCCTTCTCCCCGGCGCAGATTTGGCAACGGGTTCGAGCGCTGGGGCAGGACTATGCGATCCTCGCGGGGGTGTTTTTCCTGGTCGGATTGCTCGCTCACGCCTGGCAGCGCTCGGCCGCCTTCGCGCGACAGAACGAGCTCGGTCCCTTTGGTCCCTTCTTCGACGCCCTGATGCTGTACGCGCTGTTGGTTCTCGGACGGGTGCTCGGTCTTTTGCTGGCGTCGCGGGGAGATGCCATTGGCTATCCGCTTCCACCGGGAGAGCTGATCCCTGCTCTGCCCGGGGCCACGCCGCGAGGCGCGCTCCCGCCGAAAAACGAGCCCCCGCCCCGAAAGCGGCCCGCATTCATCGATCTCGACGAGTGAAGATCCGGCGCTGAAGTTACCGTACGAGCTGGCAAAGACGGTGTGGCCGCTATTCTGCCGGCTTCCAGGTCGAGTCCGGATTGTACTCGGTTATCGCTCTCGCCAGCTTCGCCGTCTTGGGCCCGAGGTCCTTTTCATACACAGCGTCATCTTGGTTGACGATGAACGTCATCACCCCGGATGAACGATACTCGATGGGATAGGCGACGAAGGCGACCTCGTTGCTCATCTTGCCGTCGGAGGTGTCGCTCTTCGCCGCGGACGCATTTTTGCCTTGCTTGGTCAGAATACGAAAATAGTAGCCGTGGAAAGAAACCCGGGTTTTGTTCTGGCTGGTCGGACGGCTGTTGCTCGTACTTGCCAGCAGCGTGCGGATGGAGCCTTGCGCTCCCTGGGGGTACTGACCGACGGAGTCGGCGCCTTCCGGCTGCCTTTCCGCCAGGGCGAGCGAGTGACAGACGTAAATCGCGGTAGCTTCGTTCTCGCCGATTCGCCGAAACAAGACTTCCATCGCACCGGCCCTTGAGTCGAAGCGCCAGGCATCATTCGTTGAAACGAGCGGAACTGGGAAGGGCCAGTTCTCCGCGCCGATATACAAAACAGTGTTTCCGTCGGGCTCTCCGACCAAGCGATGCATCTGACGATATTTCTGAATGAACAACTCGCGTTCGGCCTTGTTCTCCAATTCGTCATCCAAGGAGCTGAGCTCTTTCCCCGCTCCGAGGATCTTTGTGATCGCACGCTCATCGTTACTTTGGACGGCCACAACAAGAGCGCGGGTTGCTTCTTCGGCAGACGCAAAGGTCTTCTGGTGCGACGCCTGAGCCAGAGCAGCTCCAGGGAACCCCGCCAGCAGAGGCGCGAATATAGCGAACGCAACCGCTGTGACTTGCTTTCGTCCAAGATATGTTTCGAACCTGATATTCATACCGGGCATGTTTTCTTCTCCGTATCGGCCGTTCGCGTTGTCGTTACCGGTTCCCATCACCTGTGACCTCCACCACCGTGCCCTCCGCCGCCGCCACCGCCGCGGAACCCTCCGCCGCCGCCATGGAACCCTCCTCCGCCACCTCCGAAGCTCGACTGTCCGCGGGAGGAGAAGCCCCTGGCCGTGCCACCGTGGTTAAAACCGCTGAAGGCTCCCGACTGCGTACCGGGCTGCATGTGTGGTGCCGCCCCGGCAGCGCCGCCCCCGCCGATGCCCCTGCCAGCGCCGCCGCCGTGAAACCCTCCGCCGCCGGCAACGCCTCCGCCATGGAACCCTTCGCCGCCGTGAATGCCTCCGCCGCCGCGAAAGCCTCCGCCGCCGTGGAAACCTCCGCCGCCATGGAAGTTGTTGCGATTCTCGAAAGTCCTACTGTGGGAAATATAGGTATTGTGGTTGTAGATGATGTTGTGGCGGTGCCAATCGGTGTCCCAGTGGTGCCATCCCCAGCCGAAGCCGCCGAAGACGCCGATCCCAAAGCCTAACCCAAACGAAATTCCGGGACCGACAGCGTAGAGCCCTCCATACGGAGCCCAGCCGGGATAGATCGCGAGGGGCGGCCCATACACCAACCAAGGATCGTATACCGGCACGTAAACGACCTGAGGGTTCGCCGGTTGAATGACGATTTCCTGTCCCTGAGTCGTTACCGTCTGCTGCGGCGTGCTCTTCAAGTTTCCCGCCTTCTGCGCTTCCTGACGCATCACCTGAACAGCGTTGAGTACGTCCTGCTCTTGGTTGACGTAGGCGTCCCCTAGCTGTGAGGTCCAGGAAAGATTCTGGTCCATGTTTGCAAGGACTGAAGGAAATTGCGTGAGAGCCTTTACGCTTGGATCCCAGGATTGCTTATCTACCTCCTGGCCCAATTGCTCTCCCTTTAAGTCGGGGTGTTGATGCATCCATCGCTCTGCTTCGACAATTTCGGTTGGATACGTCGACGCTGCCAGAATCTGCCCAACCAACGAGTCTGGGTACAAGGCGATCGGTGCCACGAGCTGCTTCAACTGTGCAGTCGTCTCTTGCGGTGCAGTCGTTTGCTGCGCGGCCTGGGTCGGCAGCGGCTGCGCACTGGCCACATCCTCGGTCTGCGTGTGCGCGCAGTTGGCCAGTATTGGGGCAATGGCGAGCACTGCTAGGGTGGTGAGGCGAATTCTCATGAGCTCCATATGTCCTCGGGTATTTTGGGCAGCTCCTGATCGATCCGCCCTTTCAAACCCCTAGTGGAGACTGCGCTGGCAGTGGAACGTTACGGACGCCGCGGCGGTGCACTCGGGGAGGAACCCTTGCGATGGAGCAGGATGGCCAGATCTGTCCACGCTTTGTCCATCAGCAGTCTCGCGTCGCGCTTCTCGTCAGGATCCGCACGGTGAGCTGCCACTCCCGGTGAGCCACGCGATTTCTTGAGGAGATGCAGGTGGGTGCTGGTCTACGATTGAGATTCACATCGGCTCATGGGATGCGGAGGATTCAATGAGCAGCCCCGTTTACGCCCTCAACCTGTTCAACATCACGAACAAGGAAGAATATCTGGCCTATTCGCGAAGATCGGCCAAAGAGGTGCAGGCCCACGGTGGCCGGGTCCTCGCGCTCGGCCGGTTCCGCGAGAGCGCGGCGGGCCAGCTCGAGCCGCGCTCGATCCTCATCCTCGTCGAATGGGCCTCGAAGGAGGCCTTCGACAGCTATTGCAACGATCCGAGGCTTGCCGATCTGCATCCGCATCGCGTGAAAGGCACTGACGACTACATCTGGCATCTCTTCGACAAGCTCGAGGATCTGCGGCCAGTCCTGAAGTGACGCTGGGAACACTACCAATTCCTTTACGACATCGTTGCATCACTCCATCGCGCCGGGGGATTAGGCTGTGCCCGGTTTCACCGTCCAGGAAGCGCCGGACGGCACGAAGGGAGGCTCCAGCGATCGCCTACGGCTTCTGAACCGCAGCCGTGTGGTGGGCTGGAGTTTGCGATTTGCGTGGATAGCGGTTGCGCCATGGAGGCTTTTGCAGATGCGCCCCAGATTCTCTACACGAATGATGCGGTGGTTCTCGCTCTTGGCATTGGCGACGGCCGCGGGTTTCGCCGGCCGGCACTTCGTAGTCGTAGGGGTGCAGCCCGACGGAGCAATACTGATGCCGACCGGGCAGGCGCTGACGCCGGCCGGCGAGCACATCGAGGTCGACGATCGGCCCCTCGGGATGGTGCGGAACCCCGCTGGCAACCTGCTCGCCGTCGTGACGGGCAGCAACTTCAACCCGCGAGCGCTGCACATCATTGATGTGAATGCGAGGGCGCTGCTGCAGACGATCCCGATCGCCAACAGCTTCGTGGGGATAGCGTTTAGCCCGGCGGGGGACAGGATCTACGTGGGCGGCGGAGCGAGCAACGACGTCAAGATCTTCTCCGCGACGCCGGACGGCTTGTTCGCGCCCGACGGCTCGATTCCGATCTCGAATGCGGCGCCCAGCGGGCTCGCGCTCACAGCCGGAGGCGAGCGGCTGTACGTCGCGCTCAACCTCCTGAATGAAGTGGCGGGGATCGACACTGCGACGCGCGAGATCGTCAGCCGGATTCCCGTTGGAACTTACCCCTACACGGTCTTGGCGTCGGCCGACGGCTCGAAGGTGTACGTCAGCAACTGGGGTGGCAAGATCCCGGGCCCCGACGATTTCACCGATGGAATGTTCCCGGTGGTGGTCGACAGGCGAACGGGAATTCCGGTGAGCGGGACGATCTCGGTGATCGATACGAGCCGGAACCTCGTCGTGAGGACGATCGACGTGGGACTCCATCCGACCGGAATGGCCCTCGGCCCCGACGGCAATCGCGTGTACGTCACGAATGCGAA
>WNFE01005977.1_pt1 | contig 10048 bp, 7 predicted proteins | sample 5400451 | NCBI WGS metagenome assembly WNFE01 (sample SAMN13153344, study PRJNA577476) | soil metagenome | isolation source: 200 cm saprolite under Douglas fir tree site 2 hole 2 | place: USA:California | collected 2015-04-18 | reverse complement strand
GACTCTGGCCATTGGTGGCGGCAGGCATCGCATTCCCAGAGACTACGATGAAGCGGCCAAGGCCCGCCTAGGAGAGCAGAGGTGTAGTCCACTGCTTTGTTCAATCCTCGGAAGGAGACGTCCAGAGACTGGCACTTTGGACAGCGCGGCTGCTGATACTCGCCAACTCCTTCTACGTGGAACTTCTCAGGAACGCCTTGCTCCAGCAAGCTTGAAGCCTCGTCGGCATCTGCCTTTCTCACGCAAAGTTTGATGCCGCCAAGAAAATTGGACCAGAACCAGTCCATCCGAATGGTGTTCTCATCTGCGAGACAGCATTCGATCTCCGCCGAATCTAGAATGCTGCCAAATAGGAAGGCGTCTGGCATGTCCCGGAATCGCCGGGGGACGACAAACCGCTCATTCTCGTATTCGGACTCAGTAATCGCCACGCCGCGGCCAAATGTATATTAGTTGCAGTTCTTGTCCAAGCAGAACAGCGTTGATTCGCGAGATAGTTGGAAATAGCCTTGAATGGAAGCATCTTCGAGTATTAGGTCGTTACTGGACATTGACGTACTACAGACTTCGATTTTCGCTTGACTTTTCCTTAATTTGTGGTATAGTTCGTTTGTAGATTATTGCGTTTAGAGTGCGGGAGCTCGCTCCCGCTTTTCTTTTTCCAGGCAGCCATTTCCGCGTTTGCTGGTCCAAAACAACGAAAATCACGCCCTTTAGAATCAACCGTTTACGAAATGCTATTTCTGCAAGCCCTTTGTTTTGATATTCATGCAAATTGATGGGGGGGTGGGGTAGGGCAACGTCGAAGAACCGAAAGCCCTATCCGCTGAAGATGCGCGTCAGTTGATCGTCAAGGCCGCCCGCGTCGTGAACGCTAGCTTCGTCTCGGCCGGAAACTCGATGTCTTTCTTCCCTGTCGCTGCTGCACCAGCGGTCCCAGCTCCGGCACCAGCCGCTGCCCCGATCGCCGCGCCCTTGCCGCCACCTGCCAGCGCTCCGATCACGGCACCCCCCGCCGCGCCGCCGCCGATGAACCCGGCGTCTCGTTTGCCTTTGCCGCCCAGCGTTCTTCCGGCGGAACTCGTTGCAGTCGTGTATGTCTTGCCGCCCACGGTCACGGTGCGAAGCCGCAGCCATAGTTTAGCGGGCGTGGACAGCCGCCCGGAAGCCTGCACGGCGCTCACCGTCATTTTGACGGCCGAGCCTTTGGGAATCACCACTTTGCCCCCCGATATCACATCGTGCGCGACCGAACCACTGACCGGCTGCCCGGCCTTCGCGGTCTTCGAGCTCACGGACTGGTCAGTCACCACAGTAATCTTTGTTCCCTCTGGAACCGTGCCGCCTGCCTGGGCCAGCGCAGGCAACACCAGCGCCAGTGCAAGAAAGATCGAAGCAAGTCGAATTCGGGATTTCATCTCCGTCACCTCCCACAAGAATTAAGGGCTTCCTAAAAGTCTAGCAGAAGAAAGAGCCGGCGGCGCGCCGAGGAAGCTAGAAGTGAAACACCAGCTCTTCGGAGCCTTTTGATTTTGGCTCGACGTACAAATTGTCGATTAAGCGCGTTTTGCCGATGAACACAGCCAGCAGCACATAGCACGGTTTATTGACTTTCAAAACCGGCTCAAATCTTTGCGCATCAACAACTTCCGCATAATCCGTGGTCGCAAGATGCTCGGATTCTAGTTTGCGGCGCAAACTAGTCTGCAACTGCGCCGCATCGCGAACCCCGTGAGTCAGCTCGTTTTTCGCGGCTTCCAGCGCGCGATACAAAACAGGCGCAGCCTTGCGCTCCTCTTTGCTCAGGTATGCATTCCGCGAGGACAACGCGAGGCCGTCCGGTTCGCGCACGAGAGGACAAACAACAATTTCCGTATCCAGATTCAAGTCGCGCGCCATTTGCGTGATGATCCGCGCTTGCTGCGCATCTTTTCGTCCGAAATACGCAAAATTGGGCTGAACAATCTGGAGCAACTTCATCACTATGGTCGTGACGCCACGGAAATGGCCTGGCCGCGAGCGCCCTTCGAGCCGCTCGCTCAGTCCTTCCACATTCACGTAGGTTGAGAATCCATTCGGATAAATCTCGGATTCCTCGGGGGCAAAAAGCGAATCTACGCCCGCTTGCTCCATCTTCTGCATGTCAATTTCAAAAGCGCGCGGATATTTTGCGAAGTCTTCGTTCGCGCCGAATTGTTTTGGGTTGACGAAAATAGAAGCAATTACGGGCGAACACTCCCGCTTGGCCCGCTCGATCAGCGATAAGTGCCCTGCGTGGAGCGCCCCCATCGTCGGCACCAGTCCCACGATGCGGTTTCTCGCGCGCGCTTGTTGCGCATACTCTTTCATCCAGGCGACGGTTCGAATGGTTTCCACGTGGAACGGATGCGCGGTTCCGTCTAAGCGCCCGCAGCCGTGGCGCGCTCGCGGTAGAAGTGCATAAGGTCCGTCAGGATCGGCTGGGCACCGAGCTGCCGCAGTAGCGTGGTGACCTGGCCGCGATGGTAGGACCCGTGATTGACGAGATGCTGCATCGATTGCCAGAGCGGGTTGCGGTACACGCCAAACTTCAGCGTCTTGTATTCCATTACGCGGTCGAGATCCGCCTGTGTCAATCCGTTGACGAAACCGAGCAATCGTGTTTCGTGCTCGTTCCAGCGTTCCCTCAGGCTCGCTGCGTCCTTGAATTGCGCCGTATCGGGCAGAGAGGAGGGGGAGCGCCCCTGGAAGCGCTCCAGCCAAATCCACTCGGCCCCGTAGATATGCGCCAGCGTGTCGCGGACCGATGCGAAGCTGGAGCCCATCGGCTGAACGAATTGTTCCGCGGTGAGCTTGGACGCTGCTTCCATCGCCCGGTGATTGGCCCAGGCGTTGTAGTCGTACAGCATGCGCATCTCTTGCGGCATCATCTCCGGCTCCTGTCGGTGTGTTGAAGCGTGCGGGCTCTTCAGCTCGCGATGAAAACAGTCTTGCGGACTTTCGTTGCCTGCGGCGCGTGATAGGACTCCGCGTCCGATGGAAATCCGCTGTTGCGCACGTCCTCGCAGTATTCGCGCACGGCGTTCGAGATGATTTCCGCCACGTTGGCATACTGGCGCGCAAACTTCGGGGGTTGGCTGAACGTGAGTCCCAGAATGTCGTGAACGACGAGAATCTGGCCGTCGCAGTCCGGGCCGGCACCGATGCCGATCGTGGGGATGCGCAATTCGCGTGTGATCTGCGCCGCCAGTTCGCGTGGCACTGCCTCCAGAACCACCGCAAACGCGCCGGATGCCTCCACTGCGCGGGCATCGCGAATCAATTGCTCCGCTGCATCAGGTGTTTTTCCTTGGACGCGATAACCGCCCAGCGCGTTCACCGATTGCGGCGTCAACCCCACGTGGCCCATCACCGGGATTTCCGCTTCCGTCAGGCGCGCGATCAACTCCAGGCGGCGCTCTCCGCCTTCCACTTTCACGGCTTCCGCTCCGGCTTCTTTGACGAAGCGCACGGCATTGCGCAGTGACTCTGCGGTGTCCGTGTGGTAGCTGCCGTAAGGCATGTCCGCGACGAGCAGCGCGCGGCGCGTGCCGCGACGCACGGCGCGCGTGTGGTGCAGCATCTCATCCACCGTGACGGACAGCGTGCTCTCTTGCCCTAACACAACCATGCCGAGTGAATCACCTACGAGGATGACATCGACGCCGGCTTCATCGAGCAGGCGCGCGGTCGGATAATCGTAGGCCGTCAGGCAGGTGATTTTTTGTGTCTTGGAGTTGGGGTCCGCAGCCTGAGACTTGCGCTGCAGGAGATCGGGTACGGTGATTTTTCCGTTCCCGCCATTCGGAACAACGCTCATGGTGACCTCCGGTGCCGCTCCCTTCCTTTTTTCAAAGGCGACCGCAGAGCGGTCGACGGGATGCGGCCCTGTGCCTTGGCTTCAACAAGAATAGCAAATTCCGATGCGTATCACCAGGATTTTAGATGCTGCTATCGCTGAATCAAATCCCTCGAGAGGCTTGCGCGCGCCCTTTCCATTGCCCGCCACGGCCCCGCCAGAATCGTATCGCGGATACGCAGGTCGCATAGCCGTAGAACACGGCCGCAATCGGCAGCGTCAGCGCCCACAGTGGCGAGAGGCCGTAGTAGCGCACGGTAACCAGGAAAGTAGCTGTCATCAGGGCGATGGCTGTGTCAACCGGGACCCAGGCTTCGCCGGGATAAGCGAAAAAGAGAATCCAGGAGAGCAGATAGGTCACAAAGAGACCGATGAGCGTGGCGATCAGTAGAACAGATGAGTACCGAAGCTGTGTAAACGCGGTGCGCGCGATCATGTTGCGGATCTCGGCAAACCTGCCGTAAACGCGCAAGCTCAAGCTCCCGCGCGTGAGCCCCATCCAGATTTTTCCGCCGCTCTTTTTCACGGCACGGGCAAGCGCGCAATCGTCAATCACTTCGCCGCGAATCGCCGCGAAACCCCCGATACGCTCGAGTGCGCCCCGCCGCAGCAGAATGCATCCGCCGGCCGCGCCTGCCGTGCGCGAGTTCGCGTCCGCAATCCAGCGCGGCGGATATAGCATCAGAAAGAAAAAGAGAAAGGGGGGTATGAGCAGCCGCTCCGGAAAGGTCTTCGCCCGAAGCAGCACCATCAGCGAAGCGAGGTCCAGAGATTCCTTTTCCGCGCGGAACACCAGGCGCCGCAAGGTGTCCGGCGCGTGCACGATATCCGCATCGGTGAACCAGAAGAATGTCGGAGCATCTGCGGCCGCTGCACGAGCACCTTCGCTCAAGGCCCAAAGTTTTCCGGTCCAGCCGGACGGGAGTTCTGTGGCTCGATGAGTCGTGATTCGCCGTGCCGCGCCGGGTCCTTGGGCGGCTTGCCGCGCGAGCGCGGCCGTGTCATCTTCGCTGTGGTCATCGACGACGATGACGGAGAATTCGCCGGGATAATCCTGCTGTGCTAGCGAAGCGACGGCGCGGACGATGGTTTCCGCCTCGTTGCGCGCTGGAACGACGGCCACGACGGGCGGCCAATTTTCGAGTGCCTTCGGTTCAATCGTGTCTTCGCGCAGCCGCCAAAAATTTCCCCGCGCAAGAAAAAGATAAATCCACATCGCCAGCGGAATCGCGGCGATAAAAGTCGGATTCAGAGGCACACACTATTCTGCAATAACCGGAGAGCCTGGGGCTACGCCAGGTCTTCGGCACGAATTGGCAGGCGATGGATTCGCTTTCCGGTGGCCGCGAAGATCGCGTTGCAAACCGCAGGAACGACGACCGGCAGGCCAGGTTCCCCGATTCCCGTTGGCTCTTCCTTGCTCATCACGACGTGGACTTCGGTCTTCGGAGTTTCGCTGATCCGCGGCATCTGGTAGTCGTGGAAATTCGACTGCTCGACGCGGCCTCCGCTGATGGTAATAGCGTCGTGCAAAGCGGCAGAGAGGCCGTAGATCGCGGCGCTCTCGACTTGCGCGCGGATGCCCTCCGGATTGATCGGACGGCCGCAATCCACGGCGTAAACCAGTCGGTGCACCTTCACACCGCCGTTCTTGACGCCGACTTCGGCGACAGCGGCTGTGTAGCTTTCAAAGGAATAGTATCCCGCGATGCCGCGAGCGACACCTTTTGGAAGCGGCTTGCCCCAGCCGGCCTTTTCGGCAGCGAGGCGAAGAACGCCCTTGAGCCGGGCAGTGTCCAGAGGCTTGTTTTCCTTCGGGTTGGTGAAGTCTGGGATTTTCCTGTCGTCTCCGATGAGCCGGAGACGGAATTCCAGCGGGTCGGCGCCGGCGGCCTTGGCCAGTTCGTCGACGAACGATTCGACGACAAAGCCGCTAGTGGAATGCTCGACCGAGCGCCACCAGGCGCGCGGCACGGAAGACTTCGCGAGCGCGTATTCGATGCGATAGTTCGGCGTCTGATAAGGGATGAACGCCGCGGTGGCGAACTCAGACTTTTCGGGAGTCTCTTCGCCCTTGGGATTCCACATCGCCTCAATGGAAGTGGAAGTCTGGAAGTGTTTCCAGGCGCCGAGATTTCCCTGAGCGTCGAGAGCGCCCGACAATTTGTGATAAGAGGCGGGACGGTAAAAATCGTGCTGCATGTCGTCTTCGCGCGTCCACAGCACCATCACCGGTTTGCCGGCGGCCTTCGCGACTTGCGCTGCTTCCATCACGAAATCCGCCTGATAGCGCCGGCCGAAGCCTCCGCCCATCAAGGCGGTGTGCACGATTACTTTTTCGGGAGGCAATTTGGCGGTCTGCGCGATGACGCCCTGCGCCCATTGGGGCGCTTGGGTCGGAATCCAGGCTTCGGCGTGGTCCGCCTGAATGTACACGGTGCAATTCATCGGCTCCATGGTTGCGTGCGCCGCAAAGGGGAACTCATAAGTGGCCTCGAACTTTTTTGCAGCCCCAGACAGAGCCGTGTCCGCGTCGCCATCGTTTCGAATAATCTTCCCCGGCTTTGTCGCATTTTCAAGAAACTGTTTGCGGAGCGAGTCGGAAGATTCCGAAGCGGCCGAGCCTTCGTCCCACGTGATTTGGAGGGCTTTACGCCCCTGCATAGCGGCCCAGGAATTTTCCGCGAGGACAGCCACTCCACCGGCGGTGAATGCCCCCTGGCCCACGGGTTCGATCGCGAAGACGTCCCGGACGCCCGGCACCGCTTTGGCTTTTCCAGCGTCGAAGGATTTGACTTTTCCGCCGAAAACGGGACAGCGAGCGATGACGGCATACAGCATACCGGGCACGCGCGAATCGAGGCCAAATTTCGCGGCTCCCGTAGCTTTGTCGCGGCTCTCGAAACGCCGCGTGTCGCGGCCGACGATTGTAAAATCATCGGGATTCTTGAGCGGGACAGTATCGAAGTCAGGGATCGGGAGCTTGGCCGCATCTTCAACCAGTTCGCCGTAAGTCAGAAAATTCTTGCGCGCGCCGTGCAAAACGCCTCCATCCTGCGCTTTGCAGGTGTCCCGGCTAACGTTCCACCGCTGTGCCGCGGCGCTCACGAGCATTTCCCGTGCCGCCGCTCCTGCGCGCCGCAACGGCAGCCAGGAGCCGGAAACGCTGCCGCTCCCGCCGGTGCCGTGATCATAGATCTTGGGATTCGTCGGCGCTTGCTCAACCTTCACCCGCCTCCAATCGACGCAGAGTTCCTCGGCCAGGATCATCGGCAGCGCCGTCATAATGCCTTGGCCCATCTCTGACTTTCCGAGGATGAGCGTGACGCGATTGTCCGGAGTGAAGCGTACCCAGGCGTCGAAGGGATTGACCGGCTTCTTTTCCTGTTCCTGGGCCTGATCCGCAAAGGCGCTCGACCCAAGATGAAAGCCGATAATCAGTGCCGCTCCGCCTCCTGCGGTCTTTTTTAGAAAGTCACGACGGTTTATAACGGAAGCTGTCGCCATAAGACACCTCGGTATTTGTCGAGTAGGGAACGGTTGTGGAAAAACTAGGCAGCGGACTTGGCCTTCCCTGCCTGCATGGATGCGGCGCGGTGAATGGCCTTGCGAATGCGCTGGTAGGTGCCGCAGCGGCAGATGTTGCCGCTCATGGCATCATCAATGTCAGCATCGGAGGGGTTGGGTTTTTTCGAAAGCAGCGCAACCGCGGACATGATCTGCCCGGACTGGCAGTAGCCACACTGCGGAACGTCCTCTTCCATCCAGGCCTGCTGCACGGGATGGCTGCCATCGGAAGAGAGACCTTCGATGGTGGTAACTTTCTTGCCGGTGACGCTGGAGATCGCCGTAATGCAAGAGCGAGTCGCTTCGCCATTGATGTGCACGGTACAGGCTCCACAAAGCGCCATACCGCACCCGAACTTCGTGCCGGTCATGTTCAACGCGTCGCGGAGCACCCAAAGTAGAGGCATGTCAGGGCTGACGTCGACGGACTGGGGTTTGCCGTTCAGAGTGAAGCTGATGGCCATGGGGTCCTCCCTCTAGCAGACCGATATCCTACATCAACTCCGCGCACAGATGAGAATCTACAGAATCCCGTCCAAGTTGAGTGCAGATCGGCGGCACGCAAGGCTGGAGCATAAAGGGAACGCCCACTAACTCAGACGTGCAGAGGAGTGGGCCGTGAGCAAGCCATCGCGGGTCAGGCAGGGGCCATGGTGGCCGGAGCTTTCGGAGCTGGTAACTCCGGCTCAACGCCGCGCCATCCGACCGGCCGGCCGCTAACCGCTTCCTTCACGGAACGGAAAAGGACAACGTACATCAGTTGACGGTAGTAAAAGCGCTGCAATAGTACAGGAATGAGCAAAGTCCAGTCTTCCTTGCGTTCCAAGGCGAACGCCACGATGCAAGTCAATACATCGATGAGCAGGAATCCAAGAAAGAAGAGCACCGATTTCTCCACGTCCGACGCGGTCCAGAGTTGCGGCAGCCTTGTAACGCGGAACTGAGCCAGTCCCCAGAGCAGCACCGAACCGAAAAACATGAGATCGATGATGGGCGAAATCAGCGGCAGCACCAACTGGAACACGAAGATATTCGGCAACGCGATCCAGCCAAGTGTGCCGTATTTCGGCCGCAGAAGCGTGTCGCCATGCTTCCAGAAGGATTGCAAGGTGCCGAAGGTCCAGCGGAATCGCTGGCGGATGAGCTGTCCCGGCTTTTCCGGGGCTTCGGTCCAGGCGATGGCTTCTTCGTCGTAGCTGACGCGCCAACCGAGACGCCGAATCGCTATGGTAAGATCGGCGTCCTCGGCGACCGTGTCTGCAGTGATCCCGCCCGCGGCTTCAATGGCTTTCTTACGCCACGCGCCGAGCGCGCCGGGCACAACCGTAATGCAGTTCAACAGGTCGAACGCGCGTTTCTCCATGTTCTGGCTGGTGACGTACTCGAGGGCTTGCCAGCGCGTCAGCCAGCGCGAACGGTTGCCGACCTTCACGTTGCCCGCAACCGCACCGACCTTGGCATCCGAGAAATGGCGAACCAGTTTGCTGATGGCGTCCGGCTCGATTTCCGTGTCCGCGTCGATAGTCACGACAATTTCGGTGTCCGCCTGGGACATGGCCACACTTAAAGCCACCGCTTTTCCACGATTCACCTGGTGAATGATGCGAACGCGCGGCTCGCGCGAAAAGTTCGCTTCCAGAAGTTCACCGGTCTTATCCGCGGACCCGTCATTCACAACGATGATGCGCAAATCCTTCGAGTCCGAGAAGAGAACCGAAGTCATGGTTTGCACGATCACGCTTTCTTCGTTGTGCGCGGGGATCAAGACGGTCACGCTCGGCGGCGGGTCCGGCATCACGGCGTGATCTGGCCGGAGCTTCTCGATCAGAGCCAGCAGCCCGATGATCACCGCCCGTCCGCTCACCAGCACGATGCCGAGGACAAAAATTGTTCCGATAGAAAAGCGAAACCACTGGAAGAGTGAAAAGATAATTCCGTCGATCCGCGCTTCCAGCCTCTCTTCGGAGGAGAGTGGCACCATCACTTTCGCCCGAGTCTTTCCGAGCAGGTCGGCCACGGAAACAAACTGATATCCCCGTCCGCGCAGCGCATCGATGATCTTGGGAAGAGCCGTCAGCGTCTGGCTGCGGTCGCCGCCGCCGTCATGCAGAAGAATGATGTTGCCTTTGCCCGCTTGCCTTAGCACGCTGTCAACAATTTCTTTAGCGGGGATTGGCTTCCCGTCCCGCAAACTCCAGTCATCCGGATCAATGCGCTGGCCGACAATCAGGTATCCCATTTCCTGCGCGAGCGGCAGTTGCGCGACTTCTTCCGCATACTCCGGCTGATGATCGATGCCGTACGGCGGCCGGAAGAGAATCGATTTCACTCCTAAGGTGCTCTCGATGAGCCGCTGCGTCAGGTTCAGCTGCCAGCGCAATTCGCTTTGCGGTATGTCGTCGAATCTTGGATGGGTGAAGGTGTGATTCCCGATCTCGTGACCCTCGGCATATTCGCGCTGGAGAATGTCCGGACGTTGGTTGGCCATGTTGCCGATCACGAAGAAGACGGAAGGGACGTTTTTCTGCTTCAAGATGTCCAGCATCTTCGGAGTCCATTGGGGGTCGGGACCGTCGTCAAAAGAAATTACGATCTTCTTGTTTG